>ERZ1292632.167-Hain-H43-01um-R2-167-length-67542-cov-8_pt2 | contig 59958 bp, 71 predicted proteins | sample MGYA00564407_ERZ1292632 | MGnify/ENA primary metagenome ERZ1292632 (study PRJEB36523, sample SAMEA6512637) | groundwater metagenome | collected 2019-01-08 | study: AquaDiva: Metagenomics assemblies of 32 groundwater samples | reverse complement strand
TTGGAGTAAAGAGAAGCAAAGCAAAAAAAGGCAAGCAAGTTTGCGCGAAAGTGGCTGACTGGGTTAAAGTCAGTGTAAGAAAAGGCCTTCCTGACATGAAAGGCAAAGTATTCGACGCTGTTGTTGTTAGGCAAAAAAAACCTTACAGAAGGTTGAATGGAGAAAGAGTGGCTTTTGAAGATAATGCTGTAGCCATACTTAAAGATGAAAAAGGAAACCCAAAAGGGACACAAATTAAAGGGCCTGTCGCAAGAGAGATAATGGAAAGATGGGCGTCTGTAGCAAAAATAGCAAGTATTGTTTATTAAAATGAAACAAAAATTTAACAAAAACTGGAAATCAAGCAAACAACCAAGAAAGCAAAGAAAATACTTAGCCAAAGCTCCGCTGCATATAAGAATAAAATTTGTTGGAGCTAATCTATCTAAAGATTTAAGAAAAAAGCATAACAGAAGAAGTGTTGCTGTGAGAAAAAATGATGTTGTCAAGATAATGAGAGGAAAATTTAAAAACAAACAAGGCAAGGTCCTCAAAGTAAACTCCAAAAAATCTAAAGTATTTATAGAAGGTATAACTATTAGGAAAATGGATGGATCAAAAGTAGAAGTTTCAATTCCTTCGTCAAAAATACAAATTGTAGAACTGAATTTAGATGACAAAAAGAGAATTAGAGACAAAAAAAACAAAGAAGAGGCAGAAAATAAATTGAAGAAAGAAAAAAATGCACCTTAAAAGAAATAAAGCTCCTAAGAATTGGCCCATACCCAAGAAGGGAACAACTTATATAGCCAGACCAGACTCTAGAATAAAAGACAGCATTCCAATCATCATACTTATAAGAGATCTTTTGAAGATAGCTGAAAACAGGAAAGAAGTAAAAAAAGCTATTCATGAAAAAAATATAATTTTGAATGACAAGCCTGTAATCGATGAAAAGCAAGGAGTTTATCTTTTGGATAAAATAACTATTGTTCCGACAAAAAAGCATTATCAGCTGATTCTTTCTGAACAGGGCAAGTTTGACCTGGAAGAGATTAAGGAAGACAAATCTCATGAAAAGATATCTAAAGTAATCAACAAAAGAATCCTGAAAGGCAAAAAAGTCCAATTAAATCTCTGGGATGGGAAAAACTTCCTTTCAGATATAAAGTGTGACACAAATGACTCTGTGATTATAGATTTTAAAGGCAAGAAAATAAAAAAATGCGTGCCTTTAAAAGAAAAAACAGAGGTTTTGGTTTTTGCAGGAAAACACACAGGCAAGAAAGGAACTTTAATTTCCTTAGACAAAAAAAACAAGGTGGCAGAAATAAATGCTAAAGAAGGAAAAATTGATATTTTAATTAAACAAATAATGGCGGTAGAATGAAATAAAAATGAAAAACGAAAATTCTATGAGAGAGATAAAAATAGAAAAGGTAGTCTTTAGCATAGGTGGAACTGAGGAAAATTTGGAGAAAGGATTCAAGCTTCTTCAAAAATTAACAAACAAAACTCCTGCAAGAATGAAATCTAATAAAAGGATCCCTTCATTAAGCGTAAAGCCTAATCTTGAAGTTGGAGCTGTCGTGACAGTGAGAAAAGAAGCGGAATTTCTGCTGAAAAAAATGCTGACAACTATTGATAACACATTAAAAAAGAAGCAGATAAGCGAAAACAATTTTTCATTTGGAATAAAAGAGTATATTGAAATACCTGGAATGGAATACCAAAGAGATATTGGAATAAGAGGATTAGACGTAACTGTGGTTTTGAAAAGGGCTGGAAGAAGAATAAGATTAAAAAAGATTAAACGAGGCAAAATACCGAAAAGACAGGTAATTTCAAAAGAAGAAATAATAAAATTCATGGAGGAAAAATTTGGAACAAATTTTACTTGAAATGGAAAACATGTTAATTAAAAATGAATCCTGGAGAGAATCAAATGACAGCAAGTGATTGGAAAAAAATACTCAAGCAATTGAAGAGAAAGCCTGCAGTAATGGATAAGTTTTTGAAACATTGCAAACCCAAAGACAGAAAAATAGGAATTTCAGTGAAAAAATGCGAGAGATGTGGAAGATTTGGAGCGCACATAAAGTCATATGGATTAAATTTATGCCGACATTGCTTCAGAGAAATCGCGGAAGAAATCGGCTTCATAAAATACAGCTAAAATGAGAGAATTAAACCAAGAACTACTTGAAATATTAAAGAAAGGCTACTTAAGTAAAGGAGCAAGTTTTGCAAAAAATGAAATTGGATTAGATGAACTTATAAAAAAAAGACCAGAGTTAGTTCCTATTGCTATAGGAAGATTAGTTGAAGAATCTACATCAAAGGATGAAATAATGCAATATGGAAGATTATTGAAAGAATATAAAGAAGCTATTGACTCTACAAATCTAAGTTTTAAAGATGGGCAAGTAACTTATGAAGGAATTAATGTTGCAATGAATAAAATTAAAGAGCGAGGAATAAATTAAAATGTCACAAGATATAGTTGCAGATGCAATAAACATGATGAGAAACGCAAAGAAAGCGAGAAAAGACAGCTTGAAAATTGATAAAATTTCCAGCCTGCTGCTTGAAGTCCTTAAAATTATGAAACAAAAAGGGGCAATAAAAAAATACAAAATAGACTCAAAGGACAAATCTATAGACGTCAGCTTGGGAGATATGCACGAATGCAAGGCAATAAAACCAAGGTTTACAGTTAAGAAAGGGCAGATAGACAAATACAAGAGAAGATATCTCCCAGCCAGAGGAATTGGAACAATTATTTTATCGACAAGCAAAGGACTATTAACTCATGATGAAGCTCAAGAAGAAGGAATAGGGGGGTGCTTAATCGCATATTTCTACTAAAATGAAAAAAAATTTGTCAAAAAAGATAGAAATTCCAGAGGGAGTTGAGTTTAAAATAAGCAATAATATTTTTTCAGTCAAGAGTGGGAACGAAAAGCTGGATGAGGAATTTATTCTCGGAAAGCTTGAAATTAAGGAAGGCGACCATGCTATCCTTCTTGAGAGCAATAAATCTACTAAAAGAGAGAAAAAAATGATGAACACAATTGCAGCTCATATAAGAAATATGATTCAAGGAGTTCAAAAAAAGTTTGAATATAAATTAAAGATATGCTACAGCCATTTTCCATTCACAATTAGCATTTCTGGAAATGATGCGCATATAAAAAACTTCTTAGGAGAAAAAGTTCCGAGAATTATTAAAATCCCAAAAGATGTGGAAGTAAAAATTGACAATGAAATAATTCTTGTTTTATCTGCAGATAAAAGGCTGGCTGGACAATTTGCTGCAAGTCTTGAAAGGGGAACAAAGACAAAAAATAGAGATAAAAGAGTATTCCAAGATGGAATATATATCACAAATAAGGCGGGTAAGCAAATATGAAACTAGAAAAATTTGGAGAAAGAAGAAAGATAACCTTTGAAGTTAATCACACTTTTGATATTGACAGAGTTAATAGAAGAGAAAATATATTTAAAGGCATTTCAGAAGGAGACATAATAAATGATGGATCTTATGATGAATTACTGTTAAAGAAAAGCAGTTGGGAATTGAAAATGATTAGAGTGGGAAACTCTCTTAATAAAAAAGAGCCGCCGATAATATTTATGAAAAGAAATATATATGACTATAGTTCTAGTGCAGATATGTACACAACACAAGGAGATTTTGAAATAATAGGCAAATCAAACGCAAATTATCATTTATATTTAAGTAAATTAAAAGAAGCAGGTATGCTTGAGCAATAAAAATGGCTAAATTCCTAAGAAGACTAGCACATAGAGAGTCAAAGCTTGGCAAAAATAGGAAGAAAAAACAAATTTGGAGAAGAGCGACAGGAAGACATAATAAAATGAGAGAGAAAAGAAGGGGATATCCTCAAATAGTTGGAGTAGGACATAAGAAAGAAAAGAAGATTAGGAATAAGATACAAGGAAAAAGAATAACAAAGATAGAAAATATGGGAGAAATGGAAAAGGTAAATCCAGGACAGATAATTATTATTGGAAATGTTGGAAGAAAGAAAAAAGTTGAGATAATAAAAAAAGCAAAGGAAAAGAAAATAGAAATTTACGGAATAAATCCTGATAAGTTTATAAATAAACATTTGGAAAAAGATTCAAAATCAAAAGGAAAGAAAAATGAACCTAAGAAAGAAAAAACAGCTAGCTAAAAAAACCCTTAGTATTGGATCAAGCAGAATAGTTTTTGTAAAAACTAGGCTAGATGAAATTAAAGAGGCTATAACAAAGCAGGATATAAGAGACCTAGTTGGAAGAGGAGCAATAATAGTCAAAGAAGTAAAGGGCAGAAAATCGGTTAAAAAAAGAAAAAAAAGAAAAACAGGCAAGGTAAGAATGAAAGTTAACAAGAGAAAAGAAAAATATGTTATTTTGACAAGAAAACTAAGGAAATACGTCCTTGAGTTAAAGAAAAAAGGGGAAATTGCAAAAGATGAATTTACAAAAATAAGGATAAGAATAAGAGACAGCTCGTTTAAAAATCTGGCACAATTAAAAGACAGCATAAATAGAAAATAATATGGAAAGAGAAAAATTAATCGAGAACCTTGAAAAAGCGTATAATGAAATAAGATCTTCGCACAAGATAAAGGCTACTTTGGATGACTTAGATAGAATTTTTTTCATTAAAGATTATGTGCTGAAAGACGGCTTTGTAAGCAGCAAAATATCGAGACAGATTGAATATAGAATAGTTGAGATATTCATGAATTGGAATGAATACCTCCACAGCTTGATCATGCCTAATCCCCAGAATATTCTTAATATGAGTGAGAGCAAAATTTTAAGTCAAGATGAAAAAAAGAGCATTATAGAATTAATGAAGAAGATCATGGAGCTGACAAGCAGGAACAGTATAATTGGCTTGACAAAAGACATTAAGGAAGAAGTGAAATTTATAGACGATGCTGTTCATTTTTGGGAAAAAGAATTTAAAAACAAACTTTTGAGCATATTAAAAAAAATAAATGCTGAATGGGGGAAAGAAAATGAAAATCTCTAAAAAGAGAAGAATGCAAAACAAAACGGACTATAATAAAAGGCTCCATCTCTTGAAAGGAGAAATTCCCAGGCTAGTGCTTAGGAAAACTAATAAATATTTGATAGCACAATATGTTGAAAGCAAAGAAGCGCAAGACAAAGTTTTAATTGGAATAAATTCTAAAGAATTAATAAAGCACGGCTGGCCGAAAGAAAGGAGCGGAAGCTTAAAATCCTTGCCTGCAGCATATTTGACTGGTTTTTTGTTTGGAAAAAAGATTGAAAAAAGCAAACTAAAAATTCCAATACTTGATTTGGGAATGGCAAGAACAGTTCATGGATCCAGGCTTTACGCTTTCGCAAAAGGGGTTGTAGATGCTGGTGTAAAAATAAGCCATGACAGTAAAGTCTTTCCAAAGGATGAAAGAATACATGGAAAACACACGAAAGAAATTCCATTCAAAGAAGTTAAATCTAAAATAGAAGGAAAATGAAATCAAAGAAAAAGGAAGATTTAGAAGAAATAAAAAAGACTATTGAAGCTCACGGAACCTTTTCAGAAGAGGAAGCGGAGGAAAAAGCAGAAGATTTCTTAGAAATTGCAGAAGAATTAATAGAGGAAAAAATCTTAGATGCAAAGAAACCAGAAGAAATACAAGTGTTAAAAAAAGACTTTAGAGGCAAGCCTACAACAGAGGTTTGGCACCCCAAAACCAAGCTGGGAGAAGAAGTGAGGGCAGGAAGAGTAAAAAATTTGGATGAAATTCTTGAAGGTGGAAAAAAGATATTGGAACCTGAGATAGTTGATTATCTTGTTGAGCTAAAAAGCGATCTTATTTCTATTGGGCAGTCAAAAGGAAAATTTGGGGGCGGAAAAAGGCGAGCATGGAGACAAACTCAAAGAAAAACTAAGGAGGGAAATGTGCCGACTTTTTCAACAATGGCTGCAGTTGGCGACGAAATGGGCCATGTCGGAATAGGAACTGGAAAAGCTAAAGAAACTCTTCCATCAAGAGACAAAGCTGTTAGAAAAGCAAAATTAGGAATAATAAAAGTGGAAAGAGCCTGCTCGTCTTTTGACTGCTCTTGCAAAGAGCCTCACACAATTCCATTTAAAATTACTGGAAAATCTGGAAGTGTCAGAATAACGTTAATCCCTGCTCCACAAGGAACAGGCATTGTGGCTGGAAATGAAATAAAAAAGATCCTAAAACTGGCAGGGATAAAAGATATTTACAGCAGATCAACTGGAAAAATAAGAACATCCTTTAACTTAGCAAAAGCATGCATTGATGCGCTAAAAAAAACAACAAGAAAATGATAGCCATAATAAGAATTTCAGGCAGGGTAAATCTAAAAACAAAGATAGAGGAAACTCTAGACAGATTAAGGTTGAGAAGAAAATATTCGTGCGTTGTCATCAAAAGCACCAAAGAAACTCAAGGAATGTTAAATCTTGTCAGAGATTTTGTGGCTTATGGAGAGATAAGTGAAGAAATCTTTGAAAAGCTAATTCAGCAAAGAGGACAGCTGATTAATAAAAACAAGAAGATTGATTCAAAAAAAGTTATAGAAGATCTTGGAAAAGACAAAAAATATGAAGAGCTTAATTTAAAACCCTTTTTTAGGCTTCATCCTCCAAGAAAAGGAATAAAAAGCAAAAAGCACTTTAATGTTGGAGGAGTTCTTGGAAATAACAGGGAAAAAATAAATGAATTAATTGAGAGGATGTTATAATGAAACTAAGTGAACTCAGGAAAACTGGATTGTATAGTGGGGAAGTAATTTTAAAATTAAATCCTTTAGAGGAAATAATGGTTACTGCGGAGGGAAATTTCGGAATGGACGATAGTGTCATCACAAAATATTATTCTGTCAAGAGAGAAACAGATGCAGATTATAAAAATTTGTCTATTAGCCTAAAAAATAAAGGAGAAATAAAACCAAAAGATGAAAATTATTCAAGTGCTAGAGAGCAAATATAATAAAGGAGTTACCGCTTAAAATGAAAAAGATTGGAAAAATAGTTAATGTTAAATTGGAAGATATTAGAGAAGAAACTAATGGGCTTTATTTGGGTGTAGAGCCAAACACAATAAAAGACGTTGTTATATTCAAATATCCAAGAACTGATGAAGTGGAAGCAAGGGCTTATGAGGATAGAATGACCAATAATTTTTTTGGAAATTATGAGCTGATAGACCTTAATGAATCTCAAAGAAGATATGCTACTGATTTATTAAAATTAAATAGTATTTGGATTTAGAATGAAAACAAAAAAACGAAAGAAATCCTCAAGAATGCACGGCAGGAAAATGGGAACTCATGGGCATGGCGCCAGAAAAAAGAAAAAAGGCAGCGGACACAGAGGTGGAAAGGGAATGGCTGGAACAGGAAAAAGAGCTGATCATAAAAAAACATTAATAACAAAACTTTATGGCCATGGATATTTTGGAAAACAGGGAATAACCAGCAAAGGAACAAAGAGAGATAAAAGAAATAGAATAAACTTGCTAAGCATTCAAAATAATCTTGAGAAATACGGAAAAAAGAATGGAGATAAATGGGAGATAAATCTTCCGCATTACAAAGTTCTTGGCGATGGAGAGGTAAAGCATAAACTTATTATAAAAGCCAAAGAAGCGTCAAAATCTGCAATAGAAAAGATAAAAAAGGCTGGTGGAGATTTTATTACAGAAAAAAAAGAGACTTTTAAAGAATAATAAAAAGAGCAAAATGGATTTTAAACAATTGTTTGGGCTTATTCCGGAAGTCCAGAAACCAGAAGAGAAAAAACTTGATTTTAAAACAAAACTCAAGTGGACGTTAATAGTTTTAGGAACTTTTTTTGTCCTTGCAAATATTCCTTTATTTGGGCTTTCAGAAAATGCGCTTGCCAGATTTGAATATCTCGCAATAATTCTTGGAACTGATTTTGGAAGCATAATCTCTTTAGGAATAGGCCCTATTGTCATGGCCTCAATCATACTGCAGCTTTTAGCAGGATCTGGAATTTTGAATATAGACTTAACAACGCCTGAAGGAAAAAAATTCTTTCAGGGGCTTCAAAATATTCTAGTTTTCTTTTTTATAATTTTTGAAGCTGTGGTGTATGTTTTGATGCAAGGGCTTCAGGCAGCTCCTGGATTTGCGGGGATTTTGATATTTCAGCTTATATTAGGAGGAATTGCAATTTTTTATATGGATCAGGTTACTCAAAAATGGGGTTTTGGCTCTGGAGTCAGTTTATTCATTGCAGCAGGCGTTTCATGGAGACTTTTCGCAAGCGCATTCCAATTTATTGACAACCAGGGAAGAATATGCTTGTTTGGAATTAGCGGAGAGGGAGTTGCCTGCTCTGGAAAAGTTCTTGTTTTAATTCAATCAGTGATTGGAGGATTCACAACAGAATTTTTGTCTGCAGCTGCAGCTATAATTGCGACGGTAGCTATTTTTTTAGCAGTCGTGTGGGCGCAGTCCCTAAAAGTGGAAGTTCCTTTGTCTTTTGGAAAAATTAGAGGGTATGGCGTTAAGTGGCCGCTATCTTTCTTTTATGCTTCAGTTATCCCTGTTATTTTAACAGCCGCATTAATTGCCAATATCCAGCTATTTGGAGGGATTATTGAAAATGCGGCAGCTCCTTGCATTCAAGGATTGGAATGTTCTGGATACGCGAAAATTGCAACGTATTTCACATGGCTAGGAAGCTTCAATCAAGGCCAGGCAATCTCTGGTTTGGCATTTTGGATGGGAAGCACAAATATTCTTGATTTGACAATTAAAGGGGGATTTCTTCCAGTATATCTTCTTCAGGGATTGAGCCATATATTATTTTTTGTTGTGCTTTCAACTTTATTTTCGGTGTTTTGGGTAAAAACCTCAGGAATGGACGCTAAAAAACAGGCAAAAAACATCACTGCTTCTGGGCTTCAAGTTGCAGGATTTAGGCAAGATGAAAGGATTATAGAAAGCATTTTAGACAGATATATTATGCCTCTGACAGTTATGGGGGGAGCCGCAATAGGCCTCTTGGCGTCAGTAACAGATCTTTTTGGGGCTTTAGTGTCCGGAACAGCTATACTTTTAGTTATAATGATTATGTTCCAGTTTTATCAGAAAATTTCCCAGGATCATGTGGCTGACATGAATCCGGCATTCAGGAAATTTATGGGTGGCTAGGTTTAAAAACTGATTTTTCTTAAGCATATTATGAGTATAAAAAGCTGGATGATTGCTAACCCGAAAGTTAGCATTATAATGGTTTCTATTATAGTAACACTTTTTATGACATTAGTTACAAAATTTTTTACTAATCAGAGAAGAATGAAAGAGCTTAAAGAAACTCAAAAAGCTCACCAGAAAAAACTCAAAGAAGTCAAAGGTGACATAAAAAAGATGCAGGAAATTCAGAGTGAGATGATGAAATCATCAATGGAGCTCATGAAGCACTCTTTCAAGCCAATGCTGATAACAATAATCCCTTTGTTAATTTTAATTGCATGGGTAAGGGGAGTTTATGAAGGAGTTCTTTCAGGATGGATTTGGTGGTATATCGGAGCAGGAATTGTTTCAAGCATAATTCTGAGAAAAGCTTTAAAGGTTGTTTGAAAAATTTATTTGAAATTTGAAGAAATAAAATTGGATAAAATCGATGAGGAATTGATGGAATTTTTTGAGAAGGTGGAGAAGTGATTGTTAAAAAGAGAAATCCTTTTAAAGACTATTAATAGTGAATTGAAATGAAAACAGTTGAGAATAATGTTGATGAAAACGGTTTTGTTTCAGAGAAAGTTATGGATATCTTAAAAGAAACTTCGCCTATTTTTTGTGTTGATGGTGTTTTAGTTCCTGAATCGAAAAGCCCAGAGGCAATTCTTGTCTGGAGGGATGAAAAAAACTTTGCAGTCCCAAACCAGTATTGGCTGGTTGGGGGAAGGCAGAAAAAAGGGCAGCTGATGGCTTATACTTTAAAGGAAAAAATAAAATTAGAAACTGGCTTAAATTTAGACGTCAAGGAAGAAAACCAATTATTTGCAGCAGATCACATACATGTAAAAGACAGCAATGGCCTGTTTACATTAGGTTTGGAAGACTTTGAGCATAGGCCTCAATTAAAGGATGTATATCATACTCCAACTGTTTGTTATTTAGTCAGAACGCCTCCATTTAAAGAAATTAAGGATAAAATAAATCCTGGAAATGGAAACAGCAAATTTAAGCTGTATACATATATAGATGAAAGTCTGCATCCACATGTTAAAAAGGCAATCAGAACAGCCTGGCAGAGAGTTTATGGAAAAACTAGTTAAAAAATTATTTCACCTTCCTCAAAAAATCATCATAACTCAAACTTCCCAATTCTGAAACAATCTTGTGAATGTATTTTTTACCAACAAATTCAAAGGCAGGATTCTGAACTTTGACATTTTTTGGGGCTTTGTCCCAAATCTCGCTAAGTTTTCTCTGTTCTATAGGAACTTTGTTTTTTGTGAATTTCCAAGAATCTGCAATTATGTAAACAGGTATTTTATGGGCGGAAGCTGTTTCACAGATTAGTTTGCTTCCTATTTTGTTTATTATTCCATCTTTAAGAAGAGCGTCCGCGCCAAGGAGAATCTTTGTAGCATAAATCTTGTCTTTTTTATTTTCTTTTTCAATAGCAAATGCAAACGCAGAATCAACAAACTGAGTTACTTTTATTCCCGCTTTTGCAAGCTCTTTTGAGGTTTTTCTTCCTTGATATAAAGGGCGCGTTTCTGTGTTATAAACCTCAAACTTTTTGCCTTTTCTTTTGGCATGAATCAAAGTTTTGACAACATTTGTAGAATGGCAATGAGTAAATATCACATCATTATTCTTTATTATTTTAAAAACAGCGTCATTGATAGACTGCTGCGCATCTTCGAAATGTTTCAAAATTTCTTTTTTGGAAAGGCTTTCAGACAGCTCAAGAACATTTTCCATCATAGGCTCTGTTGGTCTTGAGAAAAGAAGCAATCTCTTAGAATGTTTTGTTGGGAAAAGAAAATATGCCCTCAATGCGCATTTTGCAACATTTCTCGCGCCTTGAATTTTCACTGATTTAATATCCCTGAGAATTTTTTCAAATCTCTTTTTTTTATCCATGATCTTTCTAATGCAAGAACATTTAAAAAATCTGCTAAGTTAATAGGTTTATGCTTGAATCCTTAGTTAATCCAAAAAGAATGGAGCAAGGGCCTTGGAAAATGTTTTTTGTAGGACTTATTTATGCCTCCCTATCTTTGATCCTTGTGAAATGGTTTTTTGCCAGCGACATAGTTCTGTCAAAATTCTCTGGAATGATAGTTGTAACTTTTTGCGTCATGTTTTCCCTCCCATTCATGTACTTTTTAATAAAAGATGAAGAAGAAGAGGACGAATCTGTTGAGGGAATTGTCAGTGTGTGGAAAACTCACAGCGATGCAATTTATGGTTTTATTTTCTTGTTCTTAGGCTTTGTTATAGCATTTGCTTTTTGGTACGTTGTCCTTGGAGATTCAAGCTTGTTCAATGCGCAGGTTGAAACTTATTGCATGATTAACAGCCCTGGAAATATTGAGGGATGTGTTGCAAAATACGATCTAGAAAACAAAATTGTGACTGGAGCTGCAACCAAAGAGATAAGGCTGCTTTCAATAATAGAAAACAATGTGTATGTTATGATATTCACCCTTATATTCTCCTTGATTTTTGGTGCTGGAGCTATTTTTGTCCTGGCTTGGAATGCGAGCGTGATTTCAGCGGCAATAGGAATATTTACTAGTTATGACATAAAAGACATCCCATTTGGACTTTTAAGGTACATGATTCATGGAATTCCTGAAATAGGAGCTTACTTTATAACGGCTTTGGCTGGCGGAATATTTGGAGTTGGAATGATGAGGAATGGCATTAGAAACCAAAAATTTCTCAGAATAGTGGAAAATGTGGTAATTCTGCTTTTTATTTCAATAGTGATTCTAATAGCTGCAGCGCTCGTAGAAGTGTACTTTACTCCTGTTTTATTCAGCTGATATTTAAGATAAGAAATCTTTAAATATGCTTTATCATGAGTATTATAATGACAAAACTTTGGTGTAAAAACTGCAATTATAGATTTGAGACGCAGAGTGAAAAGAAAAGGTGCCCTTATTGCGGCAAGGAGTCTGTAATGCGAGAACCTGGTGCTGAAGAACTATTGCTTGAAGGGGACTAGAATGAATCCCTTGTTGATTCTTTCTCTTCTACTGAGTTTTTTTGCTACTTTGTTTTTTGTTCCGTCCTGGATTAAAAAAGCCAGACAAGTGGGATTAATTTGGGAAGACATGAATAAAATCGGGAAGCCAAAGAATGTAGCAGGATCCGGCGGAATTGGAGTTATTTTTGGGTTTGCTTTAGGTGTGCTGGCTTATATTGCAATTAAAACTTTCTATTTCAAAACGGCGGAGAGCTTAACTAGCACCTTCACAATATTGACCACAGTGCTTATCATAGGATTTGTAGGATTCATGGACGATCTTTTAGGGTGGCAGAGAGGAGGGTTATCAAAAAGATCCAGAATAATTCTTCTTATCTGCGGAGCAGTTCCACTAATGGTGATAAATGCAGGAGATTCTAATATGTTAGGCATTGAACTAGGAATTATTTACCCATTACTTTTTATTCCATTAGGAGTTGTTGGAGTGTCTACAACTTATAATTTTTTAGCAGGATACAATGGACTTGAATCCAGCCAAGGCATAATCATTCTTTCTGCACTCGCATTTGTAACATGGAAAACTGGAAGCTCTTGGCTTGCCATAATCGCCCTGATTATGGTCTCTTCTTTACTGGCTTTTTACTTCTTCAATAAAAATCCATCCAAAATATTTCCAGGAGATATAATGACTTACTCTGTTGGAGCCCTAATCGCATCTATAACCATTATAGGAAATATTGAAAAAATAGCGGTGTTTTTCTTTATTCCATACATAATTGAGGTTATATTAAAATTAAGGGGTAAACTTAAAAAACATAGTTTCGCAAAAGTCAAAGAAGACGGCAGCTTAGATGAACCATATGAAAAAATATATGGAGTTGAGCACTTGGCCATAAGAATTCTGAAAAAAATAAAATCAAGCGGAAAGGTCTATGAAAATGAAGTTGTTTATATTATTAATGGATTTCAGGCATTGGTAATAGTCATAGGAATACTGCTATTCTTATAACAATAAACTTTTAAAAAGACTTATTTCTTATGGGGTTAATGGGAAACGAGGATAAAAATAATGCTGAAAAAGATGAAATAGACCTGACAAAGCTGATAAAAAAACTTAAAAAAAATAATTATTTTTTCATATTCACCATATTAACATTAATTGTACTTTTTTTAAGCATTTTTAGCGCCATTAACCTAAACCTAGGCAATAATATAATAAATAAGGGGCTGCATCTATTTCCGTCTTGGATATTTTTTCTGCTTCTTGGAATGCTTGCCCTTTCTTCAGTAAGCGCATATTATGAAAAATATTCCTTAATGTTTTTGCCGATTTTATTTTGGATAATTTTTACTTCAAGCTACATAAGAACAACAAACATAGAAAGCCTAAAGGACATTACAACTGGAGATTATACTTTAGGCCCAGATTTAGATCCATTTCTGTATTTAAGGCACGCTAAAGAAATATCTGAAGGAAGCCTGCAAAATCCTGATATCATGGCATACGCTCCTGTAGGATCAACAAATTATGCGTTAAAAAATTTAATGCCTCTAGCAATTTTTTTAGTGTTTAAAATTGCATCAATTTTTAGTTCAATTTCCATAACTTACGCAGCAATAATTGCTCCAGTGATTTTTTTTGGGATATCAATAATCGGCTTTTTCTTGTTTAACAGAAGTATTTTTTCAATAAAATTTTCGAAAAATCTTGCAACAACTATTTCCATCATAGCAAGTTCTATTTACATCGTCCTTCCCCAAATGCTGCATAGAACCACAGGAGGAATACCTGAAATTGAAAGTTTGGGCATGGTTTGGCTTTGGTTTGCATTATTTTTCTTTACACTTGCTTGGAAAAAGAAAGGTGAAAAAAATTGGATAATTTACGGAGTTTTAGCAGGAATCTTCACCGGATTAATGTCTTGGACATGGGGAGGGTATAGATATTTGTACCTAGCAATAAGCCTTACTTCTTTAGTATTTCTGCTTTTTGAAAAGGACAGAAAGAAAAATTTTGTAATATTCTTTTCTTGGATTTTCTCTGCATTGATTATAGAACTCTTGAAAACTCAAAGTTTTATTCCTATTGTATCTAGAATAAGCGATACAGGCACTTCTCTAGTCATACTATTTATTTTTTTGGTAGATATTCTTGTGGCAAAGGCAAAATTGAAAGAGACTCTATTCAAAAAATTACCTCTTAACGGAAGTTTACTCAGCATACTCCTCAGTATTTTAGCTTTGATAGCAATTCTGTTGATAATTGCGCCTGGTTTTTTGATGAATGCCTTTTCTGGACTTATTGAAGGTTTGTTGTATCCTTTTGGAAGAGGAAGAGTGGGACTTACTGTGGCTGAAAATAAGCTTCCTTATTTTTCAGAAATATTGGGAAATTTTGGAAATTTGTTTTGGCTATTTCTGGCGGGAAGTATAGTTCTTTTTTGGGATTCTTTAAAACACATTAAAAAAAATAAAAGAATAGCTCTCACCTTTTTCTTTTTAATATTCCTATCTGGGTTATCTTTCTCAAGAATATCTCCAAGCAGTTCTCTAAATGGAGACAATTTCATTTCGCAAGCTTTTTATCTGTCAGGAATTATTTTATTTATCTTCTCTCTATTGTATATTTATTACAAAGCAAAAAGATCTAATGATGAAAACACGCTTGAAGGCCTAAAAAAAATAGAAGTAAGTGATGTTTTAATTTTGGCTCTTTCTTTTTTAGCATTAATTTCTATGAGAGGGCCAATCAGATTGCTCATTATAATAGCCCCTTTAATAACTATTTTAGCAGCTTACATTCCGGTAAAAATTATAAAATCTATAAAAGAGCGGAAACAAGAAAATAAAACCAATATCTTTACGATATTGCTCCTAATTATTTCTATTGTCCTTATAGGAACAGCTTGGATTAACTATTCTCAAAACACTTCTTCTGAGGCAAAGGCAACTATACCTGGAGCATATGAACAATATTGGCAAAAATCAATGGACTGGGTGAGAAAAAACACCCCAGAAGGAAGTATTTTTGTGCACTGGTGGGATTATGGTTACTGGATACAAACAATAGGAGAAAGGCCAACTGTAACAGATGGAGGACACTTCACTAGTTATTGGGACCATCTGATTGGAAGATATGTCTTGACAACACCTTATCCTGAAACAGCTCTTAGTTTCATGAAGGCCCATAATGTTTCTTATTTATTAATAGACCAAACAGATTTAGGAAAATATTCTGCTTACTCCAGCATAGGAAATGACGATGAAGTAAATGACAGAGCTTCTTGGATACCTATAATGCTTCTTGACCCGAAGCAAATGCAGGAAACTAGCAATTCAACCACATATGTTTATATTGGAGGAACTGTCCTCGATAAAGACATCCTCTACAACAAAGATGGGAAAGAAACACTTCTGCCCGAGGGAAAAGCGGGCCTAGGGGGAGTAATAATAAAAATTGAAAAAAATGAAACTAATGAAAAAATTGCTCCTCCTACAGGAGTTTTTGTTTACAATGGCCAGCAGTTTGAAATACCTATAAGGAAGATCTACTTAAACGGGAACTTGCTGGACTTTAAATATGGAATAAATGCCACTATATTTTTGATCCCAACATTGGAAAATTCTGGAACTGGAGGATTAGGCATCAATAATATGGGAGGAATTATTTATTTATCTGAAAAAGTGCAGGATGGGCTTTTTGCACAACTCTACTTAATGAATGATCCTCAAGGCAAATATTCCACCGTTAGCCTAGAGCACACAGAACCAGATTTGCTCGTAGCAAACATCAGATCACAAGGTGCTGGCATAGGGGATTTTGTTTATTATCAAGGATTTAGGGGACCAATGAAGATATGGAAGGTGAATTACCCAGATCATATTATTGCCAGGGAAGAATTTTTAAGATTGGAAGGAAAGTATGGAGAGTTTGACAATCTTGAGTTTACAAAATAGATTTCAAAGCTACATAAAGATTAAAAACGAACTTTAAAACGTCCTATTATGTTGAAAGAGGCTAAAAAGATAGCTATAGTGATAGGGACAAAGGCAGAATTAATTAAGTGTATGCCTATAATGTTAGAGCTGCAAAAACAAAAAAAAGATTATTGGTTTATACACACCGGACAGCACCCTTTGGAAGAGTCTTGTGAAGAATTCGGAATTAAAAAGCCAGATTTTATCCTAAGCCCCGAACCAAAGATAAGCACAAAATTCTGGTCTAAAATAAATAAGCTATCGATTTTTTGGTTTTTGTCGATGATTTTTAAGATTAAAGAAAAAATAAAAGAGATAAACCCAAAATATGTTATCTATCATGGAGACACTATGAGTACCGCGGCTGCATCTATTGGGTCTAGTAAAATACTCAACTATAATAAAGTATGGAAAAATGTCCATCTAGAAGCAGGATTACGAAGCGGATCTTTATGGGAGCCATTTCCCGAGGAAATATCCAGATTGATTAGTGACAGATTTTCAGATATTTTGCTAGCAGTTTCTAATCTGACTGAAAAAAATTTAAAAAAAAGTTACCAAGGTAAAAAAATAATATTAAAAACAGGAAACACTATTGTCGATTCATCCTGGCATATTTATAAAAAAATAGTTGGAAAATTTAAGAAAGAAAAAAAAGAATATGTATTGATCAACATTCACAGGCATGAGCATTTAAGAAAAAAAGAGAATTTGGAAAAAATTTTGGAGATTATTAATTCCATAAAAACGAAAGGAATTTGGCCAATGCATGACAATACTAAGCATCATTTAGAAAAATATAAAATTTTTGGCAGAATTGACAGAGAAAAAATTTTGATAACTCCTTTGAAGAATTATGAGGAATTTATTTTTCTTATGGCAAATTGCAAATACCTTATTGCAGACGGGGGAAGCATTCAAGAAGAAAGCCTTGTTTTTAAAAAACCTTGTTTAATCATAAGAAATAGAACAGAAAGGCAAGAAGGATTAGCGACAGGATTAAATTTCCTAGTTGGAATTAATGTTAAACGGGGACAATACCTTATAGACAAACTAGAAAAAAAAGAGTTGGTAGTTGGAAAATTTATAAATCCTTATGGGAATGTCGGGTTAAGCAAAGAGATTGTGGAGGCTTTAAAATAAAAAGATTACACTTAAAAACTAGCAAGATTTTTTGATTTTTAAGGCAAGAAGTGTTTTAAATTAAAAATATGGAAAAAACAATAAAACTGGCAGAAATTAAAAGAGCAGATGAGATTTTAGAGGTATATAAATCTGGAGGGGTGTGGCTGCCATATACTGACATTAAAGAAGTTAACAAATGTTTAAAAGAAAATGAAAAGGGTAAAGTTTCCATGATTGTTATTGAAATTGAGGACAAGATAGTCGGGGCTTTAAAACTGCATAGACCCCAAGCACATATTGGGAAAGGGGGAAAAGTAGCAGTTCTCCCTGAATACAGGGGGCAGGGAATTGGAAAGCTGCTGTATAAATCTGCAATTAATATATTTGCCATGGAAGGGCGAAGAAAGGTAGTTGATTCATTAGTTGGAGATAATCCGGCAGTATTATCCATGTTTGAAAAATTAGGCTTTGAAATTGAAGCAAAAATGAGAAAACACACTCCCGGAGGAAAAACATTGCACCAATTTGCATACCATATAGATGAAAAGGGAATACCTAAGCTTGGAGATGATGTAAAATTTAACATTTCTGCTACAGAATACATGAAAGACTTAAAAGAAAAAAATAATATTAACCATGAAGTTCACTGATTTATCTGAAGTCAGCAATATAATAAAATCCAACTCCATTGTGGCAATTGGAGGTTTTACAATAAATAGGAAACCACTTGCCATAATAAAAGAGATTGCTAACAGCAATATTGCTGGTTTACACTTGTATTTGCTTGCAGGATCATTAGAAGTAGATTATTTGGTTGAGAAATCAAAAGTTAAAAAAATTTCTGCTGCTTACGTAGGGTATGAAGGTCTTGGCTCTTCAAAAATAACCAGAAATGCCGTGGAAACCGGCAAAGTTTATTTTGAGGATCTGACAGAAATACTTTATTACTTCCGCCTAAAAGCGGGCGCAGAGAATATACCCTTTTTTTTAACAGATTCTATAGTTAATACAGATATTATCAAAATAAACTCTGCTTGCGAGAAAGTAAGTGATAGTATGGGAAAAGTTAAATGCAAAATTAACTCTATAAATCCAGACTTTTGCATAATCCACGCACAAAAGGCAGATAGATATGGAAACGTTTTTATAAATGAGCCGGATTTTTCTGAGAAAGAGATGGCAAGAGCTTCTAAAATAAGGATATTTAGCGTAGAAGAAATAGGGGAATTAAAATCTGAAGAAATAACCATTTCAAAAGAATTTGTAGACTATATAATAATCTCCAAAAAGGGAGCATATCCTACTGGCTGCAAAGGCCACTATGAGCCTGATATTAAAGAGATTATTAATTACTTAGAAAATGAGCAAAATATCTGATTTTTTAATATTAAATATAGAAAAAGAAATTCGCGATGGAGAAACCATTGTGCAAGGAACTTCTACATTTATACCAATGATTGCCGTTATTTTAGCCTCTCAAAAGAAAAATATCAATCTCATAGCTGGATTTTACGCTAACCCCAAAATCACTCCAAAAATTCCCTCAACTTTCTGTTTTGAAAATTTTAAAAATGGCAAAATAATAGGTTTATCTGGGTTTTTAGATATGTTAATTGAGGAAAAAATAGATTTAGAATTTTTAAGACCTGCTCAGGTCGACAAATACGGCAACATGAACAATACAGTTATTGGCACACATAAAAATCCAAAGATTCGCCTTCCTGGCGGAATGGGAGTAGATGATATAGTTCACTATGCAAAAAGATCTATTTTATACGTTCCAAACCATAGTAGCAAAGTTTTTGTTGATGAGGTAGACTTCGTGACTGCCAGCGGATGGAACAAAGGCAAAGGCCCGGACAAAATTATCACTAATATGTGCTCTTTTGAGTTTATAGGAGGGAAAATTATCCTTTCTGAAATAAACCCTGATTATTCTGTTGAAGACATAATAAAAAATACAGGGTTTGTATTTGAGGTATCCAAGAAAATAAAAAAGATGAGTTTAGTCGATAGAGAAACAAAGGATTTTATAAAAGAAGTTGATCCTTTATGCTTGAGAGACTTAGAAATAAAAGAAGAAAGAGGAAAGGTATTGAATAAATTTAAGAATGTTTAGCTATTTTTTATTGCCAAAAATTGAATCTCTTGCCTCTTTGTAATTTTTTATTGGTTTTGCAGGAATACCGACAGCTATGACTCCATCAGGAATGTCTTTGTTAACAACTGCAGAGGTTCCAATTATAGAGCCTTCACCTATAGTAACTCCTTCTAAAATTATTGCATTTGGAGCTATTTGAGCCTTTCTCTTTATCAGAACAGGAGAGATTATTATTGGATCTTTGGGATTTATATCTTGGAATACTGAATTATGCGCAAAAATCTTAACACCTACAGATAGTTTAACGTTATCTTCTATTCTTACCAAATGAGGCACAGCTGTGTCTATATGCACAAATGCGTCAATGAAAACATTTTTTCCAATTTTAACTCCTCTAGCCTTATTTGCAATAATTCGCAAGTTATTTCCAGGTCCGAAATAACCCAAAATGTACCAAAATCGGTTTGTAATCTTTCTAAAAAAGCAAATTGGAATATTCTTCACAAATTTTTTCTTATGACTTTCCACATCTGGATGATTTTTGAGGGTTATTTATATCTTTCGTAGAGTTGATATTGTAATTAAAAGATAATTAATTTTTCGTCCATAATATTTATAAATAGAATTTTGATTTTGATCTTGGATGGAAAAAATTAAGGTTTATCTTCAATACCCTTGGAAATTTCCAGATTCCCCTTATTATAAGTATTTAATAGAAAGTCCTCCAAAAAATATTGAATATCTTAACGCCAAAAATCAAAAAGGAGTTATAACTGAGAAAAGCAAATTTCTTTTTCTTAGTCGTTTAAGGAGGTTGAGAAATTATGCAAATAAACTTAGATTACCTTTTCCAAATGCACATAAAACAAAAAATGGAGAATATGACTTAATTCATTGTGCACACTGTTTAAGTAAAAATAAAAATATTCCTTGGATAGCTGATTTCGAATGTCACTGGCAATTTTGGCTTTCTTGGAGAAGTACTTCAATAGGGAGAAAAATTGTTAAAAAAATTTTACAAAGAAAAAATTGTAAAAAGATACTTGCATGGACAGAAGAATGTAAAAATGGGATAATTAGAATGTTTCCAGAGATAGAAAATAAAGTAGATGTAATATACCCTGCTGTTCCTAGACAAATACCCAATATAAAAAGGAAAAGCAGAGAAATCACTCTTTTGTTTGTTGGGAGATATTTTGATAGAAAGGGAGGATTACATACTTTAGAAGCTTTTGATAAAATAACTAAAGAAAGAAAAAACGCAAAATGCTTATTTGTTTCAGTAGTTCCAGAAAAGGTGTTAAAGAGATATTCTAAAAATAAAAGAATAATATTTATTGATCTTCTCCCACAAAATAAATTATTTGAAGAAGTATACCCTAATGTTGATATTTTTGTTTATCCTGGTTACAGTGATACTTTTGGCTTTTCAATGCTTGAAGCAATGTCTTTTGGAATTCCTACTGTTACAGTCGATGGTTATGCAAGAAAAGAATTAATTGATGATGGATATACTGGATTTATTATACCTAATGTAGAGAGGGTAAATCAAGGAAGAATTGGAAAAAAAGAGAAATTGATAATTGATGAGATTGTTAAGAGAGTATTAGTACTTATTGATAAACCAGAAATTAGATCTAGGATGCGAAAAAATTGCTTGAAAAATATTGAAACCGGAAAATTCTCCATTGAAGAGCGTAACAAAAAATTTGAGAGAATTTATTCAGAAGCCATAAAGTGACTTTTATGTTAAATAATTTTAAAAATGGATAATAAAAAAGTAATTGTGCAGATGTTTGCAAGAGATTTTCAAGAACCCCCGCGAATTTCTCAAATGTGCAGAGACTTATCTGAAAAAGGGTTTATTGTGTATAGGATATTGTTCAAAAAGAATAAAATAAAAAGAGATTACAAAGAAAATTATAAGACAATAATTGTTAAAAAAAATGGTTTTCTTACAGAAAAACCCTCTAATAACATAACCATCTTAGATTTAATATTCTTTGGCATCATAGGAGCGGGAAAAATAAAAAAAATAAATAAAAAAAATAAAATAGATATAATGCACTGCCACAGACATTCCTCACTCATCCCTGCTTTCATATCAAAATTTATGGGAGTTAAAGCAAAGATAGTTTTAGACTACCATGATCCATGGAGCGGAGAATCCACAATTTTAGAAAATAATTCAATTAACTTTGCCAGTAAAATGAAAATAAAACTTTTCCATATGTTTGAAAGGTTTTGTTTTAAATATGTAAACCATATAGTTGTGGTTAGCGAACCTCAGAAAAAGTTCCTTAAAAATAGTTATAAATTAAAAGACGAGTATTTCACAAGAGTAACCAATTCTGCTGCAGCCGCTAATAACAGATATTTTAATCCTAAAAAAAAGAATAAGGACAAATTTGGATGGGAAAAAAAGAAGGTAGTATTGTTTACTGGGAGCATTGTGCCTTATTTTGGGCTGGATCTTTTAATTGACTCTATACCTTTTGTTATAAAAAAAATCCCAAATGCTTTTTTTGCAATAAAAATAGCTGAAGAAATCAAAGATAAAGGCTACTATAATGAGCTGTTAAAAAAAATAGAAGAAAATGGAATTAAAAAAAATGTCGAATTCATCTCTGAATGGATGGCTGATGAAAAATATGCTGAATTTGTCTGCTCTGCTGATTTAGGAGCAATATGTCATCAAAAAACTCTTCTGACAGAAACTGCAGATCCAGATAAATTATATGAGTATTTGGCGGCAGGCTTGCCTATTGTCGCCACAGATTTAGAAATTATGAAAAGGTTCGTTAAGGACAAAAAAAATGGATTTATAGTAAAAAATAATCCTAAAAACATTGCCGAAGCTATAATAAAAATACTAAGCAATGAAAAGCTCAGGAGAAAAATGAGTTTTAACAGCAGAAAAATGCGCTTTGATTGGAAAGATGACTTCAATAAACTATTAAATACCTATAATAAACTGATAAAAAAATAAAATGAAAAAGACATTTACGTTAAGAGTAGACTTAGAATCTGATAAAGGAATAAGAAAGGGCCTGCCAAAGCTTTTAGATTTGCTCAAGATATATGGCATAAAAGCTTCCTTTTATTTAGTCATGGGCGGGGAATCAAATGTTGTTGAAATTATCAAATATAGGGAAAAAATGAAAAGTTCTGGAGAACGCCTCATTAAATTATGGTCTTTCAGGGATAAATTAAGAATGGCTTTATTCCCCAGGGATTTTGTCAAGGGAAATTTAGATATATTAAAAAGAGTCTTGGATGAAGGACATGAGCTTGGGCTGCATGGCTGGAAGCACAGAGAATGGACAAGAGGGCTGAAAAAGATAAGTGTGAGAGATAGAATCCACAGGGCAAAAATGAGATACGCAAGGCTGTTTGGCAGAAACCCTATTAGCTTCGCCTCACCAGGGTTTAATGTTAATGATGAAGTTTTGAAAGCCTTAAGTGAGGAAGAAATAAAATTTATAAGTGATTACTCAGGAGAAAAAATAGAAATCTACAATAATATAAAAAATGTTCCCATAACAATATGTGGAAATAACAGAATGCCTATAATTGAATTTTTAGTAAGCCATAAAAAATCGGATGAAGAAATCTTTAGGTATATAAAAAAAGAAATGAAAGGTAGAGAAATTTCATCTTTTTACATCCATGATTTATTTGAGGCAAGATTTAAATTAAAATTGCTCGAGAGAATATTTAATCTTGTAAAAGAGGAAAAAATAACTAATAAAAGAATTATTGACTATTAAAAATTGCATAATAATCAAATATTTTAATATTAAAACTTATTTCACAGCTGTATGGCATGCTATGATGAATAAAACGCCTTCAGGATTGTATTCTGTTGATTATTAGAAAAAGTTAATCATTATCTGTCTTCATCAACGCTTCAATTATCCTCAAATCATGCTCTGTATCTATATCCCATGAATCTTTCTCTTTCATCATCACATAATCAATGTTTCCGCCTATATAATTTCCTGTTTCTTCAAGGATTTTTTTTCTCATTATATAAAGAGCTCCATTTTCCCTAAGATAAGGATCCATGTCCTGCCTTCTCATAATCTTATTAGGATAAATTCTGACAAGTTTTCCATCAACTTTTTTCCAGTGGTACTTGTCATCAAGAACAAGGCTGACAACTGAATCAACTTCTGGTTTTCCTTCAATTTTTTTAAGTGCTTCACTTATTTTTTCTGATTTTAAAAGCGGAGAAGTGGCGTATACCAAAACAATGATGTCTGTATTGTAATTTTCATTTTCTTTTAGCCAATCAACAGAATGCTGCAAGACAGGAGCTGTCAACACTGTATCTCCAGATAGCTCTTCCAGCCTCATAAAAGGAACTTCTGCGCCATATTTCTTAGCTACCTTGGCAATTTCCCAATCGTCTGTTGAAACTAGAACTCTATCAATTTCAGGAACTTTTAGTGCAGTCTCTATAATATGCGCTATTAAGGGTTTGCCTTCCAGAAGTTTGAGGTTTTTTCTAGGGATCCCTTTGCTGCCTCCTCTTGCCGGAATCACAGCCACGATGTTTTCTTTTTTTCCCATTTTTTATTGCAATCTGTTTTTAGCTTAAATTTCCTGCTGTTTTGATTTTATTTCTATGTTTGCTCTAACTACCATTCCTTCCAATGATGCGTTTGAAAATTCTAGATTTCCATTAAGTGTCTCTATATAGGCTCTAGGATAACCTTCACCATCAAGCATTCTTATGAAGTCGTATAATCTTCTAGGGGTAAACGCGTCTAGGTCTAATTGTGTTAATTCACTTTGCGAGGGTTTTCTTCGTTTATAAGCAACAATTTCGCCTACTTGAGACCTTGGAGTTGATTCTGTTTCAATTATTTCCGGGATCATTTCATTAAAATAAATCTGGGACGCTCTTGTTAAAATTTCATCAACATTTCCTTTAGACATATTGAAATTTCTTTGAGCATATATTGGACCGGCATCAATTTCTTTTTCTGCTCTGAAGGCTGTTAATTTTGTTTCATAAATCCCTCTAATTATCTGGTTTTGAATAGGAGTGCCGCCCCTCCCATTAGGCAAATCGGCTGGATGAAATACAACAGTTTCATAATTTTGCCAAATTTCCTCAGGAATCATCCATGACCAATGAGGAACGAAGATATATCGAGGGGATATTTCTTTTACTCTTTCTGTAGTAAAGTCATTTTTATCTGTAATAATTTCCCATCTGTTTTTAGAATCATTTTCTCTAAGCTTTTTGGCGTTATTAATATTCCACGATTTTATTGTTGTTATTAAATAGTTCATTTTCATTGATAATTATCATGTTTTAATTTTTCCAATCTTTTCAAGAAATATTCTTCTTCAAAATTTCTCCAAGGATATTTTCCGTTGTAAAAAGGGTGATTTTCTAAAAGAGTAAGAACCATATCTTTTTTTCCGTCTATAAAATCTCCAAAAGTTTTTAAAAATTTAGAAATTTTAAGCGTGTCTTCTCTTCTTTTCTTTTTGGAATCCTCACTATAAACAGGGAAAAAACCTAAATTATAACTTTCATCAAAAATGTTATAGGCCATGAATTCTGTTTTTGGCATGTGCCAATCATCGGTTATTAAAGCAAAACTTTTTATTTTTCTTGGATCAATTATTCCTTCTTTCAAAAAAACCAATTGTCCTATTGTGTCCAACGAAATGTCTTCTAAAGACATTTTTGCTGGAGTTTTTTCATTTGCATAATCTCTCATTTTTTCAGCTACAGAAAAATTGTATCCAAGGATATAACCTCCAGACATAACTAGCTCATTAAAAACCCCTTCGTTGTAAAGTCTAATCCCTTCATCAACTCTTGCCTCTGTTTCAAAACTCAACTTTCCATTTTCTTTAACTTCATGACATAAAGCAATTCCTAAATCATATTTCATAAAAATCTTTAAATTTAACTGTTTATATAGTTTCCTAACTCAAGAAATATATCTTAAAAATTATTTTATTACTCTGAACGTTTTGAATGCTTCGGCATATTTTAGTCCAACCTCGGAACCCTTTTTTTTTGCAAGTATTATAATCCCTTCATCTGAGCGTGGATGTGGAAATTCCCTTTTTTCGCTGGAGTATTCTCTTAACGCATCCACTTTTAATTGAATTGTGTCAACAACATCAATATAGTGATCTGGTCTGAAAGATTCTAAAAAATTCCATTCTGTCCCTGATAGAATTTCCATTAAAAAAACTTCCTTGACAAAACTTGGAGTCATAGGCCTGGTCGCTGTCTGAACTGCCTTGTAAACAATGCCATGATCTATATTCACATCATTAGGACCGTGTGTATAGACTCTATCTGGTTTGAATTCCTTTATCTTTTTCTCAACTATTCCTACAAAATCTCTTAATGGAAATTTATCAAATCTAGTGCAATGAAACCCTTTTATCTCTAATTGATTAACTCCCAAAACTTTAGAGGCGTTAAAGGCATGTCCGTTTATAGCCTTGACTTTTTCTATAACTTCAGGATTATTCAATTCACTTTCTTCATAGCGTGCTGTTATTCCATCACCCAAAATTAGAACGTCAACTATGTCTCCCTGCTTTACATGTTTTGCTATTGTGGCGCCGCACCCCAAAACTTCATCATCAGGATGGGCCGCTATTACCAATACTTTCATTTTATTCTATTTTCGAAAAATCGATTTGTTCTTCTTTAAAGATGTTTCTTTTGGCCTTTTTTCCCAAAACTTTCGCCTTAAATAAGGGCTCTAAACTTCCTTCGGAAGCAGGCCTTTGAAACTCCAAGTCATCTTCTGTAATAATTTTTCCCTCAAAAATGTCTCTGCTTGCTCTTATGCATCTTCTTTGCAAAATAACGGTTTCTTTTTCATTATCTTCTACTTTCTTATTTCCATCACCAAGAGCCCTTTCAAGTTCTCTTGTTCTATCAACCATTTCTCGCCATGTTTTAATATCCATTGAAAACGGATGGTCTGGGCCTTCTCTAGATGTGTCATCTGTAAAATGTTTCTCAATAACTCTTGCCCCTAAAGCAACTGCTCCCAATACTGTAGCATGGCCTTTTGTATGATCTGACAAACCCAATATTGTTTTTGGAAACATTTTTTTATAGGTTTTTAAGACATTTAAATGAATATGATCAAAATTAGAATCATCTGCAGTGTAATTTGTATTGCATTGCATCAAAACAACTTCTTTATTATTTTTTGTTAAAATTTCCATTGCCATTTGAACCTCACCAATATTTGAAGCTCCTGTTGCTACAAAAACAGGTTTTCCTTTTCTAGACACTTTTTCCAGCATATCTGGCCAGTTTATATCTCCCGAACCAATTTTAAACGCAGGAAAGTAAGGATCAACTAAATCCACTATTCCCAAATCATAAGGGGTTGTAAAAAGATGAATTCCAACACTATCTGCATATTTTTTCAGGTCACTTGTCCACTCTAAAGGAACCACTGCGTCTTTATATACTTCAAAAATAGATTTTTTCCATTTTGACTGGTGAGACAGCTTGTTCCCAAGAGATTCAAACCCTATTTCACTAACATAATGTTTCACTCTGTGATGCTGGAATTTGACAGCATCAGCGCCGGCCTCTTTTGCAGCCTTTATTAAATGTTTGGCCCTTTCTAAACTGCCATCGTGATTTGCAGCTATATCTGCTATAAAATATGTTGGTTCATTTTGACCAATTTTCCTTCCTAAAATAGAAATTTCCATATCCTCCGAAAATTTAAAGGATTTATTAACTTTTTCTATTATTCCTATATTTTGTTTTTTAAGCTCTTCTAAGAATCCTGAATCCCTTAAATTTTTGAACTCTTCTAAACCTTCCACAACGTTTTTTAGCTTATTTTCAAGTAAGTTTTTAGCTTTTTCTATGTTTAAAGTCATCTTTTTTGGCCGTCTAGCCTTAAAATTAACTTCATCAGAGCTTATAGGCCGAATAAGAGTTTCATCATAGCCAAAGATTTTAGCGACTTTTCTTGCAAATTCATATTTAGATATTTTCTCAGAACCCGCCAGATGTAAAACTCCTTGATACCCTTTATCAATTAATTCTAGAATGCACCTTCCAAGGTTAGTGGTATTTATCGGATTAAAAAAAATGTCTTTAAAGCCTGAAACCTCCTCCTTTTTTTCAAGTTTTGCAAGAATCCATTCAGCTAAGCTGCTTTTATCTTGCATGTTCCAGCCATAAATGTTTGTCCTTAGAATGCAGAAGTTTCTGTTAGTCTTCTGTATAATTTTTTCAGCATCTAATTTTGTTTTTCCATAAACATTTATTGGATTTGACGGGCTTTCTTCAGAGTAATCTCCAATTAAACCATCAAATACCTGATCGGTTGAAATATGAACAAGATAACTTCCTATTTTTCTGCAAGCTTCCGAAATCTTTTCTGTCCCCTCTGCATTTAGCTTAACTGCCTCCCAAATATTTTCCTCACAATAATCAACATTTGTTAGCGCAGCACAATGAACAACTACATCAGGCTTCAATTCCTCTATTTTTCTAACATCTTCATCGGAAGTTATGTCTATCTCATAATTTTCACAAAAATCAAAAGTTGGTTTATTTTTTCCTGTTGCATAAACTGCATTATTTTCTGAGTACATCAAGGCTAAATTTGATCCAAGAAGCCCTCTTGCTCCTGTTATCAAGATTTTCATTTTATCTTAAGAATTTTCTTTAAATATTGTTTAACTTCTTCTTTTGGAAGGGGGTTATTGTTTGAGCTGTATTCATTAAAATTTACCAATCTAGAATTGTCTAGATATTTATGAGTTTTTCCTTTTTGATATTTTCCTATTTGAGACACTATAACATAATTATCTTCAAAATCATGGGTTCTTGGGGATTCGGCTTCATTAAACATAGACTCATGGATTTTTTCCCCTGGCCTGGTCCCTAATTTTATCACTCTATTATTTTTTCCATATATCTCCTTAAGGCCATCTATCAAGTCAACCATTCTTACCGATGGCAGTTTCGGGATAAAAACCTCGCCACCAATGCTATAGAATATTGCGCTGAATATTAGTCTTACAGCTCTTTCCTCACTAATTAAAAATCTTGTCATCCTTTCATCAGTCAGAGGAATATCCTGGTTGTTTTTTATTTTATCCATAAAAAATGGAATTACAGACCCAGTGCTATTAATAACATTTCCATATCTTACACATGAGAAAACTGTTTTTGCTTTCCCTTTGCTGAAATTACTCTCTATTATAATCCTCTCTCCAACTAGTTTGCAGGCCCCATAGGTATTTATGGGGGAGCATGCTTTGTCTGTTGAAACAAAAATCACTTTCTCAACGTCATTTTCAATAGCAGATCTGACAAGATTAGACGTCCCAAGAATATTGGTTTTTATAGCCTCCTCTACATTATACTCTATCATGTCTATTCGCTTTAAGGCAGCGGCATGAATAACAATATGGCACCCCTTCATTGCTTTTTTAAGGCGCTCGAAATCCCTTACATCTCCTACAAGATACCTTAATTTATTTTTTTTATCATGAAATCTCATTTCTTCTTGAAGAAGATAATGTTTAACTTCATCTCTGCTAAAAATCCTGATACTCTGAGGGTCATAATTCAGTATCTCTTTTATTAGAGATCTTCCCAAAAATCCTGTGCCTCCTGTAATCAGAATTGTTTTATCTTTCAACATTTTTTTTATATTTGGCATATTCTTGTGTAAAAACATTTATTTTTATGTTTTAAATAGCTCTTATCCTGGTCTTCATTTTCCAAAAACACGAGCTTTTTTCTATTTTTAAACATTTAGAGAGAATCTGCACGATGTTTAAAAATTTTATGTAAGAAGAATTCTTTTTGTAGATTTTAAATCCGAATAGTTTTTATATGGATTATGTTATTTATGACAAGATAAAATAAAAAGGTTTCAAAAAATTATATTATAATTTTAACATATCTTAAGATGAAAAAATCTGCACTAAATTCCGAGGTATCCTCGCCATGGATTTAATGAATACTTTTAATAAATTTAAGGAAAGGACACTTAGAGGATACTCTGGACTGGCAATTAAAAATAGCATTCACCAGATTTCCACAACCATTGTAACAAAGATTGGAAGCCTCATTTTTATTGCAATCATAGCAAGAGTTTTAATGCCTGAATTATTTGGCCTGTATAGTTTGGTTTTCTTTACTATTTTTACATTCGCAAGTTTTTCAGATATGGGGGTAGCCACCTCTTTAACCAGATATATTTCTCTGACTTTAGCCAAGGGCGACCAAAAAAAAGCAAAATCATATTTTGTTTATCATTTCAAGATAAAGGTTATTCTTACAACAATAAGTTTCTTAGCATTAGTAGTGTCTGCTAAATTTATTTCAACCACATATTATCAAAAGCCAATTTTTTTAGCCTTATTGGTGGGATCTTTGTTTGTAATTATGCTTAGTGTGATTGGTTTTATTGAAAGTTTTTTTCGCTCGTCAAATCAATTCCAAGGGATTTTCTTTAAAGAATTATTCTTTCAGATTACCAGAGTTTTAATAGTGCCTGTTTTAGTTATAATCTTGTTAAAATACGCCTTAACTCAAGAAATGTCATTAGTGATAATTGTATCAGCAATTTTCATCCCCTATGCTCTAACTCTGATTTTTTTTATACTTCTAGCAAAAAAGAAAATATTATTCCTGGAAGTTAATGCCGAGCCTCTTAGTGATAATGAGAAAAAAGACGTGAGAAGATTTATTTTTCCCCTTTCAATTTCTCTTATTTGTTATACTCTCCTAGATCAAATTGACATAATTCTTCTTGGAAAATTTGTTACCTCTGAATTTATTGGTTACTACTCAGCTGCCTTTTTTTTGATAAGCCCGGCCACCGCTATTGCAGCATTGTCAACAGCGTTATTCCCTATATTTTCAAGATTAGAGGGAGAACAGTTAAAAAGAGGCTTAAAAAGATCACTTGTGGCGATATTTATCCTTTCCATTTTATTTACTGTTTTAATTGTAATTCTAGCTCCGCTTATAGTAAAGATAGCTTATGGAGACAATTATTCTGATGCAATCGGCCTTCTAAGGCTCGGCTCGCTAGTAATAGTTCCCTCTTCTATGATAGGCATTTACATCAATTTCTTTGTCTCAAGAGGAAAGACTAAGTTAACAGCAAAATTATTGATTGCTTTGACAATTGTTAAACTGGTAGTAGGATATATATTGGTTTTAAATTTTGTTAAGATATCTCTTTACGCTGCTACAGTTGGAGTGATTCTAGCGAGAATAATTATAGAATATCTTCAATTAGGTTTTCTTGCTTTGTTTTCAAAAAGCCCATAATTAGCCCTTATTCAATAAAGATAATTAAGAGGATCTTATTAAATTATTCTCTATTATATACTCATTTATCTTTTCTGCAGCAAAAAGCTGGCCTTCATCATTCCAATGGCCTTCAGCCCAGTGCAAATTCTTCTGATTCTGCCTAAACAGGGGAAGCAAATCCAAATGATGCATTCCATTTTCCTCTGCATAGCTCATTATGATATTGTTTGGTTTTGAAGAATCATAATTTTCGGCCTTTAAAGAAGGATAGGTCTCAAAAGCCTGCTTCCAACGCTCTTCGTAAACTTGTTCTGGCGCTGTGACTGCTACATGAAGTAATGTAATATTTTCTTCGCGACTGATCTTGTATATTTCGCTTAAAACCTGCAATTCCAGATTAGTCAGGTTTTCCCATTTAGAAGTGTATTCTTTTGAGTAAACTTCATGCCCTTGCACTGCTTGAGCCTCAAGACCGCTCAAACTGCGATACCTTTCTGAATTTATAAAAACCTTGTCCAATAAATTTTTTCCATAAGTAAAAAAGAACAAAAGAGTTTTGGGAGTTATCTTTCTTATAATATTCTGTGATTTAGTTCTAATATATTTCTTGTCTAAATAATCCTGATTCTCCTGAAGATCATTTACATAAAAATAAAGAATAATCATCTTAGGCTTGTATAAGTCTTTGTAATGTTTTATAACAGCCAGCTCAGCCAATCCGCTATAACTGCTCACTCCAAAATTTATTATGTTAATCTTGCCCCCATATTTTTCTTTAAGATCTCTTTCCAGTTTTTGGTGGGCACAATTGGCATAATCTGACTCCAAACACGCAGCATATGAGTCTCCTATTAAGAAAATATTATAATCTTCTTCTTTAAATTCTAAATCATCATCAATAAACCCCTCATTATTCGTCCTGACATAAAATCTTTTTCCATCTATTATGGAATTGCAGATTTTTGCAGATTTTTCATATTTATACTTTATATCACCATCTGGGGAGACATCCCACTTCCACCCACAATCAGTCACTCTTAATATAATTTCCATTAAAACAAAAAAAATCACAAGAGAAAGGATCAGCAGAAAAATTTCCCTCCTTCTCTTAATGATAAATTCTGGCTTGAAATAGATATAGGCAAAAATTGAAATTGCAGCCAAATCAATTATAATGATAACTAATTGACGGAAAAATGTTATGTTAAAAGCATACTTTATCAAGAGAGTGCCAATTACTACAAGAATTATTAATACAACCATTGCCCTCTTGATTGTCTTTTCAATCATTTGCATATTTCTCACTATCCCACATATCTTTGGGATTATCCTCTCTTTTAATTAAAAACTTACCAATAACCAAATAGTCTATTCCTGTTCCCATCATGCATTTATAAGCATCTTGAGGTGTGCAGACAATTGGCTCTCCTCTAATGTTAAATGAAGTATTTATCAAAATAGGCATGCCAGCCAATCTTCCAAATTCTTTGATTAAATTGTAATATAATGGATTCTGATTTTTCCTGATTGTCTGTAATCTGCCACTCCCATCAATGTGGGTAACTGAAGGAATCTTTTTTTGCCATTTGCTTATGATTGGATAAACCATTAGCATAAAATCTGTTGGTTCTGGAATAGGATTATCACAATCAAAATATTTTAAAGCATCGTCATCGCAAACAACCGGTGCAAAGGGTCTGAATTTCTCTCTATGCTTGACTTTTTCATTTAATATTTCCTTTGCATTCGGATTGCAGGGGTTTGCTAAAATACTTCGTGCACCAAGAGCTCTTGGCCCCCATTCCAATCTCCCATGAAACCAACCAACAACATTATTGTCGTAAATTATTTTTGCTGTCTTATTGACCAATTCCTCCTTATTTTTAAATATGCTATATTTAATCTTATTAGCATCAAGAAATTTTTGAATCTCCTCATCTGAAAAAGACGGTCCTAAATAAGCGTCTTTCATAATATAATTTCTCTTTTTGCCAAGAATTGTGTTGTATATATAAGAAGAAACGCCTAGGCTGGTTCCACCATCTGAAGAATTTGGATGTATCCATATTTTTTTAAAAGGCGTGGAGCTTAATATCTTCCCGTTAAATACGCTATTTAATGCAACACCGCCAGCCATTACAATATTCTCAGATTTTGTTTCTTTATGAACATGATTAAGGATTTTAGTTAATATGTCTTCTGTAACTAACTGCAGTGCAGCAGCAATATCCTTGTGTCTTTTTTCCATCTCTGCGCCTGCCTTGGATACAGGACCGTCAAACAGCTCACACAATTTTTTTGAGGGCATTTTGTTGGTGTAATGATATTTGAAATAGCTCATATCAAATCTGTAACTACCATCATTTTTTATATCAACAACTTTTAACAATTTTCTATAATAGGGATTTGTTTTCCTGTTCATGTCACCATATGGGGCTAGACCCATTACCTTATATTCTGAATTATTTACGCTAAATCCTAAATATGCCGTTACTGTCGAGTATAATAACCCTATAGAATGGGGAAATCTGATTTCTTTAATTAGATTAATATTATTTTCTTTTCCAAAACCATAAGAGGTCGTTGTCCATTCTCCAACTCCGTCAACTGTTAGTATAGCAGCTTCCTTAAAAGGACTGACTAAAAAGGCACTTGCAGCATGAGCTAAATGATGCTGGATAAAAAGAACATCCTTTTTATAGCCCAGCTCTTTTCTAATAGTCTTAACAATTCTTAATTTCTCGTTAAACCAAGAAGGTAATTTAGATAAGAATGTCCTATAGCTTTTAGGAAAACACTCCAAATGCTGATACAAAACTCTCTCGAATTTAAGAATAGGTTTTTCATAAAATCCTATATAGTCTATATCTTTGACGTCTATATTTTGACTCTTCAGGCAGTAGTTAATGGAATTTATTGGAAAAGATACATCGTGCTTCTTCCTTGTAAATCTTTCTTCCTCGGCTGCGGCGACAGTCAAGCCATCTTTTAAAAGGGCTGCCGAAGCATCATGATAATAGCAGCTAATACCTAAAACATACATTTTAAAACTGTTTGTAATATTTCTCCATTTCTTCTTTACTCAAGTTTAATTCCTCCCAATAAGACTTTCTTGGCTCTTCTAATTTTAAATCTAAAAAATGTTTTCTTGAAAGTTTTGCGATAATTGATGTTCCTCCAACCCCAATAAAATAAACAAGGCTCAATAATAAAGAATTGACTACTGCAGCTATAGATTCACCAAATCTTTTCTGCCCGCTTTTTATCCCTATTAAGAAAATTTTTATTCCCATTTTATTTTAACAGCTTTTTAATAAAAGTTCCCACCAAAACCATTAAAAAAACCAAGATTAATATATAAAAATAGCTCCAGTTATCAGGCATTTTCTTTAAAACCTTCAAGGCAAAAAAGAGGATTGTTGCAGAAACAAAAAGCATAAGAACAAATCCAAATTTTTCACCAGTCTCTTCTAAACCCATAAAAATATTTAAGAGGAATGTATTTAAAAAGCCTTCTAGGGAATTTCACAAGTTTTGTGCCAAATTTCAAGATAAATTTAACCTAAGGCATAAATTAAAGGCGACAAAGCACTGCTCTGACCAAAAATTATTAGAAGAGCTACTAGGAAAAGCATGATCACAATTGGCAAAAGCCACCATTTTTTCCTGATCTTTAAATAATCCCAAATTTCCTTTAATAAACCGCTATTATTCATATATAAGAATATACCTCTATATTTATAAAATTTTCGTTAGTGATATCTTGAAAAAGAGTTTTTAATAATAAAAACACTTGTTGAACATAAATCCTTTTAAACAGCAATTCCAATTAAAATTATGGCATTAGATAAAGTGATTCATACCCAGAATTTTGATTCTAATAAAAATCCTTCTAGAGTGATTGTTGGTGTTTTGCCTCCTCCTCATGAAAACTTGATCAATGTTGAGCAAGTTAGAGTGGCTTTGATAGCTAAAGAAAGCGAAATGGGAAACCACTGGAGAGATTACAAAGAGAGGTATGGAGTTATTGGAGAAGCTGAATTTACATTAAAAGATATCAATTCTGGAGAGCAGAGAAAATATGAAATGAACACTGGAGACACGCTAGACATCCCTCCTAAGATAGCTTTAAGAATAAAAGCAAAGGTCGGGTCTGTGATAATTTGCTTGTCAGAAAGCTATGATAGAGATAAAGGCACTCATAAATATTATGATTTTGAAAGTCCAAATAGTTAATTTATCCTAATTATGTTAAAGAGATTCTACAATCTCCTTATTTTATAAGTATAGGGCTAGTTAAACGAAACATTTATTAGTCTCAATTAATGTTCGAGTATAATGTGTAAATTTCAGCGAGAAGATTCTTGCCAAACTTAAATATGGATAAACCTTACATTTCATTTGTTGTTACTGGCAGAAATGATGACTACGGGCATCGATTCTTGTATAGAATTCAGAGATTTACTGATAACCTTATTTATTTATGCGAGAAGTACAGGCTTCCTTCAGAACTAATTTTTGTTGAATGGAATCCTCCTAAAGATAAGGAAAAGCTCTATAAGGCATTGAAGATAAAAAATAACCGGAAGTTCTTAAAAGTCAGATTTATAGAAGTTTCTAAAGAAATTCATGATAAGTTTAAAACCTCTGAAAAGATGCCTCTTCTAGAATTTCTAGGGAAAAATTCTGGAATGAGAAGAGCCCAAGGAGAGTTTATTGTTTTTACCAACCCTGACATCATATTTAGCGAAGAGATGATTCGATTTTTCTCTCAAAGAAAATTGAAGAAAAAAATTTTCTACAGGGCAAATCGGTATGATTTGTCTATAGATATTCCAACAGAAATGAAAACATCAGACGTGGAAAAATTTTGCAGAAAAAGCTGGGATTTTTGCTGGAGTGCTTACTTTGGGAGGTATCATAGAGGCATAAAAATTATTCCTGATTTACCAAGACTATTTGCTCGATTATTGATAAAAATGACAAAGGACAAGTCTTATCTTAGATATCATGGAGGCTCGCCCGGAGATTTTATGCTGCTCTCAAGTGAAGAAGTGATGAATTTCAGGGGATATCCTGAAATGAATGTCCATGGTGGAATGGATGGGTATGTTAGTATACAGGCTGTGTCTTCCGGAAATAAATTAAAAATTTTAAAAGAAAAGACATATCACCAATCTCATGGTCCTGCTGGAGAAAGACCCCTTCCAAATATGGAAAATTACACAAGAGATGCGAAAAAAATGTTAAATGAGAAAAGGGCAATTATTTATAACGATGAAAATTGGGGATTAAAAGAATTTTCTTTGAAGGAAAAAGAATTATAAAACATGAGGCTTTGGGACAGGAACTATGATTTTTCCTTTAAATCCTTTGGCCCTGACTTTAGGCACAATTATATCTTTGAGGTTCCACGACAAAAGCAGAGCGCAGTCTGGCTGATTCTCACCAAAAAGAATATCTTCCTCCATAATTGGAATGTGCATTCCAGGAGAATACATTCCAACTTTAAGGCTTCCCTTTTCCAAAAGTGAATCTATAGTTTCATTCCCTATTCTGCAAAAATTCAATAAAGTGTTACCTTTAGCGGGCGCCCCAATTCCTAATATCGATTTTCCTTGATTCTTGAAGTTCAAGAGAATTTTTTTTAATTCTCTTCTGTTGAATTCAACTTTTTCGCCGAACCCATCAAAAAGATTTTTAGAATATAAACCAAATTCTTCCTCTTCTTTTAAAATTTTTTGAATATTTTCTGAAATTGGATAATCCCCCTTCTTACAAGAGTAGGTTCTTATAGAACCACCATGAGTTGTTATTTCCTCCGCATCAAAAACGTCCATTCCAAATTTATTAAATAAATTTACGAGTGATTTCAGAGAATAATATCTTAAATGCTCTACATAAATTGAATCATATTGTGTGTGTTCAATGAGAGTTTTTATGTAGCCAGATTCCTGTATAAAGATTCCTTTGTCACCTAAAAGCAATTTTACTCCTTTCATGAAAGATTCCAATTCTATAATATGCGCGAAAACATTTGCCGCCGTTATTATTTTAGCCTTGCCATTTTCATTTAGAATCTTATTTGCTGTTTTTTCGTTAAAAAAATCTTTTAATGTAGGAACTTTTTTTTCAATTGCGAGGTTGGCAGCTTTTGAGGGATCTACTCCCAAAATTTTAATTTTATAATGAATAAGATTTTCCAAAAAAGTTCCATCGTTTGACCCAATGTCAATAACTAAGTCATTGGAAGACAGACTGAATCTTTTAACAATATTTTCTGCAAGGAAATGGAAGTTGTCAATCAATTCTTTGCTTGAGCCAGTTGTGTAAATAAAGCTCTCAGTAAATAACGCTGAGGGATCCGGAGCATATCCTAATTGCACAAGCTTGCAATCTTCACAGAAAAATAAGTCTAGAGGGTAATATATTTCGGGGATTTTTAGGTGTTCTTCTGTAAGAAACCCGTCGGGGTTAGGATGATGACCTAATGATAGAAATTTGTGCAATTTATTTGACTGGCATACCTGACAATCTTCAAATCTATGACCCATTTTTTCCATTTTATTAAATCCTACTAGCCATTTTTATATTTTTGGTAGGTATAGTCTAGGAAATCTAAGAAAAAATCTTAAGTATTTTTTCAATAATTTTAGTTGTTGAAATATCTTCAAATTCTTCTGGACAATATCTTTCTAAAGCAATAAATTTAACTCCAAATTCCTCAACTCCTTTTCTCCTTTCTTCAATATTTTGGACGTCTGCATTGATAATATAAACATCAGGTTTTAAAAGCGGCAAGATTGATTTCACTCCTTCTATTTCTTCACCTTCATTGAACTTTTCTCTTTTATCTAAAATTACATAATCAACTGGCTTGAGAGAATCAATGGTTTTTAACCTTACATGCTCATTTAAAATTGGCCTTTCTTTTCCCTTATAACTTCTAACATAAGAATCTCTGCCAACTAAAACCACTAAAATATCTCCATATTTTTTACAATCTTCAAAGAAAAGTATGTGACCTACGTGTGTAATATCAAATACTCCAGTGCAGCATACAATTTTTTTGTCTTTGTATTTCTCCCTTAAAATCGGCAAATCCTCATAAGATATAACTGCCATGACATAGGGCTTGGAGTGTTATTTAATAACTTTTCTATTATTTATTTAACAAGGAGTCATAATATGTATAAATTACCTTGCGATTATGCCAAACTATATTATAAAAGTCCATCTCTTGGCGGGATAAAAAAGTAAATCCTTTTCCCTCTTTAAGCCTTATATCTGAAACATTTCCAACAAAATCTGCGGAATAAACATGCAATAGTCCCTCCCTACTTGTTCTATTAACGTGCGTATCATAAAATGGAAAATCTCCAAAATGAGAAAAATTTTCCAATAATCTCTTTTTTCCTATTTCTTCACCTATCTCCCTTCTAAGTGCTTCTTCAGGTGTTTTTCTGTCCTCAACCTTTCCTCCAAAAAAACACCATTGCTCCGGATTCCATGGATAGCCCACATCTTTTTGCTGAAGCAACATTTCTCTTCTTGAGTTCAGAGGCATAATAACAGACGCCCTATGCGTTTTGGATTGCATAGAAGAACATAAATTGTGTCTTTTTAAAGATTATTATCCTTAATTTTTTCCCACAAAGTAACATCCATTGAAGAATCTTTTGGCAATTTAAAGGGCAATTTGCTTTCAATCTGGCTTAACTTGCAGGGTTTTAATTCTAGAATATATCTTTTAAACAGAGCATAATTTGAAATCCTCCTGTTTCCCACATTTATTGTGCCTATAAAATCTGATTCTAAAATAATTTTTATTGCATCAACGAGCTCCATAATAGCTAATTTAGATGTATAAACGTCATCAGGAGATTCCTCGAATTTTATTTTTTTTGGATCGAAAAAGCTAGTTCTTATAATGCAATAATTTGAGAGAGTGTTAACCGCGCATTCTGCCCCAAGCTTTGTCCATCCATATACGCTGTCAGGAATTGTTGGAGAATTTTCAGAATAATTTCCCTCTGCTCTTTCATAAACTCCATCAGTTGATATGTAGATAAATCTTATTTCATTTCCTTGATCTGCCTCTTTTTTTAGAACCTCATTGACTAGATTACATGCGCCGATTATGTTTGTATTTATTGCATTGACAGGATTTCTTTCACACTCTACCATTGAAGTAAGCGCGGCACAATGAATTACAGCGTCAAATTTATTATTTTTAAGAAAATTTGATATAGACTCTTTATTGCAAATGTCTAATTTATAATGGTTGGGTGTTAATAAATTCTGAAATCTTTCCGAGCTTAATATTGCACTTCCAAGATTTCCTGAACCTCCAGTTAGGAGAATATTTTTATATTTCATTTAGCTTTAGTTTATTCATATTTTTACTTTGCTCAATTTATGGGAGCGTTGTCTCTTTCTTTTCCTAGGTAAGGCCCTGTCTTATGCTCATAAATAATAGTGCCTTCTTCAAGAACAGTATAATCATGGCCTCCCCTGAATGTGATTAAACAATCTCCTTTATTTAAGATTGCTTCTTTAATAACTTCATCATTAATATCATGCAATGTTGTTTTTATGCTTCCGTTCATAATTAACCATGACTCTTGAGTTATATCTGTTTTTCTTACTTGTTCAATATGCTTGTGAGGTCTTAGCTTTTTCCCTTTATCCACTGAAAAACATGCAACTTGCAAGTATTCATTTTCCGGGCTTAAATCCTGCCTTTGAGAGGTTATCTCTTCCTTTCTATTAATTATGTGCAATAATACATCTGGCTTTATTTTAGAATATATTTTTTCCATTTTAAAACGGGAAATTATTTTTCATAAATTATTAAATTATTTCATACAAACCCTCTATAAATCTTATACATCTTTGTTCGAGTGTCATTTCAAATTTTTTCAATTACCCATTTTATTTCCTTTGGTTTCCAAAATAGTTTCTTTCTTCTAATTATTTTGGTTTCTATTAATCTAAATGGCTTTTTTACAATATGCCCATGCTCTACACAAACATTATCTATTGCATTTGGCTCATAAAATCCTCTATGTCCAAAGTTTGAATATGCTCCGGGATGTTTATAATGGGGAACAATTATCACGCATTTTGCTCCCTTTTTTAATATTCTTTGAACTTCATTGAAAAACAATTCTGGTTCTTTCAAATGTTCTAATGTATGGGAACAAAAAATAAGATCAATGGAATTATCCTTAAATGGATAAGGTGTTTTATTTAAATCATGAACTATATCTGCCCCTTTAAGTATATCTACATTAACAAACCCTTCCTTTTTAATTAACCCTCCACCGATATTTAAATTCATATTTTTTGTGTATAAGACCCTAAAAAATCAAGACTAAACAAATTTATTTTATAACCCACCAATCTCTTTGGTAAAAAGATATATCTTTCTTCAATTTCTTGAAAAATTCATTTGCTGCTCTGAAAATTCCAAAACGCTCTGCTTCTGTTTCAGGGCTGTGGGTATAATCATCTCCGCCAATAACCCCTCCTTTCTTAACTTTAGGGTAATATAATTCTATATCTTTTTTGACAAACTCATACTGATGGTTTCCATCAATGTATACAAAATCGATCGAGTTATCTTTAAACTGTTTTACTGCGTCATCGGAAAATTTACGTATGAATTCTACTCTTTTTCCATATTTTTTTGTAATTTTTTTTGCTACCTCCATTCTTTCATTCAAAGCTTTTTGCGTCTTTCTTGGATTTCCAACACTTTCATAATACTCCTTATACTCTCTGTATGGATCTATCAAATAAAGTTTTGATATTGACAAATTCTCCATTAAATCCAAAGCATGCCATCCATCATGCACTCCAATTTCTATGCCCACTAAATTTTTTTTCTTAGTGCTTTTCAGAAATCTGTCAAAAGACCTGATGTTATATTGTATGAGATTCAATCCTAAAGGTTTCAACACACTTCTTAACCAATATTTTTTTATTACTAACATTTTAAATTACAATTTATTAATTTTTCTAGCTAATTCAACTCCTTTTTCAATGTAAAAATCATCCGGCTTTTCTATTCCATCAATATGAACAAGCCCTTTTTGTTCCAGCTTTTCTTTCAAATCAGATATTACCATCATTCTAACAAGATCCTTAAACTTTGTCTTTGGCTCCCAATTAAGAATTTTTTTTGCTTTGGAATAATCACCTAACAATGCTGGCACTTCTGCGGGTCTTTTGTACCTATCACTTATTTCTATAAAATCTTCGAAATTTAATCCAAAAATATTAAACGCCTCTCTAACAAAATCCCTGACTGTGTGCGTTTCATTAGTGGCTATAACAAAATCATCTGGTTTTTCATGCTGGAGAATCCTCCACATTGCTTCTACATACTCCTTTGAATATCCCCAGTCTCTTTTTGCATCTAAATTTCCTAAAACAATTTTTTTCTTTTCTCCAGCAAGTATCTTGGCAATTTCTCTAGTAATTTTTTTTGTAACAAAATTCCATCCTCTCCTCGGAGACTCATGATTAAATAATATGCCATTTGATGCAAAAATTCCATGGGCATTTCTGTACAATCTTGTTAAATGAAAAGCAGCTAATTTAGAAATTCCGTAAGGGCTTTGCGGAAGCATTGGAGTTTCCTCATTTTGAGGAGGGGGGGAAATTCCGAACATCTCACTTGAAGATGCTTGATAAAAACGACAGCTAAGATTCATGTCTTTTATTGCTTCTAAAACTCTTAAAGTTCCTAGCAAATTAAAATTAATTGTAGATTCTGGATTTTGAAAACTTATTCCTACATGGCTCTGAGCGCCAAGATTGTATATTTCATCCGGCTTAAATTCTTCCAAGGCATTTCTGATGCTTGTTGCATCAGATAAATCCCCATAAATTAAATAATATGGAGATTCGGAATATGGTCCGTGTATATCAAGATGATCTATCCTCGCTGAGTTTGGAAGGCTTGCCCTTCTTATAATTCCCCGCACTAAATATCCTTTTGACAGCAAAAATTCCGCGAGATAAGAGCCATCCTGACCTCCTATCCCAGTTATGAACGCTACCTTTTTTCCATTTCTCATTTTATTTGTGAACGTAGTGCAACAAACAAGTATATAAAATTTATGTAACTGAGAAGTATTTAAATATAATTGTTTTTTATTTCAATAGAATTGTTTTTTATTTGAATGTATAGAATCGTGACATGTGTTATGAATATCTTGATTAAATAAAAGAATAGAGTATAGGATAAATCAAGATTGATTATACTTAATTACCAATATACTTATAAATAATAATCAATGTTGTTTCCTAATGATTGATGATTATCTTTTTCAACCAGAGGTAGACAAAGAGGAGCACATAATTGCAACTTATTATGTTGAAAGCAAGAATTTTTTTGATGCATGCAAAGGAATAGCGATTGGACAGTCCATAGGAAATCCTAATGTCAGAGTAACACTTGAAGATGAAAGGATGATGAAGGAAAATCTGGCAAAAATTCTTGATATAAAATCAAATCTTCTCTCCAGGCAAGAGGGGATTGTGAAGATTGCATACCCTATTGTTAATTTAGACATTCCTAAAGATGGAATTACCCAACTTCTTTGTACTTTAATGGGAGGACAAATGGACATTGATATAATAGCAAGCTGCAAGCTTCTTGATGTAGAATTACCAAGAAAATATAAGTCTCATTTTAAAGGCCCAAAGTACGGATTGTATGAAATAAAACAAAGAACAGGAGCTGTTGGCAGACCTTTGCTTGGAGGAATTGTAAAACCTAAAACAGGATTGAATATTAATCAATTAAAAGAAGTAGTAATGCAGTTATTAAAAGGGGGAGTTGATTTTATAAAAGAAGACGAAATGCTTGGAAACCCTTCTTTTTGCAGTTTTGAAGAAAGAGTTTCTATTATCTCAAAAGTTGTCAATGATTTCTGCAAGGATGCAGGAAAAGAAGTATTCTACTGCCCGTGCATTAACGCAGACTATCCTTATTTTTTAGAAAGAGCGAAATTCGCAGAAAAAGAAGGAGTTAGAGGAGTTCATTTAAATATATGGGCAGGCCTTCCGGCATACAAAGCGTTGAGAGATCAAGATCTAAAACTTGCAATATTCTTCCAAAAAAGCGGAGATAAAGTAATGACTGATAGGGAACATAAATATTCTATAGACTGGAAAGTTGTCTGCCAGATTGCAAGAATGATTGGAGTTGACTTTATACATGCTGGAATGTGGGGAGGGTATTTATCAGATTCAAAGGAAAAACTTTCGGAAATATTTAATGTCTTGATAAAACGAGATGTATATAAACCTGTTGTTCCAAGTCTTTCTTGTGGAAGCCATCCTGGCCTTGTTGACTCCACTGTGAAAAATTTCGGCACTGACTTGATGATGAATGTTGGAGGAGCAATACACGGACATCCTATGGGAACAGAAGCTGGCGCTAAAGCTATGAGAGATGCATTTGATTGTGAACAAAGCGGACAAAGCATCCAAGAATTCATGCAGAGCAGATCAGAGTTGAAAAAAGCGATTGAAAAATGGGGGTATATTGAATGAGCAAAATAAATGTAATTATTCCAATGGCTGGAAAGGGGCAGAGATTCATCAATGCAGGATACACTCTTCCAAAGCCCATGTTGGACATTGAAGGGAAGCCAATAATACAGCATATAATTGATTCTATGAGAGTTCCAAATGCGCAATTCATTTTTATTGTAAGACAGGACCATTGCGATGAGCACCAGATTGACAGAAAACTTCTTGAAATTGAGCCTGATGCGAAGATACTTGCCATAAATGAAATAACTCAAGGATCTATCTGCACTGTCTTGCTGGCTAAAGATTTTTTTAACGATGACAATCCTGTAATTATAAAAGACTGTGACCAGATTCCTAACTGGGCATCTAATCATTTTCTTGAATTTGTAAAAAGAAGAAAAGCAGACGGGGCGATTGTGAATATTCACACAGACCAGCCGCATTTTAGCTTTTCAAGGCTGAATTCTCATGGTGAAATTACAGAAACTGCAGAAAAATCAGTAATAAGCAATCACGGCTCTGTTGGAATATATTATTTTGCCAAAGGCTCTGAATTAATTAAATACGCAAACCAGATGATAAGCAAAAATCTTAGAGTAAACAATGAATTTTATACCTGCCCCGTGTACAACCAATATCTTCAGGATGGAAAGCTTATTCTTCACTATCCAATATCAGAGCTATTCCAATTCAACACACCTGAACAATTCAATGAAAACAGGGAAAAAGTTGCTGAATTCTTGAAGAATAAAAATTATGCATAAATGTTTATAAACAGCTCATTTCATACTCCAGAATGGAGTTTAAAGAATTTTTAGGCAAGCAAGAAGAAGTGTACTCAAGATTCAGAGACACTTCTAAAGTCAAAGCTGAGGGAACAAAGCCAAATATCCCAGAATCTCAAGGAGGATATCTAATAGTCCTCAGGCATCCTTTAGAAATAGCTCAAGAAATAGGAGAATTTTCAAAAAGAATTTCCCAGGCTGTTCCCTTAATTGTTTATGATTCCTCAACTATTCACACAACAATTTCAGATTTTGGCATAAAAGAAAATTTTATCCCTAAAAAAGATACTTTAGAAAGACTATGCGATTCTGTTAGGGTAGTGCTCATTCTAAATAAACCAATAATTTTTTATTCAGAGTGGCTATACAACCAAAATACAATTATCGTTGCAGGAACTCCTGATAAAGCCTTTCTTGAAGCTGCCCAGAATATTTATTCTTCAGGAGAGAAAAATTTTGTTAAATTAAGGCTTCCTTGGGGAGCACATATTACGACCGACAGGTTTACCGAACAGAAAAACCCTGAAGAGCTAAAAGATTTCTTTAAGTTAATGAAAGAAGCCCCTACACTTGAAGAGAGTGTTCCTGAAAATATTGATGTAGGTTATTTTGATTTCAGTCCAAAAGGATTTGACCTAACAGTTTATGAAAGATTTAAACTTTAGATAAATTCTAAATCTCTTACTACAATTTTTTATTATTTTTTATGAATTCTTTCAATTCATCAGCATGATCAGTTACTATTGCGTCAAATTTCATGGCTAGAAAATCACTCCATCTCTTTTTATAATTTTGCTGAAAAATATTATTCGGGACAAATTCAGGAGACATGCAATAAGTCAAGCTATTTGTTTTTTTAGCCAAGTCAGCCATTTTGGGAGTCAACCATTTGCCGGTTTCTTCATCAAGCCATATAATGTCTGCTTTTTTAAAGTTAGGCTTAGTATACAAAGGAGAGTTTTCAGGGAGATGCAGCCCAGCTTTAATTCCAGAATATTTTTCTTTCACAAGATTAATCAAAGGCAATGTTTGGTTATCCACAGCAACTAAAAAACTTGAATTCTGGAGTTTATACTTTCTTAAGAGTTCTACTGTTTTTTCAATAACTTTTAGCTCTTGAATATCTTTTATATGAAGAGCCATAGTGACATCATTTCCAATCTCTTTATAGGACTTGCATACCTCTTCAAAGAAGCATAATCTAATATTCTCTTTTTCATAGCCATTATAAACAAGAGATCTGCATTCTTTGTCAGTCATATCAATTATTTTTTTAGGGTTACCAAAAAGTCTTTTGCCGTTTTCATCATGGATTATCACTAAGGAACCCTCTTTATTGACTCTAACGTCAGTCTCAATTCCGTAACCATTCTGAAAAGCCCAGCAAATAGATTGCAGGCTATTTTCAGGGTATCTTGCATTTATCGCGCGGTGGCTGATTATTTTCATTTTAAAGGCCTTAAATGCTGCTCAAATGCATTAACTCCCTCAATAGTCCCTAGTGTGGAAATAAATTCACATGGATAGGTTCGAATTTTCATGCCTTTTTCTATCATTTCATTGTATGCTAAAGAAATTAAATAAGCGCCGTTTGATGCAATTCTTTTTTTTCTTATCATTTCCTCAGCAGCGCTTACAAAATCTCTCCCTCTTTTAAAATATGAAATACAGGCAGTAGAGTCATTTGAGATGGGAATTTTGTCTTTTTCAGATACTTTTCTGACAAAACCATTTTCATCAATCAGCATGTATCCTCTGTTCCAGTAAGATGATTTGAAAGATGGAATCACTCCATGATATTCAGAATTTTTTTTTAGAAAATCCATTAAACCATAAGTGTCTAGGTACTGATCAGGCAAATCTATTATAAGCTCCTCATCATTGTTTATCAGCTCTCTAGCGAGCAAGACCGAGTGGGGCGCTCCTGCTGTCGGTTCTTCAGCCCAGAGGATTTTTATCTTATTTCCAAAAATCTTTTTTAATTCAGAATCAAGATTATATTTTTTCTGGTGCTCTCTTAATAATATGAAAACTGCATTTTTGTATGAAAATGGCCTTGAATCTGCTATCCACTTTATCGAAGCTTGCCCGCCAATCTCAACCAATGGCTTGCATAAATCTCTTTCCTCAAAGTTCTTGTCTTTTCCAGCCAATGGAATTATCAGATTCATTTTTATTCGCTTCTTCTTGATTTATTAAGTATAAAAGCTTAATGAAGTTTAAGTAAATCAACATTTATAATAAAGATAAGCAAGATTTATAAGAGTATTTTTCATTTCTGTGAGATGAAAAAAGGCAAGAAAATTATTGCCAAAAATGTTGCTTTGTGTTTTTCGGGCCAGATAAAAAAATTTGAATTGTGCTACCCTTACATAAAAAAGAACCTGCTTGATAATATTGGGAGTTACGACATTTTCTGCTGTGCAGAGGATGACTCTGACCTTGGCAAGATAGAAATGTTGAACCCATTTAAATTAGAAAAAATAAAATCTTCGGATGTTGACAAGATAATTAAAGAAAAAAACAAAGAGCTTAATAAAGGAAATTACAAACACTACATTCTCCCCCAGTCTTCAAAATTCAATTTTAGAAATATCTATCAACAACTTTTCAAAATAAAGGGAGCCTTTAATCTTTTAGAGAGGCATATGAAAGAAAATAATGTTAACTATAATTACTTTGTAAGGATCAGGTTTGATTTTCTTCCTTTGGATATTATAAAAATTGAAGATTTTAAATTAAAAAAAAATAAAATAGCAGTCCCTAGAATTAGGCTAAAAGACACAGAACCCAGAGTCCAGATTAATGACATGTTCTGCATTGCAAAAGATTTTGACACATTCAGAATATACTGCTCAATGTATGATAACTATGAGGACATTATTCAAAAAGAAATTTCTCTTAAAGCCAATTTTATGCAAAAGACATACTTTTTATTTGAAAAATGCTACAATAATTTTTTTCTCTTATTGTTTAATAAGCCTGGGAAAAAATATGGAAAACTGCCTAAGAATATTTTGGGATTCGCGCTTCTTTTTACTAAAATGTTTTATAGAGAATTTAAGACAAGGAATAGATGCAATCTAGAAAAAGCTTTTTTTTATCTATTAAAATCTGAGAAGAAGAATATTATTGAAGAAACAATTAATTTTGTTATTGTGAGAGATCCTATGGAAGGGCTGTTAATTTTTGGATAAAGCCTTACTTTACCGGTTCCAACTCAAAATGTAATGTTGACACCGGAAAAAGGAACGCAAAGAAATGACTATATACATGGGGAAATTTGCTGACCAGTGATGCAAAGGGCTCAAGTATTTTTGAGCTTCTTCTGCCAGTCATGTATATAAATTTTCTCTTTACAATTCTCACTCTTGTTTTGGTGTAGTATGACTGTTCATTGCTGCCAAAGTAATCAAAAGTATGCCAGGTAAAAAATTTTTTGTGAGTTGGATCGGAAAATGCAGTAACGCTCAAAGCATGAGGAACAATTACCCTGATTCTTCCCTTTGGCTTGCAAATCCTGCACAGCTCGTTAAGTATTTTATCCAACGGAGTCTCCAGATGCTCGAGAACATGGCTGGCATGTATAAGGTCAAAGGTATTGTTTTTGAAGGGATAAGGGAATTTATTCAAATCATGAACCACATCAACTCCTTCGATTTTTGAAGAATCCAATCCTATCGCACCTTTTATTTTATGATTCCCGCATCCAATGTCAAGAATCTTAGCATCAGAGTTCATTAATTGGGTTTTATCAAGGAAGTTTTTAAAGATTTATGTAATGAAAGACTATGCTGGTAAGGAAATATCGAGAAATATTAAATAAATGTTAAAATTTAATTTGTTATACGTAAAGCTTTTAAATTGGTCAAAAATAAAGCTTCTATGAAAAAAAGAAAGGCGAAAATTGTCCTTTTGGAGAATAAACACCAAGTCAATTGCTTCTTTAAAAAAATCAATGATTTTGATGGATTTATTCCGATATCTTTCTCATTTGAAGTTGAAAAGATTCTTGAAAAAGAAAAAAAGAATTATGTTATGGAAGAGAATTATGAGGACAATAAGATATATTTAGGAATACATCCTGCCTCAATAAATGCAACAAGCAGGATATGCGCCAGATTTAAGCTGGATTACAGAGGAGTGGATCTCTTCAGGGCTTTTTATTATAACATTTATCTTTTGGTTTCGTCCTCAAAAAAATACTCAAGGCTGATTAAAAAAATAATTTCCAAAGAAAGACCCGATGAGATTGTTTCATTTGAAAATCAAGAATTTTCTTATAACGACGAAGAGTATTTTAGATTTATTTTAAAAAGCTTATTCAAGGGAAAATTGATTGCTGAGAATTATTCCATCAGCAAAAAATCAGGAATAAGAGACAAAAATTTAGTCAAAATGGCTGGAATCCTGCAGAAGCTTTATGCCAAATTAAACATTTTTTTATCAAGAAAAAGCTCCAATAACATTTTTGTTTATGGTGGAAAAACATATTTTGAATCTGTCTGTAGAGAATTATCTGGCAATAAAAACAAAATATTTAACTTTGACGGGTTTCTAAGAAAAAGTTTTTCCATAAAAAACAGATACATTCCGTTCTATGAATTCTCAGGCATTTCCAATAAGAATCAAGATATTTTAAAGGAAAAAATTTGTACCCTGAAAAGTCAGATATTCGGCTTGGATTTTACAAAGGAGTTTGGAACAGAAAGAGAAATAGAAGGCATATTAAAAAACAAAATCATATCTCTCATAGACAGGGAATTCATAAAAATTGCTGGGCAAATCGAGGAGTTTTATAAAATAATAAAGAAGGGAAAAATTTCCTTAATTCTCAGCAGCGCAGACTCAATACCATTTTCGTATTCAATAGTCAGCCTTGCCAAATATTTCAGGATACCCACTGTTGTTGCCCAGCATGGATTCTTTAATCATGAAATAGGTTATAGGACAGCTTCAGACTACGTACTTGCTTCAGGCAAAAAAATAAAGCAGGAATACCTACATTACGGTGCTGATAAGGAAGGTGTAAGGGCTGTGGGATGCTCAAGATATGATAATTTTATCCCAAAAAAACATGATAAATCTAAGAACAACATAATATTTTATGGAATGGAGGTAGCCAACGGAAATGAGATGGTTGCAGATACACATTTATCCAAAAAGAGGCAAAAAGAAATTTTAAAAATATTATTCAATGTTTTGAAGAAGTATCCCCAATACAAGTTGATTATAAAGACAAGGCTAAATTGGGAGCTTGCAAAATTGCCTAGAGAGATAGCAGAAAAGGAAGGATTTACGAATTTTGAAGTTATAGAAAAGGGTGATAACACTAAGTTGATAAATGACTCTGACCTTGTCATAGTAAATAGATCTACTTTGGGTATTGAAGCGATGCTTTTGAACAAGCCTATAGTCTCAGTTTATTACAAGGACCTTGATTTGTACAATCCGTTTTGTAAGTTGAATTTTGTGAAAAAGGTTTATAACTCAAAACAATTGAATACAGTTATTTCAGAGTTAGATAAAATATCTAAAGAAGATATTGATAAAATAAGAAAAAAGCTCAATGATTATTTTATCACTGATAGAAAATCAACAGAAAGGTCGGTCGACTTGATTGAGTCTGTTTTAAAAAATCAAAATCACGCGAAAGAACACAAGATAAAATGAAGATACTCATAACTGGAGCAAGAGGTTTGTTGGGGTCTAATTTGTCTCTAATGTACTCTGAAGATCATGATATTATTGCAACTGGAGTAAATAAGCCAACTTTTTCTTTCTGTAGGAATTATAAATTAGACTTAACGAAAAAAAATGACCTAAAGATAATTAGAGATGAGCAACCAGATTTAGTAATAAACTGTGCGGCTAGGATAAATGCAGATTATTGTGAATTTAGAGAGGAAGAAGCAAAAGAAATAAATGCAATTGGGGCCAAAAATCTTGCAGAAATATGCAGAGAGATTGGTAGTTATTTTGTTCACATTTCAACAGATGCAGTCTTTGACGGAGAAAGGGGAAATTACTCTGAAAGAGATAAGCCTAACCCAATACATGTCTATGGAAAGACAAAGTTAATGGCAGAGGAATTGATTAATAGAGTAGGGGGCAACTACACAATCATACGAACAACCCTATATGGCTGGAATCACTTAAATAAATTGAGTCTTTCTGAATGGGTGCTTGATAGCTTAGAGAAAAAAGAGGAAATAAAGGGTTTTACAGATCTTCTCTTTACTCCCATATTAACCACTAACCTTGGAAGAGCGATTTTAGAGCTATATAAAAAAAAATACATCGGAATAATTCATGTGACAGGCCCAGAAAAATGTTCTAAATTTGATTTTGAAAGAAAAATTGCACTTCTTTTTAAAAAAGACGAAAATCTTATAAAACCATTTAATTCAGAGAACTTTGGTTTTAAGACTAAGAGGCCAAAAGACTTAAGTTTGAACATTAAGCAGGCAGAAAACATCCTTGAAGCAAAATTGCTAAATATTGAGGAAGGAATCATGGAGTTCAAATCTTTAAGAGAAAATGGTTTTGTTGATAAACTGAAAAAATGAAAGGTAAATGAATCTTGTTAGTCTATTATATACGGGTCTGGTAAAGGTATTATAAATTTACCATTAAAACCTTTCTGTTTAAATAGTGGAACAATTTCATCAGCTAGATGCCAAGATAAGAGTAGCCCATAATCTGGCTGATTGTCGCCAAAAAGTACCTCTTGGTCTATAACTTTAATATGTGTACCAGGAGAAACTTTTCCTATTTTTGATTTGCTAATTTCAGTCATAGCATCAAGAATTTCTGGACCAATATTGCATGAATTAAGTAAGGTTATAGCCCTGGCTGCACCTGTTAGCCCCATAATAGTTTTACCATCTTCACGGATATCATAGAGCATCTTAGGAAAGTCTCTTTTATGAGTTGTAACTCTGTCAGCAAAATCTTGATATGTGGAAAAATTATTTAGCCCACTATTTTCTTCTTCCTTCAATAAGTCCCCAACGGAATCCATAACATCATAATTACCTTTTTTACCTGCAAAAACCCTTATCGAACCGCCATGAGTTGGAATACGTTCTACATCGAAGATTTCCAGGTTAAATTGATTAAGTAAATGACTTAAGCTTCTTATAGAGTAATATCTATAATGTTCATGATAAATGAAATCATATTGCAATTCTTGAACCAAATTCAGCAAATAGTGATTTTCACTTATAAAAACTCCGTCATCTGTAAGTAATTTTTCTATGCCTTTTGTGATAGAATCAACAGAAGACACATGAGCAAAAGTATTAGTTGCAAGAATAATCTTTGCCTTGCCATATTCTCTTTTAATTTTCTCTGCGATATCTTCATTAAACCATTCTGTAATAGTAGTTAAGCCCTTGTCTATGGCAAGTTTAGTAATATCTGTTGGATCAACACCAATAGCTTTTACACCTTTATCTCTATAAGATTCTAATAAAGTACCATCGTTTGAACCTACTTCTACAACTAAAGTATCTAAATTAAGACCAAATTTTTCTGTAGTTTGTTTTGCAAGTTCATCAAGATGTTTTTTAAAACTTGATGAAAGAGAGACTATATGATGATATCCTCCTTTCGGAGTAAAAAGGTTTTCCCTAGTAACTAAGTCTCCTAGCTGAACAAGACCGCAGTTAGAACAGTAGCTGACATTTAAAGGATATTTTGTTTCATGCCTGCTTTCTTTTTCGGTTAAAAAATCGCAAGGAGGAATATCACCCAAATCCAAAAATTTTAATGTTTCGCTGGGGCATATCTGACATTCCATTGTTAAATTTTGTGACTTAGTTGACTTATAAAGATTTCTATCCTACAGGCATTGCGTCTAAATTAACTTTTTACAATGCTTTTTATAGAAATCAAAAACTCCTAAAATATATTTGGCGTTTCCAAGATACATAATAACCTTTTGTTTAACCTTACCTTTTTTATCCAGTTTACCTTCTAAGATATAATAATAAATTTTACCTTTCATCTTTTTTGACCTTATATAAACCATCACTAAATAAATAGGCATAATATATAATTATGAAAAAGAAGTTGTCTAACGCAAAAATTTAGGAAACTTGTTCCTAGACTTAGAAAAAAAGGATGTAATCCAAAATTGTTAAGAAAGATATGGAATTTAAATATTAGATTGGAAAAATATTCTTGGAGCCACTTCCGAAAATAATTATCATCAAGATTTAAAAGAGTGATTTTTATTTATAAGGATACAGCTCCATTGGAGTTTTATTTATTAATGCGTGCCAAATAGCAATAAAATATGTTTTAATCAATTCTGGTTGTTTGTTATTTATATACCTCCATGATCTAATAATGGCAAGTATTGTTAATTCCAAAAATAATACCAATAAAAAGTATAAGAAATTTTTATTTTTTTTAACTACAAGTAACCAATTCCTTATGTTATAGTATATGGAAATTTCGCTTTCTTTCTTATTGTTTTCTAATGCCGCAGATACTTTGTGCCACACAACAGATTTGGGAACATATAAGCATTTATGACCAAATTTCTGCACTCTTAAACACCATTCAGTTAATTCATGAATAAAAAAAAGCTTAGAATCCAACAATTGATATTTATTTAGTGCATCTGATCTCATCATCAGGACACAATCAATCGCATCAACATATCTTTCACCTTCTATTTGCCTCTTATCAATTTCATTCTGATTTCTATGTTTATATCCAGCCAAATGATAATCACATCCAGCCGACCATATCATATTCTTCGGCTTCATATAATATATTTTTGGCCCGGCAACAGCGACCTCAGTATGTCTTTCCATGGCCTCTACAAGGATATTTAAAAAATCTGGTTTTACCACCATATCATTATTCATGAGCAAAATATATTTACTTCCTCTTTTAAGACCCTCTCTAATTCCAATATTTGCTCCTAATACAAAACCCAGATTCCTTTTATTTTCAATTAAAGTTGCGCTCTTCAGATATTTTTTCTTAAACTCTTTTTGAGTCCCATCATTAGACCCATTATCCACTACAATTATGTCATAGTTCTCATAGTTTATTTTTTTTAATGATTTTAATAAATCAAAAGTGTATTTCCTTCCATTCCAGGTTAGAAAGACAAGAGAAACTTTTGGTTGGCGTTTTTTCTTCATGGAAAATTCGTAGAAGGAACTCTTATTAAGCTTTTCTTAGGTAGGGTTTCTATTTTCTATTTAATTCTTGTGATTTCCACACCCTATATCTAAAATTTCCATATTAATGTTTATTTTTTATCTCATCTGGATTTAATTGCTTAAGCGGAATCAAGGAAAGAAGATACTTTCCATAGTCAGATTTATTGTAGTAATCTGCTCTTTTCATCAGCTTATCAGAAGTTATCCAACCTTTATTATAAGCTATTTCTTCTGGACAAAAAATCTTCAATCCTTGTCTTTCTTGAATAGTCTTCACATAGATGTTAGCTTCAGCGAGAGATTCAAATGTTCCTGTGTCTAACCATGTAAATCCTCTGCCAAGAATCTTGGCCTCTAATTTTCCTCTTTTAAGATATTCCTTTTGAACATCTGTAATCTCAAGCTCTCCTCTGTTAGAAGGTTTAAGCTTTGAAGCTATATCGACAACCCCTTTATCAAAAAAATACAGGCCAATAATGGCTAAATTTGACTTAGGTTTTTGAGGTTTTTCTTCTATTGACTTAATGCTTCCATCTGCATCTAGCTCTACAACTCCCGATCTTTCTGGATCTTTGACTAGATAGGCAAAGATAGTTCCCCCTTCAGGTTTATTTGAGGCATATCTCAATAATTCTGACAGACCTTGACCATGAAAAATATTATCCCCTAGGATTAAACAACATGAGTCCTTTCCAATAAACTCTCTTCCAACAATAAAAGCATCTGCAAGACCTCTTGGCTTATCTTGTTGTGCATAGGTAAAATTAACGCCAAAATTAGAGCCATCACCCAAGAGTCTTTTGAAATTAGGCAAATCTTGATGAGTAGAAATAACGAGTATTTCCTTGATATCAGCCAGCATTAAAGTAGAAAGAGGATAGTAAATCATTGGCTTGTCATAAATAGGCATCAATTGCTTGCTTACAACCTCTGTAGCAGGCTGCAATCTGGTTGCTTTTCCTCCTGCCAAAATTATTCCTTTCATTTTCATCTTTTAAAATTTAACCACCATCTATTTTCATTAACCCACTTAACGGTTTTTTCTAAACCTGTTCTTAAGTCTGTAGTCGCTTCCCAACCAAGAACATTCTTCGCTTTTGTTACATCGGGGACTCTTCTAATTATATCTTCATAAGTTTTTCCATAGTGTTTTGTTGTATCAAGGTTTTCAGGTTCAATTTGACCTGTTTTTTCGCAGACATCGATTATAGTACTGACTAAGTCTCTTATTCTTGTTTCCTTATCTCTGCCGATATTAAATGTTTCTCCTACTGCTTTCGGATCTGTTGCAGCTTTTATAGTGCCTTCTATTGCATCAGTAATAAAAGTAAAACATCTTGTTTGTTCCCCGCCATCGTAAATTAGAGGATTTTTTCCATTCATGACTTTTTGAATGGTTTCAGAAACAACAAAAATAGGATTTTGTTTTGGGCCATAAATATTAAAGTATCTTACAATTGTTGCATTTAGGCCTTTAGTCCTATGCATTGAGTTTATCATGTGTTCTCCAATTGCTTTTGAAGTGGAATAATTCCACCGATCAACATTAGTTGAACCGAGAACTCTATCATCATCTTCTTTCCATGGAACTTTAGGATTTCTTCCATAAATTTCAGATGTTGAAGTAAAAAGAACTTTTATGCCGTTTTCCAAAGCACTCTCTAAAACAGAGTTTGTTCCAAGAACATTAACTCTAAACAAAAGCGATGGATCTGCAATATAGTTTCTTATTCCAACAATGGATGCTAAATGATAAACATAGTCAACATCCTTAGTAAGGACTTTGCCTAAAGATAATGAATCAGTTACATCTCCTTGAATAAATCTAAAATTCTTATATCTCGAAAAATTTTTAAGATTAGGCGCGTTTTCAAAGGGAGTGTTGTCAAAAACTGTAACATAATTCTCTGGATTTTGAACTAGCTTATCCGTAAGATTTGAGCCAATAAATCCACTTCCTCCTGTAATTACAATTTTTGTCATTTTTATTTTATCTTCCTATCCCTACATAATTGAATCCAAAATCTTTCATGTCTTTTGGGTTAAAAGCATTTCTGCCATCTATTATCCAACAATCTTTTTTGACGAGGGTCTTAATCTTGGCTTTAGGATACTCGACAAATTCTGGATGACCGGTAAAAAAAGCTATGGCGTCGGCACCTTGAATTGCAGCCTCAAGACTCTCTGATTGGGATAAATTAGTGACCGTAGCTGTTTCTTCCTTGGTAACCCATGGATCAAATATTCTCAGGTTGCACCCACTGTCTTTAAGATATTCGATTGCATATTTTGTAGGAGTATAACGCACATCTCCTGTGCTATTCTTAAAAGATAGCCCTAAGACAGCAACATTTGATTCTCTTATATCTTTTCCGCTTTTTTCAAGACATTCCTTTATCAAATCAAAAGTGAATTTAGGCATGTAATCATTTACTTTTCTTGAAGTAACAGGGATTTTCAAATCTAAACCATATTGTTTTCCAAGATTATGAACAAACCAGGGATCTTTTGTCAGACAATATCCTCCCACACCCATAGAAGGATTTAAAATATTTACGTTACCCCTCACTTTTGGAAGTGAATTTGCAGCAGTTATAACTTCGAGAACATCTACACCTATTTTATGCGATAACTGTGCAAGCTCATTCGCAAGCGCTATATTGAGATCAATCCATAAATTGTCAGCGAGTTTTGTCATCTCTGCAGTTTTTGTGTCAGAAACAATGATTGTTTCAACTCCAACTATATTTTTCCAGAATTCTGATGCAACTTCTGAGCTTCTTTTATCATAACCACCGATAACTATTGGTATTGAACCTAGTTCCTCTAAGGCTCTTCCTTCTGCAATTCTCTCAGGGCTAAAAGCAAGACCAAAGTCGACTCCTGCCCTAAGCCCAGACTCTTCTTCAAGTATTGGTCTAACAACATTCTCAGTTGTAAATGGAGGAACCGTGCTCTTTAACATAACCATTTGCCCTTTTGATAAATATTTCCCAAGATACCGAGAAGCGCTTTTTATTTCATCCATAGAAGGAGAAAAATCATCATTTAAGGGAGTGCCAACCGTGATTAAAATTACATCAGAGTTCTTTAATGACGAAAAATCTTTTGTAGCGGTAAGAAAGCCATCTTTAACTGTTCTTGAGACCAATTTTTCTAAACCAGGCTCATTTATTACAGGATTTCCTTTATTAATTGATTCTACAATAGAATCTCTCGTATCTATACCTGTAACCTTTAGACCTCTTCCTGCCATATAAGCTCCAATACAGCAACCAATGTAACCAAAGCCCACAACCCCTACATTAATATCTCTAGAAGAGAGTTTTTTTGTTAACTCTTCTTTACTTAATTGATAAAAGTTAGACATTTTTTAAAAGTTTTTTATATTTAATTAATATATCTTTTTTAAAGTCCATTTCAGGAAAATTAAAGTCCATTTCAGGAAAACAAGAAAATAAGACTTTTAAAGAATTGTGTAGGAACAAAATATATTTCTCAATCTAATGTTAGATTAAATTTGGTTTTTAAGACAAGAATAATAGTTCACTCTTCAATCCTTCTTATTATCTCTGCAAAAGCAGGCCTTGTTATTAATATTCCAACTGAAACACTTATTATTGTTGTCAAAGCAAACCCTTTTAGCATTCCAGCACCAGCCCAGAAAAGAGGAAGCATCGCTGCGACAATAGTAAAAAATGCTCCTAGGATTATAAAAAGCGCTCTTTTTATCCTTTCTTTTAAGGATATTTTTTTATTGGAAACTGCTTCGTCAATAATAACAATCTGGTCATTTACTCCAGTACCCATACCTGCAATTATTCCAGCAATGCTTGGAGCATCCAAATTCCAGCCTATTAAAGCGGCAATTCCAAGCGTGATAAAAGCTTCTGAAAACATTGTTAAAATAACGGATAAAGTTATTTTTATTTTTCTGTATTTGAAAAATAGAATTAAGGATATAACAATAAAAACAATCAAGCCAAGAAGAAGAATATTCTTTGTAAACTCTTTTCCCAAAGAAGGAGATAAAGTGTCTAATTTTATAATCTCCAACTGATAAGGCAGACTTCCAGTTATAAGAATTGTCTGTAAGTTGTGCATGGAGCTTTCTGCTGCTTTAAACGCCTCTTGCTGAGTTGTTCCAGAATCAGAGCCAGAAATTGAGATCTGCGTTGTGACTCTTCCTTTAAGACCCTCACTAATCAACAAGCTATCCACTAGATTATCATCTAAATACAAATCTAGTTTTTGCGATAAATAGCTTCCTTGGGCGCTAGTGTTGACAGGAATGTCTTTTGTAATTTCCGCATGCCTCTCTGCAGCTGCCTGACTTAAATAAACTGAAAAACGGAAGTTGCAGTAATAGCCTCCTCCTTCATTTTGAAAGCAACCATCTATTCCTGAGCAAGTTGCATCGTTTCTGCAAACAGAAGAGATATCTTTTTCTCCTCCAATAAAAGCAGTTTCGTTTCCAATTTTGGCTTCGAACTTGCCCTGCTGTGAAACCAAATCCTTTAAATCCTTTGGAGTTGCTCCTGCTATTTCTATAAGAACAAAATTATTTCCCCTTAAATCAGAAATTGGCAGAACAACAACATCAGCAATTCCATAAACATTGAAGCGATTGCTTATAATATCAACTAGCTCTGAAATTTCTGTTGAAGACAATTCCTTGTCCTTTGCGCCAACCAATGCTCTTGATCCCCCTGAAAGATCTAGCCCTGTTTTCAAATTTGATTTAGGAAGAAGCGCTACCGTTATTTCTGGCTTTTTATCTGAAAACAGCAATATCTCCCCATCACTTGTTAAAAAAATAGTTTTTATTTTTTCCTGCGAATAATTTTTTTCTTCTAAAATTATCGAAAAATCATCTAGGTTTTTTACTTCTTTTCCATCTATGGACTTAATAATCTGCCCTTGCCTCAATCCCTGCTCAAACGCGCTTGAATTCAACTCAACACTTTTTATTACTACTCCACTGTCAAATGATTTCCAGGGAGCCATTGCAAGCGAGGCTAAGAAAAGAACTATAATCAAAAACCAAATTCTGAAGCCTAATTTCATTTTAAAAACCTACGGTTTTTGATCCCTCTTGCAACTTTCTTTATTTGTCTCTGATGAAAGTTTTTATTCATTTTATTCCTTTTTTCGTACAATACCATTTAATTATGCTCGCATTAGTTAGCCATGTGTTTATTAAATCTGCCACTAACCCTATTGCTAAAATCAAGAATATTTGCCTGAATGAATTTGGCAAGCCAGTAATCAGCAACAAAGCTGGAAGAACAGCTGCCAGAGCTGTTAATGTCATAAAGGAGCCTGTCTTAAAAGACCGGAATATTCTTGTATTAATGGGATCTTCATGAGATTTCAGAGCTCTTGAAGTAAGCAAGATATCAGTATCCACAGAGTAACCTATTAACATTAAAAAAGCGGCAATTCCTGCAGCTGAAATTCTTATTCCCAAGAGATCAATAAAAGCAAGAGGCATGACAATGTCTGCAAAAGCAGCAAATATAACTGCAATGCTTGGAATAAATGTTCTGAATAAGACAAATATTACAATAGACATAAAAATAAATGCCAGCAAAAGAGCTAGTATAAGTTGCTTGTAAAAGCCCTGGCCTAAAAGAGAGCCAGTAAACTCTATAGTGGAATTTTCATCTGTTAAACTGTAGCCTATTGCGCTTTCAACCTCTGATTTAAGGTCTTCAGGGGAAGCGGAGCTCTCAACAATCAAAGCTATTTGTTTTCCAGTTGTTAAATCGCTTAGTTTTGTAAAAGAGACATCTGAAAATTTCTGCTTCAATTGAGGTTCTATTGACTCCTGGCTTATGTCGCCTTGAATAGTTATAGACGTTCCACCAGAAAGAGAAACATCTTTATGAAAAATATCATTATTCTTTGAATAAAAAATCCCTATATAGACTAAAGAAATAACTAGAAGGACTATTGGAATAATTAGCAGCTTTTTATAATGTTTATCATAATTAAAATTGAATTTTCTATTTTCTCTTGGCTCTAAGGTTTCTTTTTTTTTGTGGTCTTCTTTTGCAGTTGCTTCTGTTTTTTCGCTTTTCTCTGCATGAATCTGATGAGATTCTTTTTTTTCCTTGTTATCTTGAATATTCTCTTCTTTCTTAGCTTCTTTATTTTCAGGTTCCATGTTAACAAAAGTATGAAAAAGGAATAGCTTTTAAATTTATTTATAATCGGAAAATGAACGATTTTATTTAATTATTTAGAAGAAACATGCGCGAGCTGGGAGTCGAACCCAGGCAATTTGCGTTCTCCCATTATTCATAAAATTGATGGAAGGCAAATGTCATACCGTTAGACCACTCGCGCTCAGAAAATAAAGTGAAAAGAATGTTTTAAAGGTTTTCTATAAAAATGCCCAGACTAAAATCAAAGATTTTGTCAAGTCACTTTACTTTGTAAAATGCCCGAGACAGGAGTTGAACCTGCGACCCTCAGGTTAGGAACCTGATGCTCTATCCAGGCTGAGCTACTCGGGCGAGTAAAACATGCGGAGTACAGGATTCGGACCTGTGCAGGCACTAAGCCAAGTGGTCCTTAGCCACTCCCATTTGACCGCTCTGGCAACTCCGCATATAAAGACAACCAAGGTTTTCTTTATCAAACTTTCCTTTAAACAGCAAAGGTTTTCTTTATCAAACTTTCCTTTAAACAGCAAAGGTTTTCTTTATCAAACT
>ERZ1292632.217-Hain-H43-01um-R2-217-length-60492-cov-11_pt1 | contig 60492 bp, 78 predicted proteins | sample MGYA00564407_ERZ1292632 | MGnify/ENA primary metagenome ERZ1292632 (study PRJEB36523, sample SAMEA6512637) | groundwater metagenome | collected 2019-01-08 | study: AquaDiva: Metagenomics assemblies of 32 groundwater samples | reverse complement strand
ACGTCCTCGCCCACGTGCGGTTCAACGACCGCGTCGCCCCGGACGGCGGCAAGACCCTGTTCATCGAGGAGCTGCAGTCCGATTGGCACGCGAAGGGAAGAAGGCAAGGGTATAAAACTTCGCCTCTAACCTCTGAAGAAAAGGCTGAGCTTAACGCTATCATAGATCGTGCTGATTCACGAAGAGCGGAAGCGGAAAGAACCGGGGCTCCAATTGCGACAGAGGAAGAAAAGGCGCGTTACGCCGACCTTAGCGCACGCGATCAGGCAGCTACGCATGGTTCTACTCCCGACGCCCCGCTCAAGGGCTCGTGGCCGGCGATGGTCTTCCGCCGGATGGTGAAGCACGCCGCCGACGAGGGCTACGACCGCATCGCCTGGATCAGCGGCGAGGAGACGGCGAAGCGGTACGACCTCAGCAAGCACATCGATAACATCAAGTGGTATCCAAAAGGCCAGATGAGCGAGCGCGGTCGGCTGATCGCCTACAAGGATGGTCGCGAAATCATCAACAAGGCGATGGACGATGAGGACCTGCCGGAGACCATCGGGAAAGAGGCGGCCGAGAAGCTACTGAAGACTCCGTTGCGGGAAGGCGGCAGCCGCCAGACCGGCATTTCTCGCGCGATGTTTCACTATCTTCCCAACGCCGACCTCAAGGTCGGCGGCGGCTGGGCGCGCAACCTCTACGACAAGGCGCTGCCCGAGTACGCCGCCAAGTTCGGGAAGAAATACGGGGCGGTTGTGGAGCCGACTAGTTTTCCTACTAGGCGAATAGGAAAGTTGGAAACCAAATTTCAATCCATGAAGCTCACCCCGGCCCTGATCAAGGAGGCGCGCGAGAAGGGCGTACCGTTCTTCACCGCGGCGCCGCTGGTCGCGCAGGGAGAGGAGGAGTAGATGACGCTGGACCCCAAGGGCATCCGCCTCTGCAACCCCGGCAACCTGCGACGATCGAAGGACCCCTGGCAAGGGCTCGCCGAACAGCAGGATGACCCCGCGTTCTTCGAGTTCAAGGCCCCGGTGTGGGGCATCCGCGCGCTCGCCGTAACGCTCATCACCTACCAGGACAGGCGGCTGGCGGCCGACGGGAGCAAGATCGACACCGTGAGCGAGGTCATCCACCGTTGGGCGCCGCTGACCGAGAACAAGACCGCCACCTACGTCCAGAACGTCTGTCGATGGACCGGGTTCAAGGTCTACCAAATACTTGATCTGCATCGCTACGAGGACGTGGAGCCGTTGGTCAAGGCGATCATTCGTATGGAGAACGGCAAGCAACCTTACCCGCAAGAGGTGACCGACGAGGGGTTGCGGATGGCGGGCGTGCTGCGGCCGGCGCAGTCAGCGATCCACGAGCCCAAGGTGGTGATCCCGACCGTGGTCGGCGCCATGACGATCGCGCAGCAGGTCGTGACCCAGATCGAGCCGGTCTGGAACTTCCTGCAACAGTTCTTTGTCAACGCGCACGTTTTCACCGCGATCTTCGGCGCGGTGGCGATTTGCACCGTCGTCTGGTTCGTGCTCGACTGGTGGGGCAAGCGGAGGATCGGGCGATGACCTGGCCTGGGGCGGTTTCTGATGGGCTTACACTACCATGCTCGGACTGCGGCGAAGTTCCGCGATTTGATTATCAAGTCAACGATGAATTCTGGAACCTACACGTCCCCAACAAACCGGCACGTTTTGGCGTAGTATGCTTGCCGTGTCTTGATCGGCGCTGTGGCGGTATTGGCTTGGCTGATGCCTTGGTGAACGTTCAGTGGACTGGGATCAATCATACAGTCGTGTTGGAACCAGTACGTCGATACATTTATCAACGCCAATTGAGCCAGCGGCGGAAGGTCAGGCGATGAAGTACGCTCGCCCGGCCGCCGGCGAATGGGTGAGACCGGTCAGAAAGGGCTACAGGTTGGCCTGTTGCGATTGCGGTCTTGTTCACCGTATTGATTTCAAGCTGGTGCCGTGGCCCCCAGGGAAGAAGATCATGTTCCGATGCCATCGCGATCAACGCGCAACGGCCGCCATGCGGCGGAACCGAAAGGCAAGACCATGACCTGGCTTTTCTCATTGTTGACCGGCGCGTGGTCCAGGATCGTCCTGTGGGGCGCCGCCGCGCTCGGGGTGCTCATCGCCATCGCCGGCATCTACCGCTCGGGCAAGAGCGCCGGGCGCCACGAGGTCATCGTCAAGGGATTGGAGGACGCGAATGAAGCGGGCAAGACGCGGATCGAGATCGAGACGCGCAACGCTGGCCTTCCTGACGCTGATGTCGATGAGCGGCTGCGGCTACAACGTGAACGTCTCCGCGAACGCTGAGTGCCTAGCCTTCCGGCCGATGGTGCTCTCGGACGAGGAGATCACCGCGACGCCGATGCACGTCAAGCGCCAGATCCTCGACCACAACGAGACCTGGATCGCGCGGTGTAGGCGCTAATGGCGTCTCGGGATCGCTGCGGTAAGGCAAGCGGCGCACCTCGCCCGGCCGGGTTGGCGGGCGCCGGGGCAGCCCGGCGTCTCGCACCTGGATCCCGGTTGAACGGCGGCTGCCGGCTTGGCCTTGACCGAACCCGGTGCCGCCCTTGGCCGGCAATTATATACTTGACAACGGAACACGGAACGCCGATATTGGGCCTAGGAGAACATCATGGCCCGAGCCCCTATTCAGAACCGCGCCTTTCATGATGATGAGGCCGCCCGTGAGGCCGTAAAGGTCATCCGCTGGCCCAACGGTCCTGTGTGCCCTCAATGCGGCAACCTCGACCAGGATAAGATAGCAAAGGGGCGCGGCAAGGTCCATCGTCCCGGCCTGTACTACTGCGCCGCCTGCAACGGCCAGTTTACGGTCACGGTCGGCACCGTCATGGAGCACAGCAAAATTCCTCTCTCGAAATGGCTGTTCGCGATGCACCTTATGGGCGCTTCGAAGAAAGGCATGAGTGCATTGCAACTCAGCCGGATGCTCGGCGTGACCTATAAGACGGCATGGTTTCTCTGCCATCGCATCCGGGAAGCGATGACACCCGATCAACGCGGACCCATTGGCGGCGAAAATAAGATCGTCGAGAGCGATGAGACTGTGATCGGCGGCAAGAAGAAGAACCGGGCCTATGCGAAGAAGGAGCCCCAGAAGCATACTGTTCTCGCCCTCGTTGACCGCGACGGCGACAGCTACTCGTTCCATGTCACCAATGTGAAGGCCGCAACCCTTCGCGAGAAAATCGGCAAAGTGGTCGATAAAAAGTCTTACCTAATGACGGATGAGCTTCTTTCCTACCAGCCCATCGGCAAAGAGTTTGCTGGCCGCTTCGCCGTCAACCACTCGGCCGATGAGTACGTGCGGCTCGGCGGCTTCGCCCATATCAATACGGCGGAGTGCCGTTTCAGCCTCATGAAGCGGGCGGTGTTTGGTACTCACCATTCAATCAGCGAGGCGCATCTTTCGCGCTATCTCGCCGAATGGGATTTCAAATTCAACACCCGCAAGATGAACGATGGGGAACGTGCGACGCTGATAGCTAAGGGTATCCATGGCAAGCGTCTCACGTACTGGCCGACTGACGGAAATCACGAACCGAGACCAGTTCGTTAAGCGAGCTAAGGCTTGGAGGAAGAGGCGCGGCCTTTAGTGCCACGCTTTTTCCTACGGGGTCGGCCGACCTTCATGCTTTCATGTGGCTTTGGCGGCATCGCCAGCACCTGCCTAACTACTTTCACCGTGGCCTCATCGAGAGGGAGTTTTTTGGCCATTTATGCTGCCTCTCTGGTCTTGCCAATCTGTTGGACTGGCCCAACCATCTCCGGGATCGAGAGCTTGGGCGAGAAAAACATCACCTCTTTGCCGATGCGGTTTTCTCTCGCAGTGTAGCCGACATTGTACACGACGCTGCGGAAACCGGCGTAGAGCTTCTTTATTGCGGTGACGTTATCGTAAGACACCATCCATGATTGCCCCTTCATGTTCGCGGCGATGAACTTCGCGAGCGCGGCGTGGTCGTCGGGATCGTAATAGTCGTAATAAAGTTCACGCCCTCTCTCAAAGTAAGGCGGGTCCAGATAGATCAACGTTTTCTCGGGCCACTTAGGAAGCCCAAAGCGGAGTAGTGCCAGCGCGTCGCTTTGCGTCAACTTGATGCGCCGTCGCATTTTCGCAATCGACTCGATCCGAAAAATGAGTTCATCCGCATTATACCGGGCACCGATCTTCCATGGTCCGGTCTGGTCGCGTCCTCCGATGACCCCCCCGTTCAGAATCCCCGAACGATTGGTGCGGTTCAGGAAGAACGTCGCGAAGCCTAGGGCCGTGTAACTATGATCTTCGGGATTCGCGAAAATCCGCTTCTGCCGGTCCCGCGCCGCGACTGATAGGCGCGTATTCTTCACCAGCCGGCACAGTTCCTCCGTGTCATTAAGTACGGCCTTCCAGAACGAGTAGACCGGCCCGTTAAGGTCGTTGATGTGGATTTTGGCGACGTACTCTTGGAACAGCAATTCGAGACCGATCGCGGCACCGCCCGCGTAGGGTTCGACGCATTCGCCATCCCAAAGCTTGTTGGCGCTGATAATTTCCTTCACGTACGCGGCCAACTTTCCTTTGCCCCCAGGGTAGCGCAGCGGTGTGAAGTGCACCAACCGGCGCGGGTCCGACTCCTTTTGTTTCGCTAGTTCGCCGCCAAACTTCATTTCCAGCGTGATCTCCAGCCATTTGAGGGGGTTGACGGTGAACTGCTCGGGTTCAGCCGACATCGTTGACCTCCTTCCTCACCCTGATAAACGCGCCGATTAGCGCGCAGACGTACGCGGTCACCGCGGTGACGCAGTATTTCAAGATAGGCATGGTCCATCCCTCTTAGCCTTGGTTAGCTTCGGCGTGGAGGTTTGGGCATGAACGAGGCTCTCGTACTCCGCGGCCCGCCAGCGCGCTCGGGAATCGCTGCGGCACGCGTGCCCGGTCAGCTCCGCGTTGCACGTGAACCGCACCCGGGACTCGCACGCGCGGCACTCGCCGTCGGCCCAGGGATCGCTGACGTCGGTCATCGCTTCCCTCCTTCGAGCTCGGCGACGCGGGCGAGGTGCTCGTTCGCGAGCCGCTCGTTCCGGTCGGCCGCGGCATCCTGGCCCGCGGCCCGCAGGTCGTCCGCCGCCAGGCGCCGGGCCGCGGCGAGGCCGCGGTGATACCCCGGGAGCGTCAGCAGCGAGTCGTACATACCAGGCATCTTTTCCTCCTTCGAGCTTGTTGATCAACGGGACCGGATCTGCGTCGCCCACAGGGCCAAGCCGACGAACGCGCCGGCGTAGGCCCCGATGGCGGTGGCTTTGACGATGTTGACGATCAGCTCCTTCGGCACCTCCACCGGGACGAATAGCCCGACCCAGAGGTACCCGCCGACCACCACCACGCCTGCCACCCACAGAACGGCGGCGCCGGCCGCTGCCAGGCCGACGACGGCAGCGATCAGCGCCGCCGCGTTTACGGCCCAATTGGGCACCCTATCGAACCACGATCCCTCACCGATATCCATCGTTACCTCCTTCTCGTTCGACCGACCTCACCTCGGCCCTTCCTCCACGCAGCGCACGTCCGTCGGGCGCCGGTCGGCCGGGCCGGCGTAGAGCGGATACACGGTAACGGCCCCGTCCGCCCGCACCTCCCGGGCCAGGCGCCGGACGGAGCGCACCGCCTCGCAGTAGGTGCGCTCAGGCCCGATGGTCACCGCCTCGCACGGCCCGCCGCCGAGCCCCCAGCAGACCGCCACCACCGCCGTCCAGCCCATCATCCTCGCCTCCCGCGCCGTCGTCGGTAGACGGCCTCCCGCAGCGCCTCGATCAGCAGCGTCGCGATCAGCACCGCGCCGCCGAGCAGCCACCTCTGCCAACCGTTCAACGTCATGGCCCTTCCTCCTTCTTTCCGATCGCCGTCGCCAACGCGCGCCGCGCCGCGGCGACCCCCTGAACGGCGCGAATCTTCTGGTACCAGGCCCGGTGCTCCGGCGGGCAAACGAACGGGGCCGGGTGGACTTTTCTCCTGGCAACTTTGAGGTGGAACTGGATCAACCGCACGCTGTGCGTTGCGGCGGCGTCCCCGACAGCTTGCCGTAGCTCCCGGTAGAAGGCGCGCCAGTCAATCCCGCCCGGCGCGATCACCCGGAATGAGATCCGAACCGCCCGGTGCTGACGCTGGGTGGTCACGGCCGGCACCCCATCACCGCGCGGACCTCGGGCGCACTAAAGATGATCGGGCGGGCGGTCATCCCTTCGGTTCCCCCCCAACATCGTAAGATACAAGGGCGGCGTTGAGTTCCCGCACGCCCCTATTTACATTGTCCAGTATTGCTCGCCCCGTTTTCGGGAAGGTCGTGCTGCTCAGGCCCAGCGTAAGCCACAAAGCAATTGCTGTGAGAATGGCCGACGCTTCCTGGGCGGCCGCCCGCAAGCACGCGTTCTCGGTCCGTATCTTCGCAAGTTCAGCGTCTCCAAGCTTGCTCATCTCTTTCTACCTTTCCTCTGCTTCGGGGCCTCGGTCACGATCACGCGGCGTATTTCCCAGCCGTAGTATTCCTCAAGCACGGGCCATGAGTTCCTACCGCTGGCGAAAAATGCCACGTCCTTGCATTTCTGCTTGGTTTTCCCGACCGCGTACGGCTCACCAGCAGCATCGAAAGCGAGCCATAGACGCCGTAGCTTCGGTTTCATTCCTTCGCCCCCGGGCACGGCAGCGCGGCGCCCCAATCAATCGTCGATTCGCGCTCCATCGGTTTGATGCCCTTCGCCGCGAGGGCTTCGAGCACGGCGCGACCCTGTTTCCTGTAATACTCACGACCCTCTTCAGATATTTCGGTCCAGGAACGTATGATGTAGGTTTGCTTACCGACCGCCGAACCCTTCACGACCATCCAAGGGTCCGAGTCGTAACTCGCCCTCGCCGCGATCTCGATGATCTGTTCCTCGGTCATGGCTTCCTCGCTTCGACGTATAGAGCGACAAGGGCCATCAGACCCACGCCTAAGCCGAGGCCCGCGATGAACGCACCTAAGATAGTCATGTCTCTTTCCCCCTCGCCTTGAGCGCCACGATCAGCGCCGCGCGGATCGAGGGCCAGGGATTAACCGGCTCGTTGCTTTCGATGTAGTCCGCAGCGCGGAAGGCGGCATTTAGCATGAACATGAATTCGCGTGCGTTCCTCGCCAGCCCCATCACCGCGTCGAAGCTGGTGGTTGGATCGGGACGAGTGGCCTCGTGTCGCCACAGCTTGCCGCTCGGATCGCTCCAGTAGTCATCGAACTTTCCACGTTCGACCCCCCATCCGCACGCGAACAGCACATCGTCCGACAACTCCCGGCTTCCCATCGTCGCCGCTTCGAGCTTGGCGATCAGTTCGTCGTGGTCAGGCATCGGGGAACTCCTTGCGGAAGTCGAGAAGCGTGTGATGGAGAGTGATAGTTTTGTAGCCTTGTCCTTCTACCGCTTCGACCACGCGCATCGCGGCGGCGAGCTTGCGGGCCATCGTTTCCCGTTCCGCCATCAACCGCTTCGCTTCTTCGCGGACCTCTCCGAGGGTCACGCCATCAGGCACGAACTGGATCGCGGCCAGCAGGAACGCCTCGGCACGATCAGCGCGTTCGGCATCGGTGAGTGGTTCAGCCATCGCGCTTCTCCTTCCTCGCCTTGAGCGCCACGGTCAGCGCCGCGCGGATCGAGGGCCAAAGAACAAAGGGTGTTAGCTCGGTGCCCATTGCTATGAGGGCTTCGAGCACGGCGCGGGCGTGATCTCTATAATTCGTCCAGTACGGTCTGGCACAATCATCAACGACCTGCTTCTCTCTCTTGCCCGTCGGATTTATTGAAGGCACGAAATCGGGGTCATATCCTTCTTCGCAACAAATCGTTCGCGCAACCACCTCGATGATCTGTTCTTCGGTCATGGTTTCGGCTCCTGGGACGATGGATCGGCAAGCTCTTGGCAAGCAATCCCCAGTTCACGCAAGCGGTGTCGCAACCGTGCGATCTCGGCCCGCGCTTCAACAGCAGCGTCGCGGTAACTCGCGTGCGCCGCGCACCACCGAAGGACCGTCTCGCCATCTTCACCGATGCGACACTCGCAAGGCGCGTCTCGATATCGGGGAGCGTTTTTCTTCCATAAATCGGTGAGCATTGCCACCTGATTCTTGGCCTGCTTCAGTTCGACCCGCGTCTTGGCAAGTTCCTCTTCGACGGTCATGACTTCTCCTTCCTCGCCTCGATAGCGACGATCAGCGACGATCAACGCCGCAGGGCCTCGCTGCCCCGGCACAGCTTCCCGCAGACTGGGCACTTGTCGGTGCCTGGGCGTTTCGGTTTCTGCTTCATCCCTCGCCCTCCCTCTCCTTGTTGGCCTCTCGTATGAGAATGTCTCCGTGGCAAGCTAATGGAGCACAGAAACACACCAAGTCCCTTCCCCTTAGCGGGGACAGATCGAGCGTTGGCAAAACCTCTTTCTCATATCGAGCAATGACCTGCTCGCGTGTCCCGTCCCGGCCAACCTTGAAAGGGTTTCCCCAAGGGGAACCTCGTCCGATGTAGATGGCGTCGGGCGGCGCTGCCCGCTGATGCTTGTTGTGAACTTTCGGGCACTTCATCCCCCGCCCTTCCGCTTCCGCATCTCGGCGATCATGGCCTCGGCGATGTCGAAGGCATATTTTGCCACTTGTGCGGCACCTTCGGGACCGTAACGTCCGCCGTCAGCATGAACGCAAGGAAGCGCCTTGCCCGCAAACCACGCGAGCAGCGGCATTCCTTGTTGACCTTGGGAACCTGCCCAAACTGCCGAAGTGCGGCCGCCTGTCGGGCAAGCTCCGTGGAACTCGCCGGGAGGAACGAACGGTGTCGCAAACGCCCGCCCGCCGTCGTCGATGATCGCCTGTGCTTCGGGGCTGGTCATGTCTTTATCTCCTTGATTTTGGGTCACCAACGTCTCCGCGATGCGCCCGAAGGCCGGGGCCTTCGCCTCGTCGTAGGCGCGCCGGGCCGGGGCCGTCGCCTCGTCGTAGGCGCGCCAGGCCGGGGCCGTCGCCTCGCGGTAGGCGCGCCGGGCCGGGGCCGTCGCCTGGCCGTAGGCGCGCCAGGCCGGGGCCTTCGCCTCGTCGTAGGCGCGCCGGGCGGCCGCCGGAAACAAGTTCTCCGCCGCCCAGTCCCAGTCGAATCGCCGGGCGTGCTCGCGGCACAGGGCCTCGGTCACCACGACCTCAGCACCGAACAGGCGCTCGAACTCGGCAACCTGATCCGAGCAGGCACCGAGCTTGCGTAGGCTGGCGGCAGTCACGAGCATGTCTTTGTCTCCTTGATCCTGAGCGCGCCATTACGCGCGCGGGTGATTTCGATGCCGTAGCCGTAGGCACAGCGCACGTCCGCTGCCACCGATTCCCTCAGCGTGGTTTCGGCGGCCTTGAAGACCTTGGCCGCCGCGCGGGCGCCGAGCCAATCGCTCGCCGCACTCCTCAATCAGGTGTCCGAGGCACCTGGGCCAATCGTTTTGGATGAAACGATCGTCGGTCATGGCTTAAGTGCCCATTCGAGCGCGGCGATCTTCCCCTCGATCTCACACTGGATCAGCGCGAGAACAGCCTTGATAATTTCGACCGGCATTTCGCCAGACGCCGGCTCCGGTTCGGCCTCAACCATTTTGGTGCACGCCTCCCGCTCGCGCAGGGCGGAGTCGCGGAGAGCGTTGATCAGCGTGACCTGAACGCCTGGCCACTCCGTCCGCACTTGCTGCCGAAGCAACCTTGCTCTTTTCTCATACCAGTCGCTCATCCTTCTCTCCTTCATCGGGCGGGGACGGGCCGGGCTTGATACCGGCTTTCTCGGCTTCGATGACACTGCACCCGCAGAGTGCCAAGGGCAGAGGCAGGTCCGCTGCGGGGCGCGGAAAGTCCTGGCCTACCGAGCACTAACAGCCTTTCGGGCACGTCCTTCCGTGCTGCCGTCCCCATAAGCTCATCTCATCCAAAAGGTGCAGGGCCGCCTGCGCCACAGCTCCCTGGTCCGGGGACGCGGGTTCTGCCAAACCCTGCGCTGCCGGAATCATCTTTCATCATCATCGATGTGCATCGAGAATGGTCATCTGTTACCGCTTCGACACCAGGTTCAATTCGTCATTGGCAACGGAGGTTTCAAAAATCTTCCGCGCGCCCTCGACCATGACCGCCAAGTCCGAACGTTGCTCATCGCGAAGATGACCGGCAATGGTTCTATCTGCGATGAAAAACGGAGCCAATGCCGCCCGCAACCTCCACAGCTCACCCTGCAGTTTCAACAGCAGGCCGCGGGCCGAGAGAGCATCGATATAAAAGGCGAGGATGGCGAAAGCGCAATCCCTGGCAAGCTTCTCCACGGGCGAATCTGTTGATTTGGCTTTCCACCCGGTGTAGTTGAGCGCGACCTTTGCTACCTTGTGATAGTTTTCAAGCGTATCTTCGTTGATCATGGTCATCCTTCTCTCCTTTACAATCTCCTGGGCAGTCCTCCAGCTCCTCGAAATTGCCTCAACGCCGCGGCCCCGCAAAGAGGCGTTCCAGATCGTCGGTCAGCCTCGACCCTGCGATCTGCACCGTGCGCTGTTGGCCTTCGATGAAGTCGGCTGCCCAGGCGAGCGCATGGGCGCGATCATCGTAAGCTTGGGCGCGCCGTTTATCGTCGTCGGTGATAGCGAGGGCGCTCCATCGCGTCTTTTCCGCGCAGTCCCGGTAAAAGGCGCTTGCCGCACGGATGTGGGCGATGCGGGCGATGGTCAATTCGTTGATAGTCATAGCGGATTCTCCTTGCTGGTCGGCACCTCGGGGATGATGCCGCGCACGAGTCCAGCCATGCTCTTGAGGGCGTCGGCGTAGATGGCGACGTAGGTGGCGGCGTCGGCGGCGGCGTCGGCGGCGTAGGCGGCGGCGACCGCGGCGGCACGCAGATCGGCTGACGTGATCGCCTCGCCCTGGCCGTACCGCTCTGCCAGGGCCAAGGCGGCGGCAGGGCGCGGCTCGTCCGCCGGAACAAATCTAAGCGCAATCCGCGCGCAGGCGCAGGCCGCGAGGACGACGAGCCGGTGCGACGGCGAGCCGTGATCGCCCGCCAGTCGGGCGGCGATCCACAGCATCCGGTCGCCGCGGTCGCAGGCGTCCCATGCGGCCTGAGGGCTGTCGTGCTGTGCCGCCCAGTCCACGGCGTCGGGGCAGGCTTTGAGGGTGGTGAGGTGGTCGTGGATACTGTTCTTGAAAGTCATGGCTCTCTCCCTCTGTTGCCAGGCCCTCAGGTTGCCGGCGCCTCCGACGCCGGCGCGAGAGGGTCCGCTAGGACGCGACGGTCGCCGTGCGGCGCGCACCACGGAGCCAACCGCAGCGGCGCAGGCACGCCAGCAGCGTCTCGTTGTGGTGCCGCTCGATCGTGCCGCCGCGCCACCCGCCGCCGTGGCACGGCTGCGCGCTACCGTGCGGGACGCCGGAGCCGTAGGCTTGCACGTAGCTGGTATGCCCGGCCAGCGGCCGGTGCGAGCGAAACTCAATCTCGCGGTCGCCGTATTCGTCGGTGCAGGTGAGAGTGAGCGAGTGGTCGTTGTTGGAGCGGTAGGTGGTCATCTGGTTCTCTCCCTCTGGTTGCAGGCCCTCGGGTTGCCGGCGCTCCCACGCCGGCGCGAGAGGGTCCGCTCTAAGCGGCTCAGGCGTCAGCGTTCAAGTGATCGCACTCGCTGCGGGCTTCCCGGAGCGCCCGCTCGAACGCGCACCGGGCGGTCTTGCCCACGCTCTGAGGCCCGTAGTGGCGCACGATCCGGACCACCCCTCTCGCCCGTTCCGAGATCATCTTGGGGACGGTGTTCTCGTTCTCTACCTCGACGATGGCGACGTTCTTGTAGCGGCCCATGCAGCTGCTGGGCATGTGGGCCGAGCTGGTCATCACGATGTAGTGGGTCATGGTCGTTCTCCTTTCTCCGTTGAGCAGGACGATGCGCCGTCTAAAAGCAAAAGTAAAGTATTATTTTAGCGGTAGATACCCCTTATTTTTCAAGAAGTTAACCAGGCGCGGGTCAACCGCCCTTTCCCAGGCGAGGTAGGTAACGCGACTCACGCCTAGCGCCCGCGCCAATGCCGTTAGGCCCCGGCGGCGCCGCGCCCGGTAGCGCGCAAGTCGGAGCTGGAGCCAAGGCGCATCGACCCCGCCAAGACCGTCATGCACCGCCGGGTCGTCGATCATCGTAAGTGGCAACATGCCGCTTTCGATATTCTGCACCACCCATCGAGATACACCGAGCAAACGGGCCGCTTTGCGTTGCGTATGGCCGCCAGCCCATCGCCATAACCGCAATCGCTCTCCGTCATTTATTCCCATGGAGTGAGACATTGAAGAATCTCCATTGTCGGAAATCTTCCTTCGCTGAACACTTCTGCACTTTTGATCAATTGTGGCCGTGTGCCGCCGAACTGACGCAGCGCCTTCGCCGTGCCCGGTGCCAACAATATGTATGTGCTGGCGACCTGCAGCAAAAGATATGCAAGCCCGTTCCCTGGGCAACCGGGGCGTGCCCATCGAAGCAAGAATTCTGTTTGAGCAACGGTCAACCCCGGCACTTGTAAAGGAGTTCCTGGGCGCTTGGGCCAGGCTGGACGGCTCTTCAACTCTAGCCAACCGGCGCCGCACCATGTGTGAGCGTAATGAGCATATTGATCGCGCCGCCAAAGGTGAAACACCACGTCCGGCGTTCCCGTCGCAAGACGGTTTTCGACTCGCTCCAGGACGCCAAAACGTCCTAGCTCACGCTTGACCGTCTGCCAAAGATTACTCTCGAGCGGCATTCTCTCTTCCCTCACGGTCGCTTAACCGTGCCCCAATTTGGCCCGCTTTGCCTATCAACCACCACCGGCACCCGAAGCGGGATGGCTGCTTCTATGATTCGTTTGGCCTCCAGCAAGGCCGCTCCGCCCTCGGGTGTTTGAGGGCGCGACCAATCAAGTTCATCGTGAACCGTAAGCAATGGCGTTCCAAGTATTGTGCAAATACCGGAACGCCAAAGGTCTACCATCGCTTTCTTTTGATGATCGGCAGCCGAACCTTGAAGGACGCCATTGAGTGCTTTATATGTGAACGCTCGCTTGATCCGAGCCCCGTATTTTTCCAGCGCCGCTTCACGCGGAAGCGCCGGGTGCTTGCCTTCCAGCGGCTCCCACAATGGGAACCGCCGCCGCCTTCCAAGCACCGTTTTCACATAGCCCTTGGTCTGCGCTTGAGCCGCGGCGGCATTGAACGTTTCCGTTACAAACGGGAGCTTCTCATCATATTCCCTGGTGAACAGTTCGGCCTCCTCGTACTCGCAGCCAATGGTCTCCATTAGCTTGTGAACGCCGCCACCGTACACCTTGCAGAAATTGATACCCTTGACCCGCTTACGCCCGGCCCGATCTTTCCCGTTGAGGCCCAACATATCGCCGCACAACGCATGAAAATCGGTGGCAGGGTCTTCACTGTACCGTCGCCGCGCCTCTTCGCCCCCAGGGCCACGAGCGTAATGGACAAGAAAACGATATTCGATCTGGCTTTCATCAAGCTGTTCCCAAACCTCGCCCTCTTCCGGAAGGAATAAGCCCCGGATCAAAGCCGCCAGCTCGTCGTCACGCGCCGGAATGTTTTGAAGATTTGGGTTCGACGACGAGAAGCGAGCGATGGTTCCGCCCAGGTCTCCCTTAAGCTGGTTAAACTCGCAGTGGACCCGGCCATTGATCGCGTGGCCCAGGATGTGCCCATCAATGAAGGTGGTAATGATCGAGGAAACCCGGCGCCCGGCCAGAACAGCATCGACCAACGCATCGCCCCGATGCTCGTTAAGCCATCCCTTAGTGACACTGGGCTTGTTTGTCTTGGGCGTGCGTGGAAACGACAGGCCCCGGTCCATCAACGCCGCGACAAAGCTCTCGGGAGCCATCAGTTCGGCTCGCGGCCCGGCCAACCGGCGCACGGTTGCCAAGGACCGGTCTCGTTCCTCGACCAACGTAGCCCGTGCCCGTTCGGCGCCGGGTACGTCCACCCTCACCCCGCGCCGGCGCATGGCAACCAGCAACGGGATCAGCGGGGTCTCCACCTCCAGGAACAAGTCGAGTAGGCCCTCGGCCTCTAGCGCCACGAGCTGCCGCTCAATGATCCGCAGGGGCAACGCGGCATCAGCCTCGGCGTAAGCGCCAACGTAAGCGGCCGGCAGTTGCCAGAGCCCGCTTTTAGGGGCTACGCCATGGGCCGTAGCAGCCTCGAGCAATAGCCGTTCGTCCTTGCCTTCGCCCAAATGGTGCCGGGCCAATGCGCCCAGGTTGTATTGCCCTTGCTTGTTCTCGTCGAGCAAGGGCTCAGCCACCTGTACGTCCAGGAACCGAATGACGTTTGGAAATTCAATCTTGTCCGTCGCCGCCCAATCCAGATCGTAGGCAAGGTTGGTGCCGACAATTTCACCGTCGTACCGGCCCAGCTCCTCCCGCAAATAGTCAAGGACCAGACCCAGGTCGAGGTTGCCCCCACCCTCGTGTCGAATCGGCAAGTACCAAGTGCCGCCTTCATGCGCGAGCGAGTAACCGACCGCGTAATTCCCGGGGCGCCGGCATCCGGGGCCAAGGCTTTCTAGATCGGGGTCCTTGGTTTCAATATCCAAGCCCAATCGCTTAACGCCGCGCAAAGAAGGCAGTTCGGATGGCGGTTTCCAAACGCTTTTCTCCAAGATCAACGGCTCCGCGCGCGTGACAACAACCCGCGGAGCGGCTTGCTGTTTTGTTGAGGGCGTTTCCCCAACGCAAACGATGACCGGGGTGCTCGATCGTTTGGTTGTTGCCGTTCCCGGGATGGCTTTTCCGGCGCCGGTTCCGCGTTCGCCTTTTTTATAATCCATCGCCGGCATGAGTGAACCACCGGGGGCGACATGAATGCTTGTGCTTGGGGTATCTCCACGGCCAAGTTCAGATTGAATACCCAGCGCCAACCAGGCGCGCTTACGATCCTGCCACCATCCCTCGCGCGCGTTGAGCACGCTGAACGGCGGCACGCCAAAACGCTCGCTTAAATTGCCGGCACGCTTGGGCGCAAGGTCCTCGCCCAACAGCCCCGCGCCGTAAAGGTTCAAGTCTGTTTCTTTTTTTGCTTTTGCTCGCCGCTCGTTCGTCCCATCATAGGGGTGAATCGACATGCCCCACGATAGGCCGCCTTTTAGGGACGCAGTTTCTTTTTCTTTTTCGCTCATCCCACGCATCCTAAGACAACGCCCCGCAGATTGGGGCCAGTGAATAATGATGGTTTTGGGTATGCGGCCGGGTTCCAGGCGGTGGCGCACGTCAGCATTTTCGCCAGAACGTCCGCCTTCCAATGCGATACAAACCCATCAGGCAAGCCTTCGATGGGAAGGTCGACCGTTGCTTGCGTGGCGCCAACGCCCCCTGTTATTTGCGCAGGGACTATTTTGATCAGCCCGTTTGACAAGGCCGCAACATCCTCGACGGCTTGTTTGAAATCGCTCGTGATAATGACCGGGGCTACAGACCCGGCATCGGTTAGGATTCTACCAAGCATCTCCACCGAGGCAAGTTCGGCAAACGGCTGTGATCGCAACCAACGCCCGTCGCCCCAACGAAACACAAAGCGGTCCCTTGCCGCTAAGAACTCTTGCGGGGGATTTTGCTGCGCCAACAAAAAAGCCGCGCAAGCGGGCGTCATGCAAGTATGCTCAACATTGAGACCTTCAACGGTGATCTCGACCCCGGCCGTATTGCTAAAAGCGAGCACCTTGCTCCCGAAAAATTGGATGCCGGAGCTCCACCCTGTCTCCCCGACGAAGTTCGCCGCTACCTGAACCGCTGGCATAAAGCCGGCAGGCAACGGCAACATGGTCTCGTTGGGAACAAGCAAGGCCGGCGGCTCGCCTTCAATGCACTGGATCGATGCCCGTAGGCGGCCCCCCTTTACCGTAATTTTTTGCCCATCATATTCAAGCCCGGTGATGTTTTTGATGCGCACCAGCGCGGTTTCGAACTCGGCGGCGGGGACATTGAAGTTGATACTTGATTCAATGGGCGCGCCGGCTTGCAGCGAATAGTCGCTGGCGAAAACGAAGTTGTCCTTGATGATGAAACACTCTTGCAGCCCGGCCTGCGGTTTACGCGACACGGCGTTTTTCAGAAAGGCGATTATGTCATGCACCGCACACCTCCGCTGCTCGTTTTGAATTGCCCTTGCAGAAGATTAAAACATTCTGATGAGTCTTGCCCAGCTTGCGCCCCGAATTGAACTGCTTCGTGATCCGAACCGGCAAGCTGCCCACCGCCGTAATCAAGACCGCTTCGTTGTAGAGCCTGGCGCCGGCATCTTGGAACGCCTGGACCGTGTGCCAGGGAAACCCGTAATAGAACCCATCCTTATCGCGAGCATCGCCCACAACGAAACATGCGAACCGGTCCGGTTTGAGAAGACGCACGCACGCCGTAATGATCTCGGCGTACACCTCCCTAAACTTGTCGTAGGGCATCGTCGAAATGTCGCGTTCGTCCTCGCTGTAGACCTCCAGATCGGCGTATGGAGGGCACGAAAATACCAGATCGGCTGCAACCGGCGCCAAGGTTTCAATTTCCAAACTATTGCCGCAAATCCAATTAGGCGGATTGTCGGGGCATATTGCCGCCCCTTGCGCGCGGTTTGCTTCTAGCTGCCGCTCGCTTAGGTCGACCCCGGTATAGGCCAAGCCTAGCTTGGAAGCGACAATACCGCGGACGCTGCCCCCAGCAAAGGGATCAAGCACCGTGCCCCCTGGCGGGCAGAACCAACGGTAGACCAGCTCGCAAAGCACTGGGTCGAATATGCTGGTGCCACTAGCGAATTCTGCCCCTGTAAGAGCATTCAAACTTTCTTGATTCGCAAAGGTTAGACCTTTAGCGGCAATCTCACCGGCGGTTTTGTACCCCTCGCTGGTCTTGAGCTTATAAACGGATTTACCGGACGGGGTTGCGCCGCCGCCGGGGACCGCCGTGGGGTGCCGTTTAACCAACGTAAGCCTGCCTTTCGCCTTTGATGGCATAAGCCAGCAACCGGGCGGTTGGCTCCGCTGTTTTGATCGTGGCCTTGACCGCAAGGGCTTCCCGTCGGGAGGCGCACCTGGCACGTTGTCGGTACGGACGGCTCCCCGGCTTATAGCCAAGGAACTCGGTTACGACGAAATAGTCGGCTCCTTGGATAATGGCAGCCTCATACTGAACCCAGGTCAACATGGATCGTTCCCCCGGAAAGAGACCCCGGGGCTTTGGGCCCCGGGGCGCTTGTTACTTCTCGTTGCCGGCCTTGGCCGTCTTGAAGATCGTGGCCTTGGTGAAACCTTCCGGCATGACCGCGGTGTAGACCCCGTCCTTGTTCGCGGAGGCCACGACGCCGTGCTTGACCTTCAGCACATACTTGAGCCGGTGAGCGACGTTACCCTGGGGAATGCCCAGTTTCTTGGCGATCGTCGCCAGGGTATTGCCGCCTTCGAGCACCAACGCCAGAATCTTGCCGATGCTCGACGACACACGCACCGGGTTGCCTTTCCCCGGCGCTCGCGTTTGACGAGCCGTGCGGGGCTTCTTGGGCGCTTTCGCCGGTCGGGCTCCACGCGCCACCTTGGGCGCTTTCACGGTCTTCTTCGACGACTTGACCATATCGGTTTCCTTCTCCTCGGGTTGGGGCGGCTGCGTCAGCATCGCCCAGACGGCCGCAACGGCGGCTTCGTGAGATTCGAGCACTCCGGGAGCCGCGGAGTACTGGTTGTTGAGCTCCCTGAGCTGCTCGAGAGACAAGTCGCACAGGCTTGCTTCCTCGCTCACGAGCCACTTGGGCTCGTTCGCTTTGTCGAAAGCACCCTGGGCCTCTTGCAGGGAGGGAAATGAAACGATCTCCCACCCTGCTTCTCGTAGGGTAATCAGGTGGCTTGTCAGCATGTAGCTTTCTCCTTTCATCTTCTGGTACGCACGTCGGTACACGATCCGCACTGCAGTCCAATAGTCGAGCGCCCTAACGTCACGGTTGCTGTACCCCAAGGCGTAAAGCGCATTTTTAAGCGCCTTGGACTTATGGTGTTTTCGCCCCCGTGACTTTGGTCGGGCGAACTTGATGCGCGCCAAATGCTCCCGCATGGGTTTCGCTGGCACCGGGGCGCGTCGCAAAAAGCCAGGGATATCGAGCAGATCATCCATGCGGTTTCTCCGTCTTCAGAGAATGTTGATACGCCAATTCAAAGCCAAAGTAAAGGGCTTATATCGGGTACTCGTAGGCGGTTTGAGGCGCTACCAAATGCAAACTCTCCAGGGCGCGGGTGGCCCCCACGTAAAAGACCCTGTGCTCATCGTCCGGTTCCTTGAGGAACCCGGCATGGGTCAATGGGGTCAGGTCGGTGAGCAACAGCACATGGTCGGCCTGGCGGCCCTTGGCCCCGTGCACCGTTGAAATGCGTACCCGGGGCGCCGCAGTAAGGCTTTCCCCTCGGCGGCGGCAGGCCAGGTAGAACTCGCGGTCATCCAAATCCATCCCCACCAGCGCGTCGTGCCATATGGCCCGGCAATCAAGCCCCAGCTCGACGGCGGTCCATTCGCGGTCATTTTCCGAATCGCCAACACCCGGGGCCGCCACCAACATTGCGCTCGCTACCAACTCAGCCAGGCCCCCGGGGATGGCACGGCCAGCCCGCAGCGCCTCGTAGCCCTGGATGATCTGTATGTCCTGTCGATTCACGGCGGGGCGACCTTGGACCATGTACGGAACCCCAGTCCATCGCGCAAGTTGAACCAATGCATCAAGCTGGTAAGTGGTCCGCGCCAATAGCAACCACGTCCCTGGCCCTAGATTTACTTCACCGATACCTCTGTACCAGGCCACGTTGCCGACGCGCCCTGTGGCCCCGCGCTGTTTCGCATACCGGCGTGATATCCGGCCAACGATCCGCTCACCGATGTCAAATACGGCACGCGGCAACCGATGGCTGACCGGGAGCACCTCGGTTTCGGCGCGAGCCCCCAGGGCAAGGAACCTGGCCACATCGGCGCCGGCCCAACGGTGAATAGCCTGATCGTCATCGCCCCCGACCCATAACTCCTGCGCGCCGGCGAATGCCCGTTCGACCACGGCCCATTGAAGCGGGGTCAGGTCTTGCCCCTCATCGACCACCGCCAATTCAACCAGCGCCGGCGCTCCTTCGGCAACGTAACGCCCCAGCATGTCGGTAAAATCCAACTTGCCCGTTTCGCGCTTGAGCGCCCCATAGGCTTCGCTGAACCTAAGCTGTCGGTGCCAATCCCACCCACCGTGCTCGCCCCAGGCGGCCCGTAGCGGTTGGCGCACGGCCCGGGCGTAATGATCCAGGCCCAGCATACGATCCCCAACCTCGCCGCCGCTCCAATCCCCGGCAATGGCCCCTGTAAGCCGCTCGTCGGTCTGATCGGCCAAGCCGCGCAGGTCACCACGGTCGATCACGTTATAGCGGCGCAGGCCCAGCGCCCGGTAACAAAGCGAATGGATCGTGCGGAAATAGGGCAGTGCCTTTGGAGCAAGCCCTAGCTTCCTTGCCGCGCGATCTCGCGCCTCGTCAGCCGCGGTATTGGTGAATGCAACAAAGGCCACTCGACCCGGCCGCACGCCCCGGCCCAAGGCCTCTTCAACCACGCGCAACAGGCGTTCAGTTTTACCGGCGCCGGGGCCGCCGAGGACCAGGTGGCGGTTCACCGCACCTTCTCCCAAATACGTTCCAGCACGGCGCGTTGTCGATCGGATATGGTTGTTGCCGCGCCGTACTTTTCACGTCGTGCCGTGAAATCGGCCATGAATGAGTTTTCCCAATCAGTCAGCTTGCCGAGCTCTTCGTCCACCGCCTTAAGAACGGTATCGAGCCAAACCAGATCAACATCTACAACGGGCGTGGCCGGAGGGGGCGTGTACCCGAGCGGCGCGCCCTGGTGCGTTAGCTCACGGGCAATGGCGTAACAGGCCCGCGCATCCCCCATTGCCGTATGCGCCCCGTCGAATTCTGTGCCGGTCAAGGCGCGGTGCGCTTCGGCCAGGCTCGGGGTCTTGTATCCACCGTTCTTTGCCGGCAACTTGCATACGGGCCGCGCCGATTGCATCACGCAAACGCGCTCCAACTTCCGATATGCCGCGCCGGTGCCCCCGGCCCTGTGGTACGCCGCCAGGATTACCGCTTCGTCGAATTCCAGGTTAAACGAGATGATACGCCCGGCGCGTCGGACCAGCGCGTCAAACTCTTGCATGACAAGCAATGGCGCCCGCCCCTTGGCTCGCATCCGTTCCGTCGAAATGCCATGGATACGGGTTGCCGGCAAAGGCACCTCCAACCCCTCCCAAGCCAGGATTGCATCAAGCGCAGCCTCTTCGTGCCATGCATCATTTTCATGCTTGACCAACACGGCGGCAAGTTGAACCACATGCGGCACGCGCGGGTCTTCCGGCGCCCAGCCTCGGCGCGGAAGCCCGGTCGTTTCGGTATCAAAGATCAGGTCAGAACCCACTCATACCTCCGGCGGCTTGGGTTGCGGCACGGTGAACGGCTCAGTCTGCTCGGGGAACGCCGGAAGGGACCAGCAATTTACGCCCTTGCCCTTGAGATTAAAAAAATGGTGCTCATGCCCGGGCACCTTGCGAAGCCAGCGGTAAAGGTCCTTGAGCCCCACCCCACGCACCCGCTGCTGCTCCAAATAGTGCATGAAATCGGCGCCGGTGAAATAAACGCGCTTGGCAACGCGGTCGGTAAACGGTTTGTTCAAGAGCAGCTCATCGAGCCCGCGCGCCTGCACGTGCCCGGTGCAATATCTTTGGAGGTGGAGCAACAAGTACCCGGCGTCGGTTGCATCCACCGGCACCTCGACCACCTCGGCTCGATCGAGGCGCTCCTGCACCAATGCGCGCCAACGGTTGAGCTTGATCGGGAGCGGCCAACGGTTTAGCTCTTCCAAGCAACGTTTCTGAAACCGCGCTTGAAGCATCAAATCTTCGGTTGCCAGCTCGATCCGCGCGCCATTAACATCCCAAATCCAGGTTGGCGGGGTGGTGGTCAATTTAACGATCTCGCCGAACACAACACCCAAGTTATCGTCTCCGGCGCCAACACCGTATTTTCGGGTGAGGCAGATTTGTCGGTTGCACACCGCGCAAATGGGTTGTTCCTGGCATTTGTATTCGTACTCTTTCTTGCCGATGGATTTTATGATGCCTTGAACTTCGGACGCTGACCCCGGGGTCATGTACCGTTGGTTCATTATATCCAAGCGCGTATCCCACCCATCCCCGTACCGTTTGCGAAGGTACACCGCGATGCTGAATAGCCCGTTGTTCATAGAGCCTTTTGGAAACCCGCTCTTGGCCAAAGATTGAAGACAAGGCGGCCCGTCTATAAATGCATCGTCTCCTTTGAGCGTGAACTTTTCTAAAGCAGCAAGGCTAATAGCTCCTGCCTCTGCAACATCTAGAAATGTTGACGGTGGTAAACGTCCTCCCTTGGCATCAATTGCATAACGCAGCGATCGCTCGCCCCCTTGATAGGGCAGGTTGATCCAATTACTGACGTCGTTCCGGGAGGCAAGCCGCGAGTGCTTGGGGAATACCTCCACCCCGGCATGGCCGAGGGCAATGGCCCATTCCATCAACCGCTCGCGGAGAAGCGCCGCCGGAACCGGCTCGCTGGTAAAACAATAACCGTGCGCACCGCCCGATTTGGACCGGCAAAGGATGATCGGCAGGCCCAACGCGGCAACCTCGCGCGCCAAATGCTCCAGATCAAGAGGGTAAACGTCAATGTCGAACGCGCCAAACCGGCACGTTGCATCATCCCGAATGGGGATGATTCCCAGGCCAACAGAGCCCGCCAGGTGTTGTTCCCACAACTCCACCGTCGGCGGCGTTCGCTCGGTGCGCGCTTGCCCCTTTGCCTTGGCGCCGGGCGCAACGGCGCCGGGCTGCTCGGTATAAATACCGTGCGCCCGATCCAGACCCTGAAAGAGGGCGTAAAAGCGTGTCGCTAGACTCATCCATCGACCCCCGAAATGCCGCGGGGCTGCATGGCCCCGCGGCAAGTTTCAGCGGCGACGGTTAGAACGGCACGTTGTCGTCAGACCCCGCCGGCTCGGCGGCATCGTGGACGGCCTTCACCTTGCCCTTACGCACGCGCTCGTAAAAGGCCGCGGCGTCTTGAAACACCGGATCGGATTTGGGGAGTCGGCAAGCAGCCGCGTCCGATCCGTCCAAGTTCACCCGCCAGGAGAAAAAGCTCCCTTTCTTGTTCTTGTCGGGGAGCGATCCAAGCCGCCAACGGTGGGCAAACAAGGGCGGCTTGACCTCACGCCCATCCACGTTGAGAACGAGGCCGTCGGCGTAGGTCATCCAGGAACGATAGAACTTGATCTGGGTCGAGCTGAACCCAACCACGCTCATCAGCCGCCGGTCGCTAAGCAACGCCAAACCGAACACGTAGTAAGTTTCGACCAGCTCGGTGCCGGCATCGGTCTTGAGACGCCCGAACGCGCCTTGCTTTTCCCGTAGCGCCGCCACCAACGGGTCACCGATGTCGCGCAAGCCAACGAAACCCCCGCCGGCGTCGCGCGGCACATACTCCACGAAGTTGTGTTCGCGGGCCACCGGCACGAAGGGAACTCCCGTTTTCCCGTCGATCAGTTCGCGGGTCACATTGTTGAAGATCATGCCCGCCTTGGCGCCGTCGATCCCGGCCGTGCCCCCTTCGATCTGGGGGCTATTGGTCTGGAGCACCCGCAAGAACGGAACCGCGTAATCGTCCTTGCTCATGCCCTCGAACCCGGCCCCGGCGTAATCGCCGTAATCCAAAGGGTTGGCCAGGACGGTTGACGCGGCCGGCGCCACCTGTTGCTTCGAAAAGATAGTCATTGCTCATCTCTCCTTCATTGGTTCACTTGTTGCCCGGCCGTTTTACAAGCCCCCACCGGACTGGGGCGTCTTGACCTCGGCCCATCTGAGAGGGACGAGGCTAAACAGTTCCGTCGGCACCGCCACCTGGCGGGCCAACTGCTCCTTGATCGTCGCCTTGAGCGTTTGCGGGTGCACACCGCGCTTGTCCGTGGGCTGGTTGCCCGCGTAATTTTGCATGAGGTACGCCACAAGGGTATCCGCCGCAGACCCCTCGCCGCGGCCAAATTGCACCCGGAGATCGCGCTTGATGATGCTGTCCAGGTTTTGCTCTTCGAGCCATGCGAACGCTTTCTCTTGACGGTCCTTTTGGATGGACACGGCCCAATCCCGCTTGACGGTCACCGCGCTGCCATCTTCCAGCTTGTAGGCGCTGCACCCAGCTTGGCTCATGGCCTCGGGCAAATCGACCTCCCGGACGGCCCGCAGCTCCGCGTTCTTGGCCTTGAGCCGTTCCTCGAGCGCCGCCACCTCTTGCTCCAACGCCAATTGGCTTTTGGCCAAAACGGCGATCCTGCTTAACTGTTCATCCGTAGGCTCGGTTTTGTCATAATCGAAATCGTTACCCATCCAGAGTCTCCTTACGCTTGCCCCCATGCCAACACATCGCTGGCCAGGTAGCACCGCAAAAGACGATCCCAGCAGAGGAGCCGAAGCCGACCGCCGTTCGTCCTTGCCGCAATTGCCGCCGTGAGTGCGATGAGCGCCGGATCGCCGACCGGCAGCAAGTAATCGTTATCGGAATAATCCTTCAGCCCGTGACGAAGCTCGTCCACCAGCCGTTGGCTCAGCGCCGGCCTGGAACCATCGGGGAGGAGAAACACCAGCTCGCCGAACTTTCGCGCCGGTGTAAGGTCGATCGCCCGTTCCCACTCGCCGGTGGCTCGGTTCCGCCGCTTCGGGTCCTTTGCGACATAGACCCTGCTCACAACCACTCACCCAGCTTGTCGCCCATGAGCTGATCCGCCAGCCGCTTGTTGGCGCGCAACGACGCCACCAGCTTTTCATCCACGGTCCCCGGCGCAATCAAATCCACCACATCAGTGGCAACCTCGCGGGTCAAGGTTTCGGCCCGATCTTCGCTTTGGAGGCGGGCGCGCAGAGAAAACTCGTTCGAGTAATAGATGAGCAGCCGCGCCGCCGATAAATCCTGCCCCCGACCCAACGTCCGCGGGGTCGCCACCAGCACGCGCACGGCACCCTTTTGAAAGGCGCCCTTGTTTTCCTCGCGTTCTTTCGTCGGCACGGTTCCGTCGTACCGGGCCACGGTAAAGCCCGCCCGGCGCACGGCGCCGAGGATCAGTTCCACATCCCGTTGGAACCGCGCCCAAACCACCACTTGGCCTGGGCACCTTTCTATTTCATTGATCAAGGCGATCAAGCGCGGGTTCGCCGCTGGGGCCACAAGGTCCGGCCCCGGGCGTTCCGCCCAGACCAGGCCGTAGCCAAAACACGAGACGCAAGTATCGCCTTCGACGGCCCCCTGGCCGTTGCAGATCGGGCATGGGTGATTATCGAGCCAGCCAACGGTGTTCGGGAAATACCCACAGACTACTTGTTGGAGCCGTGTCAACCGGACAATGGCCAGCGGAGCCGTCAGCCGTTCGCCGGATGCCAGTTCGGCCACCAACTCATCCCTAAGCTGGCGGTACACGCGCGCTTGCTCCGGCGCCAAATCTACATACCGCTTGGTGTAGACCTTTGCCGGCACGTCGGCGCACTCGGCCCGGGTGATCCTAAAGCTATACGGCGCCAGCCTGCGCTCCAGCTCGTCGAGGTTCTTGTATTTGACGAGCTGTTCGAACTGTTGGTTGTGGGTATGGTTGAACCCCGGTTTCCACTCCGCGTAGTAGTGCTTGAAAGCGTAGTAGGAGCGGAACCCCAAAATATCGGGATCGAGAAACCCAACCTGGCTGTAGAGATCGAGAGGGCCGCCGTTGCCTACCGGCGTGCCATCGAGGATGCGGCGCATTGGACAATGGCGCCCGAGGGCATGGGCAATCTTGGTGCGCCTGGCGCCGGGGGTCTGGATCGAGCTCGATTCGTCAATCACCCCCATGCACCGGCGCTTTTCGAGGAAACGTTTGAGGTACGCGCGGCATCTATTACTTAGCAACGCCTCGACGTTGAGGGCTAATAGGGCGAGCCCGTCGAAGGCGAGCAGCGCTTCCAGCTCGGCCTCGTGCCCCTTGGTCCCGGCGCGCGCGCTGTTCCAAGCGGCCCCGCGCCAAGGGTCGTGGAGAACGGCGGGGGCCTCATCGATCACCCAATTACGGTGAACGCCGTTGGGCCAGGCCACGATCACGGCCGCGTCCAAGCGCCCCGCGCGGTGCTGGTGGGCAAGGGTCTCGAGGATGATCTGCGATTTGCCGGTCCGCTGCTCCATGAAGAGCGCGAACACCGGGGCATCGCGGGATAGGTCAAGGGCCTTGAGTTGATGCGCCCTGGGCGGGCGCTTGTAGATGCTCATCGGTCTCCGTTCTCCAGCCTAGCCGGCCTTTATAGCTTAACCGGTGGCTAATGTAAACCTACCAAAATGTAAACCTACCAAAATGTAAACCTACCAATGGGGCACGGTGGCCCGTACCCTATCGTAATAGGCCCGCGCTTCGGCCTCGGCCTTTATCGCGGCCTCGTAGGCCGGCGCCAACTTCTCGTAGTCGCCCGGCCCATCTGGGTGTTTCTCCTGCATATCCTCGTTCCAAGATCGGTTGATGTCGACCAATCTTTCCAAGCGCTTGACCTCCCGCCCGGCCGCAACGTAGTAAGCTCGAGCGAGGGTGCGCGCGGCGTATCGCGTCACGTTCGCATGTATCTGGGCCTCACTACAGGCGCGCCTGGCTTTTTCGGCGTCCGCAAGCGCGGTTTCGGCGGCAACGCGGGCTTGATCAACTTGATTGGGCATGGCGGTCTCCTAAAGGGTGGTTAGGTTATAAAAGTTTTTGGTTTTTGTAAAGCGCCTTTTTGCCCCTATTAACCTATTGCCCCTTAGTGGGGTAAAAACTCAAAGTACCTCTATTCATTCCCCCTTTCCGGGAATATTTATGTATAACACTCTAGATAATAAGCTAATATCTAATAAAGTCATTGAAAGTAAAGACAAATAACCTTATTAGATGGGGAGCACTTCGATAGTCGTTTTCAAATTCCCGGAAAGGGGGAATAGACAGAGGTACTTTGAGTTTTTACCCCACTATAGGGAATAGGCAATTTTTGCTTTTGCTATGGGTGGGGCGGAAAGGGTATAAGGGTAGTTCTTCGGGCCGGGTTGGCGGTGGAGGCTGCCATTACCGATTTTAGCGGCGTGAAAAAAAAGCCGGTCAATACTCGCCAGCAAATCGCCCGGCGGTTGGAGGCGCGTGGCCGGACGTTGAAAGCCAAGGTCATCACCCCGGTGGTCGAGCGGATGGTGCTGGACATGCTCGCGAAGGGGCATACCGTCACGTATTCCTGCGCCAAGCTGGATGTCTGTCGGGTTGGATTTTATAATCACAAGAAGGCGTACCCGGAGTTCACCGCCGCGGTGAATGAGGCGGAAGAGGCCGGCGTGCAGATGCTAGAGGAAGAGGCGCGCCGGCGCGGCGCCGATGGCGTCGATGAGCCGGTGGTCTACCAGGGCGCGCTTTCGTACCGGCGCGACCCGCGCACCGGCGAGCTGGAGCTGGATGAAGACGGTGATCCGATCCCGCTGACGGTGAAGAGGTACAGCGACAACTTGTTGATGTTCGTTACCAAGGCGCGCGACCGCGCCCGCTACGCCGACCGGCACGAGCTGACGGGGGCTGATGGCGCGGCGCTCCACGCGCCGGTGACGTCCGAGAACGCGCTGGAGTGCCTGCTGCAGCGCCTGGATAAGATGGACGGCCGGGTCACCCTCACGCTCGAGAAGCCCCGCCGCGGCAACGGCGATGATTCGCCCTGAGCGCCGCTTCGAGGAGCTGTCTCGGGCCGAGCAACTTCATCGGCAAGGGCCGGCGGCCCGTCGCCAGGCGCTGGAGGAGCTGACCCCCGAGCAGCGAGCCGATTTATTTTATAGTTGGCGGTTCTGGGCGCGGCCCAAGCAGCTTCCGCCGTTGGGCGATTGGTCGACGTGGATGTTGCGCGCGGGTCGCGGGTTTGGGAAAACTCGCGCCGGCGTCGGGTTTGTGCAGGAGCGTGCGCTGGTGGAGCCGCGCTGGATCGCCCTGGTGGCGCGCACGCCGGCGGACGCCCGTGACTACATGGTCGAGGGGCCGGGCGGCTTCCTCGATCGCTTGGGCCTGAACGTCGCGCCGCGGGAGCGCCCGCACTTCGAGCCGTCGAAGCGCCGGCTCTCGTGGCAGAACGGCAGCTGGGCGACGATCTACTCCGACGAGGAGCCGGACCAGCTGCGCGGGTTCAGCGGCGATACTGCCTGGCTCGACGAGTTTGGCAAGTTCAGCCATCCCGAGGCGTGCTGGGACAACCTCAACATGGGCATGCGCGAGGCGAGCGGCGACCGGCCCCGCCGCATCATCACTACCACCCCGCGCCCGCTCGAGATCCTCAAGGCTATCGAAGCGATGCCCGGCACGGTGACCGTCACCGGCTCCAGCTACGACAACGAGGCTAACCTCGACCCCACCTGGTTCGCCGAGACGATCCTCGCCTACGAGGGCACCGCCTACGGCCGCCAGGAGATCCACGCCGAGATCCTTGATCAGGAGGAGCAAGGCGTTATCAAGCGCAGCTGGTTCAAGCTCTGGCCGGCGGTGAAGCCGCTGCCGAAGTTTGAGGCCATCATCGTCTCGCTCGACACCGCGTTCACCGAATGGACCTCCGACCGGGACACGCACGAGGCCGACCCGACCGCTTCGACTACTTGGGGTGTGTTCGCCGTGCCCGGCCAGGTGAAGCGGCTCGGGGTCGCCCCGAAGCTGGCCGTCATGCTGTTGGACTGCTGGCAGGATCACCTTGGCTTCCCCGATCTGGTGGACCGTGTGCGCGCCGAGCTGAAGATTGCCTACGGGGCCGCCGACGCGCCGCTGATCGCGCCGATGTACGGCCCCGCGGTCGCCGCCGGTCAGGGCCGGAAGCCGGACCTGCTGGTGATCGAGGACAAGGGTTCCGGCATCTCGGTGCGCCAGGTGCTGGCGCGCGAGAACATCTTGGCGTACCCCTACAACCCAGGCCGCGCCGACAAGCTCCAGCGGCTGCACCTGGTGAGCCACGTGTTCAGGCACGGCTTCGTTTGGCTGGCGGAGAGCGAATCGCGGCCCGGCAAGCCGAAGACCTGGGTGGAGCCGTTGCTGGCGCAGCTCTGCTCGTTCATCGGCGAGGGCTCGCTCAAGCACGATGACTTCGTCGACAGCACCACCCAAGCGCTGCGCGTCGTGCTTGACAAGCACCTGGTGCGGGTGACCGCGCCCGAGACGTTCGACGACGAGCACGCCAGCGCCTCGGCGTACGGCCGGGCGCTGATCCGGCCGAGGGACAATCCCTATGCCGCTTGATGCCATCCCCGCCGGCGTTGGCGCTCGCGCGTGCCCGTTCACCGTCGCCGATTGCCTTGCAGCGGCGTACCTGGCCCGGGAGCGCGATTCGCCGGCCGAGTTCTTCGCCTGGATGGCGATGATCGAGCGGACCATGGGCGACCGTAGTTCCTTGCCCGTTGACGCGCCGGTGCTGATCCGGCCGGAGGGAGCGCACTGACATGGCTGAAGATCCGATCTTGGGCGAAGAGGTCGAGCTGCCGGCTGCGCCTCCGGCCGACGTCGAGGATACGGCGGACGGTGGGGCGCTCGTCAAGGTCGACGGCGGGGCGCCGGCCGGGGGTGAGCACTTCGCGAACCTCGTCGGGGACGTTGACCCGAACCGCCTCAAGGCCCTGGTCGAGGGCCTGATCAAGCTGATCGACGGCGATAAGCAGGCGCGCAAGAAGCGCGATCAGCAGTACGAGGAGGGCATCCAGCGCACCGGCCTCGGCAAGGACGCGCCCGGTGGCGCGGAGTTCACCGGCGCGAGCCGGGTCGTCCACCCGTTGCTGGTCGAGGCTTCGATCGATTTCTCGAGCCGCGCCATGCGCGAGCTGTTCCCCGCGAAGGGCCCCGCGAAGGATCACATCATCGGCACCGCGACCAAGGAGAAGGTCGCCAGGGCGCGGCGGAAGGTCGCGTACCTCAACCTCCAGCTGACGAAGAAGATCAAGGGCTTCCGCGACGAGTTGGAGCAGGCCCTCACGCAGGTGCCGCTCGGCGGCGCCCAATACCTCAAGCTGACCTGGGACCTAGCGAAGAAGCGCGCGGCCTGCACCGTCGTCTACATCGACGACATGTTCCTGCCGTACGAGGCGGCTAGCTTCTACGCCGCGGAGCGCAAGACGCACCGGCAATCGGTCACCGAGCAAGAGTTCAAGCGCCGCGTCCGGTCCGGCATGTACGTCGATTCGGCGGCGAAGTCGCCCCCGACGACACCCCCGGACCGGTCGGCGGCGGCCAAGGCATCCGAGAAGGTCGAGGGGAAGGAGCCCGATCCGATCAACCTAGCCGGCGGGCGCGAGGTGTTCGAGACCGCGTGCTGGTGCGCCATCGAAGGGACGGCCGACGACGAGGACGCTGAGCAGTTGCCCTACGTCATCCACATCGATGCGCTCAGCCACGACGCGCTCGGGCTCTATCGCAACTGGGCAGAGGACGACGAGGAGCACGAGGAGCTGATCTGGATCATCGAGCTGCCGTTCGTGCCGTGGCGCGGGGCCTATCCGATTGGCCTGACGCACCTGATCGGCGGCCTCAGCGGCGCGGCCACCGGCGCGCTGCGGGCGCTGCTGGACTCCGCGCTCATCAACAACTTCCCGGGCGGCTTGAAGCTCAAGGGTGGCTCGTCCGGCGGTCAGACCACCACCGTTCAACCGACGGAGATCAAGGAGATCGAGGGATCAATCGCCTCCGACGATATCCGCAAGACGATGATGCCGATGCCGTTTGGGCCGCCGTCGCCGGTGTTGTTCGCGCTGCTCGGCTTCCTGGTGGACGCCGGCAAGGGCGTGGTCCGGACCACGTTCGAGGAGTTTTCGGACGGCGCGAACCCTAACATGCCGGTTGGGACCACGCTGGCGTTGATCGAGCAGGGGATGATGGTGTTCTCGGCCATCCATGCGCGGCTCCACGCCGCGATGGGCCGGCTGCTGGAGGTCCTGTGCCGGATCAACTATGCCTACCTCGACGACGGCGATGTGCTGGGAACCGACGGCGAGGTGCTGGCGAAGCGTGAGGACTTTGCGTCCTCCGACGATGTGATCCCGGTCAGCGATCCGAACGTGTTCTCCGAGGCGCAACGGTTCGCGCAGATTCAGGCGATTGTCCAGCGCGCCGACCTCCACCCCGACCTGTACGACGCGCGCAAGGTGGAGGAGCGGTTGCTCGAGCGGCTTAAGGTCCCCGAGCCGATGGAGCTGTTGCGGAAGGTGCCCGAGCCGCGGCCGATGAACGCCGTCAACGAGAACCTGGCGGCGATTGCCGGTCGGCCGGTGATGGCGTTCCCGGCGCAGGATCACCTGGCGCACCTTCAGGTCCACCTTGACTTTATGGCGTCGCCGGTGTTGGGCGGCTCCCCGCTGGTGGCGCCGACGTTCCTGCCCGTCATCCTGAGCCACCTTAAGGAGCACATCGGCTTCTGGTACGTAACCGCGATCTACGAGACCGTGAAGGAGGCCGTTGGGGCACCGCCCGAGGAGCTGATGGACGCCGACCCGGCGGTCGCTGCGGCGTTCGACAAGCTGCTGGCGGCCGCCAGCCAGCGGGTGACGCCCGTCGCGGCGCAGGTGTTCGCCGCGGTGCCGCCGGTCATCGCCGCGGCGATGGGGCTGCTCCGTACCCTGCTGCCGCCGCCGCCGGCCGACCCGACCGTCGCGGCGCAACAGGTCGCCCAGGCCGAGACCCAGCGCAAGGGCGCCGCCGACCAGGCTCGCGCGCAGGCCGACCAGGCGAAGCTCGCCGCTGCCCAGCAGAAGGATCAGGCTGATCGGTTGCTCGCCGTCCAGAAGCTCCAGCAGGAGGCCGAGCGCAGCCGCGCCGAGCTGGCCGACGCGCAGGCGGCCCGCGTGGCTGAGGTTTCCATCGAGCAGCTCCAGCAGCGCGCCGAGGACGCGCGCAAGGCCGCCGAGCTGGCGACCCGCGAGCTGATGAACACCGCCGACAACGAGACCGCCAAGCAGCTAGCCGCCTGGGAGATGGCGTTCAGCGAGAAGACCGCCCTCACCACCGGCACCGGCCTCAACCCCAACCCGTGAGCTGAAAGGAGCTTGCAGATGATCATCCCTCAGAACGAATTGGAACCGGACACCGAGCGCCTTGCAGCCGCGATTGAAGCTTACGTCGAGAGCCTGGACGGGTGGGTGGTGCTTGCCGAGTTCACCTCTGCCTCCGCTCAAAGCTTCACCGATTCGACCGTGCGCGTGCCGTTCGTCACCTTCGGTTCGGTGGGCGTGCTTGATGCTCTTGGCAGCAACGAGAGCTTCAGCAACCAGGTGGAGCTAGAGGGCCACTTTCTCAAGGGCGTGAGGGCTTACCTCGACGGCCAGGGGCGCGGCGGCGTGTTGCTCTGGCGGAAGCGCCCTGAGATCGAATTTGAGCGAGGGTTGTTCTGCGCCCTCGCCCGCCTCGCTTACTACGTTCCGCCATCGATCAACGGGCTGAAGGAGAGCAGGATCGAAAAACGACAGATGGTGCGGGTGACCAATTCCGGGGCGATGAAGCGGGGTCCGTCGCTGACGCTTCAAGCCACCAGCATCGACATCGATCGCGATCGGTTCCTGCCGATCACGATCATCGAGGCGGCCCGGCAGTGGGCGGAAGCGGCCCGGGAGAACGGATGGCCGCTGCTGGATCTGAACGGTTGCGAGATCAACGCGACCGAGTTGAAGGTGGAGCTATGAACGCCGTACCGTTTGGGAAGCCGCCCGTCGTCGAGTACGTCTTCAAGATGGACGCTTCCGCCGTTGCCACGATCCTCAACGCCCTGTCCCGGCTGCCCTACGGCGAGGTCGCCGGCCTGATCGCCGGCATCCGCGAGGAGGTTGCTAGGCAGCAGGCGCCGCCAGGTATCACCGAACCTATGGATAGCGTTCAACCGAAGGAGAGCACCGATGGCCGACAAGCCGAGCGCGAAGCAGACCAAGACGACGGACGAAGCGATCCCCCAGCACAAGGCGCTGGCGATGGGCAAACCGATCCCGAACGATAAGAAGGAGAAGCCCTCCACCGGCCCGTGAATCGCGGGAGACCGCGGTTCTTAAAAAAGCTGTTTACTTCGTCGGAGGAACAGGGTAATGGACGCCTTGGATCAGAGCTTCGGGGCGCTGAGGGGCAAGCAGATCGAGCTTGCAGCGAGCGCCCTGCAACAGCCCGCTGGTCGTGACTCGTTCGAGTACGGACGGGTGTGCGGTCTTTACCAGGGGTTGGAGATGGCTCTGAACGTCATCAACGACATCCTCACCGAGCGCGCCGCGCGGGACCGGTCGCTGTGACGACCGTTGCCGCGATCCGCAAGGTGCCTGTGCCCGACGACCTTCCTCGAACGGCGGTGGGTGCCACCGCCGCCGAGCTGGACCGTCGCTTCGGCCAGACCCTGGCCGAGGCGTTCCCCGCCGTCGACCCGGGCATGGAGCCGTTTGGCTCCCGCGTGCTGGTGCAGGTCCGCACGCCGGTGCGCCGCTCCAAGGGCGGCATCATCCTGGTCGACGAGACCCGCGAGACCGAGAAGTGGAACGTCCAGACCGCGAAGGTCATCGCCCTTGGGCCGGTGGCGTTCCGCGATCGGACGACGATGGCCCCCTGGCCGGAGGGCATCTGGTGCGCTCTCGGGTCCTTCGTCCGGGTCCCCAAGTACGGCGGCGACCGCTGGGAGGTCCGTTACGGCCCCGGCGAGGATGATCACGCGCTGTTCGTGATCCTCAACGACCTCAACGTGATCGGGCGGGTGACCGTCGACCCGCGCGCGATCAAGGCGTTCATCTAGCTGAAGGAGCTGGCAACCATGGCGAAACCGAAAGCGAAGCCTGACGAGCGGGAAGACGAGGACGAGGTCCTGGTCGAGGGCGAGGACGAGAAGGAATCAGGGGCCGCGAAGAAGGAAGCCGCGCCGCCGGCCGATGGCGGCGAGCTCGTCGAGGTCCCGCCCGAGGTCGACCCGAAGACCGGGAAGCCGGTCGAGCAAGAGGACCGCGGCCTGTCCGTCGAGGCGGGCGCCGAGACCATCGAGCAGCGCCGGGAGCGCCGGCGCGCCGAGAAGAAGGACCGGATGGCGCGGCAGCGCCGCGCCCGCGAGGAGCGGGACCGTGAGCTGGCCGAGCTGCGGCTCAGGAACCGCTCGCTGGAGGATCGCCTTGGCGGCATCGACCAGCGGCTGACGGCTCAGGACGTCGCGAACATCGACGCCCGCATCGAGGCCCTGAGGGCGCGCGCGGAGGAGATCAAGTCACTCTACGCCCAGGCGATCAAGGCCCAGGATGGCGAGGCCGCCGCGCAGGCGATGGAGCTGCGTGACGAGGCGGTGTTCGAGCTCCGGGCGCTGCAGGGGTACAAGGCGGGCCTGGCCCGCGGCGGTCCTGCGAAGCAGGCTGCTGCAGCGCCGGCCGGCCCGAGCCCGGCGGTCGCCCGGCGCATCGCGACGTTCAAGGAGCGCCACCCCTGGTACGACACCAAGGGCGGCGACGAGGACTCCGCCCTCGTGATCGCCCTCGACAACCAGGTGGCCCGCGACGGCTTCAAGGAGGACACGGACGAATATTGGGAGGAGCTGGAGCGCCGGATCGCGGCGCGGGGGCTCGGCCCGGACGACGAGGATGAGAAGGAAGAGGGCGCTCGCCCCAACGGCAAGGGCCACCGCCCGGCGCCGAAGGAGCGCGGCCCGCAGCTCGGGGGCGGCCGGACGCCGGCGGGTCCCGCGACGTTCTTCGTGTCGAAGGAGCGCAAGGACGCGATGATCGCTGCCGGCTACTGGGACGACCCGGCGAAGCGCGCCAGTATGATCCGACGGTACAGGGCCGAAGACGCGGCGCGCGCCGCGGAACGGCAAGGAGGGTGACGTGGCAGGTGACAAGCGCCTCCGCAGCGATCAGCGCCAGAACCTCGACGCCGGCCGCGCCGGTCGCGAGGACAGCCCCGACGCGCGGCTGCCGATCGAAGCCGAACGCACGACGGAAGACGACGCCCGGCTGGAGCTGTTCCGGTCGCAGTTTATGAACGACCAGCTCCCGAACTTGCCGCCGATCCCGGGCTACCACGTGATCTGGCTGACGACCACCAACCCGCGGGATTCCATCCAGATGCGGATGCGCCTCGGGTACACGCCGATCGTGCCGGCCGACATCCCCGGCTACCCGGCCGAGCACGCCACGGTCAAGACCGGCGAGCACGCCGGGTTCATCGGCGTCAACGAGATGATCGCTTTCAAGCTGCCGCTGCACCTCTACGAGCGGTACATGCAGGAGGCGCACCATTACGCGCCGCTGCGCGAGGACCAGAAGCTGACCGCCGTGACCGACGGCCTCCGTGAGGAGGCGCGCCGCAAGGGCGCAGACCTCATCGAGGGGGAGGGGCAGGCCGAGCTTCGTCGAGCCGAACCGCGTCCGCCGAGCTTCCTCAGCGAAGAAGAGGCGCGGTCCCTTTAACCGATCAGACAGGAGCAGGCGCACATGCCCTCCACCGCTTCAGCGTTCGGCCTCAGGCCGGCCTACCACCCCTCGGGGATCATCCGGGAGGAGGCTGGTACGATCCTCACCGGCTATGCGACGGCCCTCTACAAGGGCTGTCCGGTGCGGATCGCCGCCGACGGCACCCTCGAGATCGCGGCTGTCAACGCCCGCGCCATCGGGGTCTTCCTCGGGTGCGAGTACACCGACGCCAACGGTCGGCGCGTCGTCACCAACCGCTGGACCGCCAACACCACCGCCACCGAGATCGTCGCCTACTACACCCGCGACCCGGCGATTGTGTACGAGGTCCAGGCGGACGCGACCATGGCGATTGCGACCATGGGCTCGCAATACGATTGGAACACCGCCACCGCCGGCAACGCCACCACTGGGCTCTCGGAGGTGACGCTCGACGTGGGGTCCAACGCCGCGAACGCCGGCCTCCGCGTGGTCGGGATCGGGCGCGGGGTGAACAACGCGTGGGATGACCTGTTCCCCAACGTGTACGTCGAGATCTCCGAGCACCAAGACGTCGCCGACGTGGCGCAGTACTAGGGAGACACGAACATGGCTGGCCCGATGCGGTCAACGGACTTCAGGTCCATCGTCGAACCCATCCTCAGCGAGGAGTTCGACGGTATCTACGATCAACGCGCCGACGAGTGGAAGGGCGTCTTCAAGGAGCAGAAGGGGACGCCCCGCAACTACCACGAGGAGCCGGTCCTGTTCGGCTTTGGAGCGGCGCCCGAGCTCCCCGACGGCACGCCCGTCACCTACCAGGCCGGCGGGGTGCTGTTCATCAAGCGGTACGTCTACAAGGTCTACGGCCTGGCGTTCGCGCTCACCAAGACCCTGGTGGAGGACGGCGATCACATCCAGATCGGTCAGATCTACTCCCGGCACCTGGCGCAGGCCTTGATCGAGGCCGAGGAGACGCTTTGCGCTCAGATCATCAACCGGGCCTACACCTCCGGCTACAACGGCGGCGACGGCGTGGTCCTCGGGAGCGCGTCGCACCCGATCGTCGGCGGCACTTTCAGCAACCTGCTGACGACCGCGGCGGTGCTCAGCCAGACCTCGGCCGAGCAGCTCCTGATCCAGGTTCGCAACGCCGTCGACAACAACGGCAAGCGCATCCGGCTGACACCGCAGAAGTTCCTGCTGTCGCCGAGCAACGTGTTCCAGGGCGAGGTCATCCTCAAAAGCGTCCTGCGCACCGGCGCCGCCAACAACGACCTCAATCCCATCAAGTCGATGGGGCTGCTGGCCGGCGGGCAGGTGAACATGTCGCGGCTCACCTCGACCACCCAGTGGGGCATCCTGACCGACGCCCCCGAGGGCCTCAAGATGATGACGCGCCGGCCGCTGGAGAAGAGCATGGAGGGCGACTTCGAGACCGATTCCATGCGCTACAAGGCGACCAAGCGGTACATCCCCGGCTGGACCGACCCGCGCGCTTACTACAGCACGGCGGGCGTTTGAGGGGAGCAACCTGACGCGGGGGCGCTCGGCCCGACAACGGCCGGGCGTTCCCGCAGGGAGATGACGCAATGACCACGACCAAGTTCCCGAACGGCCTTGAGAGCTTCGGCATTCCGGTCCTTGGGCCGGGCACGCTGCCGCTCTCTGGCCACACCTTCTTCGTCAGCAACGTCGCCTCCGACGGCGGTGCGGACGGTAACGATGGCTCTTACAGCAGCCCGCTGCTCACCCTCGCCCAGGCGATCACCAACGCGGTGGCGAACCGCGGCGACGTGATCTACCTGATGCCGGGCTTCGCGCTGACCATCTCGACGGCCGGCGGCGTGACCGTCAACAAGGCCGGCGTGACCATCATCGGTCTCGGCAACGACGCCGACAGGCCGGAGTTCACGTTCTCCGATACGGCGGCGACCTTCTTGGTCTCGGCCGCCAACGTCACCATCAAGAACATCATCGGGTTGCCGAGCGTCGACAGCGTGGTCAGCCCGTTCCTGATCCAGGCGGCGGGCTGCACCCTCGGCACGCCGGACGCGCCGGTCATCTGGCGGGACGCTTCTTCCACCGTGGAGGCGCTGCGCGCCGTGCTGACGGATGCCACCGCCGACGACCTCTCGATCTGCCTCAAGTACGAGGGGAATGTGCTCGGGAACGCGGTCGTGAACGCGATCCGCTTCGTCGGCGTCAACGACGCCCGGGTCTACGTCGACTTCTACGGCATCTGCACCACCGGCGTGGTGGAGTTTATCACCACCGCCTGCACCAACGTCAAGGTGACCGGCAACTTCTACGTCTCCGGCACCACCGACCTGAGCCTCAACGTCGTCAACACCGGCGGCATCGCCTCCACCTGGTCGGTGGAGGGCTGGGACGCCACCGCCGCCGCCAGCTTCTCCGGCGGCAGCGCCGCTGCGGTGGCCTCCGATGACGTTTCGACCGTCAACGCCAAGCTCGGCACCATCACCAACACCGGCGGCACCGCGACCGTCGGCGCGCTGATCGGCGACCTGGCGAACGTCGCCTTGGCGGCGCGCACCGGCGTTCCGACTGTCGACACAGCCACCGATAACTCGATCGCCACCACCGTCGGCCGCAAGACCGACGCCGCGGTGACCACCGTCGGCACGGTCGCCAGCATCCTCGCTTACGCCAAGGGCCTGCTCAACCAGCTCGGCGCGCTCGTCAACACCGGCGGCACCGCCTCCGTCGGCGGGATCGTCGGGGACGTGGCGAACGTCACGTTGGCGGCCCGCACCGGCGTCCCGACCGTGGACGGGGCCACCGACGTTTCGGTGGCGACCACCGTTGGGCGCAAGACCGACGCCGGCGTCCAGACCGTCGGCACCACCGGCTCGCTGATGGCTTACCTCAAGGCCATCCTCGATCAGCTCTCCGGGACGGCGGGCCTCACCGCGTTCCCGGTGGCGGCGGCTGCCGCCAACGCGGTGAGCTTGGCCGAGGTCGCGCGGTACATCCAGGACCGCGTGGCTGGGTTGGCGCTCAACCAGAACAGCACGAACTACATCGCTGTGACCGCCGACTTCACCAACGCCACCTGGAACACCGTCGCTGCCCACGAGATCCTTACAGTGACGGGCGCGGTTCACCTTATCATCCTCCCGGAGGTCGCCGGGTCCGTCACCAGCGGCGGCGTGCCGGGGATGATCCTCGGCGACGAGACCACGACCAACTCGCTGATCGCCACCGGCGATGTCACCGCGCTGGCAACCGGCGAGTGGTGGTTCGACACGACCTACACGCGTACCGTCGGCCTGCGGGCGCAGATCAACGCGCTGGACTTCGTGGTGGCGAACGGTAAGGACATTGGCTACACCATCACCGCCAACGCCCTGACCGGCGGGAGCATCGTGTTCCACTGCTGGTGGGAGCCGATCAACGCCACCGGGTCCGTTGCTGCCGGCGCCGGCGGCGTGCTGTAACCCGCTCGCGGACGACGGATAGGAGGACCACGACATGGCCGTGATCCGTAACCTCGACGGCTTCACCGACCTCCCGGCTAGCGACCCGCTGGCGGCGCTGCCGTTCCTGGACCCGACCCGGTGGGCGGTCTGGCTGGAGGATTTCCTCCAGTACGACAAGACCCAGGGCAACGTCGCGTACACCCTCACCCAGACCAACGGCGTCGACACCATCGTCGGCCCGACCGGGGTGCTGACCCTGACGCTCGCGGGCGCTGACAACGACCTCGCCCAGCTCTACCTGACCGACGCGCCGTTCCAGACCACCTCCGGCAAGAAGCTGATCTGGGAGTGCCGGTGCCGGGTGCAGATGGGCGCCGGCGGAACCATCGGGCAGCAGGAGGTTTTCGTCGGGCTCTCCAGCGTGCAGACCGGGGCCGATTTCGTTGCCGCGGACGGCCTCACCAGGGCGATGGACGACGCGATGGCGTTCTACTCCATCGATGGTACCGCCAACACGAGCTGCATCCAGGGTGAGAACGACACCTACTCGACCGAGGCCAACGCCTTCGCCTACGCGAACAACACCTGGATGGTGCTGACGTGCTACTATGACGGCACCTCGACCTTCTTCTACCGGGACGGAGCCTTGGAGGCGACGCTGACCACCAACCCGCCGACCTCGGTGGTGACGCCGATGATGTTCGTCAAGGCCGGTGAAGCTTTTGCGGCGGTCCTGGAGGTGGATTACTTCCTGGTGGCGGTAGAGCGGTGACGCCGTGGCCAACACCATCACGAAGCAGACGATCGCCGATGGCGAGCTGAACCTCGTCGTCAAGGTCCACCTCACCAGCGACGGTAGCGAGGAGACGGCGACCGCCATCATCGTCGCCGGGGACTACTCGCCCGCGTTCACCAACTGCCGGCTGTTGCGCCTTTACGTCGCCATCGCTTCGGCCTCGCTCCAGGGCAAGCTGTTGTGGGATGCGGCGGCAGATGTGCCGATCGTCGCGCTGGCTCCGAACAGCTTCTACGATGCGGATTGGTCCGAGTTCGGCGGTTTGCCGAACGACGCCGGCGCTGGCAAGACCGGGAACGTGTTGCTGACCACGCTCGGGCTGGCCTCGGGCGACGAGCTGACGTTGATCCTCTACCTCAGGAAGGTGTGACCATGGCGATGATCAAGGACCACGTTTTCCCGGGCGGCAGGAGCGTGATGCCGCAGCCGGCTTCGGCGCCGCCGAAGAAGAACGTTGTCGAGTCCGTCACCGTGCGCGCGATCGAGAACGGGTACTTGATCGAGAAGAGCACCTATACCACCGGGCCGGGGCCGTACAAGAGCACCAGCAAAACGACCTACTCGCCGACCAAGCCGAAGTTGGAGCCATGACCATGGGCGTGAAGTACGTCAAGGAGTTCGAGTTCCCGGCCGATCACGGCTTCACCGCCTCGGCCGGCGCGACGCCGGTCCGTGGCCACCTGCGCGGTGGCCCGGTCGCCAAGGCGGCGCGGAACGCCAAGATCGCGACCGTGATGGGCGAGTTCAAGGCCGGCAAGCTCCGCTCCGGCTCGGCTCAGGGGCCGAAGGTCAAGGGCCGCAAGCAGGCGGTCGCGATCGCCATGAGCGAGGCGGGCGCGGACTACGCGGCGCGGGCCAGGAGGCCGGGTGGGATGAAGAAGGGCGGCCCCGTCGGCGCGCTGTCGGCGGACATGAAGCACCCGAGGAAGCCGATGATGCCGATGCGCAAGGGCGCCGTCCCGGTCCACCGCCGCGAGCCGCTGATCGGGCGCTGACGTGTCGAAGCAGACGTGGCAGGAGACCCTCGTCGCCCAGTACGTCGCCGGGACGGCGTTCAACACCTACACCACCGCCAAGACCGTCATCCCGACCTCCGCGCTGCGGACGCTGCCGGCGGACTTCTTCGAGATCGGCCGGACGCTCCGCATCCGGGTCGCCGGGTCGATCAGCAACATCGTGACGACGCCCGGGACCATCACGTTCCAGGTGATGATCGGCGCCGTGGTCGCGTTCACGACCGGCGCCATCCAGCTCAGCACCACCGCCCACACCACGCTGCCCTTCGACCTGGAGATCTTGCTGACCTGCCGGGCGGTCGGGTCGGGGACCTCGGCGAACCTGATGGGGCAGGCGGTGATGCGCAGCCAGTGCGTGGCGGCCACCGCCGTGGCGGATAGCACCTCGACGCACGCCTCGTTGATGGCCCCGAACGCGGCGCCGGCCGTCGGCACCGGGTTCGATAGCACGGTCGCCAACGTGCTCGATTTTTTCTGCGGCTTCTCGATCAGCGATGCCGCCAATCAGGTCCAGATCCAGCAGTACGTCGTGGAGGTATTGAACTGATGCCCGCGCCGATGCTCCGGACCGCCGGGCCGTTCCGGCTCTTCCGCCGGCCGTCCTCGGCGTCGATCCCGGCGGCGGCGGCGGTGACCCAACGGCTGCCGGAGATCCCGATCCCGTCCGACGACTTCGTGCCGTGGGCCCGGATGACCTCGTTCCTCTGCGGGACGACCGGTGAGACGCCTGCCCCCGGCGCCGACTGGCGGGCGTGGGGCCGCGAGTTCGTGGCCTCCCCGACCATGCGGGTTTACGGCCTCCCGGGGCCGGAGGCGTTCGAGGCCTGGCTCGACTGGGCGCTGGCCGTCAAGAGAGGGTTCCCCGGGCCGTAAAAACGGGGTATAAGGAAGGCTGACGGGGCTGCCGCAGCGGTGGTCCGTAACGATCACAGAGCTGCGGAGATGAGCTTTGGCGACTTCCGGCACCGTCTCAACTACCGTTTTCAATACGCGGCGCGTGATTGACCGGGCCTTCGGCCGGTGCAAGGTCGGGCCGCAGCAGATCACCTCCGAGCGCATCGAGATCGCGAAGGACCTCCTGTTTCTGGCGCTCGCCGGGTTGGTCAACCGCGGCGTGTTGCTGTGGGCGATTGACAAGCAGATCGTTCCCCTCTACGAGGGCCAGGCGCAGGTCGACCTGCCGGTCGGGACCGTCGACAGCCTGAACGCGAGCTACCGCGAGCTCTCCCGCCTCACCGGGACCTACGCCACCAGCGCCGGCGGGACGATCGCCAACGTCAACGACGACGACTTCACCACGCTGCTGACCCAGACCGCGGCGGACGGCAACGTCAGCGCCGACTTCACGACCGCCACGCAGGTGACGACCGTCGGGGTGCTTCCGGGCACCACCGCGACCTGGAGCCTGGTCTTCGAGCGGTCGGCCGACGCCGTTACCTGGACGACGGTCCTGGCCGTCGGCTCGGCGGCCTACGTCAGCGGGACGTGGGCCTGGTACGACCTCGACGGCGCGCTCGCGGCCCGGTACTTCCGGGTGCGGGAGACGGGCGGCGGGACGCTCAGCCTGCGCGAGCTGTTCCTGGGGAACACCCCAGCGGAGACCCCGCTAGGCCGCCTCAACCAGGACGATTACACCGCGCTCCCGAACAAAACCTTCGGTGGGCGCCCGCTGCAGTTTTGGATGAACCGGCTGGCCGACCAGCCGACCGTCCACCTCTGGCCGGTCACCGATGCCGCGCACCGTTACGGCCAGCTGGTGGTCTGGCGGCAGCGGTACGTCCAGGACGTCGGCACGCTCGCCCAACAGATCGAGGTGCCGCAGCGATGGTACCCTTACGTGGTCGCCCGGTTGGCCGCGGACCTCGCCGGCGAGCTCCCCGAGGTGGACGACGCCAAGGAGGTCAAGCTGATCTCCGTGGCCGAGCGCGCCTGGTCCGAGGCGCAGAATGAGGAACGTGACGCGAGCCCAATGATGCTGACGCCTCAGATCAACGTGTACACCCGATGAGCCTCTACCTCGACACCACCGGGAAGGCTAGCCTGGCGATCGCTATCTGCGATCGGTGCTCGGTCAAATATGCCTGGTCGGATCTCGGCCCCGATCCGAACTCCCCCGGCTTGCGTGTGTGCAAGGAGTGCACCGACGAGCTCGATCCTTACCGGCTGCCGGCGCGGGCGACCGAGACCATCACGCTTCTCTGGGCGCGGCCCGACGTCTCCCTCGCCACCGATCCCAGCGGCTTGATAACCGAAGACGGTGACGTCTTCATCACAACCGAAGACGGGGATTCGTTCCTGGTGCCCTGATGGTCAGCGTACCCTCCAACTTGGTCCCAATGCGAGTGACACAGTTGCCGGTGCTGCCGGCGCCGGTGGTCGGCACCGACACTACGATATTCATCAGGAATGGAACTACCTATCAGGGCCAGTTCTCGGGCGTGCTCGACGCGCTTTACGTGCCGGCGACGCGCACGCTGACGGCCGGGACCGGGCTGACCGGCGGCGGGACGCTGGCGGCCGACCGGACCTTCGCGCTGGCGGCCACCGCGGTGACCGCCGCTGCCTACGGCTCGGCGACGCAGGTCGGGACCTTCACCGTCGACGCCCAGGGGCGCCTGACGGCGGCGGCCGACGTCACGGTGACGCCGGCCGTCGGTTCCGTCACCGGGCTCGGGGCCGGGGTGGCAGCGTTCCTCGCGGCGCCCTCCTCCGCGAACCTCATCACGGCCGTGACGGACGAGACCGGGACCGGGGCGCTGGTCTTTGCGACCGGGCCGACGCTGGTGACGCCGGCGCTGGGCACACCGGCCTCGGGCGTGCTGACCAGCTGCACCGGCCTGCCGATCACGACCGGCGTCTCGGGGCTGGGCGCGAACGTAGCGGCGTTCCTGGCGACGCCCTCGTCGACGAACCTGATCACCGCCGTCACTGGTGAAACGGGCACCGGCGCGCTGGTGTTCGCTGAGTCGCCGACGCTGGTGACCCCTGCGCTTGGCACGCCGGCCTCGGGGACGTTGACAAGCTGCACCGGCCTGCCGGTGACCACCGGCGTGTCCGGCCTCGGGGCCAACGTCGCCACGTTCCTTGCGACGCCCTCCAGCGCCAACCTGATCGCCGCCGTGACGGGCGAGACCGGCTCCGGGGCGCTGGTGTTCGCCACCAGCCCGACCTTGGTCACCCCGCTCCTCGGCACGCCGACCTCGGGGACGTTGACCAGCTGTACCGGGCTGCCCATTTCCACCGGGGTCGACGGGCTCGGGGCGAACGTTGCCGCGTTCCTGGCGACGCCCTCCAGCGCCAACCTCATCACCGCCGTTACCGGGGAGACCGGGACCGGTGCGTTGGTGTTCAATGATACGCCAACGCTCCTGACCCCGGCCTTCACCGGCCTGCCGACCGGCACTGGGGTGGCGGCGGCGGCGACCGCTTCCACCTTATCGGCGCGCGATGCGAGCGCGAACCTGACAGCCAACAACTTCGCGTCCGGCTACACGACCACCGCAACGGCCGCCGGCACCACGACGCTTACGGTCGCCAGCACCGAGCTCCAGTTCTTCACCGGGGCCACCACCCAGACCGTTGTGCTGCCGGTCACCAGCACCCTGGCGCTTGGGTTCCGGTTCAAGGTCGTCAACAACAGCACCGGGGTCGTCACCGTCCAGTCGTCGGGCGCGAACTCCATCCTGGCGATGGTGCCGCTCTCCGAGGCGGTCTTCACCTGCGTCCTCACCAGCGGCACCGGCGCGGCCTCGTGGGACGGCCGATACACCGGCACGACGGCGGTCACCGGCACCGGCGCTTTTGTCCTGGCGGTGAGCCCCACGTTGACCAACGTTAGATGGGTCAAAGGTTCGGATATCGCTTCGGCATCGCCCCTGGTGCTCGGCACCGATGGCAACTTCTTCGACGTGACCGGAGTGACGGGATTCTCGGCGATCACCGTGTCTGCCGGAACGCTGTTCATGTTGCAGTTCGACGGCGCGCTCACGCTGACCCACGGCGCCAGCCTCATCATGCCGCACGCCGCCAATCAGACGACCCAGGCAGGAGATAGGCTGATCGGTTACGCTGAGGCGGCCAACACGGTGCGGGTGCTGAGTTATGTTCATGCAACGGCGGCCGCCGATAGGACAGCCCTCGGCCTCGGGGCCGGCGATAGCCCGACATTTACCGCCGTAACGCTGTCAAATGGACAGGTTGTTTTCCCCGCAGTGCAGGCGGCTTCCGCCGACGCGAACACGCTCGACGATTACGAGGAAGGCACCTGGACGCCGGTGTTCACGTTCGCTACGCCCGGCAATCTTAGCATCGTTTATGCGACGCAGATCGGAACCTACGTCAAGGTCGGCCAGAGCTGCATCCTGACCATGACCATCAGCACATCAACCTTCACGCACACGACGGCCTCCGGTGCCGGGACTGTCACGGGCATTCCCTTCACCGCCAAAGCTGGTGGGGCCGGCATGGTCCAATATGCCGCGATGGCGGTCGGTGGCGTCACCAAGGCTAGTTTTACTCAGTTCGGGGTCAGCATCGGCAACGCCGGGACAAGCTACGCCTGTACAGCCCACGGTTCCGGGCAATCGCCAGATAATATCAATGCCGCAGACATGCCAACCGGCGGGACTGTGAACTTTCAATCGACATTCTCTTACCAAACGAACTCGTGAAAGGACAAAACAATGTTGGAAAAGAAAACCGTGGTTGACCGGATCGAGATCGACGAGGACGGCAACGTCGGCGTGCGCCTTGGCTTGCTCATCGTGGACGGCGCGAACGAGCTGGCGCGAAAGTGGCACCGCACCATCATTCGGAACGGCGCCAGCGTTGCCGCCCAGATGGCGGCCGTGAACGTTCATCTCGGCACGATGGGCGAAAACGTTGTCGACGCCGCCGCCGTCGCCCGGATCGCGGCAATCGCGGCCGTTGCGAAGGTTTGAGGTCACCATGACCATCCTTGTCAGGTAGAAACTTTCATATGGAGAGCGGCATGAAGCACATATACATCGTGGTTTCTTTGCTGTTGCTGGCCGCGGCTTGCGGTCCCATCGCCTACCCGGACGGCTACCGCGACTGCAAGGCTGGTGAGAAGCCGGCGTACACGCAGCCGAGCAACACCTTGGGCGGCGCGTCCTGGCCCATCTGCAAAGACTAGCCTCTCTCTCGGGCCAGACCGTGTGGTTCGCGTTCGACTGCCCGGTGGCATGACCATGCGCTCACTTGCCTTGATACTCGGAATCGCGCTCGGCGTTTCGTTCCCGACCATGCCCCAAGCGCAGCGGGAGGTTTCCTGCGCGCCGCTGGATCGCCTGTTGGCGGCGCTGGAACGGAGCTACGGTGAGCGGCCGGCGGTCAGCGCGGTGTTCGTGAGCGGCGCTGAGCTGCTTTTGGTGGCGAATGCGCGCGGCGGCTGGACGATGCTGCTGGTGCGCGAGGGCGACGTGGGCTGCATCCTGGCCGACGGCCGGGGGTTCCGCATCCTGGCTCCGACCGATGGAGAAGCGATGTGACCGATGACCAGCACGAAAACATCCATCACGCCCTCGGGCGGGTGGAGGCGTGGATCGAAGAGGATCGGCGGACACACGAAAGAACCTTGGCCGCGCTCGAGAAGATCAATGGGCATGTTCAATGTATCCCTCAGCTCGCCGCCCGTCTCGCCGCCATCGAGCCCGTGGTCGAGGATTGGAAGCGCATGAAGCAGCGGGGCGTCGGGATCATGACGACCATCGGCATCATGGGCGGCCTGATGGGCGCGGGCATCATCGTCGCCGGCGCCAAGGTGCGGACGTGGCTGGGGCTCTGATGAGCGAGTGGCGCGCCTGGGCGATGATCGTCGCCCTCGCCGTCTTCGCGGCGCTGGTGATCGCTTCGATCCCGGCCGTGCCGGCGATCATGTTCTACGGGATCGTGGCCGGTGGATAAGGACCGTTTGACATGAGCACCCTGTCTCAGTTCCTGAACAAGCTCGGCGTCCCGACCGCCGCCGCGGGCGGCACGGTCGACGCGATCACCGTCACCTACGCGCCGGCAATCGCCCTGGCCGACGGGTTGGTCGTGGCGGTGGTGCTGGCGGGCGCCAACACCTCGGCGACGCCGACGTTCGCGCCGAACGGGGCGACGGCGCGGACGATTGTGAAGTTTGGCGGGGCCGCCCTGGTCGCCGGCGATTTGCCGGCGGCGCTCGCGGTTGCCGTCTTGGAGTACAACCTGGCCAACACCCGCTGGGAGCTGCTCAACCCGGCCGGGAGCGTCGCCGGGCGCGCGTTGACCGACGACGCGAGCGCCGCGGCGCAACGGACCACGCTCGGCCTCGGGGCGGTGACGACGGAGGGCGTCCCGTTGGCCGTCGGCGTCGGCGGCACCGGGGCCGCGACCTTCACGGACGGCGGCGTGCTGGTCGGCAACGCCGCCAGCGCGGTCCAGGCAACGACCGCTGGAACTTCCGGGCAGGTGCTGACCTCCAACGGCGCCGGCGTCGATCCGACGTTTCAGGCGCTGCCGTCCACCGGTCCGACGCTTGGCACCGAGCAGGCGACGACCTCCGGCGGTTCGGTCACCTTTGGGAGCATCCCGGCCGGCGTCAGGCGGATCACCGTGACGCTGGTCGGGGTGTCGGCCGGGGGCGTTGCCGGGTTGTTCGTGCGGCTCGGGGACGCCGGCGGCGTCGAGGTGACCGGTTATCGGGGCAACGGGGCAAAGAGCGTCTCCGGGGCCATCAGCCACTTCACCGAGGACACGACTCAATTCGTGGTGACCGACGAGACCGGCGCCGCGGGCCTCTACGATGGGACGATCACGCTTACGCTGGAGAATAGCACCGCTTTCACCTGGGTCATGACCAGCCAGCTCGCGCGCCAGAGCGGCAGCATGGTGGCCTGGGGCGTCGGGACGAAAACGCTGTCCGCGGAGCTGACGCAGGTGCAGCTGCTGGTGACCGCTGGCCAGGCGTTCGATGCCGGCGTGGTCAACATCGTGTACGATTGAGGATGATGACGTGCCCGCGGCGCTGACCTACGCCCTGCTCCTGACGGACCTGCGCCGTTACCTGGAGCGCGGGTTCACGGAGGCCGACGATCCCAACGTCTTCAGCCAACTTCCGCGCCTGGTGACGTTGGCCGAGCGGCGCTGCGCCCGCGAGTTGAAGGTGCTCGGGTTCCAATCGGTCGTCACCGCGGCGATGCAGGCCGATCTCGCGGTCTACGCCAAGCCGGACCGGTGGCGGGCCACCGTGTCGATCAACTTCGGCACCGGCACCGGCAACAACACTCGGAACCCGTTGTTTCCGCGCTCGTACGAGTACGTCATCGCCTACTGGCCCGACCGGACGGCGACCGGGACGCCGGAGGTTTACGCGGATTACGATTATCAGCATTGGGTGTTCGCGCCAACGCCGAGCGCCGCGTTCCCGTTCGAGGTCTTGTTCTACGAGCAACCGGCGTTCCTCGACGATGCCGTTAGCTCCAACTGGTTGACCGACTTCGCTCCCGAGCTGCTGCTGTATGCCGGGCTGCTGGAGGCTACGCCGTTCCTGAAGAACGACGAGCGGATCGCCACCTGGCAGACGTTTTATGACCGTGCCGCTTCCGCCACCAACGGCGAGGAGCTGCAGAAGATCCTGGACCGCGCCGCGGTGCGAGGGAGGGCCTGATGCCGTCGTACACCGAGACCTTCGGCGGCGCGAACATCAGCCCGGCCAAGCTGTCGTACCGGGCGATCTCGCTGACCGCCAGCGTCACCCTGGTCTGGCCCACGCTGGCGCAGTCGGGGACCAGCGTGGTCGCCGACAAGATGGACGTGACGCCGAGCGGGGCCGGCTTCACGATCACCATGCCGGATGCCACCGAGGTTTCGACCGGCGAGGACGCCTACTTCTTCAACGCCGGGTCGGCCTCCTTCCAGGTGCTGGACGCCGCGGCCGGCGTTATCGTCACCGTCGCCGCCGGCGAGGCCTGGTACATCTACCTCCGGACCAACGCCACGGCGGCGGGGACGTGGCGCGCGATCCAGATGGGGACAGGGACCTCGGCCAGCGACGCCGGGGCCCTGGCCGGCCTCGGGTTGGTGGCGCTCGCCACGCTCCTCAACCAGAGCCACCCGATCACCACCAAGGCCGGCAACTACACCTTGGTCGCCAACGACCGCGCGCAGCTCATCGTCTCCACGGGCGGTGCCATTACCTTCGCCTTCACCACGGCGACGACTCTCGGGGCCAACTGGTTCACTTTGGTCCGGAATGACGGGACCGGGACGCTGACGCTGAACCCGAACGGCGCGGAGACCATCGATGGCTCGGCGACCCTAGCCCTCGCGGTCGGGGAGTCTTGCTTCGTGGTCTGCGACGGGTCGAACTTCAGGACGGTCGGTTACGGTCGCTCCTCCACCGTCACCATCACGGCGGCGACCGTCGCCGGCGGCGGCGGGGCCGGCACCCAGGCGCTGAGCACCTCGGAGGTCGCCGCCCAGGTGCAGGAGTTCTCCGGTGTCCTGACCGGGGCGCGGAACTACGAGTATGGCGGCGTCGTCGGGTACTGGTTCGTCTACAACAACCTGACGCTCGCCGGCAACCTCGCCACCTGGCGCGTGAACGGGGCCGACGCCGGCGTGACCTCGGCGAACCTGGCCGCCGGGTCGCGCGGGATCCTCATCAGCAACGGCACCAACATCTTCCTGGCGATGACGGCGGCCAGCGGCACCGTCACCAGCGTGGCGACCGGCACTGGCCTGTCCGGCGGCCCGATCACCACGACCGGGACCCTCTCGCTGGCTAACACCGCGGCGACGCCGGGGACCTACGTTGACCCGACCATCACCGTCGATGCGCAGGGGCGCATCACCGCGGCGGCCTCGGCCGGCTTCTCGGTGATCACGGCCGACCCGGCGCCGGCGGTGGCGGGGAGCACCTACGCGTGCAACACCTCCGGTGGCGCCTTCACGCTGACGCTGCCGGCGGCGCCGACCGCGGGGGACCGGATCGGGGTGCTGGATGCCCGTGGGACGTTCGAAACCGCCAACCTGACGGTCGGGCGCAACGGGCTCAACATCATGGGGGTGGCGGAGAACATGACGGTCGCTATCGAGGGGGCGGCCTTTACGCTGGTCTACGTGGACGCCACCCAGGGCTGGGCGCTGCGCGATGCCTGAACCGATCCCCATCCCGATCCTCTCTCGGCCGGGCGTCAAGCGCGATGGCACGCGCTTCGAGGGCGATCACTACACGGACGCTCTCTGGGCGCGCTTCCAGCGTGGGTTGCCGCGGAAGATGGGCGGTTATCGCCAGCTCCTTGGCAGCGCCACCGGGCGCGTCCGGGCGATAGACGGCTTCGCTCAGAACAATTACCTGTACATCCACCTCGGTTCTCAAACGCGCCTGGAGCGGTTCATCATCGACGCGTCAACTTTCGCGCCTACCGGAATAACCAACCGGTCGCCGGGCGCCCTGGCGACCAGCGACGATAACCTGTGGCAGTTCGAGCAGATGTACGACGCGACCGGCGGGGTCACCCAGCTGATAGCGCACGCGGCGCCGAACGCGGCCGACATCGCGAGCAACGTCGCGACCTCGGTGTACTACGGGGACGTTACCGGGGTCGCGGCGCCGTCGGCGATCGTGGATGGCGTTGGCGCTGCGATCCAGGTCTCCGGCGGCGTGGTGGCGCTGCACCCGTACCTGCTGATGTTCGGTTCCGACGGGATCGTGCGCCAGTCGGTCGCGAACCAACCGAGCAACTTCATCGGGGTCGGATCGAACACCGCCCGGCCGACAGCCAAGAAGATCGTGCGCGGTTTGCCGCTGCGCGGCGGCGCCGCTAACTCGCCGGCCGGGCTGCTGTGGTCCCTGGACGGCCTCATCAAGGCGTCCTTTGTGGGCGGGGCGGCGGTGTTCAGCTACGACGCGATCAGCAACCAGGGGGGCATCGTAGCGCCGAACAGCGTCATCGAGCACGACGGCGTGTACTATTGGGTGGGGGTCGGTCGTTTCATGATGTTTAATGGGATCGTGCAGGAGCTGCCGAACCCGCTTAACAAGAACTTTTTCTACAACAACATGAACTGGGCGCACGCGGCCAAGACGTTCGCGTTCAAGGTCCCGGAGTTCGGGGAGATCTGGTTCTGCTTCCCAAGGTCGCCCTCGACGGAGCCGAACTGGGCCGTTATCTACAACGTGACCGAGCGGACGTGGTACGATACCGAGCTGCCGAACGCCGGCCGGTCGGCCGGTCAGCTGGCGCCGTGCGGGTGCTTCCCGCTCCTTGCCGGATCGACGCTGACGGCCGGGGCGAGCGTCATCTGGCAACACGAGATCGGCGTCGACGAGATATCCGGTTCGCCGCAGCGGAGCAGCGCCATTCGATCCTACTTCGAGACCGGGGACGTTTCGGCCGTCTCGCCACCGGAAGGCGGCCGTCCGATCAACCGGGCGCTGCGCTGCGTCGCCGTCGAACCGGACTTCGTGCAAACGGGCGACATGTCCGTCCAGGTCTCCGGCCGGTCGAACGCCCGGGCCGCCGAGGTCCTCAGCGCCGTGCGGACGTTTCCGGCGGCGCCGACCGAGAGCTATCAGCAGCGGGTGACCTTCCACGGCGACGGGCTGCGCCGCGAGCTGCGGTTCCGGTTCGAGAGCAACGTCGCCGGCGGCGACTATCAGATGGGGCGCCCGCTGGCCCACGTCGCGCCGGCGGACGGGACGACCTTGGGAGGAGTAGCGTAGATGGCCGGGACCTTGTCGCGTCACGCCGAGCGATTGCGCCGCGCCGGACGGCGCGGCGACACGGAGCTGGTCCACCTGGCGCCCGAGGAGCTGGCCCTCCTGCGGTCGGCCTGGGGCGAACCCACGACGAATCCGGAGACCGGCTTGCCCGAGCATTTCTCGTGGGCCAACCTCCTCCGCTACGTCGCCCCGGCGGCGATCGCGGCTTTCGCCCCCTCGGTCGGTTCCGCGGTCGGCAGCTTCCTGGGGATCGAGGACGACGTTTACGGTCCCATCGTGGGTAACGCCTTGGTCGGCGGCGGGATCGGGGCGCTGACGGGTCGGCCCGGCTCCAGGGTCAGCGACGCGCTGATGGGCGGCGGCGTCGGGGCGCTGACGGCCGCCGCGTCGCCGGTGCTCCAGAACGCTTTAGCCGGAACCTCGGTCGGTGAGTCGTTGGGCCTTTCGCCGCGAGCGAGCATCCTTGACCGACTGAGCGGTACGACGGACCCGAGCGTCGATCCGGGACCGGCCGAGCAGCTCCGGCGCGACCGGGCGCCCGCGCCGGTCGGCCGAAGCGGGCTGGGGTGGCCGCTGGCGCTCGGGGCCGGGGCGCTGGCCCTGGGCGCGTTCCCTGATGAAGCATCGGAACCGCAAGCTCTTCCGGTGCACCCACCGGAGCAGCCGATGCCGGAGGTGAAGTTCGACCGCCGCCGAGCCGAGCCGGAGACGGCGGCCCCCTACTACACCTTCGGGACCGTACCGTTCAGTTTCTTCGAGGACAACTACCTGCGGGAGGAGGGCGAGGAGGAAGGTCCCGGCCTCGCGCGCGGTCGTTACGTCCCGGCCGACCTGGCGCCGGGCGGGGACGGCCGCAGCGACGATATCCCGGCGCGGTTGAGCGAGAACGAATACGTGATGGACGCCGAGACGGTGGCCCTGCTCGGCGACGGCAGCCCCGACGCTGGGGCGCGCAAGCTCGACGAGCTGCGGCGCCGGGTCCGGCGCCACAAGGGCGCGGCCCTGGCCCGCGGCAAGTTCAGCCCGGCGGCCCGGGACCCGGGCGTTTACATGAGAGGACGACGCTGATGGCCCTGCTCGATTTCCTGTTCGAAGGGACGCCGCCGCCGCAGGTCACGTCCTACGGCTCGACCTCCGCCAACCTGCCGGACTGGTTCTCGGCCTACGCCCAGGCCCTGGCCGCCAAGGCCAGTGCGGTCGCGGGCGAGCCTTACCAGGGCTACACCGGGCCGCGCGTGGCGCCGTTGACGGTCGATCAGACGGGGGCGTACGGTGCCGTGCGCGGCGCGCTCGGGACCTCGGCGCCGCGATATGATGCCGCGGGGAACCTGGTCGCCGCCGGAGGAACCGCCAGCAGCCTCGGCGCCGCCGATCCGTTGATCGCCGCGGCGCGCGGCCTAAGCCCGACCGGCGCCGCGGCGCCGTACCTGGCCGGCGCCTCCGGCACCTTCCCCGAGGCGGCATCCGCCTACATGAGCCCTTACATCACCGGGGTAACGGACCGGATCGCTGAGCTCGGAACGCGTAACCTGACCGAGAACGTGCTGCCTCGGATCCAGGACGAGTTTATCGCCGCCGGGCAACCGGGCAGCTCGCGCTCGGCCGAGTTCTCATCGCGAGCGGTCCGCGACGCCGTCAACGAGATCGCTGGCCAGCAATCGCTGGCCCTGCAGAGCGGTTACGGGCTGGCCGGCTCGCAGTACGCCACCGACGCCGCGCGGAAGGCCGCGCTGGCGGCGACCGCCGGCGGCCTTACCGGCACCGAGCAGGGGGCGCTCGGGAACCTCGCGCAGCTCACCGGGCAGCTCACCGGGGAGACGGCCGGGCGCGGCATCACCGCCGGCACCCAGCTCGGCGCCCTCGCCGGGGCGCGGCAGCAGACCGGCACCGCCGAGGCCGCGGCCCTCGAGGCAGCCGGGGCCGCCGAGCAGGCCAACCAGCAGCAGAACCTGGACGTTGCCTACCAGCGGTTCCTTGAGGAGCGGAACTACCCGCGCACCAACATCGAGCTGCTCAATGCGGCGCTCAGGGGCGTGCCGATGGCGACCTCGACGACCACCACCGGGACCGCTCCGGCCACCGTCATGGGCTCCTCGCCGTTGGCGCAGATCGCCGGCGGGGGCCTCAGCGCGGCGGCGATCTACAGCCTGCTGAACAAGAAGGCCCGCGGCGGCAGGATCAGAGGAGCGTTGAGCCATGGTTGAGTACTCGCTGGGCGCCTTGGCCAGCCTGCTTGACCCCGACGAGCTCGATCTCGGCGGCGCGGGCGAAGGCTACGGCCCGCTCGGCGCGCTGTCCGGGCAAGACGCCGAGATGCCGGCTTACCTGCGGAAGCACTTCGAGACCGGCGAGAAGCTGTTCGGCGAGTCCGCCGGTGCGCTCGGACGGTACGAGAAGGAGGCGACCGACGCCCTTGGGCAGAAGCGCGCCCTCATCCAGCAAGGACTCGACCGGCTGCTCGCTCGGCAGCCGGACCGGACGCAGCTGCTGATGGCGCTGGCGGCCGGCTTCCTGAAGCCGACGCGCACCGGCCGCTTCGGCGAGAGCCTTGGGCAGGCTGGCGAGGCGAGCCTGGCGCCGCTGGCCCGCGAGCAGGACCTTGAGATGGCCCGCGAGGGCAGGGCCCTGGAGTACGGTGTCGGCATGGCCGGCATCGGCGCCGAGGAGGCCAAGACCCGCTACGCCGCCGCCCTGGAGCGCGCCAAGCTCGGGCGCGGGCTGAGCGGTGATGCCCTGAAGCTCTACAACCAGCGCCTGACGTTCCTCAGCCGCCAGCGGGGCGCCAAGGACCTGGCCGAGTACCGCGCCGGGCAGGGCCGCAGCCTGGCCGAGCTGCGCGATAAGCTGGCCCGCGGCGCGGGCGCCAGCCCGGCCGGCAAGCAGGCCGCCGACGAGGGCTTCGAGCCGGGGACGAAAGAGTACCAGGGTCGCGTGGCCGAGATCGGCCGGCAGACGCCGGAGGCCGCGGCGCGCGCCCAGCAGCAAGAGCGCAACCGGGCGAAGCTGGAGATGCTGGCGCCGAAGGCTAAGGCTTCCTTGAGGGATCTGGAGGCCCAGCACGCCACGGTCGACGAGGAGGTCACGATCGCCCTTAACCAAGTGAGCCCTTGGTCGACCGGGGTCGGTTCCTGGCTGAGCATCGTCCCCGCCACGGATGCGAACGCTTTGAAGTACACGCTGAAGACGATCGCGGCGAACATCGGTTTCGATAAGCTGCAGGAGATAAAGGCGAACTCGCCTACCGGCGGCGCCCTGGGCAGCGTGACCGAAGCGGAGCACAAGCTGTTGCAGAGCGTGTTTGGAAGCCTTGAGCAGGAGCAGGATCCGGCTCAGCTCAAACGCAACCTCCTCCGGGTCAGGAAGATCATCAGGGAGAGCGGTCAACGGCGACGGGCCGCTTTCAAGGAGACCTTTGGTTCGGACATCGATGAAGAGGATGAGCCGGTGGTCGTTTCGCCGGAGGACCTGCGATGATCGAGAAGAAGCGGTCCGGCAAGACTTACTTGTTCCCTGACGGCACCACCGAGGAGCAGGTCGAGCGGTACTTCGCCCGCCTCGGGCGCGAGCGGCCGGCGCCGGCCGACAGGGCCGGCAACCGCGAGTATCTGAAGGGTTTGGGGCGCGCGGCCGCGCAGGGCGCCACGCTCAGCTTCGGCGACGAGGCGCTGGCCGCGTTGCGCTTCCGCCTAGGCGGCGAGGATTACGAGGCGGCGCTGGCCGACGAGCGCGCCAAGCTGGCGCGGTTCGGTCACGAGAACCCGACGACGGCGCTGGCGGCCGAGTTGGCCGCCGGCGTCCTCCCTGCGCTGGCGGTCCCCGGCGGGTTCGTCGCCGCGCCGGCGCGGGCGCTGGCGACCGTCGGCCGGTTGGCCGGGGTCGGCGCCCTGTACGGCGGTGCCTCCGGCCTCGGCGCCGGCGAGGGCGCCTTGACCGAGCGGCTGCCGGAGGCCGCCGAAGGGGCCGCGAAGGGTGCGGCGCTCGGTCTGGGCATCCCGGCCGTGGTCAAGGCCGCCCGCAGGCTTTACGATTTTACGGCCCTGCGCATCTGGCCGCGCCTAGCCGATCAGGTCGGCCGGGGCCGGGACGCGGTGCTGAAGGCGCTCGGGCGCGACAAGTTGACGCTGCCGGAGCTCCGGGCGCGCGTCGCCCGGGACCAGCGGCTGGGCGTCCCCGGCAAGGTGCTGGACGCCGGGGATGACCTCGCGGGCCTCGCCGAGACGGTCGCCCAGCACCCCGGAACGGGGCCGGCGGCGATGACGCGCGAGCTGGCGGCGCGCAACGCCGACCAGCGCGAACGCGTCGTGGAGCAGCTGACCTCCAGGGTCGCCGGGCGCAACTACTACGAGATGGAGGGTACGCTCATCGAGGGGCTGCGCGTCAAGGCCGCACCGCTCTACGCGGAGGCCTACGCCGCCGGCCCCGAGGTCATGACGCCGGGGCTGCGTCGGGTGCTGGCGCGCCTGGAGGCCGCCGGGGACTTCTCCGGGGCGATTGGGGCGGCGCGCCGGATCGCCGCGCGCGAGGGGCGCCGGCTCGGTCCGACGGATGCGGAGCTGACGGCCGCCGCGCGCGAGGTTGGGGTCGCCGGCCCGGTGGCGAGGGGCTTCTCGACCGAGACCTGGGATCAGATCAAGCGGGGGCTCGACGCGATGCTGGACGGCCCGCGGTACCGGAACGAGCTGACCGGCCGGCTCAACAGGGAGGGCGCCAGCGTCTACGGGTTGAAGCGTCAGCTGGTGAACGAGCTTGATGTTGCCAACCCGGCGTACGGGGTGGCGCGCGCCGAGTACGCCGGCGACGCCGAGACCCTGGAGGCGCTGCGCTACGGCATCAAGGAGGCGCTGCGCGCGCCGCCGGAGACGCTCGCCGCTAAGGTCGCCGGTTCGTCCCGGTCCGAGGTGGAGGCGCTGCGCGTCGGCATGGTGCGCGGGTTGCAGGACGCGATGCTGGGTCCTTCCGCCAACTTCGACGCGGCCAAGCGCGTCGTCAACAGCCCGTACATGCGCGAACGGTTGAAGGTGCTGTTCGACGATCCGGACGAGTACGACCTGCTGACGGCCGCGCTCGACCGGGAGATGAAGATGTTCGGCGATGCCTCCAGGATCGTCGGGAACAGCCGGACGGCGCGACGCATCTTCGGGAAACAGGATCTGGAGCAGACGCCCCAGGCGGCGGACATGATCACGGACGCCGTGGTCTCGGGGACCATGGGGAACCCGCGGCCGGGCCTGGTGATGGCGCACGTGATGCGGTTCCTCAGCGACCGCGGCCCGATGCCGGAGGAGAAGCTGAACGAGATCGCGCGCATCCTCCGCGCCGGCACCGATGCCGAGGTCGCGGGGGTCATCGCCGATCTGTCGGCACACGTGGATCGTGCTGCCGCGACCGCCGCCGGCCGACGGGTCGTCGCGGCGCGGGCGGCCGGGGCCGCCGGCGCGGCGGTCGGCCCGGAGCCGGAGATCGACGTGACCGCGCCGCCGGAGGAGGAAGAGTTCGCCGGTGGTGGTGCAGTGAAGAAGGGATTGGCGGCGGCGCTGGAAAGGATCGCTGGTTGGGCCGAGCGTGCCCCAAAGACCTCTGACTACCCGATATTGGCGACCGGGGACGTTGCCACGGGCGATACCGTGAAGTTCGAAGAAGCCGTCTTTGGGGGTTCTTTCCGGAACCCGAAGTTTCTTGGGACGAGGACGATCGAGGCGGACGTGATCTCGGATAGCTACGGGGCCGATAAACAGCAGCATACTTTCACTTTGCAAATCAGAAACTCCTCCGGCCTTGATCCATTCGAGGAAGGTGAAATCGTGCGCAGGAAAGGTAGAAACGTGTACCGTAACGGTGTTTACCGTCAAGAATGGACCGATGAAGGTTCCAGGGGAGTGGCGCTCGATGAAAAGCACGAACGTGGAGAGGCAGCGAAGGAAATGAGGCAGCTTCGGAAGGAAACCGAGGAACCGAAGTTCGCCGAGGGCGGCTTCGTGGACGGCGACTTCGACCCGCCGCTGATCCTGCGCGACGTGACGCCGCGCCGTTACGCCGGCGGCGGGCCGCCGGACCCGGGGACCGGTAGTGCGATGCGGACGCGCCTAGCGCGGTTGAGGGGAGCCTAACCGTGGGGCCACTCGCCGACCTCGTGCGCTACGTCGTCGCCAAGCGCGGCCACTATGGGCCGACCGGCCTCTACGCGGCCGGCGGCCGGACGGGGGCGCTGTCGCGCGGTTATCAGGCGGGCGGCGAGATCGGCGGCGCCGAGGATACCGAAACCTTCGGGAGCGGGGTTGGCGGTTGGGGGGATACCCTGCAGGACGGCTCGCCGTCCGAACCGGACACGCCGCACCGGGCGCTGGAGGCGCTCGATCTTGGCCGCCGGGGCTTGATCGTGGATTGGCAGGACCCGGCCGCCAATCTATACCACGCCTTCGAGCGCCTGGAGCGCGAGGCCCTGACCGCCGCTCGGCAGGAGCTGCTGAATGCCCCGATGGGCGGGATTGGGCGGGCGCTGGGCTTCGAGCGCCAGCTCGGCGTCGACCCCGCGACCGGCCTGCCGAGGACCGAGGTGAACTGGGGGCCGGCCGCGACCCGGGAGCCGGTCGGTAGCTGGATCGGGCGCCAGCTCTTCAACACGCTGGTGCCGGTACCGGGCCTCGGCATCGATTACGAACCGGACCTGGCGACCTATCGCGTCGGGTTCAACCCGGTCGGCGCGCTGTTCGGGGTGGCGGGCCGGTTCAGCCCGGTGGCCGCTCCCCTCGGGGCGCTCGCCGGGCTGGCTCTGAGGGCGGCGGACATCAAGCCCGGCATCGAGGTGGCGAACCTTGGCGCGATGGGGCCGCGCCCCTCGACGGACGTGGCCGCGCTACTGGGCCGGGGTGCCGGCCCGCCGGCGCCGGCGCCGGCGCCCGTCCCAGGGACGACGATGCTGGCCCAGGGGGTGGTTCATCCCGAGCCGGTTGTAGCCGGCGCCGCCGGTGCCCCGCTAGCGCCGTTCCCGGACTCGGGCGGGGCCGACCTAGCCGCCCTGGCCCTGCCGCCCGCCGGCGAGGCCCCGGCGGCCGCCGGGGCCCTGAATTCGCCGTTCCAGACCCCCTCCGGCGCCCGGACGTTCGCCCCGCCGACCGACCCGGCGGCCTACTACGGGTTCGGGCGCGCCCCGTTCCGGTTCTACGGGGCGCGCGGCGGCCCGGTGAGGCTGGCGGGCGGCGGTCGAGCCGGACCGCTCACGGACCTAGCGGCGCTGTTGCTGCGCGCGGCGCGGGACGCGCGCTGGACGCCCTCCGCGTTGGCGCGTCGCGCGGAAGAAGCGGGGTTCGTTGGCAAAGGCTATCATGGCACCGCAGTGCCGGTGGACGAGTTCCGAGGATCGACCTGGCTGGCCGAGGATACGGACGTGGCGGGGCATTACGCGGACCGCGCCCGGCTGCGGAACATGATGGAGGACAAGTGGGATCAGTACCCCGACGTTAACGACCTCGACGAGCTGAACCCGGCCATGATCAACGAGTACGAGCCGGGCGCCGAAGTGCTGGAAGGCCAGAATGTGATGCCGCTCCGGTACGCCTCCGGACGACAGCTCGACCTGACGGAGTTCGGGGACGCCCCCGACCCGAAGGAGTTCTGGCGCTTCTTGCGGCGGAAGAAGATCGTGACCGATAAGTTCTCTGATGTGGCTGAGTTCGAGAGCGGATGGCTTGACGATCCGGATTCGCCTCCGACGCTCTGGAAGATGATCGAAGGCTTGAACCTCGAGGACGATTTCAGGAAGGCTGGTTACGATAGCGTCAAGATCAGGGACATCATCGCCAACGGCATGGGAAAGATGGAAGGTCACGATGCGGTGCTGGTGCTGGAGCCGCGGAACATCCGCTCCCGGCACGCGGAGTTCGATCCCGCGCGCACCGGCGAGGAGGGGTTGATGAAGGCAGAGGGCGGGCGCGTCGGCCTGGCCGGCGGCGGCAGATTGGGGAAGGAGGCGGCGGACGTCATCCTTACCAAGCTGCGCACCAGGCTAGAGCAGAAGGGCCGGTACGCGACGGACGTCAAGCGCCCTCAATTTTATGAAGAGGGCCGACTCCAAGATTACGCTCGCTTCTACGGGGTGCCGACCGAGAACGGTAAGTGGACGACCATCATCGGCGTGCGCCCAGACGGACGTGAGGTAAGGGTCGGGACGATCGGGGCGCCGTTCGATCAGGGCGGTGAATCGATGATCCGGGCTTATAACTCCGGCTTCTCCGACCGATCGATCGAGCAGGTGCCACTTGGCTCCCTGTTTCGCGATCCCATAGATCCGAGTGATATTCCACCTGAGAAGAAGGCCGGTGGTGGTAAAGTTATGAGGCAGATCGTCGCGGGTTGGTACCGCGCCGCCGTGAGGGACCCGCGGACCAAGCGCATATACACCGGGCAAACGCACGCGGACGCACTCAATAAATCCCCTGACTTAGAGACAATCTTAGAACGGCACGGGCTTGAAGATGAACACATCGGGTTCGTCGATCGGGAAGATAGATTCTTTACCCTCGAGGAAATGCATTTATTGCTGGGGGTGTGGGACTCAAGCGAATTGGACACGTTGATAGGGAAGCGCATCCCCGGCAAGGCCGAGGGCGGCCCCGTGGACAGCGATGAGCGGGAGCGTCTCGATGAGGCGCTCGCGCGCCAGGCCCGGCTGCGCGAGCTGGAGGAGCAGGCCCGCATGACCCACGCCGGGCCGCGGGCGCCGGCCGCCGGGGCGGACGCGTTGCGTCGCGAACTCGGGTATGTCGGCACGATGGGCGCCGGCCCCTACCTGGCCGGGCGGGCCGCGCCGGCGGTGCTGGGGGCGGTGTTCCCGGGCCGCGACCCGATCGAATCGTTCACCCGCTTCGTCGACCCCGGCCTCCGGCGCGAGCTAGGACCGGCCGGCGCCGCCCTGGACGCGCTGCTGCTGCCCCTGGGGTTCGCCACCGGCCCGCAGCTCGCGACCCTCGGGCGGACGGCCGGCGCCGAGGTCGCGGCGCTCGCCCGGCGCCTGGCCGCGCCGGCAGCCGCGACGGTGGCGGCGACGACCGCGGCCCCGACGGAGGCCGAGGGGGCATCACCCTGGCGCTCGGTGATCGGCGAGGCCCTGGCGGGCCTGAAGCGCCGTCAACCGGCGCCTTTAGCGGCCTGGCGGCGGGACCTCGGGAACCTGGGGGTCAAGGGCGAGGAGCTGGACTGGACGCTGCGGGGCGCCCCCGGCGACCGGCCGGTGACGCTCGAGGAGCTGCGAGCGCACCTGGAGCGGGGCCGGGTGGAGCCGGAAGAGAAGGTATTTACTACCAACTTTAAAAATGCGGCCGTTCAGCGCACCTACAATGCGGCGATGGCGAAAATTGGGCGCGCCCACGCGGCGGCGAGGATGGACGCGGAGCGCGCCCGCGAGGAGGCGACGATGGAATCGCTGCGCGCCTACGAGGCGGCGACGGAAACTGGGCGCGCCTACCACGCGCCCGCGAGGGTGGACGCGGAGCGCGCCTACGAGGTGGCGAGGGCGGAATTGCTGCGCGCCTACGACGCGACAGTGGCGAAAGTCGGGCGCGCCTACGAGGTGGCGAGGGCGGAGGCGAGGCGCGCCTTCGACGCGGCAACAGCAGGGGCTCAGCCCGCAAAATTCGCTCGTCATCAGCTCCCCGGCGGCACCAACTACCGCGAGCTGCTGGTGACGCTGCCGGGAGCAAGAACTAGATCGTTGTTCGATATAACCCAGGATTTCCGGAAAATTGCGAAAGACGCCGGGATCCTAGAGCCTATCAAGCAAGGGTGGAGGCCGAATGGTGGTAAGTTTGAGGAGCTTTACGAAACGAGCAAAGAATTCAAACTGCTCCGTGATGAGTGGGATGATGCTGTCGCAAAGAATGTAGGGTTCGCCAGCGGCCACTACTCCGAGACGCCCAACGTCCTCGCCCACGTGCGGTTCAACGACCGCGTCGCCCCGGACGGCGGCAAGAC
>ERZ1292632.215-Hain-H43-01um-R2-215-length-60704-cov-8_pt1 | contig 60704 bp, 105 predicted proteins | sample MGYA00564407_ERZ1292632 | MGnify/ENA primary metagenome ERZ1292632 (study PRJEB36523, sample SAMEA6512637) | groundwater metagenome | collected 2019-01-08 | study: AquaDiva: Metagenomics assemblies of 32 groundwater samples | reverse complement strand
TTCGTGCGGGCCGCGTTAGAAGCCGGCGTGTCGGTGGACGATATTGCTCGGGCACTTGGCACCACGACGGAAGCCATCAGTTTGTATCAGCGACAGCTACAGACAGCCGAGCAGCAGACGAAGACGTTCGAGCAGGCGCAATTAGCTGCCGTGAAGTCGTTGGCAGAACTTCAAGCATCATCGCGGCTTTCTGATCTGACGTCAGCGGCGGCGGTCGCGATAGGGTCGATGGGCAACAGTGGGAGCGGGATCGCGGGTCGCGTGGAGGCTCAGCGTAACGCGTTGCTCACGACGCGGCAACAGATCGCCGAGCGCACCGCACAGAAAGAGCTAGAGGCTGCGCAGGCGGCCGTACAAGCGATTGGAAATACGACGAAAGCCGTTACGGATGCGACAAGCAAGCAAGCGAAAGACCTGACCGATCTCGGTCTCTTGAAAGCGAAGCTGACCGACACCGAGACGATCAACATCGCCAAGATCGTCGACTTGCGTGCGCGCATGGCTGAAGAGGATGCAATCCATGCGGCGGCGACGCTGGCGCAGATAAGCCGCCTTATCGCCGGCGAGGATTCACAGATCGCAAAGTTACTCGCGCTACAAGAGGACATTAAGAAACAGCAGGCGATCATCGACGCAGGATCAAAGGCCGAGACTGCGGCCAAGGCAGCGGCGGCTGAGGCGCAGAAGAAACTTAGCGATCTCAAGACAGCGCATGAAGTCACGAATACGCGGCGGCATTTCGAGGAAGAGGTAAAGGCGCTCGGGAAGGTGCCGGCGGATTATGAACGCACCTACGAGAATGCGTCTGCGGCAATCCGAGCGCAGTTTGAAGGGCAAAAACACGATCTCGAAGCGCGGCGGCTCGCAGAAATTGCGGTCCTTGGTCCCGTGCCGACCGTCTACAACGCGACGTATCAAGCCGCATCGGATGCGGTGAACGCCAAGTACGCCTACATGCTGAACCGTGCGCGCGAGGGTGTTGCTGCGCAGATCGAATCACTCGGGCCAATCCCTGAAGAATACAACGCCGTCTATACTGAAGCATTCGGGTTAGTCACCGACAAGTACAAGGCGTTGTTGGAAGATTTGAACGTCAAGCCGGATCTTCCCGGTCTGGAAGAATTCACCAAGAAATACGAAGACACCTACACGCGGACATTTGAAGCGATTGCGCGGCGCCATGCTGAGTTGATGGCTTTATTGGGCGCCACGGCGGCGGTGCCGGCTGCCCCGGTGCCGCCGGCACCGCCGCCGGAAGTCATCCGGTCGAACAATCCAGGGATTCCAGTGGACCGTTTCGTTGGTGGAATCATGTCGTGGACTGACGCCGACGTGATCTACGCCCTGACGCACATGAGCGAAGCTAATAGCGAGGAATGGGCGATGGCGCAAGCTGAGGCACAACGCCGGAGCTTGATCACCGCGACCTGGAGTGCTGACACGCAACACTTCGCGGCCGGCGGAAACGTGTTGCCGTTCATTCCACGCGGAACGGACACGGTCCCAGCCATGCTGACTCCCGGCGAGCGTGTATTGACTGTCGAACAGAACCAAGCGTACGAACGCGGGGACGCAGAGGTCGACAATAGCGACATCGTCGCAGGTCTCGACGCGATCAAGACCGAACTGCGCGGACTCCCAATGATGATGCGACTCGCGATGCGCGATGCCGCGCAACGCGTCGTTAGCGGGCGCAGATAAATGCCAAAGAAAGGTTTCCGACACAGCGCTGAGACAAAGGCCAAAATGTCAGCCTTTCGTAAAGGTCGTAAGCGCCATCCGCATAGCATGGAGACTAGACGCAGAATTTCTGAGTCGTCCAAGGGAGTCAAGAGAAATATCACGTCTGAGACAAGGGCTGCTTTCAGTAGACGGTTTATCGATCTTAACAAGAGTCGAACAGGCCAACCTCTTAGCGCGAAACACCGCGCATCTTTAAGTGTAGGGTGGAACAACTCGGAAGCATCTAAGGCGCATCTCGACGAGCTTCACAAAAACCAAATAGGTAAACCCGGTCATCCATTTACGGATACGATGAGATCGGCGTTAGCGTCTCCAGAGAGGAATGGGAAACTTAGCCAGAACGCTAGTAAGTGGCAGAAAGGTCGTACTCTACCTATTGAGCATCGAGCGAGTATTTCAAAAGGACTAAGAACAACAAAAACGCCTCCTGGTGGATGGAACTTACTAGACGATGAGCAGAGAGCGGCTCGCATTCAAAAAAGTGTGGCTGCTTACCGTCGTAACTTTCCATCCAATATCGAGCGGATTGTATCGGTTGTTCTGGATAGTCTTGGCGTGTCTTACGTTAACAACGCAAGCGTCGGACGGTATTATGTCGACTTCTTAATTGAGTCTTCGTCTCTTGTTATAGAGTGCGATGGGGCATACTGGCACAAGGATAGGAAAGAGTACGACGCTGAACGAGACGCTTTCATAGTGAGCAAAGGGTACCGAGTTGTCAGACTGCCAGAAGCAGCGATTACGTCTGGACAATCAGCGGCTCTCTTAAAAAAGGCGATAGGCTGATGCCGGTCGCCTTAACATCTTGGGACGTAGAAATGCAGTTCAGCGGAGTCGCTGGAGCATGGACATCGGTGGTTGCCGATGTGCTACTCGGCGCCGCGCCGTTGCGGTTCAAGTACGGGATCGCAGGCGGTGGTCCAATGGATCGCGTCGCCGACACCGGTACATGTACCTTTGCGCTGAACAACGCCGCTAGTAACAGCGCGAGCCTCTTGGGATACTACTCGCCGTGGCACGCCAACGTCAGAAGTGGATTCACTTGGGGTATTGGGGTTCGGATCAAATTCGTCTACGGCGGCGTGACTTACTATAAGTGGCGCGGGAAGATTGCGTCGATCCGTCCATCGCCAGGAAGTTATCGTGACCGCGTGACGGAGATCGCGGCAATCGACTGGATGGATGAGATCGCGCAATACAAAGTACAGGATGTGTCTCTCCAGATCAGCAAGCGCAGTGACGAAGTGTTCAGTGCGGTGTTAGCCGCAATGCCGAAACAGCCGCCAGCCACGTCTATCGGAACGGGACTCGATACGTATCTTTATTCATTGGATGATCTCGGCGACCATCCAACCGCTGCGACCGTGGCGCAGAAGATAGCACAAAGCGAACTCGGGTTCATCTATTTGAAGGGTGATTCGACGCAGGGGGGCACGTTAGTCTACGAGAATAGGCAATCACGGATTCTGGCTGGTAGCGTGAACCTCACGACGCTGTCAAACACGATGATTACAATGGATGCGCCAGTGTCACTAGAGACGCTCTACAACCGCGTGGAGACCACGGTGCATCCAAAGCGGATCGACGCGGCGGCGACGTCGGTCTTGTATAGCCAGCCGACGGGCAATGCGCCTTTAGTGGCGGCTGGACAGTCCATCACGATATGGGGGGATTTCCGAGATCCATCACAAAACGCGGTGAGTCTAATTGGCGGCACATCGGGCGTGGCGCCTGTCGCGACCACCGATTACCTTGCGAATAGCGCGGCCGATGGCTCCGGCAGCAACCTGACCGCTAATGTCTCTGTCACCGCCACCTACTTTGCAGCGACAGCCAAATTCGTGATTACTAATAGCGGCGGAACGGACGCATATATCACGTTCTTGCAGTGCCGCGGAAAAGGGATCTACGACTACGGTCCGCAACGTAGTCGATCCGAAGATACGACGAGTCAGGCCAATGAAGGGCTGCGGCCTCTTGAAATCGACATGCCGTACCAGGACAGCCTGCTCAATGGTCAGGGCGCGGCTGACTATCTGTTGAACATCTATAGCGACCCGCTAACGCAGGTCCAGCGCGTCGCGTTTTTCGCATCGGACACATCTGCGCTGTTGACAGCCGCATTAGCTCGTGAAATTAGCCATCGTATTGGGCTAGTGGAAACCGTGACAGGGATCTCCACGGCGTCACAGCGCGGATTTTACATCCAAAGCGTCGAATTCGAAGTACAGCCATCGCGAGTCGGGCCTCTCGTGACCTGTTCGTGGGGGCTCGCTCCGGCATCTGGGTCGGCGGTGTGGATTCTTGATCAGGTCGGCGCGTCCGAATTAGACGACACAACGGTGTTAGGATATCTATAGGGATGGGGATATGAAACTCATAGGGCCATCAGGCGTACTCGGAACCGTTGACGAGTGCGCCTACGAGGCGCGGCAGCGACGACTCGTGACGGCGCGCGGGAATTTAATCTCGGAGAGCCCGACAGCGATCACGGCGTTCGTGAGCGAGGGGCGATGGGTCGCGGATTGCCCGTGTTGCGGAAGCGGTATCAGCCTACATCGCGACTGGCGCGCGGGGCGGTGTTATTTGTGTGGGGCCGTCTACGCGACCGTTCTCTGGCCGGTCGATTTCGATGCTATTGAGGATGCGCTCGTGGTGCGCCTGCGTCGTAGTACGCAGAATTGGGCGCCATCGGAAACCTGTGAGATGTTGATCAATGAGAATCTGTCCCACGGCTCGGCGGTAAGAAGGGAGCCGTAACCAAATGGCATGGACTACGCCTCGCACCTGGGTGGCCGGCGAACTCGTCACGGCGGCATTGTTCAATTCGCATATTCGAGACAACGAGAACGCGATCAAAGACGGTCTCAGCGGGACCGGATTTACATTAGTGGACCTACTTGGCGCCGCGGCGCCCGCAGTGTCGGCCGCAGGGCACCTGAAACTGATCTACAACACCACGACAGGCGCACTTGAAGCATCAATTAACGCGGCAGCGTTCTCGGCGGTTGGGAATCCGCCGAATTACACGAGCGCGCTGTTACTCAACGACATGCTGCATTAAGGTTTTAGGGATTTAATATGGCTGCTACTGGAGCTCCAGTTGTCTTCGGCTCGTCGACGGACGGTCGCCCGATCAAGGTCACACCGACCGCCATCGGATCCGCCGAGACGCTCCATACCGGGTCGTCGACCGCCACCGAGTATGACGAGATCGACGTCTATGCGGTGAACACCGGCGCCAATCCTGAGACGCTGTATCTCTGTGTTGGCGGCGTGACGGATCCTGACGACAAAGTGCCGGTGCCGCTGGCGGCTGGGGCTGGCCCGAAGTTCTGTGGCCGCTACCGGCTGAAGGGCAACGCCACGCCGCTCATCCTGAAAGCATTCGCGTCCACGGCGGACGTGATCAATGTTTGGGGTCAGGTCACGCGTTACACACCATGAAATTCGACGCGAAGACGAGAGCGGGCCTGTCCCTGTCTGACTGGACGGGTGAGTATGCGAACGCGCGTGGGCCGGCAGGGGCGTTCGCGCGAGCTTTCAATGGGACGACGCAATACGGCACGCAGTCGTCGTCGGCGATCCAGGCGTATCCGTTTTCTGTCGCGATCCGATTCCGAGTCTCCAGCTTGGCGTCGGTCTACCCCTGGGGATGGGGCAAAACGACGGACGGCGGCTCGTATCATGTGCTGAACGTGAACGCGGACGGCACGCTGAGTTACCTTGCAAATGGCAACACGGCCACAACAACGAACGTCGCGACGGCTGGGCCGTGGCAACACGCTCTCGTGATTGCGACTAGCGCGACGGACCGACGTGTCGTGCTCAACGGCGACTGGGCGAACAGCGGGACCAACACGACATCGTCGACACCGGCCGGGTTGAACACGGCCACGATCGCTGCTCTGATTCGCACCGGCGCGGCCGAGGCGCTGTTCGCCGGCGACCTGAGTGAGTATACTGTCTGGAACGTCGCACTCTCGCAGGCCGAGGCGCAGTCGCTCGCCATGCCAACCGAGATCAACGGCGTTGTGGGCTATCGGCCCGCCTTCTTCGTGCGAACCCTGGCCGTCCGATCGTGGGTGCCCTTGTTTGGTCTGACATCGCCAGAGCCGGATCAAGTGCGCGGGCTGAATGTCACGCTGGTCGCGGCGCCGTCGGCCAGCACCACGCGCCCGAGCATCGTCTACCCCCCGATGACGTGGGACTCAGGTTCATAAAGGAGACAGAGTGACATGGCTACAACACCAGCGTCTCAGTTGAAACTCGCGACGGACGATGTGTTCAGACGGCGTATCTTTGGCCTCATGATCCAGCAGGCACTCGCCGTGAACGCGGAAGATCCGGGCACGGCCAACCACGCGACTCGGCTCGCCTATGCGGCCCGTGTATTGGCGAGCGCGGGCGTGCCTGACCTCATCATGCGTGTGTTGGTCAATGCCACCAATCTGACGGTGGCGAAGACGACCGCATACGATTTTTCAACCGGATGCGTGACGACCGACGCGACGGACGCGGAGATCGTGTCGCAGATCGGCGCGCTCTGGAACACGTTCGCGACGTTGGCGTGATGCCGCTCGGGTTTGTGTGGAGGCTGGTATGAAGCGGATGTTTCTTTTCTTCGCCCTGCTGACTGGAGCGTGTGGGCCAATTCCACCGCCAGTTCAACCGACGCCTCCACAGCCTCCTGCCATCCGTGCAGTTGGCGGGTTCGCAGTGGACGACCACGGGCACGGACTTGTCGGGGCAGCGTGTCGGCTTCAGGTGACGCCGACGGACTGGGTGGCCGGCTCGCCGAGCGTAGCGCCTGACGGCTACATCCTGTTCACGCCGGTTCCGGCGTCCATTCGGAACACGCACGTCGAGTGCGCGGCGGATGGCTACGTACCATTATCAGAATCACGGAAGCTGACGAGCACAGGTAACGAGAACCTGAAGCCGCTCGTCATGCGGCCGTCGTTTGTGCCGCTGCCGCGGCTGGAAGTCTGGGGTCAACACCTGCGCCGCGCGGACGGCGTGCGAATCACAATGGTCGGCACGAGCGAGTTCAACCTGATGAACCGCTGGCAGCACGGCGAGGACATCGTACCGATTATCAAGCAGCGCGTGGACGCGGGCTTCAACCTGTTCCGCGTCTGGACGAAGTACGCGCTCGACGCGGCGAACATCGGTACGTTCCTTGACATCGACTATGCGCGTGTGCCGGACTTCTTGAACCTCAACGCGCTCTATGGGGCTTATGTCGAGTTCACGGCCTACACGAGCACGTTCGACGAGCAGCCTGACTCCGTGTTCGCGCCGTCGCACTGGACGCGGCTCGTCACAGCGGTGAAGGACAGCACCAACGTTCTGCTCGAATTGGTCAATGAAAACGACCAAGCCGTAAACTGGATCGATACGAGCCTCTACGCCCGCCCGCCGCCGCCCACGTTGGCCTCGCACGGGTCGAATGGCGGCGAAGCGTGGCCGGTCACACCATACTGGGACTATGCCACGTTTCATTCGAACCAGGCGTTCGAGGAGCAGCGCAAGGTCGGGCACAATGCGTGGGAGATTTGGAACGGCCCGACGATTACTAATGAGACCAGCCGCTTCCCTGACGTGGGGATGTGGCGGAATAATGAGAATCCGGGCCGGTCAGAGCAACTCGCGTGCGACTCAGCGAAAGGTGCGGCGTTGCTGTCTGCTGGATCCGTGTTTCATTCCGCTGAAGGTAAGACGAGCGTGCTATGGGCCGCGCCGACGTTGCGGACTGCGACAGCCTGGGCAACGTGTGCGCGCGCGGTGGACCTGTCGTATCAGAATGAGCCCTACCGTCACGGCAGCGAAGAAATTGCGCGCGAACAGGCGCTCGGGCTGCTGCGGGTGTATCGGCGGGGCGGCTCGCCATTCGCGGACATCGGACGATGACTGGCGGAACCTGTTGCTGTGTTGGCACCGACACGACGCGCTGCCCAATCCATCAGCCCGACCCTCCGGTACGCCTTTGTCGGCATTGAGCGATTGTGTACGTGTTTGACGGTGATGCGAGACCCGCATTGTCCGTTGCATCCGCCGTTGTCGGGCGACTCGCCCTTTGTGGACATTGGGAGATGATGTCGTTGCTGATCGCAGTCGTGTGGATGGCCGTGGGCGGACTGGTGACGCTGGCGTGCTCGTAAATGTGGTGGGTTGTTGAAAAACCAGCCACCTGTGGACATCCGACGATGACGCCAGTAAATCAGCCTGACGGGGCTGACGATCTAACGGTTGATGAACTGCACGCTATCGCCAGTATCCTCACCGACCATCTTGAAGCGCAAAAAGGTGAAGAATGCGAAGCGGAGAACGTAGCATTTATCAAACCGTTACTGCGGCGCGTAGGGGTTCTCGCTTCTCGCCGCCGTACGGGACGATTCCTTCTGGAGCCACGGCCCATGACTGAGGACATCCTGACAGCGGAGTTAGCACAAGGCGGTATGACCTTTAGGCGACAAGCTGAAATCTACATCGCCAACAACGGATGGGGCGACAAGACTGGCGTGAGCCTCACTCAAGGTCTCCTGGCCGAAGTGGAGCGATTACGGCAAGCCGTGATCGACCTGACGGCGAAGCTCGCGCTCGGCGGCGTCGCCCACGACGACCCTACACTAGTGCAGCAGGTCGGGGAACTCGCGAGACTTGAACGCGTCCGTGCTCAGGGTGCCGAGCGAGCAGTGATTGACCTGACAGCGCAAGTCGATCTCTTGACTCGTGGGAAGGCACATGCCGTCACAGCAGACGGAGGGAAGCTAATCACCTGTCTTGAATATGATCTTGCAGCCGCCGAGCGCGCACGGGACGAGGCGCGGCGGGCTGTGGGCCGTCTCAAAGAATTAGCGACGGCTGAAGCCCTCAGACGACATGAATCTACCGCACCTGTCGCGCGGTTGAACGCATGGGAAAGCGGCGGAAGACACGGGTACGTATTTCAGACCTGTGAACACCCCAACTGTGTTGCCGTGCGAACACCACAATTTCTCCAGCCAGGCGAGTCGAACACCGAGAACCCGCAGGGGCCGACGCTCGTCAAGACTGAACCGAAGTATCGTGACCGGCTGCTTGAAGCGGCTTATGTATTGGCGGCAAGTAGCGATGCAGAGTCTCCCGCTGTGTTCCTCGCCGTGGTAGATGCCATCTTGGAGGACATCAGCGAGCGAGACGATACGATTCTGCATTCTCTGGAATCAAATGCCAAGACATGGGAAATGAATAGCGTTCGCTTGGGAACCTATGCAGACGGTTTACGAGAGGCAGCAGGATTAATGAAACAGATACACGGTGGGACGAACGCCGAGAATTCGCGCCAGCCGATGTGACGCGGATGGGGACACGATGACCAGGGCGCAGCGCTGCCGAATCTAGTGAAGCTATGACCGTTGACGAACAGCTCTTTCTGACGACGCTGATGCAGTGCGCGCAGTTCGTCCATGACCCCACTGGACAGCCGCACCTCTACATCACGTCACGGCTTGGCGTCGGCTCGAAGTTCTGGCTTGAACAAGCGCCCGGCTATGGTGCGGTGCTCTCGTTCGGCGCAGGAAATGACCGTTACGGTATCTACGGGGAGAACGAGTCACCATCACTACCCGCTGACGTGCCGTCGCGTATCACGGCAAGTTTCCAGACGATCCAGAGCGGTGGCGCGCAGAAAAACGTCGGCCTAGAAGTGCGAGCCGCGAATGCGCCCAATGGTAATATTGGCCTCTACGCGAGTGCGCAGTATTCCCCGCACGCGCAGGACAAGATCACGCCAATCATCGCAGAGGAAGAATCGCAGGGCGTCCCGGCTCGGTGGGTGATTCTTGGACCAACCGGATTAGCTGTGCGCAGTGGCGCGATGGGTGCGGGAGTATTCTCGAACCAACGGGACGGGATAACCTACGGAGCGTGGTGAAGGAGATGATGATGGCTGACGACAAAGTGACGGCGAGTCGCACGATGGATCCCGTGCAAGTGACGATCATCGGCACAGGTGACGGCGGCAAGATTCCGGTCGGCACAGAAGCGGTGACGCATGACATGCACATGCCGAACGTTGTCATCCGTGCGGTCATCCCTCCGCTCGTAGCGGTCACTGTTCGATGCGCGTACCTGTTCATGTTCACGCTGACCGGGTTCTTGACGATCAAGATGGTGCCGGCTAGCTCGAACGAAGTGCTGACCGCGATTCAGGCCGCCGACTTCTATCATCTCGTGCTGGCTGGCGCGAGTGTGTCGGCGTCGGCAGCGACGTTCGGGCTCATTAAGGATCTTACGACGATTCTGTCTGGGCTCGCGGCGAAGTTTCCATTAGCAACTGGCAGTGTGTAGGAGGAGGACAGCATGAAACGTCTCTGGCTCGCGTACATCCTCACGTTCACGATGGGCGGTCTGTGTATTGGCGTAGCCGTCAGCACCGTCGTGACGACGTCCGCGTGCGCCTCGATGGCGACGCGCCACCCGTTACTTGATCCGGTCGGCCAGCGTGCCGCCTATGCTCTCGACGCCATTGGCATCGCCGAGAAGGCCAGCACGGCGCTCAAGGCGTCCGTGGACAGCGGCGCGGTCAAAATGTCGCAGGGCATCGCCGACGCGCTGAACGTTCTGAGCGCGGTGGGGGACACCTGCCACGACCTCGGCGTATTGCTCGACGGCTACAACCGCACGGCGGACGGCGTAGCGAAGGTCAAAGCGGCGTCGGCCATCGAGGGGAAGATCGCGGCGCTCGACACGCTGGTCCTGCACATGCCAGTGGATCACATCGAGGACGCGGTGAAGGATCTGATCGCGAAGGTCAAGCAGTTGAAGGGAGCAAAGTGATGAACGCAAACCTCATTCTCGCTGGCATCCTCGACGCCGTGAAGGCCGGCGGGACCACTGGCATGATCCCCCCGCAGATCGCCGGGATCGCTCTCGGCGCCGTGGAGCTCTACAAGGCGCTTCGGGACCAATTCGGTGCGCCGCCGGACGCGCTGACCAACGAGCAACTCGCCGCCGAATTACAGACACGCGGCTTCGATCTGCGGGTGGCGAACGATCACTGGCTGGCGGCGCACGGCTACGGGCCGGCATGAACGCTGTTCTCTCATCGCAGCGACAGTTCGCTGCGTCTTAGAGTAGAATTGAGAAACGGACGCCGGCCAGCTTGAGACGCTGACCGGCTTCCTCGCCTGCGACCTGCCGATTAGGGGCGGCACGGCACACCGACTGTTCACAGTTTACACCTATGTTTTTCGGAAGAGGAACTCACGGGGTAATAGTCAAGCGCAAGCGCCACCTTTCGGCAAAAAAGGAAAAGGGTGGGCTTACCCGCAGCGGTGAGATAGCCCGTCAAAAGCGCCTCGAACTACTGGCGTTTCTTGGTGGGAAATGTGTTCGTTGTGGATTTAAGGACACGCGAGCATTACGATGCACAGCGCCGTCACCGTTGACGTGATCGATTTGTCTACGAAAGATATCCAATTCATCGTTCGAGAGAGACGTGCGCGCAAATCGTCGCGCGTTTCAAGTTCTGTGCGCGAATTGCAATTGGATTAAGCGCGTAGAGAACGGCGAAGTTCCCAGACGATTAACGCAGAAGGCCGTTGAAGAACGACGGCAATTAAAGGCGACCGTGGCGTCTGAACGTGCCGAACGACAACAACAAATCGACGCGCGTCGCGAGGCTGGTAGGTTGCTCATCGAAGCAACTGACAGTGATGGGCATGGCGCTAGTACCTACAATAACAAAGGATGCAGGTGCGACATCTGTCACGCGGCATGGGCGGCATACATCAGGACACGTCGGGCGCAGAGAATGGCAAGATACGTGGCTACTTAAGTCTTTTAGATGCAACAACTTAGTGGCTATCTTTACGCGAAGTCGAATTGATGCTATACTGTTCTCACGTTTGCTCCTTTTATGGAGCCTTTGAAAACTGAATGACCAAACCGAGGCGGGCAGCCGAAAGGCGCGTCTCGACCGTAGAAGGGAAACGGGAACAGGCGACCACGGAACACCGCACCGCGCGGCCGACGAGCCTGAACAGCCGACACCCGCCGCAGCCAGAAAAACCGAAGCGGTTCGACGTTCGGTTTAGCGAGCTTCCTCCTCTCTACTCGATACCTTTACTGAGCCAAGCAAAAAGCCGACACGACCGACGACGCACGCGTTAGGCGCGGAGCGCCGTCCATAGTCGCCGCCGAATTTCTCCTACGGAGAAAACGGGCGTGCGGCCGGGCTAATGCGGGACTTGGAAATAGGCCGGTAGGGCGACGACGGAATCAGCCTCGCGAGACCGCTAGCGCGGTCCCAATAAATCATACGCATCACATCAAACAAACCGACTATAGATTGTGCCGGTTGCGTCGGCGCCTGACCCGTACGGGTCGGACGCCGAGCGGAGCCTACACATGCTCTACGACGTTCACCCTGCCGCCTTTGCGCGGCCATCGAAAAGGACGGACACATGATTCACCGCCTGCTCTACGCCGCTGCGCTGCTCTGTTCGCTTCACTCGGAACATCACGCGCCGCACGGCGCGGAACTCCACATCGGTATCCTGCTCGGACACGGCAACGCGCGCCGAGCGATCATGAGGGCACTGTGACTACTTACCATGTGCAACACCGGTTCGGATTCATTGGCAGCTACGACACCGATAAGGTCGTCGTCGACTGCCGAGACGCCGTGATCTACTCGAAGGCAGGCGCGATCTACCGCGCCAATGAACTCAACGCGACGATTGGAGAGATGGACCGCAAGGCGCAGGCGGTCATGCTGACGTCGAAGGGCACCGTGCGAAAGGTTCACGGCATGAAGCGAGCACGCGGACTGTGAGATACCCGACGCGAGGCGACCGATGGCAACGGCTACAGACGCCAGCCAGAGAGGCACCAACCGTCACGCGTTAACCGGTTAACACCATGCGGCCTTCGAGCCGCCGTCGAAAGGACACCCAGATGAGTATCACCGTTCTCTCAGGCCACACGTCGCAGGACACCGCGTTTCTCGTGAAGGACTACCCGTACGGCTTCAGGCTGCGCTGCCAGATCCGCTACTGGATCGAGACGACGAAGCACGGCCAGCGCGTCGTCTCGCAGACGACGAACCCGAAGCGCGCCGGGGAAGTCTGGAACAAGCCGAAGGCGAGCACGTACTCGAACCTGCGCGTGCTCTACATCGACGACTCGAACGGGCACGTCCACAACGACGGGCTGCACGTCTACGCGGACGCCGCGAAGATCGACGCGTTCGCGGCGACTTACGCATCGGCGCTCACGTCGGAACGCGACCAGAAGGAACTGCGGCTGCTCCGAGCGGTCGCGGCACGGCAGGAGCGGTTCGAGCAGAAGGAGGAAGAGATCGCGGCCGAGCGCGACGCGGACTACTACGGCACATTCGGAACGGAGTCGTAATCATGGATCGAATCCCGCAGTCGTCAGCCGCCTGCATCGTGAAGGAAGTCGTTGTCGGCAGCGACCTAGAGTCTCGATACGCCGAGTCCCGCGCAATCACGCGCACGAAGGAGCACACCATGACGATCAAGATCACACCGAACGACAAGGGCAATCACGCCGGCAAGTTGGCGGATGCCGAACTGCACTTCACGGACGGACCGCTGGCCGGCCTGAAGTTGATCGGGTTCTCGATCTGGGAGCGGCGCGGCGGTTCAGGGCGCAACGTCTGCTTCCCGGCGCGGCAGTACAGCGTCAACGGCGAGCGGCGCTCGTTCGCGCTGCTCCGGCCGGTCGTAGACGCGACGGCGCAGGAGAACATCCGCACGCTGATTCTGGAAGCGTTCGCGGAGTACGAAGAGCGGGCCGCGTCCGCTACGTAAGACTGAGCCGAGCGGTTCAGTGCCGGATACCGCGCATGGCGTCGCGGACACAGAAGGGGGAGTCGTGGACTGCACGAACCGGCCGGAGCCTCACGGGTTCCGGCCGGCTGTGGAGGCAACGACCATGACGAAGGCAGCTATCCGTAATTTGTTCACGCCCGGTCAGCGCGTGACCGTGACGAATCACTACATCACGCGCGAGGATCATCCGTGCTTCGGCACGCGCGTTCGCATGGTCGCTCGCGTCACTACTTCTCACCTGCACTTCGCCGAAAGCGGCTCGGTGGCGTGGCCGAAGGCCAGTCAGATGACGGCTGACGGTGGAACGGTGCGCCTGTTCGGCGGCGGGGTCGGGCAAGCGGCCGATGCGCCGTTCCTGACGATTCAACTCTGAAAGGAGACTAGCAGACGTCTTCATGGCTGTGCGTCGCGCGACTGACGATGGTCACGAGTGGGTAGACATCGCGGCAGCGTCCGGGTGTCGCGACGAAGCAGAACGGAAGGCGCGAGAGACTGACGCGACGCTCCCGCAGTGGGCAGCGGCTAATCCGGTTGTCCGCGTGCCGATGTTCACGCTCACGGAGCACGCGTCATGAACCTGAAGATCAAGTCGCCGACGCAGACGGCTCACAAGCGGTGCGGCAAGTGCGGACGCGCCGGCTGGTATCGGCCGCGCACGCGGCACTGCAAATACATCGACAAGGCCGACCACGGCTTCAAGAACAAGTACCTGTGCTACGGCGAACTGACGCCAGTCGGATCGAAGCGGAAGGAGGCAAGCGTGACGAAGACACCGCAAACGGTCGCAGCGGCGAAGCGGGACGCGGCGACGAAGCAGATTGCCGCCAAGACGAAAGCGATCAAGCGGCTCGTGACGTCGCTGTCGATGTGGCAGCAACGTGAGATACGATACGCGAAGATGGCGGCGCTGACCGACGACGAAGTGAACGCGGCGAAGGCGAAGCGGATCGCGGACGCGGATCGGCGCAAGGCCGAGAAGGCGCGTCGCGGGATCAAGATCGGAGGGTTGACGTAAATGGAGAAGGAGTCATGATCACAACGCGAGTCTGCAAGCACTGCGGCCGACACCGCAAGGATCACGGCAAGGTCAACGCGCGGTGTCCGAACCCGGCCGGCCGGACGTGGACGGTGTTCGAGGAATCAGAACGCGGCGCCGACACGGACGGCTACGCGGATCGGACGGTCGGCGGCGGCGACTTCAACGGGACGGAAGACTACAACGAGCGCGTCATGCGAGACGACGCGAACCATCACAAGCACGTCGCCCGTGTCTTGCGCGAGGAGGGAGCATGAGCGACATCAAGTCGGACGCGCACGAAATCGGCGCAGCCGATCTTCTGCGGAGCGCGGCGCGGCTCGTCGAGCGCGCCATCACGAAGCTCAACATGGCCGAAGCGACCTGCCCGACGTGCGACGCGCGGTTGTTTGCTGACCGCGAAAACGCGAGGATCTATCAGGCGCTCGCGGAAACACCGGAGCGACTGAGAAACACGGCCGAACGACTCGACACGGCGACGAAGGAAGGCGCGAAGGCGTCACGAGGCTACGCGACGGCCGTCGAGCGGAAGGCGGCGCTGGTCAGCGGACCTGACCCGCGTGATTGATCGGCGGAAACCGGCGGCCGTCGTGCCGCCTTTGAAGGGGGAGAAACCAATGTCTACCATGCTCACGTTGTTTGAGTCGGCGCGCACGGTGTCGGTTCCGATTGTCGTCATCAGGACGGCGGATCAGGCAGCGGCGGTCGAAGCGATCCGCGCTGCCTCGAACGAACACCCGGTCGTCCAGTGGGACGCGGCGCGCGGAATGACCGACGTCAACGATCTCGGCAAGACCGCACTCGCGAAGGCCGGGATCAAGGCCGACGAGACAATCGGATTCACGGAAGCGATACTGGCCGCATTGAAGCTGCCGCCGCGCTCCGTCTTCTGCGTCCACAACGCGCACCGGCAACTCACGGCGTCGGAAGGGTTGGCCGTCGCGCCGGCTGTGCAGGCCGTCAGCAACATCCGCGACAAGTTCAAGGTGAACTTTAGGATGCTCGTGCTGCTCGCGTCGGACTTCTCGGCGCCGCCTGAACTCGCGCACGATATCGTCATCATTGACGAAGAACTGCCGGGCGCGGACGTGCTCGCGACCATCGTGAAAGAGGTTCACGCGTCCGTGAAGGATCTCGCGGCACCGAGCGACGACGTCGTTGCGAAGGCTGTCGGCGCGACCATCGGCTTGTCGAACTTCGAGGCCGAACAGATCACGGCGATGTCACTGACCGAGAACGGGCTCGATCTCAACGCGCTGTGGGAACGCAAGCGCACGACGATCGATCAGGTGCGCGGACTCTCCGTCTACCGCGGCAAGGAAACCTTCGACGACCTGAAGGGGCTCGACGCCGTGAAGGCGAAGCTGCGAGCGCGTATTCACGCCAAGACGCCCATCGGTGTGGTGGTGTGGATCGACGAAGGGAGCGACGTGTTCGCGAACGTCGAGCACGACACGTCAGGCGTGAAGACCGACCAGCAGCGTGCGCTCCTCGTCGAAATGGAGAACAACGGCTGGAAGGGCGTCATCTTGACCGGCGTGGCGGGGTCTGGCAAGTCGGCGCTCGCGCGGGCCTTCGGCAATGAAGCCGGCGTCCCGACGATTGCGCTCGACTTCGGCGACATGGAAGCGCCGCACGTCGGCGAGTCCGAAGCGTTTCTCCGCAACGCGATCCGCACGATCAAGGCGGTCGGCGGCGGCAACGCGTTTTTCATTCTGACCTGCAACTCACTCGCAGGGATCCGGCCGCAGTTCATGCGACGGTTCAAGAAGGGCGTCTACTTCTTCAACGAACCATCGTCTGCCGAGTGCGTGCCGATCTGGGAGTTCTACGAAAAGAAGCTCGGGCTGAAGAAGCAGCCACGGCCGAACTACGACGGCTGGACCGGTGCGGAGATTCGGGAGTGCTGCGAGGAAGCGTGGGACACGGGCATCACGCTGCTCGAAGCCGCGCAGTCGATCATCCCGGTGACGCGGTCGCGCGTGGACGTGATCGATGAGATGAAGCGCGGCGCGCATGGACGTTTCCTCGACGCGAACACGCCGGGGATCTACCGCTACGAACCAGAGACCGCGAAGCCGGCGCTGCGGGCGATCATGCTACCGCCAAAGGTCATCGACGCGATCACGAAGATGGACGAGTCGTGACAGCGCGCACGAACGAACCGCGGAATCCGTGCGAGACGTGGACCGATCACGTCTGGTCGGAACCGCGGTTCGTGGAGAACGGACGGCACGAGACGATGGGCCGCTACACAAAGTACCTCGTCGTGTGCGAGCGGTGCGGGAAGGAAACCACGGAGACGCGCTGGATCCGATATTCTGGCGCGTCATGCCATCGGGTAGAATAGACGGAGCGCGGACGGCGTGGAGGCCGCTCGCGCTCCTGACCTTCTACCTGCCGCTCGGAGGCGGCACGCCGATGGCTAATTCAGATTCTACGCTATGTGCTTGCGGCTGCGGGCTGCCGACGAAGCTGTCCGTTGCTAAGCCGCATGTTCAGAACAAATTCATCCACGGTCATAACCCTACCAAGACGTTCACGCCGGAAGAATTCTGGTCGCACGTTCGGAAGGGAGACGACTGTTGGGAATGGATACCGCCGCGTGGAGGCAAGACGGCTGCATATGGACGCAGCGTCCGCTCTGGACAAAGCGAAGCGGCTCATCGTCGTTCGTGGATTCTTGCGAATGGGCCGATCCCTGACGGCTTGTTCGTTCTCCATCGTTGCGATAATCCTAAATGCGTTAGGCCGTCTCATTTGTTCGTTGGAACGCAGGCCGAAAACGTAAAGGATATGCAACAGAAGGGACGCGCACGCGGAGGCTTCAAGAAAGGACGTCGCGACCGTCAAGGGAGTAGGCATCCGATGTCGAAACTACTGGAGCGAGAAGTGATCGCTATCCGAAGACGATACGCTCGCGGTGAGCGTCTGGTCGACTTGGCGGTGGAATTCAAAATCCATCCGACTCATCTTTCACAAATCGTACGACGACTAACATGGACGCATATCTGAAAACGAAAGGCGGGTAGTCACCGTGTCGCACATCAGCGATGTCAAGCTCAGAATCAAAGACCTCGATTGTCTCGAAGAGGCCGGCGCGCTCTGCGATTTTGAACTGCGCCGCAATCAGGTCACTCACGAATGGTACGGCGTAGACATGCAAGACAGCAATCTCGCGCCCGGCCGTGATCGTTCCACGTTCGGAAAATGTTCGCACGCTTTGAGATTGAAGGATCACAAGGCTGGCGACTACGAGATCGGCGTCGTGTCAGAGCCGGACGGTTCGTTCTCGCTGCTCTACGATTCGTGGGGTGGATCAGGACGGCGGCTCGAAGCGGCGGCAGGTCCGCAGTTGGCGAAACTGCGAAGGGAATACGCGTGCGCTACCGCTACGAAGAAGGCACGCGCCAGTCTCGGCAAGAAGGGATTCCAAATCTCGCGCGAGGATTTACTTGGAGGCGGCATCAGGCTCAAGCTGCGAAAGCGATGACGCGCTACACGCTGATCGCGGCGGTGTCGGATCAAATCTTGCGGCTCGATTCTCGGTTCGGGCCGCAGATTTTCACGCGCGTCAAGGTTCGGCAGCAGCACAAATGCGCGGTCGGGTGCCGGCGCATAATCTGGAAGGGCGGATTCGCTTACAGTCCGTTGTCGAACGCGAAGAATCGTTGGCACCGGATCTGTCTGCCGTGCTCGTGGCGGCTCAGAGAGGAGGGACGACATGTTCGTAAGAATCGAACAAAGCGAGGCTGAGAAGCTGGCGCTCGTGCTCGATAGCGTCGAAGCGGATCTAGTCGGCTTGCAGCATCGGGTGTTCCGTGTTCGCGAGGCGCTTCAGAAGAAGGCCGGGAAGCCGTGCGGCTATCAATATCAGGAGCCGAACGAACGCGGCGGCGCGAAGGACGACACGGCGGCAGACTTACTCGCCGCGCTGAAGGAAGTCGAGCGTCACTGTCCCTGTGGCGCGCGGCCAGAGTCTCCACGGACACATCCGCATGTTGACGGTTGTCCTGTCGGTGAAGCCATCGCGAAGGCGGAAGGAAAGGCGGTGACACTGTGACGCGCAACGGTAATCGCGGCGTCGCGCTACTCGCGGAAGTGACGAACGTCTTGCTTCAGCACGGGAGCTTGCACTGCGCGCCGGCCGTCGAAGAGGAGGACGGGCTCGTGACGTTGACAGTCACGCTGCATCCGGTCGACGTGGGAGAGGCGCTCGAAGGACTCGCAGTCATGAACGAACTGAACTACCTCGGAGGGCTCGCGCAAGTCAGAGCGTTCGCGGATTCGTACGGGATCGACGCGGCGAAACTCGAAGCACTCATTCAGAAAGGGGATGTGTGATGCAGGAATTCTTCATCGACATTGCGGCCAACGGCGACGTCAAGGTTGAGGGCGTTGGGATCAGCGGACCTGATTGCAAGCTCTTGACTGCGGAGATCGAGAAGGCGCTCGGCGACGTGACGAGCGTCGTCAAGAAGGCGGAGTTCCATCAGCCGCGTCAAGTCTTGAGAAAGGTTGGTGCGTGATGCCGTTCTATGTGCTGCATTGCGCCGGGCCGGCGCCATACGTCAACGGTCAATACAAGACGCGCAAGGAAGCGGATCGTGCAATCGCCCAAAATAGGTACGGCGCGTATCAGCGCGTCGTCGAGGCGAAGTCTCCAGAAGAGGCGCTGCGAAAATGAACAAGCGACGCCGGTATCTCGCGAAGCGGCGGCGCGCACATGCGAAGGCGTTTCGTATCGTGCGATTCACCATGCCATACACGCCAGCCGAAGCCGAAGAATTCGCGCGGCGTGTTTTCATCCGCGACATGGAAGCGAAGATCGCGCGGGAGTTGGGCGTGCCTGAACATCTCATGGTGCGATTTGAAACGAAAGGCAGCACACCGACATGAAGCGGCTCACGAAGAAACAAGTCAAAGAAATCGGCGTCGCCTACGCGGCCTACGTGCGAATCGTCCGTGCGGAGAAAGCAGGACGTGGTATTCGACTCTCGCTCGACGAAGTCGAAGCACTCGCGACTGGCGACGACGCCATCTTCACAGCAGCGCAAGTCGCACTCGACAAACTCGGACTGGAGGAATGAAATGGACGACGACATCCTGATCGGCGAAGACGGATCGATTCGGTTCGTCTACACGGATCTCCTCGACGAAGTCTTCGACGGCGAAGACCGGACGACGCGGCGCGTGAGCAACGTCGAACCAGCAGACGGCGGCGGCTGGACGGCTGATATGGCGCTCGCGGGCGCTGAAGGCGTCGTGCTCGGGCCGTTTAGGACGCGGCAGGCGGCGCTCGCCGCGGAGAGGCGCTGGCTGAGAGAAAATCGCGGACTGTAAAGGCAGCGGTTGCCGATGTCGAACCGTTAAGCCGCGCTCGGCGTTTCATGTCAGTGCAGGTAAGCCATTCGGTGTGTGCAATACGTGTAAAGAATGTCGACGGAAAACACGAAGGAGAAAAGATGGATCCCTCTACTCAGCGTAAGCACAGAACGGCACTTCTCGAACTCGACGACAAGTTCGAGACGGCGCTGTCCGCCTTTGCGACGGCGGCCGGCGAACGGTGCGACGAGATCGACGCAAAGATCGCGGCGCTCGACGAAGGACTGAGCACGCGGATCGACGGCGTGCAAGTCGACGTCAACAAGGAAGTCGAAGCGATCTTCGTCGTGCTTCGGCGCGAGTCGTTGGCGACGACGGCGGCCATTGCGGCGGCGACGGAGCCGTTGCGGCGGAACTTCTGGGGGCGCCTGCTCTGGGCGCTCGGGTGGAAGTGATGGCGACGAAGAGCAAGCCGAAGCATCCGATCCAGCCAGTCGTCTGGAAGGAAGGCGTGATTCGGTTCAAGCAGAACGCGCTCGTCAACTACCTGCTCGATTGGTCGTCGCGGCACGGCTGCAACATGAACGATCTGATATTGATCGATTTCAGCCGCGACGATCGGACGCAGTTCGCTCAACTGATCGGCTACTCGGTGTCCGGCGCTGGCGACCTACCGTACTTCGACAGGACGGTGCTCGACGCCGCCGACCGTGAGGCCGAGAAACTCATCGCACGGAAAGAACGCACGCGGAAACGGTAACATCGGATGCGCGCATTGACGCGCCATAGGAGTAAGCGACCATGACACCACTACTCACGGACAAGTCTCAGCAGACCGCGACGATCCTTCAGAAAAGCGTCTGCCTCAGACTCTCGACACACTTCATGGGGAACAACCGGAAGGTTGCCATCGACACGCTGATCGAAGCTGCCGGCGGCACGCAGGAAGGCCACGAGTCGAAGGTCGACGAGGGCCAGTTCCACGTCACGAAACGGCTCCTGCCGACCGCCGAACTGAACCCGGTGATGCGCGTGTTCAGCGTGGCGAAAGCCAAGCTACGCGTGAAGGCCATCGCGGCGCACGACGTCTTCGGGGAAGGCACCTACCTGATCCCGCTGGCGCTCGTCAAAGCGGTCGACGCGGATCTCGTGGAGTGCGAAGCGGAACTGCGGACGCAAGCGAGCGCGCTCGCCTACACGCGCTACACGGCGGCGGTCGAGAAGCAGGCCATCGCGCTCGGGCCGGCGTTCAAGGCTGGCGACTACCTGACGCCGGCCGAAGTGGAGACGGCGTTCAGTATCGACTGGAGCTACGTCAGCTTCGCCGCACCGGACAATCTCGAATCGGTGAGTCACGTCCTCGCGGCGCGGGCGAACGAGAAGCATCAGAACCAACTCGCGCAGGCGTACGACAGCGTGCTCGTCGGGCTCCGGGCGTCGGCGCTGGAAGTCATGACGGATCTCGAAGCGCGGCTGACGCCGAGCACTGACGGCAAGCGCAAGAAGCTGTTCGGCACGGCGCTCGACGACCTGAAGGAATTTCAGGCGTACCTGCCGGCGCGGAACCTGACCGGAGACGACGACCTGAGCGGCGTCATGGCGCGTGTCGCGGCACGGTCGGAAGGCTACGACGTGGCGACGCTTCGCGATTCGGACGCGGCGAAGGCGGCGCTGTGTGCCGTCGTCACGGAAGCGAAGGACGCGCTCGCCGGGCTCGTGCAGGACGCGGGTAGAAGGGCGATCACGTTCGGCAAGATCGGAGCGGCGGCGTAGACGGTAGGCCGGGCGTGTCAGGACGGCTCAGGACACGCCCGGCGGCGACGGCTGGCCGGTAGGCTTCCGCCCGGCCAGACGCCTAGAAAACGGCTCCTAGACGGCTGAGCTAGGCCCGGCTGGCAGGCTGAAATAGGGTAGCGGCGGGAAGGCCACGGCTGGCAGGCAGGGAGGCCGTTTTAGGCCGGTCTGGCCGGGAGGCCGGTAGTTAGTATTCCGGCCGTTTCGAGGCTTCCTAGCGCCTTCTGGCGGCCCTGAAGCGCAAGGATGGCGAAAGGCCACTTTACGTGGATCTATCTCGGCTGTTGTTAACCGGCTAACAGAAAGGCGGATCGCATGGCGCACGGTCGTGTAGCGCGGAGGCTGGCAGAACTCCTGAAGGCTGAAGGCTACACGGTCGTCGCGTTCTATCCGGCGCTCGGCGCGTACCGATCTGACTGGCGGCAGGACTGCTACCGCTGGAGTGCTGCCGTGAAGACGGCAGAAGGCTTCGAGCGCATGGTCGATTCATGGGACACGATGACGGCGTGCGTGAAAGCCGGCGCCGTCGACGTCGATACCGGCGAGTGGGAAGTCTTCGCCGTTAACCGGTTAACGAAAGGCGGCGCGTGATGTATAAGCCACGAGTCCACTACACGGTGGACGAACAACTCGGGTTCATTCTCTCGGACCTGCGAAACGACATCGCGCACGCCGAACGGCTCGTCGCTGAAGGCGTCGCGCCTGACGTGAACGTGGCGTATGCGGAGTCGTGCCGGAGCATGATCGCGCGAATCGAAGCGCGCGAAGGCCGCGTCATCGACACAGTGAACGCCTTCATTGCTGGGAGGATCTGAATGGGCATGATGAATATATGTCCAGCCTGCGGATCAGACTGGTGCTCAAACTGCGAGTGCGTGCGTCACAAGGAGGTCTGGTATCTGCGCGGCGGTGCGTACGACGGACGGAACGGTCGTGCGCGGTCACAGACACGACAGCGCGCTCAGGACAGCGTTCGACATGAAGAAGCGGCCGGACATGAAAGCGCCGCACCAAGGGCAGGGATTCGTCACATCGAACAACCGCTTCGTCGACCGCACAGAGGCGATGATGCTTCAACGCATGGCCGGCGCGACGCGTCCGGACGGATCCGCGCTGCGCGGTAACATTCTCTTCAGTGAGGATTTGTACTGATGCCTCTCAGCCGAAAACGCAAGAAGAAGATCGGCTCGAAAGAGAAGAACCGGCGCAAGCTAGCGAGCACGCTGGCGCTCCACGGTGCCGGCACGGACGAACACCTGACGAGATGCTCGGGAAAGGACGCTGACGCTATGAGGACTGATCATCGTTGTCCGGGGTTGTTCCGGCCGTGTGAGCAAGTGTGTCTCTTGTGCCGTGACAATAAGAGCGCGCATCAACGCACTAACGGCGGGAAGCCGTTCGCGCCGAAGCCGACGCTGCGCGAACCGAAACTGATCCGCGAAGACGACTACTTCGACTTCGTCTACGGAAACTATCGCGACTGAAAGGTTGCTGCCATGAAGACTGAATCAGAGCAAGGATGGGAGACAGACGGCGGGGCGCTCCACGGTCCGCGTGTGCGCGGCGAGAAGCGAGCACAGATCAAACCGACCGTGAAACTCGATAGCTATTATGAGTGGTTCGTCGAGAAGATGCGCGGACGGCTTCGTGAGGCGCAAGGTACCGGAGGCGACCTGTCGGTCCTGATGGCTGTGCTTGATTCAGTTCTCGATCAAGTCAATGTCGATGTCACTGAGGCGCAAGGATGCGCTTACAAGGATCTAACGAAAGCCTTACGCGAGAAGGCCGCGAGCGATCGTTTCGGCTGGACGGATGCCGACACGTTGAAGACAACGCGGCTTCTCGACGCTCTTGGGAGGTCTGCGCGGTCGTGTGCGTCCTGCGGTGTACCGCTCACGCTCGAACGGGAGATCCATGTCTGCACGGAGTGCGCGAGGAAAGGCAACGCATGAACGAACAGCAAGGCGATCAGAACGCGGAGCGGATCCGTGCGCGACGTCGGCTCGACGCGCTACGGGTGGAACTCGCACAGTACAACCGTCAGTGGCCGCGCACGATGACAGTTGTGTCGCAGGATTCTCCGCTCTGGGCGAGTCTTCGCGATACAGAAGCGCGGAAACACCTGACGAACCCGCCAATTCAGGCGTGGCGGTCGTCCAGGTTCGTGGCCTGTCTCTACGTCGAGCCGGATAAGACGGCGCGGCGGCTCTCGATCTGCCGGGCGCGGCTCGACGACACCGGACGCTATGAAGCGGATATCACATGGGACGACATCCAACAAATCAAGAGCGAATGCGGATTCGGTGATCTCGACGCCGTCGAGGTCTATCCACGAGACGCGGACGTGGTGAACGTCGCGAACATGCGCCATCTCTGGCTATTGCCTGAGCCGAGCGCGTTGGTATGGCGGTGAGGAAAGGAAGTGAATGGCGAGCACACCAACTCGTAATCATCTCGACTTGACGCGTCTGCGCCGTCGCTGCGAGACGTTCAAGGTGACGTACGAGACGCGGCAGGATGCGCTCGAAGGCGCAGAGCGCGGTATGGAAGCCGGCAGCGTGGATCCGGGCTGTCACCTGACGCCGTATCTCTGCGAAAGATGCGGGCACTGGCACGTCAGGAATCGACGAATCGTTTAGGGGGAGCGAATGAAAATACGACCAACAGTGACGCCGTGCGTGTCGTCGATAGCCGACGCGAGAGAGACGCATCCGGCCTACGCGATGATCGGCGCGTCGCGCGTGTCGGCGAATCCAGGTAATTTCCTCGCGGGTTCAGACTTCCGTCACGGTCACTACGTGATCATCAGAATCAGTGAAGGCGAGATTGTACGCGACGGGGCGTTAGACCACGCGTTCGGCGACACGCGCCGCTACATCGAAGTGGCGCTCTCGGAGGCGCAGTGGGCGACGTTCGTCTCGACGCTGAATATGGGCTGCGGAACGCCTTGCACGCTTCAGTGGCGCGACGGTGTTGCGATTCCAGAGATCGACCGCTCGGACGACGCGAAGCGCACGGATCGATTCAAGGACGAACTCGCGGATCGTCTCGGACTCGTGGAGACGGCGCTGACGACGCTTGAACAGCAGATCAAGAAATCGCCGCTGTCTGAAGTCAAGCGAAAGGAACTCATCAGCACGTTGACGACGGCGCGCAACAACCTGACGCCGAATCTTGGATGGGTCGCGAAGATTTTCGGTGAGCACGTCGAAGAGACGATCGAGAAAGCGAAGATTGAAGTCACGGCGTACATGTCGAGCGTGCTCGCGCGGGCCGGGCTGAAGTCGCTCGGAGCGGAGGCGCCGATCTCGATGCTGGACGGACGGAAGGACGACGCGGACGGTTAGGGTGTCCCACAACAATGTGTGGTAGGTGTCGCCGCTTGGCACCACTACACGTTGTTGTGGCTTTTTTTATGTACGGTCGTATAGAGTAGTCGGCACGAAATGAAAACGGCCCGCTTGGTGGGCGGGCCGTGTGTCCAGCGGTTGCAGCCGCATGAACGGGCGATGTGACGTCCGTAAGTGTAATTCCAACCGCTACGACAAATCAAGTCAGCACTCGCGGCCGTGTTGCGCGTCACGGTGGTTGCGCCCATTCGAGCCCAAAACGGGCGGACTCGCGCTTGTCACGATGAGACGCGGCTCTGTCGCGAGCCTAACCAGACATCCGGGCCTAGACCCGAAAATGTACGAGGAAGGGGCCGCCGACACCTTCCCGCCTCGTCCCGTCATTGTTGTGTAGATGACCGTACCTGGTTTCCTTCATGCTCTTAGATCAGGGCTGATGACGGAAAAAAGGTGTCGGTTCAAGAAAAGCGGCGCGCATTCTCGAAAGGAGCGGTCGATGAACAAGCATGAAGCGCAGGCGCTCGCGCGGAAGCGGCCGACGATAGGCGCGCTCAAGGAAGCGATTCGGCAGCGGCAGCGGCTCATGCGCGTCGGTGAACCGTCTCGCGTCAATTCGTCTTTGACGGTGAGTCAGGCGTGCGACATCTTCGAGCGCGCGATTGCGAAGCGCACTGACGACGAAGTGATCGAGGACAGTAGCCGCGATCAGATGATGGCGACGAACATTCTCTGGGAGTGCTTATGAGCAAACACGCCCGCGTCCGAGACGACAGTGACAACGTTTCCGATGTCCCGCTCGCGGTCCTGATTGGTCGCGATGGATCTGAGCGCACATGGACGCTTCAGGTATTGCCGCCGCCGGGAGAAATACTGATACCGCGCAGCCGTCACGCTACTGTCGAAGTCGACACGGCCGCACGGACGAATCCTCTCGAACATCGTCGCTTCAGGCTCTCGGCGTCGCTGCGGTCGCGTTCACATCGGTGGTTCAATGTGTACAACGACAGACGGTCGCGGACGCCGGAAGACGGCTTCGTCTATTTGGAGGTAGAAGGATGAGTGAACACACCTGTAACAGAGACGGCGCTGCACGGTGTAACGAATGCGCCGCGGAGGAATCGCGGCGGTATCTCGCAAAGGCGAAGGCACTCCCGAACGGGACGCCGTGTCTTGTGACGCGGGACGACGGATCGATCCTGCACTCGGTGACGCGGAGCGATCCGTGGGAACTCGGGAGCGGTCAGTGGGTCGTGCGCGTCGAAGGGATCTCAGGCGGCTACGCGGTCGAGCGCGTGCGGAAGGCCGACGTGGAAGCGATCCACGCGTGGCTGTGCAAGATCCGGTACGTGACAGCGGAGAAGCCTCCGAAACGCTGCGACGGCACGCACGGCGGCACACCGTGCGCGGACGAGGCGTGCCATGTGCGGTTCATCGACGAAGAGATGGACACGGCGGCGAATCTCGATCTCTCGCTCGACGTCAACAATCCGCAGGAGGCGAAATGATCGCAGAAATGGAAATCCTGAACGCGGACGGGGACTTGCGCCTGACGTGGGATCCGGACAAGCCGGACGAAGTCGCGAAGGCAAAGGCGGAATTCGAGCGGCTCAAGGGCTGCGGCTACGCCTTCTTCTCGCGGGGTTACGAGAAGCCGGTGAAGCGGCTCGGAAAGACCGGCGCGCTGAACGTGCAAGTGCCGGAGAAGACGAAGGACTTTAAGCCGCGCGGCCGAACAGTCGCCGTACGCCCGCTACGCGGAGGATAGGATGGAAATCGTAGATCCGCGCATCGATCCGGCGTTGGTTCCAGTCGGCTCAGTCGCGAGAGTCGTCAACGGACCGAACGGCGACGAGTATCGAGACTTACCGTCGATTCGCACACCTGACGGTCAAGTGATCACGCGCTGGCGATTGAGTCTCGAAGAGCGAGCGGCTATCGTTCGCGGTGACGACATTTTCGTGACTCTACTTTCCGGCGGCGCGATCAATCCGTTCTTCGTGACGGTCGGACCTGTGAATTGGGCGGTGCCTCTTGAAGACCGTCGCTGACTGCGAGGCGGGTAAATGAGCTTCACGTCGGTTCGCACACCGGAGCGCAAACTCGCCGTCGCGCGTCGGTTGATTCTCTCAGCGACGAGAGAAATACGCATTCGAGAACAAATGGAGCGGGCGGCCGATAAGTGTGCGTGTGGGCATCGTCGCGACAAGCACGCGATTTCGACGTCGATCAACTACACCGAAGGGTTCTGTATGGCCTGTCCGTTGAAGAAGGGGCACTCGGTGTGTCAGTGGTTCAACTATCGCGGAGAAGGACGATGAAGACCGACGCTGAACTCGCGCGACTCGCGCACGAAGTCGCCATCGGTGTGCTCCATCCTGATATCGGCGATTGGTATCAGGAACTCACAGACAATGAGAAGCACGTTGTGATGGCGTTGGCGTGTTATGAAGTCGGCTACGTCAAACCGAAAGAGAAGACGGCGCAACGCAAGGCGCAACGGCTCCTGCGGACATGGCTGACGCCTGAACAGCGCGAGTCACTGAAACGTAAGCAGCAATTCATCGTCGTCGGTTCTCTCGGTGGACGTTACCGACTCATGCCACGAATGGGCCGCACGGCAAGGATCGAGCGCCACGGCACGCGAGACTTCGAGACGGCGACGTACTGTCTTCACGATGACGCATCAGAACTCCCGGCGGCCGATCTCGCGCTCGCGCACTACCTGATGATCATGACGGACGAAGCAGACTTTCTCGCGCAAGCCAACGAGCACAAAAATTCGATGCTCTGGAACAGCGAGTGGCTGAGACGACTCGCGGCTGGCCGGCGCGAACGGAAACGGCTAGCGGAACAGGAGCCAGCCGCATGAAAGGACAACGATGACGACACCGGTAACGCTCCGCGCTGCCTACCTTCTCGCGTCAGGCGATCTTGCGACTGCGGAACGGCAGATATCTGATTTACGGATGGCGCTGAAGGATCTCGAAAAGCGCGCCGAGACGTGTCGCGAAATCAAAGAGGCGTTCCGAAACGCGGCGTGCGGGTCGTGTCTCGGACAAGGCTTCATTCAGCACTTCTACGCGCAGGACGATGTGAAAGCTGAACGCTGCGAAACGTGCGGCGGGACCGGCCTACCGAAATAAGGTTTGCGTTCGGCGCGAGTCGCGTATATGCTTGACAGCACTGTGGACGCAAAGACGGAACCGCTGCACGGCACTTGGCGCTGCTACGCGACTGGTTGCAGGCGCGTGGACTGCACGGCGGCATGGGCGACGTACTGCCGTGACAAGGCTCGGGCGCGTGGACGCCGGCCGCGTGCGGTCCTGAACGCGGCGAAGCGGATGGGCCTGACGAAGCAGCGCGGCGAGTCTCAGCGCCAGTTCGAGAAGCGGATGGCCGAGACGAAGGCATGGCTGCGGAACGAACCGTACTATACCGACCGGAGCGAGCGCGCGATAACGGTGCATCCGACCGCACTCGGGATGCAGATCCTTCAGGCGGCGCAGGCGCGCACCGGAAGGGATCACGACGACTTGATTGAGCGCTTGCTTCGCGTCGGCGGTGCGACGGTTGGATTCGACGAGGCAAGATCGACGTAAGGGGTGTTTGAGGCACGGTGTTGGCGATCGGCTACTTCATACAGCGAAGTGCTCGAAAGGGCACGCCGATCGCGTGGGTTTCCTGCCTCTTTTGAAGTCGTTCGTGGCGCAGTGATAGTCGGCTGTTACTTCATTTGCAATGAGCGCGGCGAAAGCCGCTGACAGCAGGCGCCGGTTTCTCGCCACGGTTTCTATCGTGTCAGGGGGAGTTGAAATGCGGTCAAACGTCAAAGAAAAGCCGGAACCGATTCTCACGCACGGTGGAGCGGCGGCGACGCGCGTTCCGGCGCTCGTGACGCTGCGACGGCTCTGTCTCGCTGCATTACTCTTCGAGGATCAGCACTACCAGTCCGGTGCAAGTCACGCGTCCGATGTGGCTGACATCGTGAAGACGCTCGTCGAAGCCGGGAAGGCAGACGCGGTCGCTGCGCTCGCCGTGGAGTGCCGCGAGAAGATGTATCTGCGGCACATGCCGCTCTACCTGACGGCGCTTCTGACGCAGTACGCGGGCTGCGGGCCGCTCGTGGCGGCGACGTTGCCGCGCGTGATTCAGCGCGCCGACGAACCGGCTGAATTCGTCGCGCTCTACGCGAAGTTGTTTCCGAAGTCGCTCCGCGCTACGCGCAATTACAAGACGGCTGAAGCAACCGGCGCATTGGCCGGAGTGAAACTATCGGCCGCGGTGAAGCGCGGACTCGCGAAGGCACTCCTCCCGTTCAACGCATACGCACTAGCAAAATACGATCGCGACGGCGCGATCCGTCTGCGCGATGTGTTTCGGCTCGTGCATCCGAAGCCGAAGGACACAGATCAGGCTGGCGTGTGGCGGAAGCTGATGAAAGGTGAACTCGACGCGCCGGATACTTGGGAGGTTCGTCTTTCTAGGTCAGGCACGATCGGGTTGAGCAAGAAGGAAGCATGGGAACAAGTGATTGACATGTGGATTACAAATGCCGAAAGGTAAATATCCACGAACCGACAAACATCGTGCGGCGATGTCTGCGGCTCATAAAGGTCAGCGCTTGACAGATGCTCGCCGATTAGCTTGTGGTGAAGTACTCAAACGTGTCGGAGTCGGAACGCGCTTCACATCAGGGCACGTTCCGTGGCACGCCGGAACCGCTAAGCCGAAAGTTCTTAAAGGCCGAGTTCAATCAGAAGAAACGCGCGCTAGGAAAAGCGCTGCGATGAAGGGCCGTACGAAGTCGCAGGAATGGCGACTGAAGTTGTCAGTCGCGCTGAAAGGGCGTCGACATAGCCAGGAGCGAGTGGCGGCGATAATTGCCGGCCTAACCGAGAGCCGACGATTGCCGAAAGCGATGAACAATCCTGAGCGTAGAATTATGGATGTGCTCGGCTCGATGTATGGCCAGCACAATCCGTATACGTTTACAGGTGATCGTCGGTTCTGGATTCAGACCGCCTCTAGACAGCGCAATCCTGATTTCACTGCCGTCTCGGAACGACAAATCATCGAGGTGTTCGGTCGGTACTGGCATCGCGATGACGATCCATTATCTGTTGTGAAAGAGTACGAACGCGTAGGGTGGTCGTGTCTGGTGTTGTGGGAAGACGAAATTGGAGCCGATGTCATAGACCGCATTCACGCCTTCACATTTCCAGCAGAATACGAGTTTGAATTATGGCAATTGAACAGAATCGCTTGATCGTAAGGAATCATTTCGCGCTCTTGCGAAACCTCCGCAATATCTGCGAATCTGGGGTGTCGACAACGCACATGAAGAAGGTTCGTTTGGCGCTAGCCCATGATTCATGGACGGGTTCAAAAATCCTGCCGTTCCGGTTTCTCGCGGCTGCGAAGCACGCGCCTGTGCTCGAAGACGAGATCGACGCGGCGATGATCCGTGCGGCTGGCGCGTTGCCGAAACTGGCCGGTCACACGCTCCTGATTGTCGATGTGTCTGGCTCGATGAACTCAGCGATGGGCGGCAAGTCTGAATTGACACGGCTCGACGCGGCGGCGGCGCTCACGATCCTCGCTCGCGAACAGTGCGAGCGTGTCACGATTGTCTGCACGGCTGGAAACGACTCGACGCAACGGCACGCGACGATGCTGATTCCGCCGCGTCGTGGTATGGCGCTACGAGATGCGGTCGTTGGGTCACGGAGCGAAATCGGCGGCGGCGGGATCTTCCTCGTGCAAGTCATGGAGTGGATCAAGGCGAACGTCTCTGAGCCGGCCGATCGTGTCGTCGTTTTCACCGACGAGCAGGACTGCGATCACACGCGCCGGCCTGACAGCGCCGAGCGGATTGGCAAGATCGCTAATTATCTCGTCAACGTCGGTGCCTACAAGAACGGGATCGTGTACTCGCCGTGGGTGAAGGTGGACGGGTTTTCTGAGCACGTTCTTGATTTCGTCGCTGCGCACGAAGCGACGGTGCTTCAATGACTGTTCAACGAAAGTACGATGCAACCGTGGCTCGGATCGCAGGGAATATTGCCGGAACCGTGCTGAGCCAAACTCACGATCCGAGCTACGGTGAAGACGCACTCACCGTGGTCGCGCAGGCATCTGTCTTTATCGCACGAGCCATCGTCGCTGAAGTAGAGCGCACGGAACCAAAACAGGACAATGCGAAATGACTGTGACCGTGAAAGGCGTGCAGGTGGAACTGACGCCGGTCGAGTCGTCGAACGTCGCAGGCGTTGGATTTATTGCTACGCACAGCGAGACGTGCTCGCTCATGCAGCCGCCCAAAGTGGAATACTTTCGTGGCGGCGCGCGGTTGCTAGAAAGTCCGATGGCCGTTGGTTGCTCCTGCACACCGATCGGAACACTAGTTGTGCAGTTCAAGAGCGGCGCAGCCTACACGTATCGGAACGTGCCGAAAGGAGTTCACGCCGCGCTGATGGCGTCGAAGTCGAAGGGGAAATATCTCCAGACTTACATCGTCGGCAACCACGACGCGTATCCATTCGAGCGCGTCACGGAAGTTGTCATAGGAAATAACTAAGGAGATAAACATGACACAAGATGCGACCGCTGGTCCCGCAGAGACGGGCCAACCAGCACCGACCGGATTCATCGACGATCCGCACGATCTCGGCAACCGTATTCTGCGGTGGAAAGAACAAGGCTTCCACGTTCTCTCGCCGGCAATCCAAATTTCCCACTTCGCATCCGGCTACGGAGTCAACGCGTCGCTTGTCATGCTCGACCCGAACGTCGCTGACGGCGGTTCAGGGATCGATGTGTACTTCGACAAGAACACGATGAACGGCAAGGGCGACAACCGCGACGGCGCCGAACAACGCGCGCCGAGCAAGATCGGCCTATTGAAGATCGCCGCCGCCGCTGGCGTCTCGTGGGTCGAGCCGTATGGCCGCGTCGATGACTTGACTATTCAGAATCTCTGGATCTACCGCGTGACAGGCGTCTACCTCGCCTACGATGGCACTCCGCAGGTGATCAAGGGCGAGAAAGAGATCGACTACCGCGACGGCTCATCACAGATCGGCGAGTGGAGCCGAGCCGAGTGGCGCGAGATCGAAGAGCGCAACCGGAAGCTGAAATCGCAGGAACGGCAAACACACATCAACGGATGGAGCGACCGACGTGTCCGGATGGCGCGGACGAACGGCGCGGAGCGGGCCGAGACAGGCGCACTCACGCGAGCGATCCGCACGCTCGGGATCAAGCACGTCTTCACAATCGCCGAACTCAAGAAACCGTTCGTCGCGTTGCGGGTCTGCCCAATGGTAGACATGAGCGATCCGGACGTGCGGCGCGAAGTCACAGCCGGGATGCTCGGTGGCGTGGCGAAGCTCTACGCACATGTGCAGCCGTCGCAGCAGCACGAACGCCAGACATACCGGATCGAAGCGCCGCGCGAGACAATTGATGTCGAGGCGCTGCGGGAGTCCTTCCGTGAACCGGAGACGGTCCCTGCGCGCCGCGAAGGACCAGCGCAGCAGCACGCCACCGTCACCCCGCCAGTTCAGACGCAGGCACAACCGCCGCAACAGGTCGCTGCGCCTGTGTCCCAGCCACAGCAGATCGATCCGAATGCAGACGACGCCGAGCACGAGCCCGATCTTCCAGCCGGCGCGGTCTGGCTCAAGGACGTGCGCAAGGAACACGTTCCGTACAGTCGCAACCATCAGAAATTCGGCGAGAAGTTCACGAAGTGGTTCGTGACGGATCACAACGGCGAAGAGAGCGAGACGATCTTCGGGAAGTGGGGATCGATCATCGATCGCGCCTACTACGAAGGGCTGCCGGTATTTTTACAGACGGTCGGGAAGACGTTCCGTGGCACCGTGACGCAGGAGATCCAGAACGTCAAGATCGCGACCGGCGAGGAAGACGTGCCGCTGCCGCTCGATTCGGAGATGCCGAAGCTATGACCGTCAAGACACTCATCGCTGCTTTATTGGCATTGCCGGCAGACAAACCAGTATTCATTTGCGATGTCCGGTATCAGCGGTATCTCGACATCGAAGACGTCAAGATATCAGATAGCGACGTCACAAGTAGCCAGAGTGGAACCATCGTGCTTTTGATTGGGAGTTATTCGTGAGCCCTACTAGTTCTCCACTCGCTGAACAGATCGGCTGTGCGCTGAACTTCGCGAACGACTACGGCTCAATCGACGGCGACTGGCACAAGGCATGGGTCATCGATCAGATGGTCCGCGCCCTTACTGGCGACGGCTACGACGCATGGATCGCGGCGCACAAGGCCGGCAAGGACGGACCGGAGACGTACGGCTGGGACGAAGGAATCGCGCCGTGATCGCGAAACTACTCATGCGCGACGACGAAGGACACCCGGTCGCGGTCGTTGACGCTCGGCAGTGCGACTCAAAGGATCACGAGCCGCGACTGGCGACGGTGCTCCTTCACTGGGTGACAGGGCCGATTGACTATTGCTAATCGTGCGCAGAGAAGATGCTCGGAATCGCGGCCGTGCTCGGCACGCACTGTCACACCGAACCGATTGCGCCGCCGGAATTACCGACGACGGTTCGCGCGATCGACTTCAGTCTCGGAAAGGCACAATGACGCGCTTCGCATGTATCGGCGACACGCATCTATTCGGCGGATCTCGGAACGCGGACAGGATTCGGATCGTGAAGCAGATCGTGGCCGAAGGGATCGCGCTGGACGATCTCGGCGCCTTCATATATCCGGGCGACTTGTTCGACGCAGCATCCTCGACAGTGAACAGGAATGCGCTCAATGACATCGTTCAGACAATGGCGGAACACGCGCCGGTATTAATCTGCCGTGGGAATCACGATGGCGTCGGCGAATTAGATGTCTTCGCGAAGCTCGCTGCGAAGTGGCCGATCTACGTTGTCACGTCGGCGCAATGTCTGCGAGTTCATTGCGCGAACGGTTCAGACGCGACAGTATTTTTTCTGTCTTACCCTGAGAAGGCGGTGCTTGTTTCGTCCGGCGTTGCGCCGGCAGACATTCCGCAAGCGGCAGCGGTTGCGCTTGACGCGATCTTTCTCGGAGCCGGAACAGAACTCGCAGCGGCGCGGAAGCGCGGCGACTTGACGCTCATGATCGGGCACGGCACGATCCGCGGCGCGAAGAGTAGCGTCGGTCAACCGATGGGCCTAGAACGTGACATCGCAATCGACGCGAGTCAACTCGACAGGCTCGGGCCAATCGCTAAAATCTGGTCGCACATTCACAAGCCGCAGGAAATTCACGGCGCGCACTATCTCGGATCTATTGCGCCGATGGATTGGGGGGAGACAGGCGACCATCGCTGGTTGATCGTAGACGTGGATCACGATTCCTCGTTCACGGTGGAGTCACGGCGGATTAATGTCCCGGCGCTCTGGCACGTCGAGGGCGACCTGTCACGGGACGGGTTCACGAACGTACGGGCGACCGCTGGACCTGACGGCGAGGCGCTAGAGATGCCGTCTCGGTGCGGCGTCTGCGGGATGACGTCAGCCGAAGGGATGGTGACGACGATAGAAGACGGCGCACGCGTCTGCGATACATGCGGGAATCCTGTTACGGTGTCGTGGGTCGGTTGTGAAGTCAGAGTCCGCGCGAGATATCATCAAAGCGAAGGCGCGATTCTGGAAGCCGCGCAAGCGCACGTCAAGGCGCAATTCGCTGAGGCATTGCGGTTTGAGTTCGAGCCGATCTGCGTGCCTGACCGGGCGCTACGGGCTCCAGAAGTAGCCGTCGCTCGAACGCTCGGAGAAAAGTTGCACGCGTGGGCCACGGTTGCCGGCGTCGTATTACCGGATGACGCAGCGGCAAAAGCGGAAGCACTGGACGGACCAGAAGCGGATAGCGTTGTGGCGGATGTCGAGCGCCGGATGGCCGCGCTCGTTGAACTCCAAACACGGATCACACCCTAAGGAGCGGCTGGGCAATCCTGCACGGCCGACGGAGAGATCCGGAGTCCTAAGCGCCACGGAGGGACGGAGAAAATCCGTGGCACCGTTAACCGGTTAACACGTTCGGAGGCGACACGCGATGGTCACTGGAAAGATCAAATCTCTCTCGAAGAAGTTTGGGTTTGCGTCATCTGGCAGTGTTGACTACTTTTTCCACGGCGGGTCGCTCGACAAAACGCAGGGTTTGACGTTGGAAGATTTCAGGGTTGGGGACGTCGTGGAATTCGAGCCCGGCGAAGGCGAGAAAGGCCCAAGAGCTAGTGCCGTACGGAAGGTGTCATGACCGGCGCCGAACTAATCACGGCGGAACGCGCCAAGCACGCCGAGAAAGGCTTCGGCGCAGAGCATGACGACAAGCATGGCGTCGGGGTGCTGTGTCTCGCAGCGGCGCTCTTGGCGACATGGGAGCGCCTTTACGGGTGCAACGAGAGCGCGAACGGGATTCATTTCGAGGACGACTGGCCGTTCAATGACTACGACCCTAGACCGTACGAAGGGAACGTGATTCAGCACAATCGTTCTCTGAGCCACGCGGAGCGGATCAAACAGCTTGCCGTTGCCGGCGCGTTCATCGCGGCAGAAATCGACCTGCTCCAGCGCATCCCGGCGAAGGAGTTCGACAGGTATCGTTCGCCAAGCGGGATTCTGGAGCAATAAAAATTCATGAGCACAGTCACCGTCTCCGGCGCCAGCGACGACTTGATCGAGATCGAAGGCGATCTCTCTGAGGAATTCAACGGCAGCGAAGAACCGCGCTGGCTCGCGTTCAGTGACGGAACGCTGTTGACGATTCAGTACGGCGTCGGTGGTGGGTTCTGGCGGATCTCGGTGCTCGCGCAAGGGACATGCGCCGTGACGAAAGTCGAAGGCACCGATGAAGGCGACGACTATTCCGACAAGGTGACGTTGCACGGCGCCGATCTCTCGTGGGTCGTCTGCGGGGATCGCTACGAGAAGATCGGCAAGAGGAAGAAGCGATGAACGGCAGAGAACAATACGTCGCTCTTGCTGCCGAAGGAAAACCGCTCGTCTCAGTATCGGTGTGGCGATTCTGGGCGCAAGAGATGTTGGACATCTTCAGTGCTGCCGGCTATCGACTGCGGCATATCTCAGAACACAAGGACGGCGACAGCGTTCGTACTCAGGACACGGTCTACGATTTCATCTTTGAGAAGATCGCATGAAACTTGAACGCCTAGAGATCGCCGGCTTCCTGCACTTCACGGAACCAGCCGTGCTCGACTTGCGCGAGATCCCGCACGGGCTCGTCGCGATCACTGGCGCGAATGGCAACGGCAAGACAAGAATCCTCGACGCCGCCATCGGATCGCTCTACGGTCCCGGCGTTATCAACAACGCCTTCCCGTCGCGAGAAGGCTCACTCGCGGAGTATGCGACATCGAGAGACGCCTACATCGAAACGCTCTGGGAAGTAGACGAAGGCCACTACCGCGCCAGAGTCAACGTCGACGGCGTGAGACGCAACACCGATGCGGTGCTCGAAACAGTCATCGGGACGCTCCGTGCGCCGCTGAACGACGGCAAGACGTCTACTTTCCGCGAAGAAGTTGCACGCAGATTCCCGTCAAAGCGGCAAGTCCTCGCGTCGGCCTTCGCATCGCAGAACAAATCTGGATCGTTCGTCGCGCTCGATCAGAAGGGCCGCATGGAATTGTTCGCGGAACTCTGCGATCTCGGCCACTACGCAGAGAAGGCGGAAGCGGCGAAGAAGTGTGTGACAGCGGTCGAGAAATCGCGGGCCGCGTTGCTGGCGGCTCAGGACGTGCTCGCGCGTGAAGCCTGCGCGGACGTCGCGCAGGCGCTCGACGGCCGGCGTCTCGAACTCTCGCTCGCGGCGGATCTGGCGCGTGACGAATGGCAATCGCTCACAACAAAGATTGATGCGCTCGAATCGGAGCGCGAGACGTGCGCGGCACAGGCGAGTCAGAACGTCGTCGCCGAAGCGCTGCTAAAAGAGATCGACGGAAAGATCAATGCGCTGAAGTTTGAACATGACCGGCTTTCTGACGGCATGGTCCGCGCGAACGCTGAAGCGGACAGTGAGCGGGCAAGGGCGGACATCCGGAAGAAGGGCGCACTCGCCGAGGTCGCGGCGAAGGCGAAGGAAGCGACCGAAGCGTGCGTGAAGACGCTGGCAGATTTGCTTGAGCGCATCACGAACAACCAGACGATCCTCGCGCAAGCCGACGAGATTCGCGCAGCCGCGAAAGCGAAACACACGGCTGAAGACCGGCTCGTGGAATTGCGCGCCGACGAGACGGCGCGGCAAGCACGCGTCGATGGATTCCTCGCGGTCAAGGGAGACGCGGATCGCGCCGTCACGGAAGCGAAACACGTCATCGTTGAACTCGACCGCGCCCGGCGACAAGCCGACACACTGACGTCTGTGCCGTGCGGCGGCGCCGGTGAGTATGCGTCCTGCCGTTTCTTGACGGATGCGACGGCGGCAGCGGTGTTGATTCCTGCGCTTGCTGAGAAGGACGCGGCGGCGGTAGACATCGGTCTACGCGCCGTGGATGCACAGAAAGCACTCGACACGGCGAAGGATGCGCTCACTGACGTCAAGAAGCAGATCGCGGTTCTGACGGTGGAGATCGCGACACACGTCAAGGCGAAGCTCGAACCGCACCTTGCGGCGGCCGAAGAGAAGGTCGCCGGGTACAAGCGAGAGCAGGTCAAGGCCGAAGCGGATCGCGTTAACCGGTTAACAGAACTGGACGAACAGCGGCTCCGAGCGGACGAAGCGCACGCGGACGCGATTGCGGATCTCGAAAATCGACTCGGGCACCGGCTTGAAGAAATCGAGGCGCGTCAGAAAGCCGTCACGCAGGAACTTGAGACGCATGTTTCTGCGCGTCAGGAAGCCGCAGGTGCGGTCGAAGCGACACGGGGCGCCAAGACGGCGCTCGACGCGGCCGACGCGACGCTGAAGGCGTGGAGACTAGCACAGACGTCAATGGCGCGGGATCAGGCTCGGGCCGAAGCAGGGCTCGAAGACGTCGGCCGGCAACAGGCCGCGCTGGACGCGAAGCGGGCGGATCTAGCCGGCGTGCAGGAGCGTCTGAAGACGGCTGACAGCGAACTCTTGGTCTGGCAGATGCTTGCGAAAGCGTTCGGGCGCGACGGATTACCAAAGCTCGAAGTGGACGCGGCCGGGCCGACCGTCTCGAACCTGACAAACGATCTGCTCTCGTCGTGCTTTGGGACGCGGTTCACGGTGGAGATCGTGACGCAGGTCGCGAAAGCGGACGGTAAGGGGTTGAAAGAGTTCTTCGACATCCAAGTGTTCGACAATACGTACGGTGGCGAAGTGCGCGGCATCTCGGACCTGTCAGGCGGCGAGCGCGTGATCGTCGAGGAGGCGTTGCGAGCGGCCATCGCATTGTTCGTCAACAGCCGGAACCGTCAGCCGATCCGCACGCTCTGGAGAGACGAGACGACCGGTGCGCTCGATCCCGAGAACGTGCCGCGCTACGTGTCCATGCTGCGTCGCATTCAACAACTCGGCGGATTCGATCACGTTCTGTTCGTGACGCATTCGCCTGACGCCGCGGCAATGGCTGATTGTCAGGTGCGCGTAGCGAATGGACAACCGACCGTCGTCTTTCCACCGTACGAGGATGCGGCGTGAAGCAACAACCACTGATAGCGGCAGATCATCAGAGCTTTCAGACAAAGCGACTGAAGAAGTACAACGACGTGAATCCAGAACGGATCTACGCGGCGCATTGGAAGCGGAAGAATCGTCGCGAAGCCGGCGTGAACGGTGGAGCGGCGTTGATCGAATGGATTCTCTGTCCGAGTGAGCAACAATATCCGTCGCCTGTCTCACGCCGAGACGCCGCCGTTGCTGCATCGGTGATTCAGTGGCTCGGTACGAATTGCGGACTCGGGTTTATTTGGGAAGTTGAGCGCAAGATCGACAAAGCGAGGCGCACTGAAGCGGAGAAGCGTGAACGGCCGTCATTGTTCGCGGTGCGACGCGATGCCGAGAAGGCGCCGCCGTTTGAGCCGATCCGCGCTATCGCGGTGCGTGGGAAGATACGGTGAAGGTCCGTCTCGTACTCGACGTGAACGCCTTCGAGCGGTATGTCATTGCTCGCTACTTTAGGCCAGTGGCGATCAACGCTATCCCTACTGACAGGACGCGTACGCGGGCGACGCGGAAGCAGGTCAGGCGGTTCGTGACGGCGGCGCTGAAATCGGCGGTGAGGGAGCAGGCGCAAGATGTACTTGACGCACGGGCGCGCACGGTCGCGGATCGGCTCAGGCTTCCGAAAGGGCATTGCACCGACGAACACCTGACCGAGCCGAAAGAGAAACAGAAGGGGCTACCGATTTGAGCGCGAAGAATGGAGAATCTGACGGCGCGGTGACGCGGTGCTATGCGATCTACGCATCGTGCCTTGCGAAAAAATGGGGCATCGAGGCACCAGTCACGGTGAGCGCGCCGGCAGTGAATCATCTCAAGGATTTAGTAGCGGCACGCGGCGAGTACGCGACGACGCAATTGATCTACGATTTCTTCGCGTCGGACGATCCGCAGGTCACGCGCTCGAACTACACGATTGAGACATCGCGAAATGGAAACGATGAAGCGACCAACGTCAGAGCAGTATCGTGCGGCGGCGTTGAGACTCTTTCCGGCACCTGACGGGAAAGAGATCAGCGTCGGACATTTCGCGACGGTCCAACCGCTCTTCGATGAAGGCGCCTTTGTTGACCTGACGGTTTTCGTGCCTGCCGACGAAGCGGCGAAGGAATCGACAGAGCGATGACGACTCCGTTTCAGGTCTTCTTCTGGCTCATGGTCGGTCACGCTGTGGCCGACTGTATCCTGAATTCCGCGACGCTCTCGAACGACAAGAACCGCCATGTCCGACCGCACCTGTGGCTGCAAGCGATGACGGCGCACTGCCTGACGAACGCCGGCGCGGTGGCGCTCGCGACGGGTTCGGTCCGGATCGGCGTCAATGAATTCGTCGCGCACTTCGTGATCGACAGTGCTAAGTGCGAAGGCTGGATCGGGCCACGCACGGATCAATGCCTACACTTCGCGTGTAAGGTGCTGTGGGTGCTCTGGTGGATGTGGCGATGATCGACGACACGGTGCCGCACGCGATGACGCTCGCGAAGGACGGAAAGTTCTGGCGCTCGACGTGTGCCTGCGGTTGGTGGTCGAAGCTGTGTCGCTCGAAGGCGGCAGCGGAGCGGTCGAAGTTCTTTCATCTCGGGCCGCAGGTCACGGTGACGTCGAAACGTTCACGGACGCCGGGGTTACGGCCGCCCGGTTCGCGACGGCTCGCGACCTACGACAGTTCCGCGGCAGGCGTGCTCGACGCGAAGGATCGGATCACGCCTACGAAACGCGAGAAGGCCAAGAAAGATCGCGCCGAAGCAAAGGTCAAGAAGGAGGTACGTGCGAAGGTGGCGGCGCGCGACGGGCATTGCCGACTTCTGCAATTGTGTTTCAATCCGTACGAACCGCACGAATTTGGCGACTGCGCCAGCGGTAGCGAGTGGGCGCATCTCGTGAGTCGAGCCAAGACACGCAAGATGGCTCCAGAGTTACGACATACGACGCAGACCAGCGTGATGTTATGCGGCGGTCCTGACGGCGGTCATCACTATGCGCACGACAAAGGGACTGGCGAGAAGAAGTTGAAGATCGAAGCGTTGACAAAGCGCGGTGCGGATGGGCCGCTTCGATTCACGTTGGGGAAGTTGGTCTATGAAGAGCCGAACCGTGGCTGAGAAGCAGGACGTCAAGGTCTGCCACGCCGGGCTCGTGTTCTACGACCGCGCGCTCAGGAAGAACAGGATGACATCGCGGTGCTCGAAGAACGGGAAGGCGATCAATCTGCGTCGTGCGACATGGACGGTACGGCCGGATCTGGTGACGTGTCCACGGTGCAAGGCGATCCTTGCGAGGCAGCGCGCGTGAGAGACGACAATCTGTTCGTTGACGTTGTTGAGGTTGTTGATGTCGTCGACGACTTGTGCGTTGGCGTTGCAGCAGAGCATATCGTGTGTGCCGACTTGCTCATGCAAGGCTATAGGGCGTTTCGCACCGATCAGTTTTGCGCGTATGACGTGGCTGTCGAACACGATGGTCGCATCGTAAAAGTGCAGGTGAAGGGCACGCGCGGACTGCGGGCTGTTCCTCAACGTCGCAACCAAACCGACGCCTACTTATTCCATTTGCGGCGGGCTGGCAAAGGGGGGAAGCGTCGGTACGGTAGTGATGAGTTCGATGTCGTGGCGTTGGTGGCTTTGGACATTAAGCGGATCGCTTATTTCAAGATCGGCGATCTGCGCGATGTCATGCACCTACTTGCGCCGGGACACGAAAAAGGGTATCAATATACTAGACGGGGGAACACACACAAGCTAAGCTCTACTGGATGCTCGACACGTTGTTCTCTATTCCAGGTCTCGGGACGTTCCTTAAAGCGCTGGGGTCAAAGGTGCTCGGGATAACCGACGCACCGAACGTCCGCATTATGGACTGGAAGACGGTCGAAACCGTCAACGATCCACGCCCTGCTTGGTATCACTGGGTACACGCTCGCTGCGTCAATGAACAACGACTCGGGCGATCAAGCTGGCTGCGAACCAGATCAACGGGAGGATGCCACGCGCGCGTTGATTTTAGGCGAGATGGTGAAGGCGATCAGGTGGTCTGGTGGGACAACGCGCCCTTTACGACGGGTGGGCCTGAAACAATCCAGACGCTGAGCCTCGAAGCAGGGGACCGGAGATTCTTTGTGCCGGTGTTTCTGAATCTTCCGAGGGCCGTCCCTGATCCTCGCGGTGCCGGAACGACGACGCTGGGGCCGGGCCTATTTCCAACGGGGAACCAGTTCTTTGGTGGTGTCACTCAAGTGCTGCCGCCGGGAAGATACACAATCACGCTGACGATTCGTCAGGGTGATCTGGTTCTGGCGACAGGATCATATGACGTGGTTGCAGTCGTGGTCATTCAAGAACCACCAGCATCGAGCGCTAATAGCCTTCTGGTTCTGGCGGATGAGCCTCGCCTGCGGGAGTTACTGGAAACTGGAACGCACACGCTCTTAGGCGCTGACCTTTCCCAGAACCAAATGATCTGGACGTGGGAAACGTGGCGGGACGCCGTTAGTCAGTGGACCGATAGAGTGAAGTGGAATCTCCGTGGCCTCAATAAACGCGACATGGATTATTTCGCAGCCGACTTGAATCCGCAAGCGTTGCCAACTGTGCAGGGCGTCCACGAAGCTCACTCAAACCTTCGGACGATCCTTGCCGAGCGGATCAGGCGCCTCGATGAAATTATTCGACGGATGGACCAAAACAGATGACACTGTTATTATGGAGGCGAAATGGCGCGTCCGTCGAAGGATTATCGGGCGTTTCGCGATCTGACAGATCGCCTGCTCGCGGTGCCGCGCGCCACGGTCGAAAAGCGCCTCGCAGAACACCGCGAGCAAGCGGCCAAGAACCCGCGCAAACGTGGGCCGAAACCGAAGTAATCACTTCTTCCATCCGCGCCGAAGCTGTTTCCCCGCTATGCCGGGACGGTTCCTGCGCTCAGTGCTCCGATCAGATCCTTGTAGGTCAGCCGCTTGCCGACGATGCTGGTAATCACACGGCTGAAACGATCCGCGTCGTTCATGTCCCGCCGGTTGTTGAAGCGGAACGCTTGTTCGTCAAGATACCGGAACAGGTGAAACGGCTCGACGCTGACATAGGTGCCCTTAAGCGCCCGCTTCAACAGCGACCAGTAGTTTTCCAACCCGTTGGTGTGGACCTGCCCATCAACGTATTGCTCGGCATGGTCGATCACGCCGTGAACGTACCCGCGCTCGCCCATGCGGTCGTAGGAGCGAAGCGCGTCGGTGTAGAGACTCGCGCCAGATTCGACGTGCTCAGCGACGGTCTGTTCCAATTCATGCTTCCGGCGGTTGGCAATAACCTTCGTTCGCACTTGGCTTCCGCCGTCGTCTTTCCGGTGCCGTTCCAGCAGGCCCATGACGGCGACCTTGCCGATCATCGAACGCGACTGCGAGATCCCGAGGCGCTTCCGCTTCCGGGCGTGCATGTTGCGGGCCTTGCCGCCGATGAAGGTTTCATCAACTTCTACTTCACCGCCGAGCTTGCCGCCGGTATCGGCGTCCTGCATCGCCAGCCGAACGCGCTGCAACATGAACCACGCAGTCTTTTGGGTGACGCCAATCGACCGCGCGATCTCATGGCTGCTGACGCCGTTCTTCATGTTGGCAATCATCCACACGACCGGAAGCCACTTATCAAGACCGAGCGCGGAGTCCTCGAAGATGGTGCCGGTCTTGAGCGTGAACTTCCGTTTCGGGTGCCGCGTCTTGCATTCCCACCCGTTGCGGGACGAGTCGAAATACACCGATTCCGAGCCGCAGACGGGGCAAGAGACACCATTCGGCCAGCGACGGGAAACCAAGTATTCGCGGCAGTTTACGGGGTCGGCAAAGTAGCGGATCGCGTCGGTCAACGTGCGGGGCTGGCTGCTCATAGGGACCAGTCTATATGAGCCTAACTCCCCCGTCAAGTATATTATTGCCCGAAAAAGTGTCAAGAGCGAAACGAAGTTTTACTGCGGCAACATTCGCGTCCTGCCTCTGTGGTGCGAAATGATTTACCACGGAGACTTATTTTCAGTACTGCCGACTCTCGCGGCGGAGTCTATAGATGCCGCGATAACCGACCCTCCGTATGGGATTTCGTTCATGGGGAAGTCGTGGGACAACTTCAGTCCGACAGCGACGAAGGAACGGATTCTCCCCAACCACGAGATCGAGTCAGACAATCCGAATCTCAAAGGTCGCACGCGCGCTCCGGCGTCGTCACCGTCAGCCGTGGAGTACAACCGAAGTCTCGCTGGTCAGCGTGAGTTTCAAGAGTGGACAGAGCGATGGGCACGAGAAGTGTTTCGCGTGCTGAAGCCGGGCGCGCATTTGCTCGTCTGCGGTGCGCCCCGATCGTTTCATCGGATGGCCTGCGGGATTGAAGACGCCGGGTTCGAGGTTCGCGATTGCCTGTCGTGGCTTTTCGGATCTGGATTTCCAAAATCACTCAACGTCAGCAAGGCGATCGATAAAACTGGCGGCGTCTCGTGTGATGGTGACGCTGTCGCCACTCATATCAGAGAGAAACGTAAAGCGGCTGGGATCTCAGTCGTCGAGATGGCATCGTGGTTCCCCTACAAGGAAGTTACCAAAAACTGGGAACGTCTCGACGCCGGTCAGCGCATTCCTTCGGCTGCTGATTATGCTGTTCTCGTAGAGCGGTTATCGGCCGATCCGACGCTTGAAATTCGTCGTGCCGCTGCTGAACGTGAAGTGATTGCACGCAAGGGAGACGGGTTAGCGCAAAGCTGGGCGCGAAACGGAGACGCAGGGTACGAGAAGGAATACGATGTCACGGCGGCGTCTACCGATGCCGCGAAGAAATGGGACGGCTGGGGGACGGCGCTCAAGCCGGGATGGGAACCGATCTTCGTCGCGCGGAAGCCATTCTCAGGAACGGTTGCGGCGAACGCTCTTGAGCACGGCACAGGGGCGCTGAATATCGACGCCTGCAGAATCCGCTCAACTGACGGTCAGTTAGCCGAGAAGTACGCCAGCGTGCAGAACGCCGGTTCGCGCGAGAACACGATCTTCGGGAAAGACGCTCGAGATCGCGCCGGTGCTGAACCGAACGACGCCGGGAGATGGCCGGCAAATGTTCTGCTCAGCCACACGCCGGATTGTCGAGAAGTCGGCGCGAAGCGCGTTAAAGGATCAACTCTACAAGGCGACAAGTCAAACGACAGACGACACAGGCAATCCGACTTTGGGATGTCTGCTGGCGTTCACGGCGGATTTACCGACTCGGACGGCATGGAAGAAGTTGAAGCGTGGGAATGCTCGCCTGACTGTCCAGTGCGACTGCTCGACGAACAGACCGGAGAATTAGCGTCAGGTGTGGCTGTGCAGCGAAACGGTGGCGGTCAGCGCATTGGGTATGGGAGCGATCCGGAGAGTGGCGGCATGTTCCGTGACGACGTTGGTTTCGGTGGGACAGGCGGCGCTTCAAGATTTTTCTACTGCGCGAAGCCATCGCGTGAAGAACGCGACTACGGGTGCGAGTCGTTGCCGAAGTCTAAGGCCGGCTCGCTGAACATGCGGACTGATGCACACGCGGTCGCAACCGGCAATGAGACAGCGCCATCGCGCAATATTCATCCAACCGTGAAGCCTATTAAACTCATGCGGTGGCTCGTGCGACTCGTCACGCCGCCAAATGGTCGCGTGCTCGATCCGTTCGGCGGCAGCTTCACGACTGCGATGGCGTGCGCTTACGAGCAACGGCAGTTCGCGATCATCGAACGTGAAGCGGAGTACGTCGAGATCGGCGTCAGGCGCGTGAGCGCGGTGAATCCGTTGTTCGCTGACGCCGAAGAGTTGTGCGTGAACGTGATCGAGTCGCTACCGAAGCGAATCACGGTGGAAGAGTAATGGCATCTCGTCCTATTCAGCACTTGCAATCCGTGGTCAACGTGCCGAAGATCGAGCCGGTGAACCTTGCGCCATTGATGACGGTGCCGATTGGTGAGCACTTCAAGGTGACACCAACAGGGCTCGAAATTCACGGGGATCCATCGTTCGAGATTTGCACGAGCTTCTGCGAAGTGCTGCGAACCTTCGAGCGGTCCATCCAATTTTGTATCGGCGATTTTGCCAATTACATGGAAGATCGATTCGGAGAACAGGCGAGTCAGGTGATCTGCGCCGAGACGGGCTGGTCGCGCGAGACGCTCAGAAATTACCGGTGGGTCAGCGAGAAACTCGCACCTGAAGATCGCATGATCGACCGTGGGTTGTCGTTCAAGCATCACATGGTCGTCGCGGCGCTCCCGCCAGTGCAGCAACGGAAATGGCTTGACAAAGCCATCGGAGATGGTGATGGCGAGCCGTGGAGCGTTAGCCGGTTAACAATCGCCTTGAAAGAAGGGGCTGACATTCCGGTCTCATCTTGGCGTATGATGCTGGTCTGTTCATCGGAACGGCAGCGGGCTAAGATTGCGAAGTATGCAGAACTCGAAGGCGCGACGGTGAAGATGTACGATGATCGGAAGGGGGAGAAATGAGCCTAGACGAACTCGCGGCGTTGTTCGAGAAACACGAGAACGAGTACTTGGAATTCAAGCCGATGCCGCCGCAACGGCTATGCGAGCGGCGCGATCTCTGCGCGTTCATCTTGCTTCACCAACTCGTGCCAGGCACGAACGACATGGTGAGCGCCGGAGAGCACGATCAGATTTGGCTCGACGTATCGGCGGAAGCGTTGGCGGCTGTCGCGATGGAGGATGACGTGTTGACGCTGATCCGGTGCGGCGTCATGTACGACGAAGAAACCGATTCCTTGTCGATGTTCGTATGAGCAAGATCGCGCAAGAGACGGCTAGGCTCGTCGAAGAGATGCGGAAGAAAGAACGGCTCAAAGCGCCGAAGACGGCAAAACGATACAAGGGGGAAACAATGGACGACGAGAGAGACGAACCGGCGAACGAACCGCCGGCAGACGAAGGCGACGGACTCGACGCACTACTCGAAGGCGGTACGAACGAAGAAATCGATGCAGGGCCAAGGATCGACGGCGAGTCGACATTGGGTGAACACGCGGCGGCAAAATCGGAAGGGAGAGCGAACGACATGGCAACGAAGAAGCGGTCACACAAGAAGAAGGCAAGCGTGTGGAAGGATCCGTCGGCGCCCAAGGCCGAGAAGAAGGCCAAGAAGGTGAAGGCCGCGAAGCCGGCGAAGGCCAAGAAGGCGTCCAAGCCGAAGGCCGAGAAGAAGCCGAAGGCCGCGAAGAAGGTCAAGGCGGACGGCGAAGGGCGCGTCCTGAAGACCTACCGGCTCGTGGACGGCATTCCGAAGGACATGAAGACCGGCACGGCGGCGTACCAGATCCTCGAAGCGATCAAGACGCTCGGCAACCCGACCGGCGCCGAGATTCGCGCTGAACTGCCGAAGTCGTTCAGCCGGCCGACGCTCCAGTTCAACCTCGGGAAGTTCCAGCGCGAGAAGATCGTCACCACGAAGGCGAAGTGAAGAAGTACGGCGTCATCGTGGCCGATCCAGCGTGGTCGTACGCGAACGCAGGTTGTCGCGGGGCGGCAGAGAACGAGTATCCAACGATGAGCGTCGAGGATATTTGTGCTCTGCCAGTTCGCGAGATGGCGGCTGACGATTGCGCGCTGTTCCTGTGGACGACATGGCCGCAGCTTCGCGAAGGGCTCGACGTGATCAAAGCGTGGGGCTTCGATTACATCACTGGATTACCCTGGATCAAAATCATTGGCGAACCGAGCCGGGATCTTTGGGGCGACTTAGTGATCACGGCACAGTACGGCGTCGGATTTTGGGTGCGCGGCTGCACGGAACCATTATTGATTGCGCGCAAGGGCGACGTGAAGGCCGCGAGCGGGGATCTCGTCGGCTTACTCTCGGAAAATCTACGTCACAGTCGGAAGCCGGAGAACGTGTATCACATCGCGGAACGTCTGCCGGGTCCATACCTAGAGATGTTCTGTCGGCGTCCGCGCGCAGGGTGGGATGTGTGGGGGAATGAGTCTGACGGGTCACGAGTGGTCCGTCAGACCGAAGTGGTTGAGCGAGACGTGGACGAACGTCAAGGGTCACTTCTGTATGGCGAGTAACGTCGCAAATGGCGCTCGCGTATCACTGTGGGACCGAGTCCGTGCGCGTTGCGAGTGGGTCGGTGAATGCTTTGTGTGGCAAGGCGCGAAAGTGCGGAACGGCTATGCTCAAATCAAAGGAGACGACGGCCGTTCGGTCTATGTTCATCGCGTAGCCTACGAGCACGTTTACGGGAAGATTAAAGAAGGCTTGACGATCGATCATGTCTATGCTCGCGGTTGTCGGTCTACGGCGTGTTGCAATGTCGCGCATCTAGAGGCGGTAACACATCGCGAGAATTGTCGACGAAGTGCGCCAGCGCGCAAACAGAAGTGCTCGCGCGGACATCCGTTCAGCGGCGACAACCTTTTCGTAAGGTCCAACGGAAATAGAGGATGTCGAACTTGCCATAACGAACGGAACTGCCTAAGCAGGCTCAGGATCAAGGCGCGCAATGCGAAGTAGTGCCAAGATCGGGGCTTACTACAAGGCGAAGACGCGGAAGCATCTCGCGTCGCTCGGGTATCAGGTCGTTGAAATGGAAGTCGTGCGTTGGGTGTTCACGCCTCGCGGTCGTCTTCCAATTAAGCGGGATCAGATGGCGAGCGATCTTCAGGCTGTATCTGCCGAAGAAATCATCTTTGTGCAGGTGAAGGGCGGCATCAAGAACGACATGGCCGGCGCAATCAAGGCGTTCAAGAAGCACACGTTTCCGCCATTCGCGAAGCTCTGGGTCGTGTTCTGGAAATTCAGGGCGCGCGGTCCGGTCGTCACCGACGTAACGAGTCAGGTTGTGCAATGAGCGACAAAACTCCAACGCGAAGTCCGCTTTACTGGCCTGACGGCTGGCCGCGAACGATTCCTGCTGCGCGTGAGCGCGCGAACTTCGGGAAGACAGCGACGACCTACGGATCACTGAAGGCCGACAACACGCGCGACATCCGAAAGCAAAAGGCGCAGTTAAATGCTGCCGATGCGACGGCGCGCCTCGAAAACGAACTCGAACGTCTCGGGGCGACGGACGCGATCCTGAGCACCAACCTGAAGCTCCGCCTTGACGGGACGCCACGATCTAACGAGGCGGAGCCATTCGACGTTGGGGCGGCCGTCTACTTCACGCTCGATAAGAAGCCGATCTGTTTTGCGTGCGATAAGTGGGATCGTGTCGCTGACAACATCGCAGCGATGGCGCAGCACATCGACGCTTTGCGGCGGATCGAACGGTATGGCGTCGGTCGGCGCGAACAGGTCTTCGCCGGCTACACGGCGCTTCCGCCGGTCGGCGGGACGGCAGGCGGTGACTGGCGCGTGGAATTCGGGTTCATGACCGGCGAGAAGCCCACGCTCGACATCGTCGAAGCGCGGTATCGCAGCCTCTTGAAGTCTCGGCATCCTGACAACGGCGGGAGTCATGACGCCGTGGTGCGGCTCAATCTCGCTCGCGATTCCGCGCGGGCCTACTTCACCGAGCACGCATGACCGCCTTCAAGAAACACCACACCGCAGAGTACCTACAGAAGTGGCCGCGCTGTGTCTGTAGCCATTCCAAGCAGATACATGTCATAGGTTGTAGACGTTGCGCCTGCGACCGATTCCGTGACGTGCTGAGCGAGAAGGAAGGCTATCCGGGCGGCTGCATGACGGCGAGCGGGATCATGTTCTACCCGCTGGCACCACGCGTTGAGGACGTGCGGATCAAAGACATCGCGCATCAACTCGCGGCGACAAACAGATTCACAGGGGCTACGCGATTTCCGTACTGTCCGACTGAAGACCAACGCATTCTGACGGCAGACTTGAGATGGATTCCGTCTGGCGACATGACTGTCGGTACTGAATTGCTCGGCTTCGATGAACACTTAGTCGAACGCGGAAGCGCCGCCGGGAGACGCCGAAGGTATCGTTTCGGTCAAATATTGACTGTTCAACGAATTCGTCGGCCAGTAATCCGCTTAGAAATAGCCAATGGAGCCACCGTCAAGGCGGCGGCAGAACATCCGTGGCTAGTAGCAACTAAGCAGTCTGGTAATCAGGAATGGGCGACTGCCGCTGAGATCGCGACCGCGATATCTCGTGGGCACAAGCGGTACATGAAACAGTTCATTGAACCGTGGTCGTTTTCGCCATCGCGAGCGGCTGGCTGGCTCGCTGGTATGTACGACGGAGAAGGGCATCTATCAATTGCTGATCGGAAAGGTTGTCAATTAGGATTAGCGCAGAATCAAGGGTTAGTGTTGGACGAAATAGTGCGAGTCCTAAACAGTCTCGGCTTCAAGTCTTTACGGCTTGCTCCAAAAGGCGACGGACGTGCGAATACTTGCGTGTCATTGCAAATGATGGGTGGCTGGCGAGAAGTAGCTAGACTACTTGGTTCAGTTCGTCCAGTCAGGTTGCTGGAGAAATTTGTGTCTTCGTTACGTGCTGGGCATTTCACGAAGCAGATGGAAGGTCAAGGCGAACCACTGGAAGTAGTGAAGTCATATAAGGAACCTGACGAATGGGTTGTAGGTCTTGAAACGAGCACGCGAACATATATCTGTGAAGGTTTCGGAGCACACAATTCGGTCGCTCAACACAGCGTGATCGTCAGCAGTCTCATGAACGAGACGCCAATGCGAGCACTATATGGACTCCTCCATGACGCGTCAGAGGCGTATCTTGGAGATGTGCCGCGGCCACTGAAATATCATCCAGACTACGTGTTCTATCATGTCGCCGAAGCACGGCTGCAAGCTGTGATCTACGATGCGCTCGGTCTTGACCCGCGCGGAGAACCAGAAGACAGGCGGACTGTCGACCGGCGCGTGCTGCGCTCAGAACAGGCCGCGCTGATGCCGCCGGCCGCGCCGAACGAAGATCGCAACGACGTTCCGGTGTATCCGCAGATCGTGTTTCAGCGATGGACGTTTGAGGAAGCGCGGCGAGAATTTCTCGGCCGGTTCTACTGGCTCCAGCGGCAATTAGTAGCCGGTTAAACGCGCGATGCCGAATACGTCATCGTTGTTTGAAGTTCCACAGAGCGCAGATGGATTCGATGCATTTTGGCGTCGTTACCCAAGGCGTGTCGGAAAACTAGCGGCTGAACGCGCGTTTCGAGTCGCGCTCAGGCGCGCAACTGTGGATGAAATCTTGACAGGTCTAGAACGCTACATTGCCACCAAACCATCGTACGCTGATTGGTGTCACCCACGGACATTTCTCACGCAGGGCCGATGGATGGACGACGTAGAACCTCCGGCGCGCGGAACACGGTCGGCAGTTCAAGGCGTGACGCCGTGTCAACACTCGCCGCGATGCGCTTCGTTCACGGCGTGTCGGGATCGGTATCTTGCTGAGGCAAAACGTGATTCGGTCTGAAGACATCAACGGACCTGTTTGCGGATGCGGAGAATGCATCCAGGCTGGCGTCGAGACAGAGCGGACGCGGCGTGATCCGCACACGGGACGGATGATGCACGGGCACGCATTGCGTGCATGGCTCGATGCATTCGCGGCGTTCAAGACGGCGGCGCGTGCAGCGGTCGGACCGAAGCGACGACGCGGCGGCGGGTTCGAGCGGCTGGTTGTCAAACCGGAACGAGAACCTGGATGCGATGACGAATGAACATTCCGAGAGAGGCGATGAGTCGCGGCGGAAAGATGCGGGCGAGCAGGATGCGATCCGCTCTCGCTCAGCGCGTGGTGAACCTGACGCCACTGGAAGCGTTCAGGCTTGGCTACCGGACTGGATTAGGCTCGAAGACGCGCCGGCTCAAGGCGTTGGGATTGCGAGTGAAGGTCGTATGAAGAAAACTCAGACACCGCTAATCGTGAAGTCGACGCTGACGAAGCCGTCGCGCTGGTTCGTGCTCACGAAGTACGTTGAGAAACGAGGCGTCCATCCGAAGACCGGCGACGACATTTTGTATTTCAAGGCGCTCGTGAAGCACGACGTGACGGATCAGATGCGCGCGATTCTCAAGCGCAGAGGCAAGTAGGGGTGCGGCTCGGTATCTCCGAAGCGGAACTCGCGACGAAAGTCGTGACCGAGCTTCAGAGACAAAACTTTGTGGTCTACCAAGAAGTCAGCACAGGTTACGGAGCGCGGCGCGCTGACATCGTAGCGATACGCGGTCCAGTGCTCGCCGTCGTAGAATGCAAGGTGAACTTTTCGCTGAAGCTGCTCGATCAACTCGCGTGGTGGAAAGGGTATGGCAACCTTGTGATCGGAGCGTCAGGCTTCACGAAGATGGGGCAAGCCGCGCACGAGTATCTGCTCGCGACCGGGATCGGATTGTGGACCGTCATGAGTGACGAGATTCACGAGGAAGTCGCGCCGCGGTTGTTGCGTCGAGCGAATACGGATCGTCTGCGGAAGGCGCTCAGACCGGAGCAACAGAGCGCGGAGTATGCGAAGGCCGGCACGCAGGGCGGCTACTGGACGCCGTTTCGTGGCACCTGTGACGCGTTGCGAAACCTCGTCGCGCACAAACCAGGAATCGCACTCAAGGACGCGCTGAAGGAAGTTGGGCACCACTATGCGAGCGTGTCGTCTGCGATGTCCTCGATCCCGGCGTTGATTCGGACTGGCGTCATCGTCGGAATACGCGTCGAAGACGGCAGGCCGTTGCGGCTATTTCCGGTGACGGCGCCGCTCGTCAATCACGAACTCAAAGGAGTCGAGGACGACGATGGCTAAGCGTCTCCCGCCGCTCAAGAAGCCGCCCACGATCAAGCCGATTACGAAGCTCTCTGACCTTCGGCCTGATGAGAAGAATGCGCGTGCGCATACCGAACGCAGCACAGGAATGCTCGAACATTCGATGCGGCAGTATGGTGCCGGCCGGTCGATTCTCGTGGACCGCGAAGGCCGCGTCATAGCCGGGAACAGCACTCTCCAGACTGCCGCTGAACTTGGGCTCGAAATTATCGTCGTGCAGACGCGTGGCGACAAACTCGTGGTCGTGCAGCGTGAAGACCTTGACCTTGAAGACGACGCAAGCGGCGATGCGCGTGAACTCGCCGTCGCTGATAATCGAATCTCTGAATTGAGTGATTGGAATCCTGACGCGCTCCGCGCACTGCAAGAGAACGACACGGACCTGACGGCGTTTTTCTTCGACGACGAACTCGCTGACATCCTCGAACCGAGCAAGCGAAAACAGAAAGTCGAATTCGAGGCGAAGTCGAAAGCGTGTACCTGTTGCCGGACGAAGTGCAAGCGGAGTTGTGGATGTTACGAGGAGAACCAATGACGATGGAATGGTTCCGAACAATCACGGTCTCTCCATTGCGTCTGTCGAAGGAATGGCATGGAGAACCGACCGGCACAGAGCCGCGGTGGATGCGTCCAGGGATCGAACGGACGGCGTTCGATTTCCTTCGGACGTTTGACCGCGAGGCACAGGAAGGGTTAGAACGGTTACTCGTGACGCCGGATCCTCCCGATCTAGTAGGGCGTGGACGGCGACTCGTCCGTGAAGGAGCGCCTGAACGGTTCCGCTTATGGCTGCCGATCAGGGTGCGAGCGATTCGCGCGAGAGAAATGGCGCAGCTTGGCCTAGATGACGCTGCTGACGAGAGCTATAGGTCTGACAATGGCTAATAGACATGCTCGCAAGAAGATCGCCGCGCCGATGACAATGCAAGACCGATCCGTTCTGAGATCAGCCATTCTGTCCGTGGTGAAAGAATCCGGGCCGACGACACTGGAAGCCATTAGCGCGGGGCTCAAGATGTCATCCAAACGGGTCTATCGAGAGTTACGACTTCTACAAGAGACGGCAACGGTCCGCCGGATCGGTGAAGGACGCGCGACGCGCTATGGGATCCGTGCGAAACGATGGGGCGATGACATGTTCACGCCGCCGCGGCCGAAGCCGCCGACGCCGCCGAAAAGCGTAGCGTGGTGGGTCGGCTTATCACGGGAACAATTCAACGAGACGATTCGGAAGAAGAACGACTGGACGTCGATCGCCGTGTACCAAAAAGGAGACTTTACGTGATGACGCTGCTGACAATAGACGGCGAGCGGGTTCACGCGGTCGAGATGGCCGGTGAGTACGTGTTTCTCGGGAAGCGACAGCCAGCGCATTCGATCCTGGTATTGTCCGGACCGCAGCGACGCGTCCTTCCGGACAGGCGGCACATCGCGCGGTGCGGGTACACGGTAATCGCAGGCGCTTCATTGTCGACGGGAAACGCGTGATGCCGACGATCTTGATTTCTGGAGTGACGGGAACTCTGGGAAAGGCGATCCTTCGAGCCGCCGTTAAGTCGAACATCTACTCGCGTGTCGTGGGTTTGAGTCGCGACGAAGTGAAACAGTCGCAACTCGGCGACGAGTTCCATGACTTCGCTGCACTGCGCTTGTTTCTCGGCGACGTGCGCGACCGTGGACGTCTCGCGATGGCGATGCGTGGGGTCGATTACCTTATCCATGCGGCAGCGTTAAAACGCATCGACGCCGGCACGTATTCGCCATCTGAAATGATCGAGACGAATGTGAATGGGACAGTGAACATCGTCAACGCCGCGATCTATGCAGGCGTGAAGCGTGTCGTCGTGGTCTCATCGGACAAGGCGTGCGCTCCCACGAATCTCTACGGGCTCACAAAAGGATGCGCCGAGTCGTACGCGGTCCATGCCAACACGTACGGGTATCCGAGCGGCACATTGATAGCGGCGGTTCGATACGGGAATATCTTGGGCTCACGCGGGTCGGTCGTGCCGCGCTGGATACTGCAAGCGTCACGCGGTGAACGGTTAACACTGACAGATGCGAAGATGACGCGGTTCATCATGACGATCGAAGAGGCCGTCGCGCTCATTCTTTACGCGTTACAGTGGATGCGCGGCGGAGAAGTCTTTGTGCCTGTGTTGCCGACTGCCACGATGTGCGATCTGGCGACAGCCGTCGCGCCACACGTCGAAATCGAGAGTGTCGGTGTTCGGCCCGGCGGTGAGAAATTCGCGGAAGCCCTTTTGAACGACGAAGAACCGTCGCGCACGCGTAGGGTGTCGAGCAAGTATCTCCATGTTGTGCCGAGCCATCACGCGTGGGTGAAAGACGATCTGTGGGACGGCGACCCGGTGACGGAACAAGCGCAGCACTACCGCTCTGACAATCCAGGTCCGCTCGGTAACAAAAAACTGAGCGTCGGAGAACTGCGCGAATTACTCGCCGCAACTGAAGCCATGCGATGATGGTGTGTCAGCCGACGATTACGGAGATTGAGCGCATCGCTCGACTGAAGAGAGCGGTCGAGAGTAACGAGCGGGAAAAAATGCACGAAGTGGTGTGTTGTTTTTGTGGGAAACGGTGGCTCGTGAATCAGTTTCATCCCGCCGGTATCAAGTTTAGTTGCGGCGATGCGGTTCAATACTCCGATTACGAAGAGGCGTGCAAGTGAACTGCGCAGTAACGTGTCCGTCCTGCGCTAGCGAGAAGATTTGCGGCGTGCAATACCAAGGGACGCGGGAAGACTGGGACGGCATTTCAGAATGGAGATGTGAATCGTGCGGGACGCGATGGGGCCGGTGGACGAAGCGGATCCTGACCGGCGATCAGATCGAAGGACGCTACGGGAGGGAACCGCGATGAGAACACCTGAACAGAAACAAGCCTTCAAGGAACTCGACGCGCTGATCGTTGGCGCCCGTCGCTTAGAGACCGCTAAAACCAAGTACGGCAGAGAGTCTTTCGCATTTCGGAAGTGGATGGGGAAGCATCCAAGAGCCGGCCTCGTCACGGTCGATCATGTGGCGCACATCGTGAGCCTTCTTAAGTCGGCTGTGAAGTGAAGAAGAAAGAGCACAAGGACGAAGCCGAGAAGCCGGACGCGGCGACGCTGGCGCAGTGGAACCATCAATGTAGCGATGCGGTCTGTGTGTGTCCGTTGTGTCATCGGCGACTCTGGTATGCGCCGTCGACCGGCCGGCATTCGTGTCCAGACATGGCGTGCGCGTGGAGAGACCGATGACCGTCACGACTAGGCCGACACTAGTGATCGCAGAAATCGGTAGTTGTCATGACCGGAGCCTAACGGCGGCTCTCAATGCCGTTGACGTCGCGAAGGGAGCCGGCGCGGATGTCATCAAGTACCAATTCTGGTCTAGCGTCGACCGCATGGTACAGCGTCGCAATGCGGAAGCCTATCGCGGCGTCTACGAACGGTACAAGATGCCGTCCGACTGGTTGCCGAGTCTCGCCGAGTGCGCACGGGATCGCGGGCTCATATTCGCCTGTTCGTCCTATCTACCTGAAGATGTGTGGCGCGTGGCAGAACACGCGACTATCCTAAAGGTGTCAAGTTTTGAATCACAAGATCGAGAATTACTAGTCGCCCACATCGGGCCAGTCGCCGCAGGACGGCGTCTCTTGATTAGTCTTGGCATGGATGGACGTCAAACCATCGCGAATGAATGGTTGATGCGTGGGCTGGATGAATCCGCGAGGTCGCGTGTCGATTTCCTCGCCTGCACGTCTGCCTATCCAGCGCCGACATCAGGACTGATGCTTCATCGAATCCGAGACATGAGTTGTTGGGGGCGTGGCGAGAAACCATTAGCCGGGTACTCCGATCATTCATGGCCCGAACAGACGTGGACCGGTGCGCTCGCGGTCGCGTGTGGCGCCAGAATCATTGAACGACATCTTCGGCTCGACGACACAGACCGACATAATCCAGACTACAATCACTCATCGTCACCAGCGCAATTTGGTGAGTACGTGCAGCATATTCGCTACGCTGAATATGCGATCGGCGAACCGCAAGTCGGGCCACATCGTTGCGAGGAACCCATGCTGGCGTATAGGGCCGGCGTTGAGAAGGTGCAATCATGATCGTGCTTGACCGCGCTACGCTGAAAGATTGGGGCCGTCTTCTCGTGATGCGGAACGACCCAGACACGGTCGCGAATTCCTTCTCGTCGAAGCCGGTCACGGTTGTCGAGCATATGCGATGGCTCCGATCCGTGATCGATTCCGAGACGTTACTGTTCGTCGCACGCGATACCGAGCGCGGTGTCCACGTCGGCACAGGACGAATCGATCTTGTATCACCGACGCCGAAGGTTGCGAAACCGGCCCGGCAGAAGTCTGAGTCAGGACGAGCCGTCACGCTGGGAACCGATGCCGCCCCGGCGTCGGCAGTGGCGGGCTCGTCCTACTCAGAAGCACAACTGTCGATTACAGTTGATTCGGGTCAGCGCGGACACGGCTACGGGACAGAGATCGTCGCGGCGCTCGTCAAGGCGGTCGACGGTGTCGGCGAATACGGCGGGAAGACGTGGGAGCCACTGGCGACGAAGATCACGGCGGCGGTGAAGCCGACGAACTACGCGTCGTTGCGGGCCTTTGCGGCGTGCGGATTTCTGCCGGTGAAGTGCGAGGATGACCGGATCGAATTAGAGTTGACGCGGTGAAGATCACGCAAGCGGTTGCGCTGCTCGAAAAACTCCGTGCGAAGCACGGCGACATCGACGTCTACGCGGACTGTCCGAAGTGCGGCGAGAGTTTCCTCTGCGGACTCGTGGTGACGGCTCCTGAGACGGCACGACTCAAGGCGCGGACGGAGCCGAAGGCGAAATGAGCGATTCTGTTAACCGGTTAACAGACGCAGAGGCGTCGTGACACACCACGCGAGTGTGAACGGCTACAAGGCCGTCAAGCGATCCGATCTTCCGCCCGGCGCGTGGAACACGTTCTGCGATCAGCACATCGGATCGTGGTGGTGGCATCGCGAAGAATGGATGGCGTACGCGCTGGCCTATGCACCCGGCAGCGAGGACCGCTCAGTAGCCGCCGTGGACGAAAGCGGGACGATTCGAGGGATCCGGCCGCAGATCGTGCTCAACGGCCGTCTGACACACGGGGGGCAGGACACGCCGGTTAGCCTGATCGACCTGTCGCTCGACGCTCAGGGAGCCGTCGAAGCCGTTTGCTGCCTGTTTCCGGCCGGTTCAGCGGTTCCCGGTCGACTTCAGGGGCCGGTGGGGCTCGATTCGAGCGGCGGGGAGACCTACGTCGTGGATTTACAGGCTGACGAGGCGGTGCTCTGGAGCCGGGTTAGGCGCTCGTATCACTCTCTGGTTCACGCCGCTGAGCGCCGATATGCGATTTCCGTCTTGTCCGGTACTGGTGAGGGTCACATCATCCGAACGTGTCAACGGTTGCACCTCGCCGCGAGCGGCCGGCGGACGCGGGCTGACGCGACGTGGGATCTGATGGGCGATTGGCTTAACAATGCGGTTGGGATCGTGGCCGTCGCCTTCGATCACGAACAGCCGGTGCCGGAGATGTTCGGGAGTTGCGATGAGTGCTTCAACGACGTCGCGGAGTGGTTGCCGCTGGTCGGCTACGCGTATGGAATCCGCTACAAAAACTACGCGTATTGGGCGTCAGGCGCGACGTTGCGGCCGAATGTTCAAGCCGCTCTGCAATGGGCGATAATGAAGGCGCTCCGAAGCGACGGTTCGACGCGCTTTTACGAACTCGGCTACGCGGCAGGACCGGACGCCAGCTCGAAGGAGCAAGGGATCGGCTATTTTAAGGCCGCATGGGGCGGCATAAAGATGGGACGCAGCGTGATCGAGGTTGGCGTATGACCATGGTCCTTGTTCCGTTTGATTCCGTGAAGGCGTGTCCGGCTTGCGGATGTGACACGAAGGGGTTCTCTGTCGAGTACTCTACGTCGATTCAGATCCCTGCCGGCGACGGGCGTTTCGTGGACGCGTCAACGATTGGCGATCCGCCGCGTCCACATCTTGAGAAGCACTGTCCGCATTGTCGCTTCGGCTGGCTCGAAGAGATCAGCGCATGAACGCTCAACACGCCTTCGACTTCGACACGACGCCTGAACAGGTCAACGTCCAGCGTGACGACGCGATGCGTCAGGTCGCACAGCACGCCGAAGACGTCCGACCGTCTTTCGGCGCGCAAGCGGCCGAATTCGTGCTGATCTATCTCGCACTGCACGGGCCGACGTCATCGGAAATCCTGACAACGAAGTGCAAGGCCGGCGGAATCAAGCCTCACGACGATCGCGCGTTCGGGACGGTCTATATGTCATTGGCGAAGCGCGGATTGATCGAGAAGGTCGGCAGCGTGCGCCGGGAACGCGGACATGGGACGTCTGGCGGAAACGTGTGGGATCTGACACGTCATGGAAGTTGACGATCCGACCGCAAAGCCGCCGTCGAAGATCCTCGCGTTTGATTCCGCGAAGGAACGCGAAGCTGCTCCAGTCGATCTCGACTCGCCATTCTTCGCGATTGCGCGGACGGACTACTCAAAATGCGACCATCGTGATCGAGGCGTCACTCTCGACACGGCGACGCGGAAAACGTATTGCCTATGCGGAGAACTTATCGACAACTTTGACGCCCTCCTGATCTATGCTCACGCGCAGCAACGTCTCGTGAATCAGGCGAATACGATCAAGGCACATTACCAAAAAGAAGCAGACAAGAAGGCGGCAAAGCCGTTCGTCGTCGAAGTCTCAGGTGTCGCGGCACGCTATCTGACGCGTAAAGGCAAACCGACAGGACGTATCATCGGGTACGAACTCTCTTTACGATGTGGTCATCGGCAATATTGGGATCGGCGAAGGCCGCCGCGACGAGTAACGTGTGCGATGTGCGTGCGAAATGCGAAACTGAAGGCTGAAGGTGTCGGCGTAGTGACCCCTGTTAACCGGTTAACACTTTGAGGAGGCCTATGAACATCACGATTCCGCACGAAGCGAACACGAGCGAACTGATCATGAAATTGGGCGGTGCGGTTCACGGCGTCGGCGGTCCGCCTGCGACGTTGACGTGTGGCGATCTCGTGGTCGGCATCAACGATCTCGGGCTCATCGGCGCGGCTGTTGCGGCGGCCGGCGAACGCACGTCGGACTGGACGGTGTCATCGGACTACACGCCAGCACCGGCTGAAGTCCCGCTCGCGGAAGCGGTCGAGAAGGTCCGGAAGCGGATCACGCCGGTCATGGAAGAGAGAGTGCGTGGAGTTCTTCACGAGATGGGCGCAGATGACGTGCGCGGAAAGGTGAAGTGAAAGTCGTTGCGATACTACAGGCTCGACTGGGCAGTTCGCGTTTGCCCGGAAAGAGCCTAAGAATCCTCGCCGGTAAGCCGATGATCGCGCATGTGATTGAACGCGTGCAGGCTATACGTGGCGTGGATGAAGTCGTGCTCGCGACATCAGAGAGTGAGCGTGACAGCATCGTAGCGGTCGAAGCACGAGCGCGAGGCGTGAAGGTGTTTCGCGGCTCCGAGTGGGACGTACTTGAGCGAATCGCGAAAGCGGCCATGCGCTACGAAGCCGACGTCGTGATGCGCATCACGGGGGATTGTCCCTTGCTCTGTCCCTTCATCGCCGAAGAAGTACTTGAGTTGTACCAGAGGCTTGAAGGCGTCGCGTATATCTGGAACGACGTTACGCAGTCGGGATGGCCTGACGGCACAGACGTCGAAGTGTTCTCTGCGGACATGCTGTATCGAGCCGATGGCGCGGCCGATGAGAAGACAGATCGTGAGCACGTCACTCCGCACATCCGGCGCACCTATTCTGTCTTCACGGTGAAGGCACCACACGATCACAGGCAGTGGAAGCTCAGCGTGGACACGCCGAGTGATTTCGAGTTCATAACGGACGTCTTTGCTCGGCTCGCGCCAGCGACGGACTTCTCGTTTGCGAATACCGCGCTGGCTGTTCAAGCGGTAAAAGACGCACGGGTGCGACAATGACACTGATCTACCGTCGAGAGGACGGGTCATGGACGTGTCCTCTCTGTGGCCGTCCTCACGCGAAGGCGGATACGACCTGTGAGTGTATGACGCCGCGCGCCGTGGAAGATGCGGAACCGGCGACCGATAGCGATCTCGCGACGGCGCGACAGATCGTAGAGAACGTGCCGA
>ERZ1292632.212-Hain-H43-01um-R2-212-length-60747-cov-8_pt1 | contig 60747 bp, 42 predicted proteins | sample MGYA00564407_ERZ1292632 | MGnify/ENA primary metagenome ERZ1292632 (study PRJEB36523, sample SAMEA6512637) | groundwater metagenome | collected 2019-01-08 | study: AquaDiva: Metagenomics assemblies of 32 groundwater samples | reverse complement strand
CGCTCGGACTGCGACAGTGGGCACATGAGTTCTGATCAATGCGCGTTGGTATTAGGGGGCTGTTCCTTTGTATCGTAGAACGTTGGCCGCAAAGCTGGGCTTTGCATGCTTGTTCATGCCGTTCAGCGGTCATGCACAGGTTGACACGGCACCGGTTGCGCCGACCATCGCTCCATCTTCCGAGCCAGCCACGACCCATTCTGCGTGCGTGGACTGCAACGCGCTTCCGGCCTTGACCCCTGTCAAGGTGGCGATCGGCGCGACCTTGGGAAGCAAGATCAGCAAAACGGGTGATCTCTTTCCAATCACCCTGGCTGACCCGATCCTGATAGATGGAAAGATGATAATGCCTGCCGGGGTGGCCGGCATGGGTGAAGTCGTCCATGCGAAGGGGAGCGGCGGAAGCGGGGCGGCCGGCGAGCTTGTCCTTGCTGCGCGCTATCTGGAGTGGCGCGGCCAGCGGCTGCGCTTGCGGAGCCTGCGGCTTTCGGCCGGCGCGCAGTCGAACATCAACAAGGTTCATGCCCTCAATATTGCAAGCGCTGCCAGCCCGGTGCCGATCGGGCTGCTGGGGTTTTTCATTACCGGTGGGCAGGCAACTGTGTCGGAAGGGACGATTGCCGATGCCAAGACCGCGGAAGCAGCCATGCTCGTGCCCGTTGAGCCCGCAGAAAATAGCAAGAAGGAGGAGAATTGAATGCGGTTCCATCATTTAGCAGCCGCCGTCGCGCTGACAGCTACAACATCACCGACAGTCGCCGCGGACAAGGCCGGCACCAAGGCAGAAACCGCGCCTATCGCCCTTCCAGCGCCTCCGTCCGGCAAGGGGCAGATCGTGTTCTTCCGACCCGGAGGAGCCGGTTTCGCGATCGGCTGTTCGGTCAATGAAAAGGGCCAAAAGATCAGTTCGCTGGGTGCTGGAAAATATTTCATCATGGTCGCTGAGCCCGGACGTCATGAATTCAGCGTCAAGAGTGAAGCGACGGATGCGCTTGCCCTAGAGGTCGAAGCGGATGAAACGCAATTTGCGTCCTGCAAGATCAAGATGGGCATCATGGTAGGGCGCCCTGATATCCGTCCGGCAACTGAAGCCGAGTTTCGTGCGGCGAAGAAGCTGAAGATGGTCGATGCCGATGATATGGGGCCAGGCGAAGGCGCGCTCCGGCCGGAGCAGGTTGCAGCTGCGCTTGCCGCGCCGACAGTTTCTCCCGTCGCTGAGCAGGCGCCCGTTGCACCGGCCGCACCTGCCGCAGACAGCGCACCGGTCGCGCCGAGCAATCCGACCGCTGGCTGACGACTATCGCGCAACGCTTTTTCGTCGGAACGTCCAAAAAAAGGCCCGGCCGCATCGCTGCGACCGGGCCTTCTTCATTGCCTGAGAAAGGGTTCAGGCGCTGTAATACATGTCGAATTCGACCGGCGAGGGGGCCATTTCCCAACGATAGACTTCGGGCCACTTCAGCTCGATATAGGCTTCGATCTGGTCCTTGGTGAAGACGTCGCCCTTCAGCAGGAAGTCGTGGTCGGCTTCCAGGCTGTTGAGCGCTTCGCGGAGCGAGGCGCAGACGGTCGGCACCTGGCTCAGTTCCTCGGGCGGCAGATCGTAGAGATTCTTGTCCATCGCGGCGCCCGGATGAATTTTGTTCTCGATGCCGTCGAGGCCCGCCATCAGCAGCGCCGAATAGCAGAGATAGGGGTTCGCCATCGCGTCGGGGAAGCGGAACTCCACGCGCTTCGCCTTGGCGCCGGCACCATAGGGGATGCGGCAGGAGGCGGAACGGTTGCGCGCCGAGTAGGCGAGCAGCACCGGCGCTTCGAAGCCCGGCACCAGACGCTTGTAGCTGTTGGTGGTCGGATTGGTGAAGGCGTTCAGCGCCTTGGCATGCTTGATGACGCCGCCGATGAAGTAGAGGCACATATCGGACAGGCCGGCATAGCCGTCGCCGGCGAACAGCGGCTTGCCGCCATCCCAGATCGAGATGTGGGTGTGCATGCCCGAACCATTGTCCTGCGCGATCGGCTTGGGCATGAAGGTCGCTGTCTTGCCGTAAGCCTGGGCGACGTTCCACACGACATATTTATAGATCTGCATGCGGTCGGCGGTCTGGACCAGCGTGCCGAAGGTGAGGCCCAGTTCGTGCTGCGCGGCGGCGACTTCATGGTGATGCTTGTCGCAGGGCAGGCCCATTTCGAGCATGGTCGAGACCATCTCGGCGCGGATGTCGGTGCAGGGATCGACCGGCGCGACGGGGAAATAGCCGCCCTTGGCGCGGGGACGGTGGCCGAGGTTGCCGCCTTCATATTCCTTGCCGGTGTTGGTGGGCAGTTCGATGTCGTCGATCTTGTAGTAGCTCTGCGAATAGTCGTTTTCGAAACGCACATCGTCGAACATGAAGAATTCGGCTTCGGGACCGACATAGACGGTGTCGCCGAATCCGGCCGACTTGACGAAGGCTTCGGCGCGCTTGGCGGTCGAGCGGGGATCGCGGGCATAGAGTTCGCCGGTGTCGGGCTCGACGATGTCGCAGAACAGGATCAGCATCGGGGTGGCGCTGAACGGATCGACATAGACGGCGTCGAGGTCGGGCTTGAGGATCATGTCGGATTCGTTGATCGTCTTCCAGCCCTCGATCGAGGAGCCGTCGAACATCAGGCCGTCGGTCAGTTCATCCTCGCCCAGCACGCTCGACACCATGGTCAGGTGCTGCCACTTGCCCTTGGGATCGGTGAAGCGGACATCGACCCACTCGATCTCCTTTTCCTCGATCATCTTCAGGATGTCTTTTGGCGTGTTGGCCATGTGCTCTTGCCCTTCTTTCGTAAGAAAGCCCCCCCGAAGGGGCCGTTGACGTTGCCGACTGTCCGCCTGCCCGTTTAAGGCCGGCGGGTGAAAGGATCAGATCGCGTCGCTGTCGCGCTCGCCGGTGCGGATGCGGACCGCGCCCTCGATATTGGAGATGAAAATCTTGCCGTCGCCGATGCGGCCGGTCTGCGCGGCGGAGCAGATGGCTTCGACCACGCGGTCCGCCAGGCTGTCGTCCACCACGACTTCCAGTTTCACCTTGGGCAGGAAATCGACGACATATTCAGCGCCGCGATAGAGTTCGGTATGGCCCTTCTGCCGGCCGAAGCCCTTGGCTTCCGTAACGGTGATGCCCGACACGCCGACTTCGTGCAGCGCTTCCTTCACCTCGTCCAGCTTGAACGGCTTGATGATCGCCTCGATCTTTTTCATCACTTCTATCCCAACCCATGACGCACGCCGGAGCGGCGGGAGCGACCCGCAGCCCTTTTTCCTCGAAAGGCGGTCGTCATACCCCCCAAAGGCAGGCGCCGTCTCCCTTAACAATCAATTACCGTGCCAAATGGCGAATCGCTAGGACATGCTTTCGGCGATGCAGCAATCTTTGTCCATATTGCCCGCTTTCCGGGCAATATCATGACCATCTGCCCATAATTTGGGCAGGTCCGATATCAAACTGCATAGGGCGGGCAGTCGAGACCGGCGGGGCTCTTCGTGAAGATCTCGCAGCCGGTTTCGGTGATGCCGATGCTGTGTTCGAACTGGGCGGAAAGGGTGCGGTCGCGCGTGACGGCGGTCCAGCCATCGTCCAGCATTTTGACGCCGGGCTTGCCGATATTAATCATCGGTTCGATCGTGAAGAACATGCCGGGGCGCAATTCCGGCCCGGTGCCAGGGCGGCCGACATGCACGACCTCCGGGCTGTCATGGAACACGCGGCCAAGGCCATGGCCGCAGAAATCGCGCACCACGCCGTAGCGATGCTTTTCGGCATGGCGCTGGATCGCATAGCCGATGTCGCCGAGATGATTGCCGGGCTTCGCCTGCTCGATGCCCAGCATCAGGCATTCGTAGGTGACCTCGATCAGCCGCTTGGCCTTGATGGAGGTCTCACCGGCAATATACATGCGGCTGCTGTCGCCATGCCAGCCATCGACCAGCGGGGTAACGTCGATATTGACGATGTCGCCTTCCTTCAGGCGATAATCGCCGGGGATGCCGTGGCAGATGACGTTGTTGAGGCTAGTGCAGCAGCTATGGGTGTAGCCGCGATAGCCCAAAGTCGCGGGCACGCCGCCGCCGTCAAGGGTCATGCGGCGGACGATGTCGTCCAGTTCGCCGGTGGTAACGCCGGGCACGACATGGGGCACGAGCGCATCGAGAATCTCGGCGGCGAGGCGGCCGGCCTTTCTCATGCCGGCAAAGCCCGTTTCGTCATGCAGCTTGATCGCGGCGGATCGGGTCACCGGCGCGTCGGCCGTCATCGTCATATAGTCGGTCATCCTGTCCTTATAAGCATTGGCCGCCCATTTTGCGAGAGGCTGCTAGGCAGGACAGGTAGGGCAAGCTATGGCGCTTGGCATGGCCGATACCACCCGCATCTGGACCGCCGCGTTGATCGTGATCGGCGACGAGATATTGTCGGGCCGCACCCAGGATAAGAATATCGCGCAGGTGGCGACCTGGCTCAATGTCCAGGGCATAAGGCTGCGCGAGGTGCGGGTGGTGCCCGATGTTACCGAGGCGATCGTCGAGGCAGTCAATACGCTCCGGGCGCGCAACGACTATCTGTTCACCACCGGCGGCATCGGGCCGACGCATGACGACATTACGGTCGATGCGATCGCGCAGGCTCTGGGCGTCGGCGTGGTCGTCCACCCGCAAGCGCGGTCGGTGCTGGAGCGCTATTATGAGACGCGCGGAGGGCTTACAGAGGCGCGGCTGCGCATGGCGCGGGTGCCAGAGGGCGCAAGCCTGATCGAGAATCGCATGTCGGGCGCGCCGGGCATCCGGCACGGCAATATCTTCATCATGGCGGGCGTGCCGCATATCACTGCGGGGATGCTGGACCGGCTGACGGGGACGCTGGAAGGCGGACTGCCGTTGCTGTCGCGCACGATCGGCTGCTGGGTCGCGGAGAGCGAGATCGCGGACCTGCTGGGTGCCACTGAGCGCGCCCATGCGGGGGTGCAGATCGGCAGCTATCCCTTCTTCCGCGAGGGGCGGACGGGCGCGAATTTCGTCGTCCGATCGACCGATGCGGCGACGCTGGACGCCTGCGTCGCCGACCTCACCGCCGCGCTGGAGCGCGGCGGCTGGGCCGTCACCGACGGCGGCATCTAAGCGGCTTACTTGGCCTCGGCCTTCAGATAGGCGATCAGGTTGGCGCGATCCGTGGGGTTGGGAATGCCGGGGAAGGCCATGCGGTTGCCGGGCACCAGGGCATTGGGCTTGGTGACAAAGGCGTCCAGCGTCTTGGCGTCCCACTTGATCTTCGCCTTCTGCATCGCCGGGGAATAGGCGAAGCCGGCCTGCGCCCCCGACGTGCGGCCGAAAATGCCGGCAAGATTCGGCCCCATCTTCTTGGGTCCGGGCTTTACGTCATGGCAGAGCGCGCAGCGGGCAAAGACGGTCTTGCCCTTGGCGGCATCGCCCGCCTGGGCAAAGGCAGGGGTGATAGAGGCGAGGGCGGCAACAGCAAAAAGTGCAGAGGTGGACGCAAGCGATAAGTGCATGAACGGACCCTTTGGCAAGATGGCGATCGGAATGCGGCCTGATCGCCCTGATGGCCCCCTAGCCTGCGCCGGCTGAATGGGAGTTTAAGCGTATGGACCTGCCGCTGCGTCGCTCCTAGCCTGCTTGGCCCGCCGGGATAAGGGTGGGACATAATCGCGCGCTGCCGCGTTCCCCCTGTCTGCGCCGCCTTACCCACAGCAGACCCATGGCTTTCGGCGCGAGGAGGCAGAATGGATCTTGGACAGCGGCCGCATGTGGCGCCTTATTTCAGCCCGGGCGCGACCATGACCAACGAGCATGACCGCGCTTCCCGCGCGGAGATGGTGCGGCGGATCGCGCTCCTGGGCCATGGCAGGGTTGTGGGGGCGAACACCGATCAGGCGACGCTGCTGGTGCCCGACGGCGTGCTGGACGCTGCCGAGGCGGCAAGGATCGGCGTGAGGCAAGACACGCAGCTTTATGGCGGGGTCGTGCCGCATGGCTTTGTCGCTACGAAGATCATCACCCATGGTCGGGTGGCTGAAGGCGCGGCGACGCCGGCGGGCTGGTCCGACGATCTGGGTCGGGCGCTGAGCGGCAGCGTGCTTGCCGGCTTCTCGGTCTTTTCGCTGGCCGACGCTCGGGCGGCGGGGCGGCTGTTGCTGGAGCAGGGACCAGCGCGGGTGAAGGATGTGGAGGGCACGTCCGGTCGGGGCCAGACCGAAGTGGCCGACCATGCTGCTCTGGACGCCGCCATCGCCGATCGCGACCCGGCGGAGATCGCTGCCAAGGGGCTGGTGATCGAGGAGAATCTGGAGGGCGTAGTCACCTTCAGCGTCGGTGAAGTGCGATTGTTCGGGCAGAGCATTGCCTATTGGGGGACGCAGCGGCTGACGATGAACAATCATGGCGAGACCGTCTATGGAGGGTCGCAGCTGCATGTCGTGCGCGGCGGGTTCGAGCGGCTGGCAGAGCAAGAACTGGCCCCGGAACTCGCCGAGGCGGTGGCGAAGGCGATCGCCTATGATCGCGCTGTGTTCGCCGCCTATCCGGGGCTGATCGCGTCGCGCCGCAATTATGACGTCGCCTTCGGCCGCAATGCGCGCGGCGAGCGGCGGATCGGCGTGCTGGAGCAGAGCTGGCGGCCGGGTGGCGCGAGCGGAGCAGAGATCGCCGCGTTCGAGGCGTTCGCGCGCGATCTCGCGCGCGATGCCGTTGCCTGCGCGACGGTCGAGGTTTATGGCGACGTCGATGCCGCGCCGCCGCACGCCACGCTCTATTATAGCGGGGTCGATCCGGTCGCCGGCCCGATGACCAAATATGCAGTGGAGCAATGACGCAGACGCACGGACGGGTTTCGATCAAGGTCGCGGACGAGCATCTGGACGGGACGCTGCTCGCGCCCGCCAAGCTCATCCCCGGCGTCCTTTTCATCCATGGCTGGGGCGGCAGCCAGGAACAGGACATGGTGCGTGCCGAGGAGATCGCGCAGCTGGGCTGCATCTGCTTCACCTTCGACCTGCGCGGCCACGCGCGGCTGGCGGACGAGCGGAACGTTGTGACCCGTGCAGACGGGCTGGCGGACGTGATTGCTGCCTATGATTTCCTGGTGGCGCAGGATCAGGTCGACCCCTCCGCGATCGCGGTGGTGGGAACCAGCTATGGCGGCTATCTGGCGAGCCTGCTGACCGCCGAGCGGTCGGTTAACTGGCTGGCGCTGCGCGTGCCCGCGCTCTACCCCGACAGCCATTGGGAGGTGCCCAAGGCGCTGATCGACCGGGACGAGATCAACCGCTATCGCGGCGCGCCCCGCACGCCCGCGGAGGACCGGGCGCTAGCTGCCTGCGAGCGCTTTACCGGCGACGTGCTGATCGTGGAATCGGAGAAGGACAGCTATGTCCCCCATGTTGCGATCAGCTCCTATATCTCCGCCTTCCACCGAGCGGCGTCGCTGACCCACCGGATTATGAAGGGAGCGGACCATTCGCTGCGCGACGAATCCTGCCGCCGGGCCTACAACCGGCTGCTGGTCGGCTGGGTCGAGGAAATGGTGCGCGGCGGGCGGCGCATTCCATGAAAAACGGCGCCGGTGGCGGCGCCGTTTTCCTTAGTATCGTTATGTCGCTGGTCGATCAGCGATTGCCAACCGGCACATAGTCGCGCTGCGTCGGCCCGGTGTAAAGCTGGCGCGGGCGGCCGATCTTCTGCGCTGGATCGGAGATCATTTCGTTCCAGTGCGCTACCCAGCCGACGGTGCGGGCGAGGGCGAAGAGCACGGTGAACATTTCGGTCGGGAAGCCGATGGCCGACAGGATCACGCCCGAATAGAAGTCCACATTGGGGTAGAGCTTCTTTTCGATGAAATAGGGATCGTTGAGCGCGATCTGCTCCAGCTCGCGCGCGACGTCGAACACCGGATCGTTGACGCCCAGCTTCTCCAGCACGTCCTTCGCGGTCTTCTGCATCACGGTCGCGCGCGGATCGTAATTCTTGTAGACGCGGTGGCCGAAGCCCATCAGGCGGAACGGATCGTCCTTGTTCTTGGCGCGGGCGATATATTCGGGGATGCGATCGACCGTGCCGATCTCGCGCAGCATGTTGAGCGCGGCTTCGTTCGCGCCGCCATGCGCCGGACCCCAGAGGCAGGCAATGCCCGCCGCGATGCAGGCGAAGGGGTTGGCGCCCGACGAACCGGCCAACCGGACGGTCGAAGTCGAGGCGTTCTGCTCATGGTCGGCGTGGAGGATGAAGATCTTGTCCATTGCGTCGACGATCACCGGATCGACGACATATTCTTCCGCCGGGACCGAGAAGGTCATGCGCAGGAAATTGGCGGTGTAAGAGAGGTCGTTGCGCGGGTAGACGAAGGGCTGGCCCACCGAATATTTATAGGCCATCGCCGCGATCGTCGGCATTTTGGCGATCAGCCGGTGGCTGGCGATCTTGCGCTGTTCGGGATCGTTGATGTCGGTCGAGTCGTGATAGAAGGCCGATAGCGCGCCCACCACGCCGCACATGATCGCCATCGGGTGCGCGTCGCGCCGAAAACCGCGGTAGAAGGTCGTGAGCTGTTCATGCACCATCGTATGACGGGTGATGGTGCGGGTGAAGTCTTCCAGCTCCCCGGCGGAGGGCAGTTCGCCGTTCAGCAGCAGGTAGCAGACCTCCATGAAGCTCGACCCTTCGGCCAGCTGGTCGATCGGATAGCCGCGATGCAGCAGGATGCCTTGGTCGCCATCGATGTAGGTCAGGCCGGAATCGCAGCTGGCCGTCGAGGTGAAGCCGGGATCATAGGTGAACATGCCGGTGTTGGCGTAGAGCTTTCGGATGTCGATCACCTGCGGACCGACGCTTCCGTCCAGGACGGGATAGTCCTGCGTGGCCTCTCCGATCGTCAATTTGGCAGTGCTATCCGACATATTGTTCTCCTTGTGTGCCATCAGCCGGCCGTCGCGTGCCCTGCGGCGGCCAGTCTTTCCAAGCTTTCCTCTTTTCCGAGCAGGAAGAGGACATCGAAAATGCCCGGCGAGGTGGTGCGGCCGGTGAGCGCCGCACGAAGCGGCTGCGCCACCTTGCCCAGCCCCAGGCCGGCATCCTCCGCCACGCGGCGTATCGCTTCCTCGATCGCTTCGACCGTCCAGGGCTGGACGGGCTGGAGAGCGTCGGCCGTCTGGACCAGCAGCGCGCGCGCGCCATCGTCTAGCAGAGCCGACGCCTTCTCGTCAAAATCCAGTGGGTAACTTTTGAACAGAAATTCTGCGCCCTCGGCAATTTCGTTAAGCGTCTTGGCGCGGGGTTTGAGCGAGGCCATCGCGGCGGTCAGGGTGGCGCGCTGGTCGTTGGTGAGAGTGAGACCAAGGCGAGCCTCCACCCTGGGGGCGACGAGGTCGGCAAGGCGCGCGTCTTCCGCTTCGCGCAGATAATGGCTGTTCAGATTTTCGAGCTTCTTGATGTCGAAGCGCGAGGGCGAGCGGCCGACACCGTCGATGTCGAACAGCTCGATCGCGCGGGCGATGGGGATGATCTCCTCGTCGCCATGGCCCCAGCCGAGACGCAGCAGATAGTTGAGCACCGCTTCGGGCAGCATCCCCATTTCGTCACGATAGGCGTCCACGCCGAGCGCGCCGTGGCGCTTCGACAGTTTCGCGCCGTCCGACCCGTGGATAAGGGGAATATGGGCATAGGTCGGCTCGTCCCAGCCCATCGCCTTGATTATGCTGAGCTGGCGGAAGGCATTGTTGAGATGATCGTCGCCCCGGATCACATGGGTGACGCCCATGTCATGATCGTCCACGACGACCGCCAGCATGTAGGTGGGCGTGCCGTCCGAGCGGAGCAGGATCATGTCGTCCAGTTCGCTGTTCTGGACGACGACCCGGCCCTGCACCGCATCCTCGATCACGGTCTCGCCCTCGCGCGGCGCCTTGATGCGGATGACGAAGGGCGCGCCTTCGGGGGCTTCGCTGGGGTCACGGTCGCGCCATCGGCCGTCATAGCGCAGCGGCTGCTTGGCGGCGCGCTGCTGCTCGCGCAGGTCGGCCAGTTCCTCGGGCGTGGCATAGCATTTATAGGCGTGGCCGGCGGCGAGAAGCTGGTTGGCGACTTCGGCATGGCGCGGGGTGCGCGCGAACTGGAACACCGGCGGTTCGTCGCCGGCCAGGCCCAGCCATTCAAGGCCGTCGAAAATTGCTGCGACTGCGTCATCGGTCGAGCGGGCGCGGTCGGTATCCTCGATCCGCAGCAGAAACTTGCCGCCATGGTGGCGGGCGAACAGCCAGTTGAAGAGCGCGGTGCGCGCGCCGCCGATATGGAGATAGCCCGTGGGGGACGGGGCGAAACGGGTCACGACCGGCTTGTTCATTCCCGTTGCACTTCCCGTCATATTCTTTGACATTCGTCCTGCCGACCCATGGATGCGACGCCCCCTAGCATGGCTTTTGCGCCGCGACAAACATCCCCTCTGGGGAAGGGGGCGGCGTGGGCGCGGGCGGGCTTTGGCACGGTCGAAGCCTGGCTGGAGCGGGAGCGCGAGCAGATCGGCCTGTGGGCGCCCATGGCGATGGGCGCCGGGATCGCCGGCTGGTTCCTGCTGCCCAACCCCATGGCCTGGCTGGCTTTTTGTTGTGCGGTTCTTGGCTTGGCTTGCCTCGGTGCGCTGATGCCCGATGGCGCGCGGCTGCGGCGGATGGTGGCGGTGGGCGGGGTGCTGGCCTGCGCGGGGTGCCTGCTGGTGTGGGGGAAGGCGGCGCTGCTGGGGCAACCGCCGCTCGCTCGGCCCGTCTTCGTGCAGATGACGGGCGCGGTTGAGTCGGTGCGGCCAGTGCCGGCGCAGCAGATGGTGCGGGTGATGCTGCGCCCGGTGGATGCGCCGACGCTGCCTGCGGTGGTCCGGGTCAACATCGCTAAAGCTGACATGCCAGATGGATTGGGCGAGGGCGCGCTGATCCGTTTCCGGGCACGGCTGATGCCGCCCGCGCCGCCGAGCGTGCCGGGCGGCTATGATTTTGCCGCGCGCGCCTATTTTCAGGGGATCGGGGCGACGGGCAAGGCGCTCAAACCCGTGGCGGTGCTGCGCGCTTCGACTGCCGCGCCGCCGCTGCGGGCGCGGTTGTTCGACCATATCCGCGCGCAGACGGATGGGCCGGCGGAGGGGATCGCCGTCGCGCTCGCCACCGGGGATCAAGGCGCGATCAGCGAGGCGGACGCTGAAGCGATGCGGCGCAGCGGGCTGGCGCATCTGCTGTCGATCAGCGGGTTGCATGTGACGGCGCTGATCGGGGCGGTGATATTTCTGTTGTTGCGGGTGTTGGCGCTGAGCCGGCGGGCGGCGTTGGGGCTGCCGCTGATGCTGATCGCCGGAGCCGGGGGCGCGCTGGCGGGGATTTTCTACACCTGGCTGACGGGGGCGGAGGTGCCGACGGTGCGGTCCTGCGTGGCGGCGCTGCTGGTGTTGGGCGGTATGGCGATGGGGCGCGATGCGGTAACGCTGCGGCTGGTGGCGACAGGTGCGCTGATTGTTTTGGTGGTATGGCCGGAGGCGCTGGTCGGGCCGAGCTTCCAGATGAGCTTCGCGGCGGTGACGGCGATCGTGGCGCTGGCGGAGCATCCGCGCTTTCGCGCCTTTGCCGCTGCGCGGGACGAGGGGATGGGGCGGAAAGCCGCGCGGATGCTGGCGGTCACGCTGGCGACCGGCGTGGCGGTCGAACTGGTGCTGATGCCGATTGCGCTGTTTCATTTCCACAAGGCGGGGATGCTGGGCGCAATCGCCAATCTGGTGGCGATCCCGCTCACCACCTTCGTTGTCATGCCGCTGGAGGCGTTGGCTTTGCTGTTCGATGTCGTAGGACTGGGCGCGCCTTTTTGGTGGGGGACGGAGCAGGCGCTCAATCTGCTGTTGCTGATCGCCCATGGCGTGGGGGCGAGCCCGATGGCGACCATGGTCGCGCCGGCGATGCCGGTGGCGCTGTTCGCGATGATCACCGGCGGGCTGCTTTGGTGCTTGTTGTGGCGGACGGGGGTGCGCTGGGCGGGATTGGCGCCGGTCGGGATCGGCATGGGGCTGGCGATGCTGACGCCCGCGCCCGACATAGTGGTGACGGGTGACGGGCAGCATGTCGCGGTGCGGAGTGGGGCGGGGATGGCGCTGTTGCGCGAGCGGGCGGGCGATTATGTGCGCGACGTGCTGGCGGAGACTGCGGGATATGAGGGCGAACTGAGCGCCATTGCCGATCTCCCGACGGCGCGCTGCTCGACCGATCTCTGCGCGTTGGCGCTGGAGCGGGGCGGGCGGCGCTGGCGGCTGCTCATGACGCGGAGCGACATGCTGATCGAGCGGGCGCGTTTTGCGCGCGATTGCGCGGCGGCGGATATCGTGGTCAGCGACAGGCGGCTGCCGCGCTGGTGCCGGCCGCGCTGGCTGAAGGTCGATCGGCGGTTGCTGGCGCGGACGGGGGGACTGTCGATCGACCTGTCCCGGGGCGAAGTTCACACCGTCACAAGGCCCGGCGACGCGCATCCGTGGATTGTTCGGCCGGCGCGACGGTCCAAGTATAGCGCCTCGGACCCTGATCCCCGGCTTTCACCGGGGAACAAGGGGTTATAGGTTTCCTTTGTCAGTTATAGCGGCGCAGCAGCCCGGCAAGCTTGCCCTGGATGCGGACCTGGCGCGGGTCGTAGATTTGCGGTTCGTAAGCGGCGTTGGCGGGGTCGAGCCGGACCTTGGCGCCTTCGCGGCGGAAATATTTGAGCGTGGCTTCGGCCTCGTCGATCAGCGCAACGACGATCTGCCCCTCGCGCGCGACTTCGGTGCGTTGGATGAGGGCGAAGTCGCCATCGAGTATGCCGGCCTCGACCATCGAGTCGCCCGACACTTCGAGCGCATAATGGTCGCCCGCGCCGAGCAGGGCGGCGGGAACGGAGAGCATCGTCTGCCCCTCCATTGCCTCGATCGGCACGCCGGCGGCGATGCGACCGTGCAGCGGGATTTCGATCACGTCGTTGGCGGCGATCGGCATAGCCGGCGCGGCCTTGGGCTTCAGCGGCACCACAGGCGCGGGCGCGCGGTGCATCGCCTCGGGCAGTTTCAGCACTTCGAGCGCGCGGGCGCGATTGGGCAGGCGGCGGATGAAGCCGCGCTCCTCCAGCGCGTTGATGAGCCGGTGAATGCCCGATTTCGAGCGCAGGTCGAGCGCGTCCTTCATCTCCTCGAACGACGGCGACACACCGCCCTCCTCAAGCTGGGTCTGGATGAAGCTCAGCAATTCCTGCTGCTTGGGCGTCAACATCGCGGTCCTCCATGGAACGTATGAGGAACGCATAGGAAACACATGCGGATTAGTCAACGGCTTTCCACGCCGGCAGGCTCAGGCCAGCGGCAGGATCATTACCCGGTCGCCCGCCTGCGCCGGGGGTGATCCGGCGGGACGCAGGATCAGGCAGTCGGCGCGCGCCATGGCGGCTGTGGCGGCGCTGTCCTGCGAGGTGACGGAAACGATGCCCTCGCCCGTGCGGAAGGCGCGCAGATACTCGTCGCGCTCGCCCGTGGCCGGGAGCGGGGCGGCGAGCGGCGCTTCGCTGGTTGGCGGAAGCGGCTGGGCCGCGCCGGACAGGTGGCGCACCAGCGGCAGCAGGAACAGCGTGGCGGTGACGAAGGCGGACACCGGATTGCCAGGCAGACCTATGAAGAGCGCCTTGTCCAGCCGGCCGGCCATCAGCGGCTTGCCGGGGCGCATCCTTATCTTCCAGAAATCCAGCGTGCCTCCTGCCGCCGCAAAGGCCGGGCGGACGAGGTCATGATCGCCGACCGACGCGCCGCCGGTCGTGACGATGATATCGGCGTAGCGGGCGCTCTCCAGCGCGGCGATCATGGCCTCAAGATCGTCGGGGACGATGCCGAGATCGGTGACGTCGCTGGGGAGGGCGGCGAGCAACGCGGCCAGCATCGGCGCGTTGGACGAGGGAAGGAAGCCGGGCGGGGTCGGCGCGCCGGGCGGGACAAGCTCGTTGCCGGTGGACAGGATCGCCACGCGCGGGGGGCGGCGGACCGGCAGCGCGCCATGGCCGGCGAGGACCGCGAGCGCGATCTGGGTCGGGCCGAGATGGGCGCCAGCCTCCAGCAGGGTCGCGCCGGTCGCGAAATCGGAAGCGGCGGGGCGGATATGGCGGCCTGCGGGGAGCGGATCATCGCTGGCGGTCAGGCGGTCGCCGACGCGGGTGGCGTTTTCCTGGATCAGGATGGCGTCCGCGCCCGGCGGCAGCGGCGCGCCGGTAAAGATACGGCAGGCTTCGCCGCGACAGACGGGCAAGAGGGTGGACGCGCCGGCGGCGCTTTCCTGCGTCACGCGCCAGGGGCCGGGATAGTCGGCCGCGCGCACCGCATAGCCGTCCATCGCCGAAAGATCGGCCCAGGGCTGGTCGCGCAGCGCCCTTAGGTCGTCCGCTAGCCAGCGGCCCGCCGCTTGCGCGATCGGCACGGTCTCGACCGGCATCGGCACGGCGAGCGCGAGCAGCCGCGCCTGCGCTTCGGCGACCGGGAGCAGGCTCATGGGGTGCGCCGCCAGTCGCCCGACTTGCCGCCGGTCTTGGCCTCCAGCCGGACGTTGCCGATGACCATGGCTTTATCGAGCGCTTTCGCCATGTCGTAGATGGTGAGCAGCGCGACCGAGGCGGCGGTGAGCGCCTCCATCTCGACCCCCGTCTGGCCGGCGGTGCGGGCGGTGGCGGTGACGGTCACCCCTTTATCGTCCAGCGCGAAATCGAGCGCGACGGCGCTGAGCGCGATCGGGTGGCAGAGGGGTATGAGGTCGGCGGTGCGCTTGGCCGCCATGATGCCGGCGACGCGCGCGACGGCGAGCACGTCGCCTTTCTTGACCAGGCCCTGTGCGATGGCGGTGGCGGCCTCCGGGCTCATGTCGATGCGGCCGGAGGCTACGGCTTCGCGCGCCGTGGTCGCCTTGGCTCCGACATCGACCATCCGGGCCGCGCCGTCTTCGTCCAGATGGGTGAGGCCGGTCATGCGCCGGTCAGCAGCGTGCGGGTGGCAGCCTCGACATCGGTTTGCCGCATCAGCGTTTCGCCGACGAGGAAGCAGCGCACGCCATGGTCGGCCATGGCGGTGAGATCGGCGGGGCCGGTGAGGCCGCTTTCGGCGACGAAGGTGCAGCCTTCGGGCGCTTTCCCGACCAGTTCGTAGGTGCGGGCGAAGTCCACTGAGAAGTCGCGCAGGTCGCGGTTGTTGACGCCGATGAGGCGCGAGCGTAGCGCGAGCGCGCGCTCCAGTTCGGCTTCGTCATGCACTTCGATGAGTGCGTCCATGCCGAGACCGAGGGCAGCGTCCTCGATCTCGCGCATCTGCCCGTCGTCGAGCGCCGCGACGATGATGAGGATCGCGTCCGCGCCCAATGCCCGGCTTTCCAGCACCTGCCAGGGGTCGACCAGGAAATCCTTGCGCAGCACCGGGATCGCGCAGGCGGCGCGGGCGGCGACCAGATAATCGTCATGCCCCTGAAAATAGGGTTCGTCGGTGAGAACCGAGAGGCAGGCCGCGCCGCCGGCCTGATAGGCGGCGGCATGGGCGGGGGGATCGAAATCGGGGCGGATCAGGCCCTTGGACGGGCTGGCTTTCTTGACCTCCGCGATGAGGCCGAAGCCGGTTGCAGCGGCTGCGTCGAGCGCGCGGCGGAAACCGCGGGGCGGAGTCTGGCCGGCGGCGCGGTCTTGCAGGTCGGCGATGCTGGTCGCCGCCTTGCGCCGGGCCACATCCTCGCGCTTATAGTCGCAAATTTCGGTGAGCTTGTTCATGGATAGGCTATCCAGCAATTCAGAAGCGCGTTGGCAAGGCCGCGATCGATGGTTTCGGCGGCTTCCTCCACGCCCTCGCGCAGGTCGGGGACGGCTCCGGCGACCAGCAGGGCGGCGGAGGCGTTCAGCAGCACGGCGTCGCGATAGGGGCCAGGTTCACCCTGGAGCAGCGCGCGCAGGGCCGCGGCATTGTGCGCGGCATCCCCGCCCCGGATCGCCTCGACCGGGTGGGTCGATAGGCCGAGGTCGGCGGCGGTCAGGCGGCGCATGGCGACAAGGCCGTCGGCGGTCACTTCCGCCACGTCGTTGCCGCCCGCGAGCGACAGTTCGTCCAGCCCCTCGTCGCCCGATACGATCATCGCATGATCGACGCCCAAGTCGGAAAGCGCCTGCGCGTAGATGGGGACATAGGCGGGGCGCGCGATGCCGATCAACTGCCGGCGGACGCGGGCGGGGTTGGCGAGCGGACCCATGAGGTTGAAGATGGTGCGCTCGCCGATTGCCCGGCGGATAGGGGCGAGGCGTTTCAGCGCCGGGTGATAATTCTGCGCGAAGAGGAAGCAGATGCCGAGGTCGGCGAGGGTCGCCTCCGCCGTTGCCGCTGCCTTGTCGAGGTTCAGGCCCAGCGCTTCGAGCGTATCGGCAGCCCCGGCCTTGGAGGATGCGGCGCGGTTGCCATGCTTGGCCACAGCCACGCCCGCCGCCGCGACGACGAGGGAGACGGCGGTGGAGACATTGAGCGTATGGTGCCCGTCGCCGCCGGTGCCGCACACGTCGATCGCACCGTCGGGCGCTGCCACGCGAACCATGCGCGCGCGCATCGCCTTGGCGGCGGCGGCGATCTCCGTCGCGGTCTCGCCGCGCCGCGCCATGGCGACGAGAAAGGCGGCAATGTCCGCTTCGGGCAGCTCGGCGTCGAACAGCAGGTCGAAGGCGCGGGCGGCTTCTTCAGCGTCGAGCGGGGTCGATGGATCGGGCAGGCGGGTCATCGCCGCCGCCTTATGCCGTGCCGGGCGGGAGAGTCGAGAGGCAACCGATCAGGCGGCTTCGCGCGTCCGCACCGGAAGGCCGGCTACGCCCATGAAATTCGCCAGCATCTCATGCCCATAGTCGGTGGCGATGCTTTCCGGGTGGAATTGCACCGAGTGAATGGGAAGAGTTGCGTGGCGGAAGGCCATGACCGATCCGTCCTCGCTGGTCGCGTTGACGATCAGGCTGTCGGGGATATCCTCGACGATCAGCGAATGATAGCGGGTTGCGGTGAAAGGCGAGGGGATGCCGGCGAACAGGCCGGTACCGTCATGGCGGACCGGCGAGGTCTTGCCGTGCATCAGCCCGCCGCGCACCACTTTGCCGCCGAAATGCTGGCCGATCGCCTGATGGCCGAGGCACACGCCCAGCAGCGGCGCGCCGGCGTCGGCGCAGGCGGCGACGAGGTCGAGGCTGACGCCCGCCTCATTGGGGGTGCAGGGGCCGGGCGAAAGCAGGAACGCCTTGGCCCCGGTGGACAGCGCCTGGCCGGCGGAGATGGCGTCGTTGCGTACCACCTCCACCTGCGCGCCCAGCTCCATGAGATAATGGACGAGGTTCCAGGTGAAGCTGTCATAATTGTCGATGACGAGGATCATGCCGGACGCTTTAGCCCGGCGGACGGAGCGGTCGCAAGCGGCAAAAGATGAGACCGTCGAGCAGCGCCGCGCATCAGAATAATCCAGCGAAAACAATTCATCTATTCAAGTGGTTGGTTTTCAATTAGCTGTACCTCGAATGTTTGGGAGGGATTTGGGGGTTTATGTCTATCGTTAACACGTCGCGTTGCGGCGAGGCTCGTCGCGCGTCTCTGTTGCTGTCGTCCGCAATCTGTTTGACCATGATGGCGCCTGGCGTTGCGCAAGCGGCGTGCAGCCCCAATCCCGCCCAGCCCGGCGAGCGGATAAGCTGTTCGGGCACGGAGACATCGCGGATCGTGGTTCGCGGTGGGGGTGCGGAACTGCTGGTCGAGCAGGGCGCCACCGTTGCTGCCGCCGACGCCGCCATCAGCATTCGCATCGAGCGGTCATACTCGCCATATAGCCAGGTCGCGCCGACGACACTGCAGATCGACGGCAACGTCGGCGGTGGGACGTCCAGTGCTATCGCTCTGATGTCCTTTGGCAATTACGGCTGGACCGAAGCAACTATCACCGTATCGTCCACGGGCCGCATCACTGGGCCGACGGCGATTGACTTACAGAGACCCCGCTCCAACGGCTCCACCGGCTATGAATTGGAATATCTTCGAACAGCGGTCGAGCTGGACAATGGCGGCGTCATCGAAAGCAGCACCGGCGGCATTGCGGTTCGGGGCAGCGATGACGGCCGGGCCTATTTCTCGTCCATCATAAATCGGGCGGACGGGGCCATCGGCGCGATCCAGGGACGCGTGGACTCGATCATCAATGAAGGCATGATCGACGGTGGCGCGCTGAGCGCCGTCACGAGCGAACCGGGCCAGTCCAATTTCGGCTTTCAAAGCTACATAAGCAACAGCGGCACCATCCGCGCGAGCGGTGCGGCCGATACGCTTGGCTTCAGGGGAAGCGCGAACGTCTATAATGACGGCGCAATTCTGGCCGAAGGAATGGGGCGCGCGATCAGCGGTCGCAATCTTACGATTGTGAACGGGGAAGGCGGCAGCATCGTCGCCAATCACACCGCCATTGATGCCAGAGATTCGCTCTACATCACCAATGAAGGGACTATTTTGAGCGGGGGCGATGCCATCCGCACATCGGGCTCGCTGTTTCTCGACAATCAGGGCACGATCAAGGGCAACGTCGTGGGCGGCGACAATGGCTCGTCCATTTACAACATCGGCGGAACCATAGAGGGCGACGTCCTGCTGGGCAGCGGCAATGACACGTTCATCGTGGGGGCCGCCAATGTCGATCAGCCATTCGGGACTGTGACCGGCCGGGTTGATGCCGGCGGGGGCGTCGACACCCTGCTCTTCAGCTTCGAGGAAGATAGGGTGCTGGACCGCGGTATCGTTCTGCCCGACACGTTCGAGACACTCAGGCTGTCGGTAAGCGGCGGCTCGACCCTGACCCTGTCGGAAAGCTATGCGTCCACGACCGCTTTGACATTGTCCAGCGGCGATCACGGCTCGGACGCGTCGGCCAACAGGTTCCTTCTTGCTGGTTCGATCGACACGCAAGGCCCTGCGCTGATGGACGGACTTTATAACAGCAGCGGCTTCGAGGTAGCCCATTCGGGAACGATCGTTGCGCGCCTGACGGACCCAAGCACCTACGCGGTCAGTTTCGGCAGCGCATCGCTGTTCGACAATAGCGGGACCATAACCGCTATTGGCGGCGGTGGTGTGGCGGGATCGACCCGCATCGTCAACAGCGGCACGATCACGGCCAAGGGCACCGCCCTGCGCGCCTGGGCGGGGTTCGACAATAGCGGCACGATCCGATCCATCGCGGGCGTCGGCGTCGATGTCCTTTATAACGAATCGTCCAACAGCGGCACGATTGAAGGCGCGACCGCCGGTGTGCGCCTGGTCCAGGGAACGCTGGTCAACAGCGGCACCATATCGTCAGCCGGCACAGGGCTGGAAGTTGGTTGGTATGGAACGCTCTTCAACCAGGCCGGCGGAGTCATCACGGGTGGAACTGCCGGCATCGCTGCGCCATCCAATACCGATATCGCAGGGGCGTATATCGTCAACGCGGGCATCGTTAACGGCGACGTCAATCTGGGCAGCCGGCCATATAATCTGTCTAGCGGCAACATTTTTGCCGCGCTGTCGGGCAGCATGGTCAACGGCGACATCTATCTCGGCTCTGGCTACGACATGTTCGCGACGTCGCTCGTCAATGACGGCCCCGGGGAGTTTGCCGGCCTTACGGGGCGGGTAACGGGCAGCGGGGACGAGACGCTTCGGTACATTATTGACGCAGACACGGTGACAACGCCCGAACTCAAGGGCATTTTCAAGAAACTTTCCTATCAGCTTGCAAACGACGCGACGCTGACCCTTGATGGGCCGAGCAATATCGGCGTCGGGCTGGCGGGATCGGGCAAGGTCGTGCTGACCGGCGAATTTACAGGCGACACGACTAGGACCATGTTCGATCTGACCGCCACGGCAATCAGATTGAACGGTGAGGATCAGGTGCCGGCAAACGCCATCGCCATGACGAACACCGGACGGATCCTGTTCGTCGAGACGCCGCCGGTCAGCTATAGCAACGGGACTGCGATCGTTCTGAGCGATGGCAGCAGCTTCACCAATGAAGGCGTCATCGTCGTAACGGTCGGGCAAGCAGGGTCCGTCAGCTACCCCTACCTTACTGGCATCGCCAACGGAGGCGGCCTGATCGTCAACAACGGTACGATCCAGTTGAGCGGCGCGTTCGGCCTCAGGAGCTTCTCATCCAACAACACGGAAGCCGAAATCCGCAACACCGGCGTGATCGAGCAAATCTCTGGAGGCGCCCGGTCGATCGGGATATTCGCGTCTGGCCGGATCACCAACAGCGGTCGGATCGACACGCAGGGCAGTGCAGTGTCCCTTTACGATTCGGCGTTCGTAACCAACAACGGCGTCCTGCGCAGCAGCGCTGCACAGGCGGTAAGTAGCACGCAATATAACAGCCCGACCAGCCTGTGGAATCAGGCGAACGGTCTGATCGCCGGGGCGGCAGGGTTCAGCGCGGTTCAACTCAGCAGCGGCAGCGTGCTTCGCAACGAAGGAACGATCGAAGGCGACGTCGCGCTGCGTTACGACCCTTACGGTTTTGCCTACGACTTTGGGACGAGCGTCTTCATCAATCGCGGCGGCACGCTGAACGGCAATCTCACGCTCACCAAGAATGACGATATCCTCATCGCGCTGGGCGGCCTCACCGGCGTAACCGGCAGTATCGAGACGCTGACGGGCAGCGACACATTCGTCTGGGCCTATGACGCCAGCGCCACGGTCACGCTAGACGCCGACGCGACGCCGCCCGACGGGTTCGAGCAGCTCGGCTTTGCCGCCTATGGCGCCCACACTGTCCTGACCCTCGCCGGCCAGCGGTCGCAGACACAGCCGCTGATCCTTGCCGGGGACGGCACGATCGTGAATTCGATCACGCTAAACGAGGCAGGCGCGACAGGGATTACCTCGGTAACATTGGGCAGCGCGGCCGATCCCACCAATGCGCTCGGCGCGGGATCGACGCTGGCCTTCGTCAATCGCGGGACGTTGGCGCGTGGCGTTGGGGGCTATGCGCGTGAGATCGACAATCAGGGCACCATCAACGGCTATGATCTTTATCGGCCGGTTGTCCGTATTCAAGCCAGCGACGCGGCGGGCTTCACGTTCCGCAACAGCGGGACGATCACAGCGGTCCCGGCGCCGCAGAATGTATTCGGGGGGTCGGATTGGTACGCTGTGGCAATCGACAAGCTGATCGCCACCGGAACCTTGGCCTTCAACAGCTTCGACAATAGCGGGCAGATCGCTGGCGGGGTCAGCATAGTTGCCGACACGCGCAGCTTCAGCTTTGCAAATTCGGGGCGGATCGATGCGGCCAACCCGTCCTATGGCGCAGCACGCCTGATAGTCGGGCCGCGCTATAGTCTGGAATACCCCCGCAGCGCGAACGCCGACGATGCGTCGATCGTGAATAGTGGCACGATGAACGGTAGTGTGTTGGCATCGTTGGCGGCGTCCCGGGTCACGATGACGAACACCGGATCGATCAACGGCTATCTGAGCGTCTCTCAGCCGGGCAAGATCGACGGGTTCGACGATCAAGGCTATCCCGCCCAGACCAGTCAGGAGAGCTTCAGCCTGACCAACAGCGGATCGATCTGGGGTGCGACAGTCAGCAGCCGGGCTTTGGCCATCGATGTGGCGAACAGCGGCACCATCGGCGACCCTGAAGCGGGGGCCGAGGCGACAGCGCTGGAGATCGACGCCTATTCTCGCGCGGATCAGGCGATTCGCGTCGTCAATGACGGATCGATCGTCGGCAGCGGGTTGTTGTCGTCCGGCCTGACGATCGGTTCCTATACCGAAGAGGGGCTGGAAGGCGAATCTGCCCCGCCGGTCAGCGCGATCAGCATCGTCAATCGCGGCGTGATCAGCGCCGATGGCGGTGCGGGCTATTCCGCCGCGATCGACGAGGATACGCCCGCCGAATTGATTCCGGTGGCGGGCTTGGGGGTGTCGCTGGGCGGCGACGGCGCAAGCGCGGTGTCGATCGTCAATGAAGCTGGCGCGACGATCTCGGCCAACGGCGCGACCTCCTATGTCGGGCGCTCTTGGGAGCCGGACGACACGCCCCGCATTGTGCCCGACGCCTATTCAGGCACGGGTTCGATCGCCGTCGTGGTCGCCGCGGACAAGCTGATGCTCGACAATGCGGGCACGATCCGCGGCAATGCCGGCGGAACGATAGATGGCGATACCGAGTTCGATTTCTACTTCGATGACATCGATCTGGCCGGCACTTTCATGGCGGGCGCGGTGCAGACCTTCGGCTCGATCGATACGCTGACCAACCGATCGACCGGCGTCATCATCGGATCGGTCGATCTTGGCGACATGGACGACATGCTCGTCAACGCCGGCCGGATCGAGGGTGACGTCTATCTGCGGGCCGGCAATGACAGCGTGACGCACAATATCGGCGGCGGGCTGACCGGCACCATCGACGGGGGTGAGGGCACGGATGCCGCCATCATCGACATCAACGGCGGCGGCTTGCTGGGCAACGCGCTGCTTGCCCGGTTCGTCAATTTCGAGAGCAAGCTCGTTACCGGCACCGGCACGGTCACGACCGACGGGGCATTTGCGGACGAGACGCTGTTCCTGCGTGACGCGGCGTTGACCTTGAGCGCGGGGCAGACGTTGCAGACCGCCGGGCCGGTCGCGGTGACTTTTTCCGGTGGGACCAATTTACTGGTCAACAACGGCACGATCCTCGGCGGGCTCGACCTCACCAACGGGCTGAACCAGGTGGTGAATGCGGGCACGATCAATGGCGCGATCGTTTTCGGTCAGGGCAGTCAACTGACCAGCCTTGCCAATTCGACCATCATCGGGGCGATCAACGTGCCCCAGGGGGCGACCTTCGCGTCGGCGGGCACGGTCAACGGGGCGGTGAACGTCAGCGGGACGCTGGCGCCCGGCGCTTCCCCCGGCACGATGACCGTCAACGGAAATGTCACGTTGAACGCAGGGTCTAACACCCTGTTCGAGTTCACGCCGACGGTCAGTGATGCGCTGATCGTCAACGGATCGCTGACGATCGCGGACGGCGCCGCGCTGACGCTGACCGGCAGTCGTCCGCTGACGCCCGGCGTCTATACGATCGTGCGCGCAAGCAATGGCATCAGCGGCAGCTTCGGCACCAACATCATGCGGGACGATCAGATAGCGGGCATTCTGTCCTTCGGGGCGAAACAGATCGACCTCGTAGGCTTGTTCCTGTTCAGCGGCAGTGCGTCGGCACAGGCGGAACAGACCAGGGACTATCTCAACGATCTTCTGCTGGACGGCAAAGCAACGCCGGGCATTCTCGCTGCATTTCCGCGCATGGTGGGCGCAGATGGCTACGCCAGCGCGGCTGCGCTATCGACGCTGAGCCCGGAGCCTTATGCGTCGGCGGCGCAGATCGGGATCGAGAACGGCCTTGCGATAGCCGGCGCGCTGCGGTCCGTGCGGATGGCGGGGCTGAGCGAAGAAGGCGGGCTGTTCACCTTCGGTCAGGCTTACGGCAATTGGCGCACCTTCGCCCCCGACCGGCGCGGCGTGGCACAGGCCGATGTGGACAGCAGCGGCTATCTGGGCGGCGTGGGCTATGGCAACAATACTGTGGGCGCCGCTCTGTTCGTCGGGCGGAGCGATAGCAAACAGCGTTTGGGCGCTATCGGCGCGCGCAACGACGCCGACGGCATGTTCTTGGGCGGTCGGGTCCATTATGCGGCGGGCGGCCTGTCGGCCGGCGCGACGATCTTGTTCGACCGGGCCAAGGCGGACACGGTGCGCAACCTTGTCGGCGGCAGCTCGGCGCGCAGCCGGTATAAACTGCACGGTATGACGATTGACGGCTGGGTCGGCTATGGCTGGGATATCCGCGATGGCTGGCGAGTTGGGCCGCAGCTCGGCCTCACGCATATCAGCGTGGATCGCGGCGCAGCGCGCGAAACGGGTGGCGGCGCCTTTGCGCTTGATGTGTCAAAGCAGAAATATGACGCCACCTTTCTCGGCGCCGACTTGAAGCTGGAAGCGCCGGGCACCCAAAGCCTGCGGCCTTGGGTGTCCATTGGCGTGCGGCACATGCTGGAGGGAGACGCGATCGGCGCGACCGGCGGGATTGCTAGCGTCGGCGCGACCTACAGCGTCGCCGGCGTCGAACGGCGGGAAACGGTGCCGCATGTCGGTGGCGGGCTGAACGTCGCGATCTCGGCCAGCGTGTCGCTGTTCGTCAACGGCGACGCAGAGTTTTCCGGCAGCAACGGCCAGCAGCATGTGAATGGCGGCGTCACCTTCAAATTCTGATCGGGGGCGATCCCGGTAGGTGCGGACTTATGCCCTGGGATGTGCCGGCGTCCGAAGGTGTAAGGCCGGGCCGTCGCCTTTGTGCGGAATGTCGCGACCCCGAAGCATAGGGGTTAATCTGGCAAGGTGAGGCACGGCGCCTGCCGTCCGGTCAAAGACCCGCGACCAGCCCATCGATCGCGCCTTGCAGGATGTAGCTGGCCGCGAGCTTGTCCACCAATTCGTCGCGGCGGGCGCGGCTGGCGTCGGCTTCCAGCAGGGTGCGGGTGACGGCCTGGGTGGACCAGCGTTCGTCCCAAAGCAGGATCGGTAGCCCCAGGTCGGCGATGTTGTGGGCGAAGGCGCGGCTGGCCTGCGCGCGGGGCGAACTGCTGCCGTCGAGATTGAGCGGCAGGCCGATGACGATGCCCTTGACCTGCTGCTGCGCGATGAAGGCGGCAAGGCCGATCTTGTCCTTGCCGAACTTCGTGCGCGCGACGGTGTAGGCGGGGCTGGCGATCGACCAGCCAGCGTCGCACAGGGCAAGGCCGATCGTCTTGGTCCCGACATCCATCCCGATCAGCCGGCCGCCTTGGGGCAGGGCGTCGCGGAAGGCGGCGCGGTCGGTGGTGACGAGAGGCATGGACAGGGCGGCCCTGTCACTCTTTCAGGAACGCCGCCAGCCTTTTTTTCGCATCCTCCCGCACATTGCCCCAGAAGAGGCTATAGTCATAGACATGGTAATTGTTGCCCGGCAGGGTGAACGGCCCCATGTCGACCGGTTCGCCGATCATCAGCACGCCGCTGGTGTCGCAGCGCGCCGGGACGATGCCCGTCAGCAGCTTGGGCGGCTTTCCTTCCTCGCGCGCATCCAGCGTGCCCTTGTTCGCGCTGGCGGGGGCAGCGCCGTTGAAGGCGCCGGTGATCGGATTGGTGCAGAGCATGTGCGTGCCCTTGCGCGGACGGCCGGTATAGCCGCTGTTGCGCTCGAACGTCTCGACCACGGCGGACGGATCGGCCGGTTCGGCATAGCTTTGCCAGCTGACGATGCAATGCGCCTGGTCGCGCCGCGCGCAAGCGGGCAGGCCGAGCGCGGGCAGGTCAGCCTCCACCGACACCGGCCAGCCGACCGCATAGACGGCCGCGACCCGGTCCGCGACCCGCTTGCCCGCCACCTGTTCACGCAGCAGCTGCAGCAGGTGGCGCGTGCCCTGACTGTGCCCGGCGAGGATCAGCGGGCCGGTGGGATTGGCTTTCAGGAAAGCGGCGAACGCCTGGGCCACGTCAAGATAGGCGGCGGCGAGCGCCTGGTCGCCGGCGGGCTTGTCGGTCAGGAAAGCGCCATAATTGGCCTGGCGATAGCGCGGCGCCCACACCGCGCCGGCGGCGTTGAAGGCGCTGGCCTGCCCCATGACGAAACGCATCGCGGTGGCGGCGCTGTCCTTGTCATCGAGCCGCGCGTTCCAGTGGGCGTCGCCGAAGGTCGTGATATAGCTGGTCGGATGGATGAAGAAGATCGCGGCCTTGGGCGCGCTGGCAGTAGGCGGAGCGACGCCCGCCGGCGTCCAGAGGGCGGGATTATTCGTCACGATATCCGGCCGGGCGATCCACATGCCGGCATCGACATAGGCATCGGCGGGCAGCGGTTGGAGCTGCTGGAAGGGCTCGCGCGGCACCATCACCATGCGGATGAGGGCGTTGCCCCAGACCCGATAGGCGAGCAGCGCGGCGATCACCAGAACGATGAGGCCCGCCACCACATAGAGGAATTTCCGCGCCACCGTGCCGTCTCTCCAAACCGGCGGGGCGAAAGGCCACCGTCCGCGCCACTGTCTGGCGCAGGCGCACGTCCCGCGCAAGGGCGCGAATGCCGCTTGAAGCGCGCGGGCGCGGGTGGTAGCGGCGGCCCATGTCGATAGACCTTCAGACCGTGAAAAAGATCGCCAGCCTGTCGCGCATTTCGGTGACCGAGGCCGAGGCCGAGGCGATGGTGCCCGAACTCAACAACATCCTTGGCTGGGTGGAGCAACTGGGCGAGGTGGACGTGACCGGCGTAGAGCCGATGACTGCCGTCATTCCCAACCATCAACGGCTGCGCGACGATGTCGTGACCGACGGCAATGTCCGCGAGAAGGTGCTGGCGAATGCGCCCCAGGCCGAGCATGGGTTTTTTGCGGTGCCCAAGGTGATCGAATAAGGCGCTCCACCCGTTCGGGCTGAGCCTGTCGAAGCCCAGTCCTTGCTCCGAAGAAAAGTGCGGCCCTTCGACAGGCTCAGGGCGAACGGAAGTTTTTCCATGACCAATCTCACTGATCTCACCGTAGCCGACATCCGCGACGGCTTCCGCGCCGGGGATTTTTCCGCGCGCGAAGTGGCCGAGGCGTTCAACGCCAATGTCGCGGTAGCCAAGGCTCTCAATGCCTTCATCGTCGAGACGCCGGAAAAAGCGCTGGATGCCGCCGACGCCGCCGATCGGGCGAAGGCGGCGGGCGAGCCGCTGGGCGCTCTTGCCGGCGTGCCGATCGGGATGAAGGATCTGTTCTGCACGCAGGGCGTCCAGACGACCGCGGCTTCGCACATGCTCGAAGGCTTTGTGCCGACCTATGAGTCGACCGTATCGGGCAAGCTGTGGGCGGCGGGCGCGGGGATGCTGGGCAAGCTCAACCTCGACCAGTTCGCCATGGGCTCGTCCAACCAAACCAGCTATTATGGCAATGTGATTTCGCCCTGGCGGCGCAAGGATGGTGGCAATGCCGCGCTTGCGCCGGGCGGTTCTTCGGGTGGTTCCTCGTCGGCGATCGCGGCGCGGCTCTGCCCGGCGGCGACCGGCACCGACACCGGCGGATCGATCCGCCAGCCCGCCGCCTTCACCGGCATTTCCGGCATCAAGCCGACCTATGGCCGCTGTTCGCGCTGGGGCATCGTCGCCTTTGCCTCTTCGCTCGACCAGGCGGGGCCGATGGCGCGGACGGTGCGCGACAATGCGATCCTGCTGGAGGTGATGTCCGGCTTCGATCCCAAGGATTCGACCAGCCTCGATCTGCCCGTGCCGCAGTGGGAAGCGAACCTGTCGAGCGACCTGCGCGGCAAGACGGTCGGCATCCCGAAGGAATATCGCCCCGATGGCCTCAATTCCGAGATCGCCGCGCTGTGGGATCGCGGGATCGAGTGGCTGAGGGATGCGGGCGCGAAGGTGGTGGAGGTGTCGCTGCCGCACACCCAATATGCGCTGCCGACCTATTATATCATCGCGCCGGCCGAAGCCTCCTCCAACCTCGCCCGCTATGATGGCGTTCGCTATGGGCAGCGGGATCTGCCCGACGGGGCGGGCTTGCAGGACATGTATGCCGCGACCCGCGCCGCCGGCTTCGGGCCGGAGGTCAAGCGCCGCATCATGATCGGCACCTATGTGCTGTCGGCCGGCTTCTACGACGCTTATTATACGCAGGCGCAGAAGGTGCGCGCCCTCATCGCCCGCGATTTCGAGCAGGCGTTCGAGCAATGCGACCTGCTGCTGACCCCGACCGCTCCTAGCGCCGCCTTTGCGCTGGGCGAGAAGCAGGCTGATCCGCTCGCCATGTATCTCAATGACGTGTTCACCGTGCCGGCTTCGCTGGCGGGGCTGCCGGCGATGGCGGTGCCGGGCGGGCTGGACGCGGCGGGGCTACCGATCGGCTTGCAGATTATCGGCAAGGCGCTGGATGAGCAGACTGTGTTGAACGCGGGGTTGGCGATCGAGGAAAGGGCTGGCTTTGTGGCGCGGCCGAACAGGTGGTGGTGAGATGGTGAGGCTCAGGCGGCGCGGCTTTTTTGTAAAATGCACAAGTGTTATTTGGCTCTTGGTCGCTGCCGCCTGTTCCAATAAAAATCCGCTGGCGGCGGCAAGTTATAACGAGTGCGCATTGCAAGCAGCGATGTCGGAAATAACAGCAAAGAGCGATGTGGAAGCTGCTTGTCGGCGTAAGTTCGAACGCGATGTTAGAACGGCGATGAAGGTGGTTGCACCCGAAGGTTCTAACGACATTGGTTTGATTAATGTATCGCGAGATATTGTTACTCAGGTGGAAATAAGGGCAAGTTCAAAAGGCCCCGTTTCTATCCGACAGACTTGGATCGAGCCAGGCCGTGTTGAGTACTTTTCCGAACCTTTCAATAACCATCTCTTGGTATCAATTGCCCTTGAACAAGGTGATTTTCGTGCGACCGGCACGCGGGGAATACCAATAGGAAATTGAACGGAAATGACCCAGTCAACCCATCGTGCCCACGTCGAATCTTGCGCGTAAAATGAAGCGTCGACTATGTTATACTTCGCTGCGTTGAGTAAGATTCTCCCCTCCCCTTCAGGTTCGGCGGCGTCACGTGCCGCCGCCGAAGGGCCGGGGGTGGGGTCCATCCTCTTGACCCGGCGCTTGGGGCGATACCCCACCCCAACCCCTCCCCTGAAGGGGAGGGGCTTATGAGTTCTCATTAACGCAGTTTGGTATTAGTTACTGGATTGGGCAGAATAAGGCTGTCGAATGGAGGCTGGCATGAAGAGCAATGGGGATGTGCGACCGGACGCATATTACACCAAGATCGATAGTCGTGGTCGCCTGTGGGTTAATAAAGCATTTCGTGATTATCTTGGCCTTCCAAAAGGTGGCCAGATCAATTTGTTTATGAATGAAGACGGCCATCTTGCTTTGCGAGCAGCCAAAATTGAGAGCGAAAATGACTGAATCACCCTATCGCATCCAGGGCGCAACCGGCGAGTGGGAGGTCGTGATCGGCCTGGAGGTCCATGCCCAGGTCACGTCCAACGCCAAGCTCTTCTCCGGCGCGGCGACGGCGTTCGGGGCGGAGCCCAATACGCAGGTCAGCCTTGTCGATGCGGCGATGCCCGGCATGTTGCCCGTGCCCAACCGTGAATGCATCCGTCAGGCGGTGCGCACCGGCATGGCAATCGACGCGCAGATCAACAGATGGTCGCGCTTCGACCGGAAAAATTATTTCTACGCCGATCTGCCGCAGGGCTATCAGATCAGCCAGCTCTATCACCCCATCGTGGGTGAGGGGCAGATCGACATCGTGCTGGACGAGAAGAACCCCGACGCCAGCACCAAGACGATCGGCATCGAGCGCATCCATGTCGAGCAGGACGCCGGCAAGCTGATGCATGACCAGCATCCCACCCGCTCCTATGTCGATCTCAACCGCTCCGGCGTGGCGCTGATGGAGATCGTGTCGAAGCCCGACATGCGGTCTCCGGCCGAAGCAGGGGCGTATCTGTCGAAGCTGCGGACCATCCTGCGTTACGTGGGGTCGTGCGACGGCAATATGGACCAGGGATCGATGCGCGCGGACGTCAACGTCTCGGTCCGCAAGCCGGGCGAGGCTTTCGGCACGCGCACCGAGACGAAGAACGTCAATTCGGTCCGCTTCGTCATGGCCGTGGTCGAGCATGAAGCGAACCGGCAGGTCGATGTGCTGGAGGCGGGCGGCAAGATCGTGCAGGAAACCCGCCTCTATGATCCCGACCGCAATGAGACGCGGTCGATGCGGTCGAAGGAGGACGCGCACGACTATCGCTACTTCCCCGATCCCGACCTGTTGCCGCTGGAACTGGACGATGCATTTCTGGAGGAATGCCGGGCGTCGCTGCCCGAACTGCCCGACGCCAAGCGCCGCCGCTACGAGCAGGTTCTGGGCCTGTCCGCCTACAACGCCGCGACGCTGACCGCCGACGCCGACACTGCCCGCTGGTTCGAGGCGCTGCTGGCGGAAGGTGCGCGGATCCAGGGGAAGAGCGAGGCGGATGTGGCCAAGGCTTCGGCCAACTGGCTGCTGTCGGAACTTTACGGAGCGCTCAACCGGCTTGGCAAAAGCCTGGAGGAAAGCCCGGTAAGCCCCGAGGAAGGCGCGGAATTGCTGGCGCTGGTGGCGGATGGCACGATCAGCGGCACGATCGCCAAGCAGGTGTTCGAGATCATGCTCGACACCGGCGAGAAGCCCGGCAGAATCGTCGAGGAAAAGGGGCTGAAGCAGACCAGCGACACCGGCGCGATCGAGGCGGCGGTGGCTAAGGTGCTGGCCGATAATGCGGACAAGGTCGCCCAGTATATGGGCGGCAAGGAAGCCTTGTTCGGCTTCTTTGTCGGCCAGACGATGAAGGCGATGCAGGGCAAGGCCAACCCGCAGGTCGTCAACGACCTGGTGAAGAAGGGGCTTGCGGCCTGACGCGGCGGGATGGTGGCGACTTCCGCTCTTCTGGCGCAGATGCTTACCGCGCTGGCGTTGATCGCCAGTGACGCGCCCGCCACGACATCTGCCCCGACGATCAGGGCCGCTATCGGCTTCCCGTTGGAGGATGTCGTCGGCCCGGTTCGCGCCGGAAAGCTCTGCCTCCCCAATGGGAAGCTGACAGGGTCGGATTTCGTCACATCGCCGCGCGATTTGCAGCTGTTGATTGAAGAGGTGCTCGCCGCCAAACAGAGCGACGAGCGGGTCAAGCCAGTGTCCGAAGTGCGCCTCACCGCCTTGCAGGTGAAGCTGTGCGCACGTTCCTGGGGTGCGTTCGGCATCGGCCGCCGGCCGAACCTCGCAGGAGAATCGCGTTTCTCGTTCGAGCTTGTGGGACCGGACGGCACGACGACGCCAGTGCCGGTCATCATCACCCTCGACGGCAAATCCGCCATGACGCCCGACCGGATCGCGCATGAAGCCATTCGCCGGCTCCTGATCGTCAGCGAATGACATGAAGGGGCGCCGCCGGGCGGGTGCCGGCGACGCCCCTCTTTTTTGCCGTGGCGCCCTTGGGGAGGGGTATGTGCCATGGCGGAACAGGCGGGTCGGGAGGGTCTGGGGGTTTGACCCGGCTGTTCATTCCCTAGACGTCACAGCGTGAAGTTAACCGTCGCGCGAATCGACAAAGCGACATGGTCCTGCTGTTCTTCCGCGCCGACTTCGCCGCCGATCCGGAAGGTGTCGGTTCCGCCATAGAGGCGCGCGCGGCCGGTCCAGCCGCTGGTCCGCTCTTCCGCGACCAGAGTGAAGCGGTCGCCATCCTTGAACGACGCAATAGTGTCGCCCAGCGATCCGCTGACGATCTCGCGCCGGCCGCCTTCCAACTCCACGCGGAGCCAGCCATCCTCCCGTTCGAGGCTGCCAAAGTCGTAACCGGCGGTCAGCGCCCCGTTCACCGTCGTCTCGTCGCTGGTGCGGTCAAGCACGGTGAGGTTGAAGGCGTCGCCGCCACCGGCTTCGGCATAGCCGTCCTCCTTCAGCCTGTAATAATCGACGCCGAGCGCCGGGCGCAGGCTGAAGCGGCCCATCTGCATCTGATAGGACGCGCCGGCGGTGGCGGAGTAAAGCTTCCCATCCCACCGGCCTTCCGCCTTGCGGACGAGATCGCCGAGCGCGAACTGGCGCGATCCGTCGAACTGGATCGTGGCGGCGGAGAGGCGGGCGAAGGCCTGTAGCCGGCCCCACTGCCCGCGCCAGTGCGCCGACAGTTCATATTGGTCGGCATCGACCGCATTGCCCGCGTCGCCCGCCGAATCGCTGGCATGGATATAGGCGAGGCCCGCGCCGAACGCGCCGATGCCGGTCAGATATTCCGCGCCGCCGCCAGCGCCCCAGCCGGTGATGTCGTAGGAGCCTGTGCTGCCGACGCTCTTTGCCCCGCCGAAGCCGACCTGTTGCAGCCAGAAGCCGAGCCGACCGTCCTTCGTGCGGTAGATGCCGTTCGGATCGGACAGGATGCGCGCGGTGGCGCGCGAACCGGACGTCACCGCCTCGAACGTGCCGCCGGCATGATCGGGCAGCATCTGGCGCAGCGCGGCGTCGAGCGTCTCGCCGTCCGCGATGCCGAGATAGGCGCCCGCAACCGCCGAATCCTGATCGAGCGCCTGGAAGATGGCTGGATAAGCCTGCGCGATCGAGCCTTGGAGCCCGAGTTCGGCGACGCTCTTTGCCGCGATTGACAGGGTCACGGTGCCGGCGCTGTCATTGCCGCTGACGCTGCCCTTGAAAATATAGGGCAGCACCGCGGCCTGGCTGAGCGTGGGCGCACCGGTCAGCGATCCGGCGCGTAAGATCACATAGTCGCCGGTCGATCCCGACACCTGGGTCAGATTGACCTTGACCTGCGCGCCGCTCGCGAAGTTGGCCGCGCCCGCTACGTCATAGCGTGTATGCGTATCGTTCGCGGCGTCGATGGTGACGCCGATGGTGGACGTGCTGCTCGCCGTCAGCGACGCCAGAGCGACCGAGCCGCTATTGGTGGCCGACAATGTGCCGCCGTTCAGCACCACGGCAGTATTGCCGGCATTGGTCACCGCGCCCGACAGCGCGGATGTGCCGCCCAAGGTCAGGGTTGCGGCATTGCCGGCGAAATCGACCCCGCCCGTGATCGTCGCGCTGTCTGCAAGGCTGAGCGTCGCGCTGCCCACGCCGAAGGCGATGTTCCCGGTCAGGTTGGACGTGCCGGAGAGGGCGACACGGTCATCCCCCGCGCCCATGGCCAGATCGCCGGTGATGCTGCCCGCGGAGACCGTCAGCACGTCGCCGCCCGCGCCCAGCCTGATGTCGCCGGTGATCGACGGAGCCGTCGCCGTGGCGGAAGCGAGCGCCTGGCTGATCGTCACGCCGCTGCCATTGGCGCTGAGGTCGATCGCGATGTTCGACCCGTCCTTGCCGCCGCTCGCGGTGATGCGGCCGCTGTTGGCAAGGCTGGCGACGGTGCCCGATGCGTCGGCGATAGCCGTGGCAGCGCCCTTGTCCGTGCTGGCAGCGGTGGCGCTGATCGTGCCGCTGTTGCTCAAGGCCGAGACCGATGCGCCGCTCTCGATGAAGAGCGCGCGCGCTATCGTGCCGTCCTTGCTCGATCCCGACGCTGCGACGGTGCCGCTGACATCGACCGCGCCGGCGCTCGTGCGGTTGCCGATGCGCAGGGCGGTAGCATTGCTGTCATAGGAGGACGCTGCGATCGTGCCCTTGATCTGAACGCCCTTGGCAATCTGAACCGCGCCGCCCAGGCCGCCGATCGACAGGCCGGTGGCGTCCACGCCGTCATAGACGCCATAGCCCCCGATGCTGCCGTTGACGATCAGCCCATAGCCGCTGTTGCCGGCGGCCACCGCGCCGATGCTCGTATCCTGGGTGGCCGACCCGATCTGCACCGCGGCGGCGCGGCCATAGGTGACAATCGACGCGGAGCCTTCGTTCGTGTCGGTCAACCCGTCGTCATCGACATCGGTATCGTTGGCGTCGGTCGTCGGCGGAATGTCGAAGATGACGCCGCCGCTCAAATTGCCCGCGATCACGACGGCCGAGCCGCCCTGGAGCAGATCGTCGGCGTCGAGCTTGCTGACGTCCGACGGGCGGGTGGTCGAGCGGTAGCCGGTGCTGACGATGCTGCCCTGGATCTTGAGCGCGCCGTCGATATTGCCGAGCAGCGCCGCGCCGATGCTGTTCGCGCCCTGGACGCTCGTCGCGCCGCGCAACGTGACATTGCCGGTAACGCCGTTCGCCAGCACGCCGACGCCATTGTCGCCCACGACCGCGATCGTCCCGCTGGTGGAAAGCGCACCGCTCAGCGCCGCATCGAGGCGGATGCCGGACGACGCCGTGCCTTCGATCGAGATGGTGCCGCTATGGTCGATCGCGCCGCTATGGGCCGCGCCGCCCTGAACCCAGATGCCTTTCTTGTTCGTGCCTCTGGCGAAAGCCCCGTCAAGGTCACCATCGCTGTCTGTATCGGTCGCGGTGTAATCTTCAGTGAGGGTGATGGTGCCGCTGTTGGTGATTGCGCCGCTGGTGCCGGGGGCGATCGCGACGGCAGTGACATTGTCGGCACCGTTGATCGTGATCGTGCCCGCATTGGTCAGCTTGTTGCTGCTATCGACCGTGACAGCGGCGCCGCTGCTGAGCGTAATCGATCCGCCCGACGCGATATTGATGTCGTCGGCCGCGCCATTGGCGACGGTGGACGTCCGCACTGCCGTTGTCGTCGAACTGCTGATCGTCGTTTCCGCCGCCGCGTCGGCAAGGCTGATCGCCGCCAGCGCGGGAGCGATGGCCGTGCAGGCCAGTAGATGTCGCATGATGTCTCCCTCTGCGCGCCGCGTTCTGTTCTTCGCGGCCTGAGCAAGGGACGACGCGGGCGGCCGGCTTCCGTCCCGGCGGGGATCGATTAAAAGGCGAAGTCCACGCCGATGCGCACGCTGCGGGGGCGCAGCGGGGTGTAATAGTCGGGGCTGAGGTTGAACGGCGTCCCGAGCGAGAAACGGTTGCCGTTGCTGTCGAGCAGGTTGGAAAGCGACAGCGAATATTGCACCGGCCCGCGCGTCAGGCTCGCGGACAGGCTGGTATCGACATAATCGCCCTGGGTTTGGCCGAGGATCGGGCCGACCCCCAGGCGCGACTTGCCGACATAACGGGCCGATCCGGCCAGATGGAGGCTGGCCGCGTCGCCAACCGGCATGCGCCAGTCGAAAGCGAGGCGGCCGCCCAGATTGGCGACGTTGGGGAGCCTTAACGAAAACCCCTTGTAGGACAAGGCCCGGATGAAATCGGTCGGTCGGGTGAGGCGGCTGTCATTATAGATGAGGCTGGCATCGAGCGTCAGCGCCGTCAGCGGTCGCAGCACGATGCGTCCTTCGACCGTGTAGATGCGCCCGTCGCCGATATTGGCGGTGGTAGGGAGGCCGATCCGGTCGGTCACATCGGCCTGGATGTCGCGCCAGTCGGTATAGGCGATGTTGGCGCTGGCGGCGAGCATGTCGCGGCCCGGCACGCCCTTGCGTGCGCCGATCTCGATGGTCGAGGCGCGGTCGTTCTGGAAGCGGCGGACGCGCTGATCGTCGACGGCTAGCCCGCCGGGGCGGAAGCCTTGCTGGAAGCGGGCGTAGAGGGTGACATCGGGAATGGCGTCGGTCAGCAGCGACGCGGAGGGCAGGAAGATGGTTTCGCTGCGGTTCGCCTGCGCTTCGGCGCGCGCGATATCGGCGCTGGAGAGCAGAGCGACCGGATCGAGCGCTTCGCCCGACAGGCGGCTGTTGGTCAGGCGGCCGCCGACCGTGGCGATCAGGCCCCTTACAGGCTCGAACGAGGCTTCGCCGAAGAGCGTCGCCTCCCTGACGATGTTGCGGACTCCGGTCGCCGGAGCCGCTCGACCCTCGCCATAGAGCGGCACGCCGGGGATGATTTCGGGCAGGAAGCTCGTCTTGCCGAACGCCGTCAGCGATCGATAAAGGTCCGAATGGCTTTCGAGATAAGAGGCCCCGACTATCCAGCCCAGGCCATTGTCGAGATCGCGCACCAGCCGGTTTTCGGTCGAAAAGATGTTCACCCGATTGCGCTGCCGGAACAGGGCGACGGGGCTGTCGGGCTGGGTCGCGTCATAGCTTTCGTTCAGCCGGTGGCGGACATAGCCGGTCGAGGAGACCAGACGCAGACTGTCCCACTGCCGCTCGACCCGAAGATTGGCGAGCAGATAATCGGACCCGTAGGGTTCCGCGAGGGCGGAGGCGCGTGTCAGCCGTCCAGCGCTGCGCACGGCATATTGGGCGTCGTGGCCGTCGATATGCTGATAGACGCCGCTAAGGTCGATCGTCCACGCCTCGTTCGGGACGAAGCGCAGAGCGGCGCGGCCGCCCCAGGTGCGGACCCGGTTGACGTCATCCTCTCCGCGGCCGGCATCGTCGATATAGCCGCCATCCTGCACGCCATAGCCGACAACGCGCAGCGCCAGCCTTTCCGCGACGATCGGCAGGTTGAGCGTGGCGGCGAGGTCGCCGCCGGGATCGCCATGCTCGATCGCGGACAGGCCGGCCGACACCTGCCCGCCAAATTCGCCAAGATTGGGCGCATTGGGCATGATGCGGATGATGCCGCCGAGCGAGCCCGCGCCATAGAGCGTGCCCTGCGGCCCTTCCAGCACCTCGACCCGGCCGACATCATAAAGTTTGAGGTCGGGATCGGGCGCGGCATAGTTGAGCCGCATGTCGCCCAGATATTGGCCGGTGGTCGCCTGGGTGGGGCCGACGACGCCCGAATCGGCGATGGCGCGAATGAAGAGCTTGTTGCGGCCGGTGCCCGCATGGGTGGAACTTAGGCTCGCCACGCGCGAGAGGAGCGTGGCGGTGCCGCCGGCCGCCTCGCTGCTCGAAAACTCCCGCGCATCGAGCGCCTCGACCATGCCGGCATAACGGGGCAAGGGGGTATCGCGTTTGGACGCGGTGACGATGATCTCGGCCGCCGGCGGCTCGGGCGGCAGGGCGTCGGGGACCGGGGTGGGGGCGGGGAGCGGCTTTACGGGGAGCGGCGCAGCGCGCGGCGCGCGTATGATGCGCCAGCCATTGCCCGCGACCCGCACCGCTTGCGCGCCGCTGCCCTTGAGCAGCCGGCGCAGCGCGGCTTCGGCGGATAGCCGGCCCTTGACCGCCGGGGTCGCGATGGCCGCGAGCGACTGGTCGGATATGCCGATATTGACCCCGGTCTGGCGGCCAAGCGCGATCGCCGCCTCTCCCAGCCGGCCGGGGGCGATGACGATATCCTGTCTGTCCGCCCCATAAGCGGGGGTTGCAAGAATTGCGACGCTTGCGAAGAAAGGGGCGGCGACGGTCAGAAGGTCAGCTTTGCGGACCATCCCCTTCTTTCAAAAGCCATGCATCCCCTTGCCGCACGGCGGTGAGGCCCATCAGCGGCGCGGCTTCGGCAAAGAAGCGCGCCGGATCGCGGTCCAGCCGGATCGTGCCGGTGAAGCGCTGCGCGCCCGCCCCGGGGGCCACGGTCAATTGGACGCCCAGGGAGCGGCCGATATCCTGGCCGATCTGCGCCACGGCGGCGTTGGCATAGATGAGCCGACCCTGCCGCCAACTCGCCACCGCTTCCGGTGCGATCGCCATGACCCGCAGCCCCTGCGCATCCTCCGCAAGGCCACGCCCGGCGGGCAACTGGATCGCCTCGGCATCGGGATTATAGACGACCTTGCCTTCCGACACGCCGATCTGGGTCGCATTGTCCACATGCACAATGTTGAAAACGGTGCCTGCGTCCTCGAACACATCATCGCCCACAGTCACACGGAACGGGTCGGCGGCATCGTGGCGGACAGTGAAAGCGGCCTCGCCCGCATCCAGCGCGGCGGAGCGCGGATTGTTGCGGTCGAAGCGCATCGTCGTGCCGCCGTTCAGCTCGACCCGCGTGCCATCATCGAGCGCGATGGTGCGGGGTTCGCCGGGGCGGGTGGTGACGCTGTAGATATCGCTGCGGGTGAACATGCCGATCGAGACAGCAGCCACCAGCGCTGCCGCCACCGCGCCGCCGCCGATCCAGCGCAGCGGCCGCCAGCCGCGCGGGCCAGCGTCGTTGGCGGCGACCGGCATCGCTACCGGCTCGGCCGGCAGCCAGCTGTCCAGTTCGCTGTCCGCGACCATCAGCGCGTCATAGGCCGCGCCATGAGCCGGGTCCGCCTCCAGCCACAGGGTGAAGCCGTCCCAGTCGGTGAAATCGGGATCGCGCGTGCGGACCAGCCAGTCCAGCGCTTCCTTGTCGATCATGGCTCCTGCCCTGTTTTCATTCTGCCCCTTACGCAGCATGACGCCGCCGTGCCGGTCATTCCGTATCGAATTTCTGCTTGAGCGCCAGCAATGCCCGATAGGCTTTCTGCAAGTCCTTTTCGACAGTGGTGAGGCTGACGCCCAGTTCCTCCGCGATCAGCTTTTGCCCGACCCCCTCAAGCCGGAAGCGCCGGAATACGAGTTCGACCCGGGGGCCAAGCGCGCGCAACACCGCACGCACCTGCTCCAGCCGCTGGTTGAAGATCATGCGCTCGTCGATCGCCGTCGCCTCCACCGGATCGGCCATTACGCCGCCGGCATTTTCCGACCAGTCCTGCTCGCGCCGTTCCCGCCGGGTGGCTGAGCGATAGCGGTCGAGCATCAGGTTGTTGGCGGCGCGGTAGAGATAGGGGACGGGATCGGCCACCGGCCCCAGATCCTTCGCCTCCAGCTTCATCCACATGTCCTGCAACAGATCCTCGGCATCGTCGCCCGCGCCGCGCGCGCGCAGGAAACGCAGCAGCGCAGGCCGGTGAGCAAGGAAGATCGCGGAAAGGCCGTCGGCCATGCCTGTCATGTCCAGTCGAGCAGCATCGTGGCGCGTTGCCATAGAGGGGCGGAAGGGGTCTTGGCAATTGGGCAAGCGGTTTACCTGAGCGTGCGGGTGGGTTAGCGCACGATCATCGGCGGCGACGGACAGGCGGCATCATGACGGGCGTGACGGACAGGGCGGCGGCGCGAGCGACAGGGATGGACGCCGATCGGCTGGACGCGCTGATCGACATGATCGATCGCACCTATGTCGCGTCCGGGCGGTTGCCGCATATGCAGGTCTATCTCTCGCGCAATGAACAGCCGCTGCTCTCGGTCGTGCGCGGGCAGGCGCGCGCGGATGGCACGCCGCTGCGCGAGGATGCGCTGTACCGTATCGCGTCGATGACCAAGCCAGTGACATCGGTCGCCTTTCTGATGCTGGTGGAGGAGGACAAGGTTGCGCTGGACACGCCGGTGACCGACGTGATCCCGGAGTTCGCTGACCTTCGCGTCGGCAGCGACGATGGCCCGCCCCCGGCCCGGCCCATGCTTATGATCGACCTGATGCGCCATACGTCGGGCCTCACCTACGGGCTCCAGCGGCAAACGCCGATCGATGCGCGCTACCGGACGCTGGGGCTCGACGAGTTTCAGCAGAAGCGCACGTCCGACCAGTTCATCGCCGATCTCGCCACCCTGCCGCTGGAATTCTCGCCGGGCGAGCGATGGAATTATTCGGTATCGACCGATGTGCTGGGCGTGGTGATCGAGCGGCTGACGGGCGAGGATATGGGGACCGTGTTCCGCCGCCGCATCTTCGATCCGCTGGGCATGAGGGATACGAGCTTCGCCGTGCCCGACGAAAAGGCCGAGCGGCTGACCGACGCCTGGCGGCTGGACGAGAGCGGCGGCATCAGCGTCGCGGACCTGGGCGCGCGCAGCGGCTGGCGCAGGACCGGGCGGTTCTTTTCGGGGGGCGGGGGTCTGGTGTCGTCGGTCGCCGACTATCACCGCTTCGCGCGCATGCTGCTGCGCGGAGGCGAGCTGGACGGCGTGCGGCTGCTGTCGGCTGACATGGTGGCGGCGATGCGGCGCAACCACCTGCCGGGCGGCGGCGATCTCGCCAGCCTGTCGAGCGCGATGTTCAGCGAAGCCGATTATCAGGGGGTCGGCTTTGGCCTTGGCGTCGCCATGGGGCTGGAGCGCGGCGAATATTATTGGGGTGGGGTGTTCTCGACCTATTTCTGGATCGATCCTCTCGCCCGGATCATCGGCCTGTTCATGACCCAGCATCTGCCATCCAGCACCTATCCCATCCGGGCGCAGCTGCGCGCCGGCGTGACCGCGGCGGTGCTGCCGGACGAATGAGCGGCGCGGCTAAACCAGATTAGGCCGCTACCGGATCGAATGGCAGATGGGCACGTTGTTGCTGCAGCGCAAAAATCGCGATGGAATGGGGCCGCCGGCTGTGCCATCATCGGCTGGACCAACAGCCAAGGCGATTTGCATCAGGGGGACCGCGCATGACTCTCAAAGCCCAGGCGGAGCTGCCCAAGCCCGCGCCGCGTCAGTCGGACCCGGACATATTGGCACATGAGATTGTCGAGCGCCTGACCTACCGCATCGGCAAGAATGCCGCCGCCGCCAAGCCGCACGACTGGCTTCATGCGGTCATCATGGAGATACGCGACCGGGTGATCGACGCCTGGATCGCCTCCACCCAAAAAACCTATGAGGAACAGGGGCGGCGGGTCTATTATCTGAGCCTGGAATTCCTGATCGGTCGGCTGATGCGCGACGCGGCATCCAATATGGAGATGCTGGACGATCTCCAGGGCGCGCTGGACCGCCTCGGGGTCGATCTCGACCTGATCGCCGCGCTGGAGCCAGACGCTGCGCTCGGCAATGGCGGCCTTGGCCGGCTCGCCGCCTGCTTCATGGAGAGCATGGCAACAGTGGATGTGCCGGCCTATGGCTATGGCATCCGCTATGTGAATGGCATGTTCCGGCAGGAGATTTCCGACGGCTGGCAGGTGGAGCTGCCCGAAACCTGGTTGGCGCACGGCAACCCCTGGGAGTTCGAGCGGCGCGAGGCGAGCTACGAGGTCGGCTTCGGCGGGCGCGTCGATCCGGCGGAAGACGAGGATGCAGGGCCGCACCAGATGCGTTGGCGGCCCGGCGAGCGCGTGATCGCGACCGCCTATGACACGCCGATCGCGGGCTGGCGGGGCAAGCGGGTCAATACGTTGCGCCTCTGGGAAGCGCAGCCGATCGACCCCATCCTGCTCGACAAGTTCAATGCCGGCGACCATCTGGGCGCGCTCGCCGAAAGCAACCGGGCGGAGGCTCTGACCCGAGTCCTCTACCCCGCCGACTCCTCGCCCGCGGGGCAGGAATTGCGACTGAGACAGGAATATTTCTTCTCCTCGGCCTCCTTGCAGGACATCGTCCGCCGCCATGTCCAATATTTCGGCGATGTGCGGACGCTGGCGGACAAGGCCGCGATCCAGCTCAACGACACGCATCCGGCCGTGTCCGTGGCCGAACTGATGCGGATATTGGTCGACGATCATGGGATGGATTTCGGCGAGGCGTGGGACATTACCCGTCGCACCTTCAGCTACACTAACCATACGCTGCTGCCCGAGGCGCTGGAAAGCTGGCCCGTTCCTCTTTTCGAGCGGTTGCTGCCGCGCCACATGCAGATCGTCTATGCGATCAACAGCCGCCTGCTGGGCGAGGCGCGCCGGGCGGGCGGGTTCGACGACCGCGCCGTAGGCACGATCTCGCTGATCGACGAGGGCGGCGAGCGGCGGGTGCGGATGGGCAACCTGGCCTTTGCCGGGTCGCACAGCGTCAATGGCGTGTCGGCGCTTCATACCGAGCTTATGAAGGAGACGGTGTTCGCCTACCTGCATCGGCTCTACCCCGCGCGGATCAACAACAAGACCAACGGCGTCACCTTCCGCCGCTGGCTGATGCAGTGCAATCCGGGGCTGACGGCGCTGGTGCGCGAGGCGATTGGCGAGCGATTCCTGGACGATCCCGAGGCGCTGCGCGATCTGGACGGCTTCGCTACCGACAGCGCGTTTCAGCAGAAGTTCTTGGAGGTCAAGCGGGCGAACAAGGCGGCGCTGTCCGACCTGCTCCGCAAGCGCGTTGGCGCGCGGATCGATCCGGCGGCGCTTTTCGACATCCAGATCAAGCGCATCCACGAATATAAACGGCAGTTGCTCAACATCGTGGAGGCGGTGTCGCTCTACGACCAGATACGCTCGCACCCGGAAAAGGACTGGGTGCCGCGGGTCAAGCTGTTCGGCGGCAAGGCCGCGCCCAGCTATCACAATGCCAAGCTGATTATCAAACTGGCGAACGATGTCGCCCGCGCGGTCAATCACGACCCGGCGGTGGCGGGGCTGCTCAAGGTGCAGTTCGTGCCCAATTACAATGTCTCGATGGCGGAGATGATGATTCCCGCCGCTGATCTTTCCGAGCAGATTTCTACCGCCGGCATGGAAGCTTCCGGCACCGGCAACATGAAGTTCGCCGTCAATGGCGCGCTGACCATCGGGACGCTCGACGGCGCGAATGTCGAGATGCGCGATCATGTGGGGGAGGAGAATATCATCATCTTCGGCCTCACCGCGCAGGAGGTGAACGACCGGCGCGCCAGCGGCTACAACCCGCGCGAGGTGATCGAGGGCAGCCGCGAACTGGGGCAGGCGTTGCAAGCAATCGCCGGTGGCGTGTTCTCCCCCGACGACCCAGACCGCTACAAGGGACTGGTGCAGGGTCTGTACGATCATGACTGGTTCATGGTCGCCGCCGATTTCGACAGCTATTCGGCCGCGCAGCGCCGGGTCGAGGGGATCTGGCAGGACGAGGCCGCCTGGGCGGAGAAGGCGATCCGCAACGTCGCGCGCATGGGCTGGTTCTCGTCCGACCGCACGATTCGCGAATATGCCGCCGACATATGGAAGATGGGCCAGGGATGATGCTGACGCCGGAGCAGGTCGAGCGGCTGGTCAGCGGCAGGGACGATGATCCGTTCGCCACGCTCGGCGTGCATCCGGCGGAAAAGGGCTATGTCGCCCGCGCGTTGCTGCCTGAGGCGGTGAGCGTTGCGGCGGAGACGCTGGCGGGAAAGCCCGTCGGCGAGCTGAAGTTGATCCATCCCGATGGCCTGTTCGCCGGGCAGGTCGCGATCCGGAAGCGCCAGCCGCTGCGCTATGTCGCGACCTATGGCGATGGCGGCTCCTATGCGCTGCTCGATCCCTACAGCTTCGGCCCGGTGCTGGGGCCGCTCGACGATTATTTCCTCGCCGAAGGATCGCATCTGCGCCTGTTCGACAAGATGGGTGCGCACATCATGACGCATGAGGGCGTCGCCGGCACCCATTTCGCGGTTTGGGCGCCCGACGCGCAGCGCGTTTCTGTAGTCGGCGACTTCAACCGCTGGGATGGGCGGCGCGGGCCGATGCGCCGGCGGGCTGATGTGGGCGTGTGGGAAATCTTCGTGCCGGAAGTCGGCGCGGGCACGCCCTATAAATATGAGATTGTCGGCGCGGACGGCGTGGTGCTGCCGCTCAAGGCTGACCCGTTCGCCTTCCAGTCGGAACTGCGCCCATCAACCGCCTCGATCGTCGCCGCGCCGCTGGAGCATGTCTGGGGCGACGACCGGCACCGCGATTATTGGCGGCAGGCCGATGCGCGCCGCCAGCCCATGTCGATCTACGAAGTCCATGCCGGTTCGTGGCAGCGAGCCGAGGATGGCGGCTTCCTCGACTGGGACGAACTGGCGCGGCGGCTGATCCCCTATGTGGTGGGCATGGGCTTCACCCATATCGAACTGCTGCCGATCAGCGAGCATCCCTATGACCCGAGCTGGGGCTATCAGACGCTTGGCCTTTATGCGCCGACCGCGCGCTTCGGCGATCCGGCGGGGTTCGCGCGCTTCGTGGACGGCGCGCACCGGGCGGGGCTGGGCGTCCTGCTCGACTGGGTGCCGGCGCATTTCCCGACCGACGAGCATGGTCTCGCCCGTTTCGACGGCACCGCGCTCTACGAACATGCCGACCCGCGCAAGGGGTTCCACCCCGACTGGAACACCGCCATCTACAATTTCGGCAGGCGGGAGGTATCGCAGTTCCTGGTCAACAACGCGCTGTTCTGGGCCGAGCGCTATCATGTCGATGGGCTTCGGGTGGATGCCGTCGCGTCGATGCTCTATCTCGATTATTCGCGTAAGGCGGGCGAATGGATTCCCAACGCTCATGGCGGGCGGGAAAATGTAGAAGCGGTCGCTTTCCTCCAGCAGATGAACAAGGCGCTCTACGGCCAGCATCCCGGCGTCGTCACGATCGCGGAGGAATCGACCAGTTGGCCCGCCGTGTCCGCGCCGGTGCATAGCGGTGGGCTGGGCTTCGGCTTCAAATGGAATATGGGCTTCATGCACGACACGCTGCGCTATCTCGCGCGCGATCCGGTGCATCGAGCGCATCATCATGACGACATCACCTTCGGCCTGGTCTATGCCTTCAGCGAGAATTTCGTCCTGCCGCTGAGCCATGACGAGGTGGTGCATGGCAAGGGATCTTTGCTGACCAAGATGGCCGGCGACGATTGGCAGAAATTCGCGACGCTGCGCGCTTATTATGCCTTCATGTGGGGTTATCCAGGCAAGAAGCTGCTCTTCATGGGGCAGGAATTCGCGCAGCGGCGCGAATGGAGCGAGGCGCGGGCGCTCGACTGGGAACTGCTCGATTCGGACGCGCATGTCGGCGTGCAGCGGCTGGTGGCCGATTTGAACCGCGTCTATCGATCGCGCCCCGCGCTCCATGCGCGTGATTGCGAGCCCGAAGGCTTCGAGTGGGTGCTCGCCGATGCTGCCGCCGATTCGATCTTCGCCTGGGTCCGCCGTGCGCCGGGCACGCGGCCGGTGGTCGTCGTGAGCCACTTCACTCCGCTGCTGCGCCACGGCTATCGCTTGCGGCTGCCTTCGGGCGGGCGCTGGCGCGAGATCGTGAACAGCGATGCGGCGGACTATGGCGGAAGCGGGGCGGGCAATCTGGGCGTGGTCGAAGCGGACGAGGAGGGATGGGCCAATATCACCATCCCGCCCTTCGCAACCTTGCTGCTGGAGTTGGATTACTAAAGAATATCATGGGCGATCAAGGAGAGGCCCCGACATGCAGACCAAATATCAGCCGATCGCGCGCGACGCCATGGCCTATGTGCTGGCGGGCGGGCGGGGCAGCCGCCTTGCCGAACTGACCGATCGGCGCGCCAAGCCGGCCGTACATTTCGGGGGCAAGGCGCGGATCATCGACTTCGCGCTCTCCAACGCGCTCAACAGCGGTATCCGCCGCATCGGCGTCGCGACCCAATATAAGGCGCATTCGCTGATCCGGCATTTGCAGCGCGGCTGGAACTTCTTCCGCCCGGAGCGCAACGAAAGCTTCGACATATTGCCCGCAAGCCAGCGCATTTCGGAGAGCCAATGGTATGAGGGCACGGCCGATGCCGTGTACCAGAATATCGACATCATCGAAGCCTATGCGCCCGAATATATGGTCATTCTGGCAGGCGATCATGTCTATAAGATGGACTATGAGCTGATGCTCCAGCAGCATGTGGATAGCGGCGCGGATGTGACCGTGGGCTGTCTGGAAGTGCCGCGCATGGAGGCGGTGGGCTTTGGCGTCATGCATGTGGACGAAGCGGACAACATCACCGCTTTTGTCGAAAAGCCTAAAGACCCGCCCGCCATTCCCGGTCAGCCCGACGAGGCGCTGGCGTCGATGGGCATTTACGTGTTCCGCACCAAGTTGCTGATCGAGCAATTGCGCCGCGATGCCGACACGCCGGGCAGTAAGCGCGATTTCGGCGGCGACATCATCCCCTATCTCGTCAAGCATGGGAAAGCGGTGGCGCATCGCTTTTCGAGCAGTTGCGTCCGTGCGGAAAGCGAGCTGGTGCCCTATTGGCGCGATGTCGGCACCATCGACGCCTATTGGCAGGCGAGCATCGACCTTACCGACGTCGTTCCCTCGCTCGACCTCTATGACCGCAGCTGGCCGCTCTGGACCTATTCGGAAGTGACCCCGCCCGCCAAGTTCGTGCATAATGAAGATGGCCGGCGCGGTTCGGCAACTTCCTCGCTGGTCGCGGGCGGGTGCATCGTGTCGGGCTCCTCGCTGCACCGCAGCCTGCTCTTCTCGGACGTGCGGACGCACAGCTTCTCGTCGGTGACCGAAAGCGTCATCATGCCCAATTGCGTGGTCGGCCGTGGCGCGCGGCTTCACAAATGCGTGGTGGACAGCGGCATCATCATCCCGCCGGGGCTGATCGTCGGCGAAAATCCTGAACATGACGCGCAACGCTTCCGCCGGAGCGAAAGCGGCGTGTGCCTCATCACCCAGCCGATGATTGACCGGCTGGTGGAGTGAGGGGGTGTTGCGCTGAAAAAATCCTCCCCTGAAAGGGGAGGGGGACCACACCCGTTGGGTGTGGTGGAGGGGTGTCCCCCTCTCGATAGGGTGACACCCCTCCGCCATCGCTTCGCGATGCCACCTCCCCTTCCAGGGGAGGATGAATGCTTCGGAATAAAGGATCACGATGAAGCTGCTGTCCGTCGCCTCCGAAATCTATCCGCTTATCAAGACCGGAGGCCTTGCCGATGTGACCGGCGCGCTGCCCGGCGCGCTGGCGGAGCATGGGGTCACGGTGCGGTCGCTGGTGCCGGGCTATCCGGCGGTCATAGCGGGCGTGGGCAAGGGCAAGCCGGTGCGCCGCTATGACGATCTGTTCGGCGGCAAGGCAGCGGTTCTGGCAGCGCAAGTGGAGGGTCTCGATCTGCTGGTGCTTGACGCGCCGGATTTCTTCATGCGCGACGGCGGTCCCTATAGCGACCATGGCGGCAACGACTGGGGCGACAATTGGCGGAGGTTCGCCGCGCTCTCCCGCGTCGGTGCGGACATCGCCGAAGGCGCGCTGAAGGGCTGGCGGCCGGACATCGTCCATGTCCATGACTGGCAGGCAGCGATGACCGCCGCCTATGTCCGCTTCGGTCCGGCGGCCTCGGTGCCCAAGGTGGTGACGATCCACAATCTCGCTTTTCAGGGCCGCTACGGCGCCGACATTTTCGCGCACCTGGGCCTGCCCCCCGAAGCCTGGGGCGTTGATGGCGTCGAATATTATGGCGGCATCGGCTATCTGAAGGCGGGGCTGGTGTCGGCCGATGCAATCACGACCGTCAGCCCCACCTATGCGCAGGAAATCCGGTCGCCGGTGCATGGCATGGGGCTCGATGGCCTCATCAACGGGCGGGTCGATCGGCTGCACGGCATATTGAACGGGGTCGATACTTATATATGGAACCCGGCGACCGATGTGCTGATTCCGAAACATTATGGGATGCGAAGCCTGGGCGCGCGCACCGCCAACAGGCGGCTGCTCGAAAGGCGCTTCGGGCTGGATCATGACGCCGCGCCGATCTTCATCATCGTCAGCCGTCTGACTTGGCAGAAGGGGATGGACCTGATGGTCGATGCGGTCGATCATCTAGTCGGCCTGGGCGGCAAGCTTGCGCTGCTGGGATCGGGCGATCATCCGCTCGAGGGCGCGTTTCTGAGCGCGGCGGAGCGACATCGCGGGCGGGTCGGCGTGCAGATCGGCTATGACGAGCCCTTGTCGCACCTGCTCCAGGCGGGCGGCGACGCTATCCTCATCCCCTCGCGCTTCGAGCCCTGCGGCCTCACACAGCTGTACGCGCTGCGCTATGGCTGCGTGCCGGTGGTCGCGCGGGTCGGTGGGCTGGCGGACACGGTGATCGACGCCAATGAGGCGGCTGTGAACGCTGGGGTGGCGACCGGCGTCGTCTTTGCGCCGTCCGATCCGCTGGCGCTGCACGGCGCGATCAACCGGGCGGTGGCGCTCCATCGCGATAAGGCGGCGTGGCAGGCGATGCAGCGCGCGGGGATGCGTTCCGACGTGTCCTGGACCCACAGCGCCGCGCGCTATGCGGCGCTGTATCGCTCGCTGCTGGCGGCGGCGGCATGACGCTGGGGCCGGTGGTCGGGCCGCAGGGCACGCGCTTTTCGGTCTGGTCGCCTGACGCGGCGCAACTGTGGCTCTGCCTGTTTGGCGAAGACGACCGAGAGACCCGCCTGCCGATGCTGCGCGATGCGGAAGGCCATTGGCATGTTGAAGTGGCGGGCGTCGGCGCGGGCGCGCGCTACGGCCTGCGCGCCGATGGCGATTATGATCCCGACGAGGGGCTGTGGTTCGATCCCGACAAGCTGCTGCTCGATCCCTACGCGAAGGCGATCGACCGCGTCCTTCGCTACGATCCGGTGCTGGCCGCGCGGCGCGGCGAGGGGGTAGATACGGCCCCGCTGATGTCCAAGGGTGTGGTGACCGAGCCGATGCCGGCACGCCCGGCCCACGCACCCCGCTTCACCCCCGGCGGCCTGATCTACGAGGTTCAGGTGCGTGGCTTCACCATGTTGCATCCCGATGTGCCGGAAGCCCGGCGCGGCACCATAGCCGCGCTGGCGCACCCGGCCATCATCGCGCATCTCAAGGCGTTGCATGTCTCTGCGGTCGAACTTATGCCGATCAACGCCTGGATCGACGAGCGTCATCTGGGGCCGCTCGGCCTCACCAACGCCTGGGGTTATAATCCGGTGAGCTATTTCGCGCTAGACCCGCGTCTGGCGCCGGGCGGGATGGCCGAACTGCGTGATACGGTAGAGGCGCTGCACGATGCGGGCATCGGCGTCATCCTCGACATGGTCTATAATCATGACGGGGAGAGCGATCGTTTCGGTCCGACCCTGTCGCTGCGCGGGCTGGATGGGCGGGGCTATTTTCGGCGGGACGGCGAGGGCCGGCTCATCAACGACACCGGCACCGGTAACAGCATCGCCTGCAATGCGCCGGTGACGCAGACGCTGATCCTGGAGTCGCTCTCCTGGTTCGTCGAGCAGGCGGGGGTGGACGGGTTCCGCTTCGATCTCGCGCCGGCATTGGGGAGAATGGAGACGGGCTTTGATCCTGATGCGCCGTTGCTGCGGGCAATGCGCGCCGACCCGCGCCTGTCCGACCGTATCCTGATCGCGGAGCCGTGGGACATTGGGCCGGGGGGCTATCAGCTCGGGCAGTTCGGTGACGGCTGGCTCGAATGGAATGACCGCTATCGTGACGATGTACGGCGCTTCTGGCGCGGCGACGATGGCATGATTGGGGCGCTCGCCACCCGACTGGCCGGATCGTTCGACGTGTTTTCGGGCGACGCAACTAGGAGCGTCAACTTCCTCGCGGCGCATGACGGTTTCACCCTCGCCGACCTGACGGCTTATAAGCAGCGACACAATGAAGCCAATGGCGAGCATAATCGCGACGGCCATCATGAGAATCTGAGCTGGAATAACGGCGTCGAGGGGCCAAGCGACAACCCGGCGGTGCTGCCCGCCCGCCGGCGCGACATCATGGCGCTGCTCTCCACCCTGTTCCTGTCGCGCGGCACGATAATGCTGACCGCCGGTGACGAGTTCGGCCGCACGCAGCAGGGCAACAACAATGCCTATTGCCAGGACAACGCGATCGGCTGGGTCGATTGGGCGGGACGCGACGCTGCGATCGAGGCCCATGCCTTCGCCCTCGCCGGATTACGCGCCGAAACGCCGGCATTGCATGGCACGGCCTTGCTCTCGGACGCCGATGTCGAATGGCTGGACGAGCAGGGCCAGCCCCTCACTACAAGCCAGTGGGAGGAGCCGCAGCGCCGTCGGCTGTCGCTGCGTTTCCGCAACGGCGGCCTCGCGCTGTGCGTCAACGGCGCGGCTGGACCCTGCGCCTTCCTTTTCGACGGAGAGACGATCGACGTGCCCGCCCGTTCGATCCTCCCCTACCGCCTCGATCGCTGAACCTCCGACGCATACCCCAAACAGGGCATGCGGATTTCGCCGGGCGTCCTATTAATCCAGTCACCTAAGGGCTTAACGCCCAACTAATGATGGTGTGTGGAGAGGGACGATGGCGGACTATACCGGCGATGCCGACAATAATGTCTATACCGGCACGAGCAGCGCGGATATGATTTCAGGCGCGGGCGGGGATGACACGCTATCGGGTCTGGGCGGCAACGACACCATCAACGGCGATAGCGGTGACGACCTTCTCGATGGCGGCGACGGCGATGATCTGCTGAACGGCGGCGACGGCAATGACGAGATCATCACCGGGTCGGGCAATGACACGGTCGTGGGTGGCGACGGCGCGGACTATATTGATGTCGGCGCCAATCTGAACGCGCTCGACCGGATCGACGGCAGCAGCGACCTGTCCGGCGGCATCGACGTGCTCGCCATCTACGGCATCTACAATAGCTACATCCTGTTCGATGCCGATACCGTCCGCAATGTCGAGCGTTTCTCGATCGGATCGGGGCAGGTGAAGCTCACGCTCCACGCGCAGACCAACGTCACCTGGATCGACGCCGGCGGGCAGTTGCAGACCGACTATCTGTACCTCAATGGCGCGGCTGCCACCAACAACATGCAGATCACCGGCGGGGCAGGCAGTGATATCATCACCGGCGGCAGCGGCGCGGATGTCATCATCGGCGGCCTCGGCCAGGATGTGCTGAACGGCGGCGGCGGCAATGACCAGATCATCGGCGGCCTCGACGGCGATACGCTGAGCGGCGGCGCCGGCAATGACGTTTTCACCTTCACCTACAACACGCCGCGATCGGACAGCTCGCCCTCGACCATCGACACTATCCTCGATTTCGAGGGGGCCGGCGTCACGGGCGGGGACAAGATCGACCTGCCCTCCTACGCCTATGGCCGTGGGATCGTGTTCAACGCGACCCCGATCGACTTCACCTTCGTTGTCGGCGGCGGCGCATCGGGCGTGCAACTGCCCGCCGCGCTGGTGGGTGACGGCTTCGCCGACGTCGTCTGGAAGAATAACAGCAGCGCGGGCCGGGTCGAGCTGTGGGTCGATGTGGACGATAACGGGCAATTCTCCGAACTCGACATCTACACCTATATCAACGGTGCGACCTCGCTGACGCAGGAGGATTTCACCGACACCTTCCCGGTGTGGCGCGGCACGCTGGGCAACGACATGCTGCTGGCGAGCGCGGGGGCGATCACCGCCTATGGCCTTGGCGGCAATGACAATATGCGTGGGGGAGACGGCAACGACGTGCTGTTCGGCGGCGACGGCGCGGATGTCATCCGGGGCGGCAACGACAATGACTCGCTGAATGGCGGCGCGGACAATGACACGCTCTATGGCGATGCCGGCAATGACAGCCTGGCGGGTGGTGCCGGCGACGACGTGCTGGTCGGTGGCGCTGGATCGGACAGTCTCTATGGCGAGGATGGCAACGACATCATCACGGCCGGGACGGCGGGCGGCTATGTCGATGCCGGCTATGGCAACGACACGATCACCGGCAGCGCGGTCGCCGACAATCTCAACGGCAGCTACGGCAACGACACGATCAATGCCGGGGCGGGCGACGATTATGTCGACGGCAGCTACGACAACGACATACTGAATGGTGAGGCCGGCCACGACACGATCAACGGCAGCTATGGCGACGACATCATCACCGGCGGCGACGGCAACGATACGCTGAGCGGCAGCTATGGCGTCAACAGCATCAATGGAGGCGCGGGCGACGATATCGTTGCAGTGGGAACCGAGGCGAACAGCCGCGACACAGTGACCGGCGGCAGCGGCGCGGACATATTCCGCCTGTCGACCTACTGGACCTATGGCAGCTTCAGCGCACCGCATGTCATCACCGACTTCAGCCGGGCCGATGGCGACAAGCTGTCGCTGATCCACTTCGACGGCGACAATAATGGTGCGGTGGACAATAACGGCACGCCTTTGGTGTTCCGGGGCGAGCTGTCGTCGTCGCTCTATTATGACGGCGCGCCGCTTCCGGGCGGCGACCTTGGCAGCGGCTTCACCCAGGTCTGGTGGAGCCGGATCGGCAGCGGCGGCACGGCCAAGACGGTGCTGATCTTCGACTTCGATCGCGACCTGACGCTGACATCGGCCGACTATGTCTTGGAGTTCTCCGCCGGCACCATCGCCAATGTGCAACTGTCGGACTTCAGCGGCAATCACTTCCAGGCATTCGCTGGCACGGCCGGCGATGACAGCTATACCGGTAATGCCGGCAACAACCTGATCTACGGTCTGCTGGGCAACGATACTTTGTCGGGGCAGGACGGCAACGACACGATCACCGGCAATGACGGCAACGACACCCTCTATGGCGACGCCGGGAGCGACAATCTGTCGGGCGGAGCCGGAGCCGACATTATTTACGGCGGCAACGACAATGATTCGCTGAACGGCGGCGCGGACAACGACACGCTCTATGGCGATGCCGGCAATGACAGCCTGGCGGGCGGGGCTGGCGACGACGTGCTGGTCGGTGGCGCTGGATCGGACAATCTCTATGGCGAGGATGGCAACGACATCATCACCGCAGGCACGTCAGGCGGCTATATCGATGCCGGCTATGGCAATGACACGGTCACGGGCAGTTCGCTCAACGACAATATCAACGGCAGCTATGGCAACGACACTGTCAATGCCGGAGCCGGCGACGATTATGTCGATGGCAGCTACGACAATGATACGCTGAACGGCGAGGCCGGCCACGACACGATCAACGGCAGCTATGGCGACGACATCATCAGCGGCGGCGACGGCAACGATACGCTGAGCGGCAGCTATGGCGTCAACAGCATCAATGGAGGCGCGGGCGACGATATCGTTGCAGTGGGAACCGAGGCGAACAGCCGCGACACAGTGACCGGCGGCAGCGGCGCGGACATATTCCGCCTGTCGACCTACTGGACCTATGGCAGCTTCAGCGCACCGCATGTCATCACCGACTTCAGCCGGGCCGATGGCGACAAGCTGTCGCTGATCCACTTCGACGGCGACAATAATGGTGCGGTGGACAATAACGGCACGCCTTTGGTGTTCCGGGGCGAGCTGTCGTCGTCGCTCTATTATGACGGCGCGCCGCTTCCGGGCGGCGACCTTGGCAGCGGCTTCACCCAGGTCTGGTGGAGCCGGATCGGCAGCGGCGGCACGGCCAAGACGGTGCTGATCTTCGACTTCGATCGCGACCTGACGCTGACATCGGCCGACTATGTCTTGGAGTTCTCCGCCGGCACCATCGCCAATGTGCAACTGTCGGACTTCAGCGGCAACCATTTCCAGCGGATCATCGGCACGCCGCAGGACAATGTCTTCGACGATACCGACGACGCCCATGTCTATTATGGCGTCGACGGGAACGATACGATCAACGGCAATGGCGGCAACGACACGCTGGTCGGCGGCGCGGGCATCGACATCATCACGGGCGGGCAGGGCAATGACGCGCTCTATGGCGGCACTGGCAATGATAATCTGAACGGCGGGGTCGGTACCGACAGCCTCTATGGCGAGGATGGCGACGACCTGATCCGGGGCGGCGACGACGCCGACTATATCGTCGGCGGCGCGGGCAAGGATGAACTGCGCGGCGAATTCGGCGCGGACCAGATCTACGGCGAAGGCGGCGACGACAGCCTCTATGGCGGCGCGGACAATGACTATATCAGCGCCGGTGATGGCGCGGACTATGTCGAAGCCGGCGATGGTGACGACACGGCCGACGGCGGCTATGGCGCGGACCGCATCGTCGGCGGCGCGGGCAACGATACTCTCAGCGGCAGCTATGACAACGACATATTGGAAGGCGGCGAGGGCAATGACACGTTGATCGGCTCCTATGGCTGGGACATGGCCAGCTATGCCAACGCCAACCAGGCTGTCACCATCGACCTGAGCGCCGCGTCCAACGTCTATGCGCTGGGCGGCAACAGCGGCACCGACACGCTGATTGAGATCGAAGGCATCATCGGTTCGGCGTATAACGACACGCTGATCGGGACAGATGGCGACAATGTTTTCGAGGGCGGCGCAGGCAACGACTGGCTCGAAGCGCGCGGCGGCGTCGACACCCTGAGCTATGCAAGCGCGGCCGCCGGGATCACCATCTCGCTCGCCTCCACCGCGGCGCAGGCGACGGGCGGGGCGGGGACCGACACGATCAGCGGGTTCGAGAATCTGACCGGGTCTGCCTATAACGACATCCTCACCGGATCGACCGCGAACAATCTGCTGCTGACCGGCGCCGGCGACGACCGCGTCTTTGCCGGCGACGGCGAGGATATCGTGCGCGCCGGCGATGGCGCCGACGTGCTCCGCGGCGAGAATGGCGACGATCAGCTCTTCGGCGAGGTCGGCAACGACGCGCTGCTGGGCGGTATCGGGCTTGACCTTCTATATGGCGGCGAGGGTGACGACAACGTCAAGGGCGAGGCCGGCAACGATCGCCTCTATGGCGAAGCGGGCGACGATCTGCTCGAGGGCGGGGAGGGCGACGATCTGCTCCTGGGCGGAGAAGGCAGCGACACTGCGACCTATGCCGCCGCGGCGGCGGGCGTGACCGTCAGCCTCGCGATCGGACTGGCGCAGGATACAGTGGGGGCGGGCACGGACACGCTCGGCGGGATCGAAAACCTCACCGGATCGGGCTTCGCCGACCTTCTGACCGGCGACGCCGGCGCCAACATCCTGACCGGCGGCGGGGGTGACGATACGCTGGACGGCGGGGCCGGCGCGGACCGGATGGTCGGCGGCCTCGGCAAAGACATCTACATGGTTGACGATGCGGGCGATGTGGTCGCCGAATCCGCTAGCCAAGGCGACGATCTGGTCCGCACCACGCTCGCCTCCTATACGCTCGGCAACAATGTCGAGCGGCTGACGGGGCTGGCGTTGACCGGGCAGGCGCTGACCGGCAACAGCCTCGCCAACAGCATCGTCGGCGGCGCGGGCAATGACGTGCTGAACGGCGGCACTGGGGCGGACAGCCTGAGCGGCGGGCTTGGCGACGACGTATATGTCGTCGACAATGCCGGCGACGCCATCACCGAACTGGCCGGTGAGGGCGTGGACGAGGTCCGCACCAGCCTCGCCAGCTACACGCTCGGCGCGACGCTCGAAAATCTGACCGGCACTCTTGCCACCGGGCAGACGCTGACGGGCAATGGCCTTGCCAACATCATTACCGGTGGCGCAGGGGCTGATATGATGACCGGCGGACTGGGTGATGATGTCTATTATGTCAACAATATAGCCGACAAAGTGATCGAGAATAGCGGCCAGGGCTCTGACGTCATCTTTAGTTCTGTCACCTATGGTCTCGCCGGTCGCAATGTCGAGCAACTCACTCTGACGGGTTCCGGGGACATCAATGCAACAGGCAATTCCCTGTCCAACAGTCTGGTCGGCAATAATGGCGCGAATGTCCTGAACGGTGGCGGCGGCGATGACATGATGGCGGGCGGTCTCGGCAACGATCTCTATTATGTTGACGAGGCTGGCGACGTAGTGATCGAACTGGCGGCGCAGGGCGTTGACGAGGTGCGCACCACCCTGACAAGCTATGTTCTGACCACGAATGTCGAAAATCTTATCGGCGTGAATGCCGCCGGCCAGTCCCTCACTGGCAATGCTCAGGCGAACGACATCATCGGATCGACCGGCAATGATATCATCGACGGGGGCGCGCTGGCCGATATGATGACGGGCGGCCTGGGCGACGACATCTACTATGTCGATCATGGCCTGGATAAGGTGGTCGAAGCCAATGGTGAGGGCAGCGACACCATCTTCGCATCAGTAAGCTATGGTCTTGCTGGTCGCGCTATCGAGCAGCTGACGCTGGTCGGCAGCGACAATATCAATGCGACCGGCAACAGCCTGGTGAACGGCCTGACCGGAAACAGCGGCGCGAACATCCTGAATGGCGGCACCGGCGCGGACACCATGACGGGAGGTCTGGGCGACGACACCTATTATGTCGATGACGCGGGCGACAAGGTTATCGAAGCAAGCGGGCAGGGCTATGACACGATCTTCAGCACCGTCACCTACAATCTCAACGGTCGCGCCGTCGAGCAACTGACGCTGACAGGAATCGCCAACATCAATGCCACCGGCAACACGCAGGCCAACGGCCTCTCGGGCAATAGCGGGGCCAACCTGCTGGACGGCGGGGCTGGCACCGACACGCTGACTGGCGGTGCAGGGCAGGACCAGTTCCGCTTCTCGACCGCACTGGGAACGAGCAATGTCGATCAGATCGGCGACTTCAGCGTCGCTGACGACACGATCGTCCTGTCCGCGTCCATCTTCGCGGCAGCGGGGCCGGCCGGAACCTTGAGCGCCGGGGCGTTCGTGATCGGATCGGCGGCGGCGGATGCCAGCGACCGGATCATCTACAACAGCGCGACCGGCACGCTCTTCTACGACGCAGACGGCACTGGTGCGGGCGCAGCGATAGCCTTCGCCCAGATCGGTGCGGGTCTTTCGCTGACCAACGCCGATTTCCTGATCGGTTAAACGGGGGAGAAGGCCGCTCGCGCCACCCGGCGCGGGCGGCCTGCATCTCATCGCAATTTCAATAACGCCAATCCCAGCGTTGTCATTCCCGTTTTGACGTTTGAGACGGGCGCCACTGATCAAAGGGAGTTCTGCCGAGGCTAGTAGCTGGCAAAATCTCTTGAGGAAGCTGACTGAATACCGGCTCGTGAAAATTTATAAAATTTAGCAGTTCTGGAGTGTTTTTGAAATAACCTTTCCAGAGTTTCATTAATCCGATGAATAACCATTGGGAGAAATCACAAAGGATGTGATCTAAATCATGATCTGATATAACGGACGCTCCATCCGGGAAGGCTTCCTTGATCTTGTAGTAACGAAAATGTTCTATGTCGTTAACCCTTGGGGGCGAGGTGGGCATGTTCGCCATCGATCCGAATCGGGTCGTCGGTACGTTCAAGAAACTTGTATATAGAAGAATGTTGAATTTTGTGAACGGGACCACCGTCAAAAGTCTGTCTACAAAATGAGGTTCTGGTCTATTCTTGGCGCAAACGACGACATGAATCATCAAAGAGCAGGATTTCTTAGGATAATTTTCGCAAATAACAACCGGATTTTTTATCTTCTTTGATATATCATATACAGGATCGTCAAGATCGGGGCACAATATAGACTTAACAGGCCATAAAAGATATTCAGAAGAATCATTTATAAAAGCTGCGCTTGTTCTAATAGTTCCATCATCTATTGTAACCGTTTCCTTTATTGTCCTGCCATTTTTGGTACTGTTTTTGCTAAGATGTATCGAGATTCTAAGCTCATTTAGAACCGAACTTGATGTCGGATGCATTCCGTCCGTGATGCTCTCTCCGCCGCGCAAAATGACGGTCAACTCACCTGAAGGCTTTTCGACAATCGAGAATATCTGCCGATACTTACCATTCGATACTACCACAAAAGGCGTTGCTCGTTTGACCATAGTACCCCCCGTAAATGAGTGTCATAAACCGATATGGATTGCGGAACTGGAACAGTGTCGCACATACTGACCGGCGAGATGCTATGGAATGACGAGATCAAAGGCTTCGGCCTTAAGATCACACCCGCAGGCGCAAAGACCTGCGTGTTTCAGTATCGCATGGGCGGGTGCTCAGCTAAAGCGTCCTCATTGTCGGCCGTTCAGCCTAGCTCGGGCCGCCTCCAGCACCTCCCATTGGTCCATCCGCCTTTGCACGGCGCTCGCGATAGCTGACCTTGGGACGAAGCATTCCCTCCCTCGTAATGCGGAAGGCGGCAGGTTTTTCCATTGGCAGACGAACTATCACCAGCTTATCAATCGCAAGTAGGTGCTGCAAATGGCTCGTGTTCCGAGTAGCGAAATCTCGCGATAGCCGAGCCTTGCCAGGTCATCGGAATACAGAAATACTGGGTTTGTAGATCAAATCTTCAACTGCCGGGCGGCCTTTGATAAGGCCGCCAGCCTGCGCGTCTCGGCGATCATGGTCGAGGCCGCATCGGCCCGCGACTGGCCTATGCCGCGTTCGACCCGTTCGATGGCGATGGAGATGTCGTCACCGTCACACGCGCGGGGCTGGCCGCTGCCTATCGCATCAGCGACACTGTCGATGTCAACGCCGCCTTCAGCATCGACACAATCAACAATCCCGGCGAGGGTGGTAGCAATGATTTCCTGACGTTCGACGCCTATGTCACGGTCTTTCCAAGCGACAGATGGCGTATCGATGCCGGGGTGCAGCGGTATCTGTTCGATAGCGATGCCACCCTGCGCAATCGACTTGTCGCCGAACAATATAAGGCTTCGGTCGATTTTCTGCCTACTGAACGAACGCGAATTACGGCACGCTTTGCCTACGGCAATTATTCGGACGGCAACCGCCAGCTAGGATGGCAGGCCGAAGTTGAACAGCGCATCATGAGCGAACCCAAGGTCCATGTCGGTCTTCGCTATTCCGGCACCGACTTCAGACTGGTGAATCAACCGGGCTATTTCAGCCCTGACCATTATCAATCTGCGGAAGTGTTGATGCGTGTCGACTGGCGTTTCGGTGAGCAGACCTATTTCAGCGTCCGGGCCGCCGGAGGAGGCGAGCGGGAGTTAGGCGGGGCCGACCGCTTCATCGTCAGTGCATCGACCTATCTGCGCCGGGATCTGACCGATCGCTTTGCGGTGGAGGCGGCTTATGATTATTCTTCGTCACGCACGATGTCGGCCAATGGCTTCGAACGCGGCATCGGCAGGCTGTCGCTAATCACGCGATTTTGACCTTCGGCTGGTGCAATCGTCGAATGATGGGAAGCTACAAAGCGGTAAATTCTTCAGCCACCTATGTGTGCCAACTGGCAACCGGCCAATAAGCAGTCAGGCTGTTTGCGATAACCCGCCGGCAGCGCGTCCTCTTCGGTAACGCGATATATGCCGATCAACTCCGCAGCCTATCGACCGAGTAGCGCGGCGCGACGCCGCGATGCTGCCCGTCAACATTTTTGGTGAGCCCTGCTGGATTCGAACCAGCGACCTACTGATTAAAAGTCAGTTGCTCTACCGACTGAGCTAAGGGCCCGCATGGGGTGGTCGATCCCGTAGAGGGGGGCGGGGCGATGGTCAACCATTTGCGCGGGCTTTTTGCAGGCGGGCGCGCAGGTGGCGGACGGTAAGGCCCGTCACCGGATCGCGCCAGTCCGGGACGATCGCGACAAGCGGATCGAGTACGAAGGCGCGTACGCGGAAAGCGGAGTGGGGCACTACGAGCGTGCGGCTGCGCCAGGCTCCGCCCGACCAGAGGGTGATGTCGATGTCCATGCTGCGCGCGCCCCAGCGGCGATGGCGGCGGCGGCCGAGCTGGACCTCGATCGCCTGAAGCCACGCCAGCATCGCCGGCGGGGGCAGGGCGCTCTCCACCAGCAGCGCTGCATTGGCGAAGAACCGCGCGGAAGGGCCGAGCGGCGGCGTCGTGAATATCGGCGAGACGGCGATCAGCCGCACTTCCGCGCCGATTAGGGCCGCAGCTTCGGCCAGCAAGCGCGCAGGCGTGCGGCGGGCGGACAGCGGGCGGTTCGATCCCAGCGCCAGCGCATAGATGTGGCTTGTGTCGGTCACGCCCTAGCGCCTATCTGCCCGGCGTGACCTTGCAAAGCCCTCAAGACCGCTCGCCACTGCCTGCCGGCGAACCGCCGCGTGACTGCCCGCTCTGCCCGCGCCTGGTGGCGCTGCGGGAGCAATGCCGCGCCGAATATCCCGACTGGTGGAATGCGCCGGTGCCCGCCTTCGGTGATCCCGCCGCGCGCATCGCCATCATCGGCCTTGCGCCCGGCAAGCATGGAGCGAACCGGACCGGGCGGCCCTTCACCGGCGATTATGCCGGCGACCTGCTGTTCGCGACACTCGCCAAATTCGGGATGGCGGAAGGGGTCTATGAGGCGCAGCCCGACGATGGGCTAGCGCTGCGCGACATCATCATCGTCAACTCGGTCAAATGCCTGCCGCCGCAGAACAAGCCGGAGCCGGCCGAAATCCGCAATTGCCGGCCTTTTCTCGCGGCCGGCGTAGCGGCGCTGCCCAATGCGCGAGTGTTCGTGGCGCTGGGGCAGATCGCGCACCAGTCGGCGGTGAAAATACTCGGCGGGAAGCTGCCAAAGGCGCGCTTCGCCCATCTGGCCGAGCATCGGATGCCCGACGGGCGGATGCTGGTCGATAGCTATCATTGCTCGCGCTACAATCAGAATACCGGGCGGCTGACGGCGGCCATGTTCGAGGCGGTATTCGCGCGGGCGGTGGAGCTGGCGCGGGCGGTGGAGCTGGCGCGGGGCGCGATATAATCGCCGTCAGTGCACCGCGCGCCGGTATGAATTTGGCGAAACGCCGATGCGTTCGCGAAAGAAGCGCGAGAAATTGCCCTGTGACGAAAAGCCAAGGTCGTAGGCCAGAGCCCCAAGCTGAACATCGTCCTGCTTCATCTCGTTCAGCGCCTTTTCGATTCGCAGCACATTCCAATAGATGCGCGGCGTCATCCCGGTCTGCTGAACGAACAGGGCGAAGAAATGCGGTCGCGACAGGCCCGCGTGGCGCGCCACGCTATCGAGCGAGCAGCGGGTGTCGAGGTTGCGCTGCATGAACTGCATCGCCTTGCGGATGCGGAAATCCGAGCGCGGCAGCGGCAGGGTTTCGTCGCTTTCATCCTGCTGCGCGAGCGCTTCGTCGAGGAGCCGGTTGAGATAGAGTTCCAGTTCGACGACCAGCATATCCTCCAGCGCATAGCCGGTCAGGATCGCATCGACGAACGAATGGGCGCGGGCCCGCAGTTCCGGGTCGAGCCGGATCTTGCGTCGGTGGAACGGACGGACAACGCTCAGATCATGGCGCCGCGCCAGCCAGGCAGGGTCGATATAATAAAGCAGGAAGGATGGCTGCGCGTCCCGCTCCGGCGCGTGAAAACTGTGCACTTCCAACGGATTGATGAAATAGCCCGTGTCGTCGTCCAGCGCATAGAGTTCGGAATCGACAAAGAAGGTTTGCCGGGGCGTCCCGCTGAGCGGAATGATGATATGGGGCTCCTTATGGGCATGGGGCACCAGATCATTGCCGAGCCACAATATCGCCGCTCTCCCGAACGCGCCTTCGATGACTCGAGTTTCTCCCTGCACCTGCCCTCTCCCGCGTGGCTTTCGGCTCATGGCCTAATCGCTGCAACGCCAATGGCGATTAGACGCCTTGGACCGTTATTACCTGTTTTTCAGGGGCGTGAACAGGAAGAGCTTTGGCGCGCGCCCACTTATACTAACGCGCGCTGGGACTGACTCACGGGAGGGATTCCCAAGCTGCTGAA
>ERZ1292632.211-Hain-H43-01um-R2-211-length-61083-cov-7_pt1 | contig 61083 bp, 81 predicted proteins | sample MGYA00564407_ERZ1292632 | MGnify/ENA primary metagenome ERZ1292632 (study PRJEB36523, sample SAMEA6512637) | groundwater metagenome | collected 2019-01-08 | study: AquaDiva: Metagenomics assemblies of 32 groundwater samples | reverse complement strand
CGGCTTGCCGCCCGCCGGCTGACGAGGAGTCCGCGATTGCCCGCGCTCCGCCGCCTGCTATGCTGCATGTCGGCCATGAGGAGGAAGCGACGATGCGCCATGCTGTTGTGACGATGACGATGCTTGCCACACTGCTCGCCGCCTGTTCCGAAAAGCCCGGCGACAAGGCGGGTGATATTGCCGCTACCGACTCGATGAGCAGGGCGGAGGTGAAGGCGCAGGTCGATAGGGTGCAGCTGAAGCCGGGCCAGTGGGAGGGGCGCTTCACGGTTAAGGACATCGACATGGCGCAAGCACCGCAGGCGGCGAAGGATCAAATGAAGAGCATGATGAGCCAGACGTCGCTGCGCTATTGCGTCACGCCGGAAGAGGCGGCCAACCCCAGTGGCGAAATGTTCGCGGGGCAGGAGGACAAGAATTGCACCTATGCGGGGTTCGAGGCAAAGGGCGGGACGGTCAAGGGCCAAGTGTCGTGCAAGGCGGAAGGCGGCACGATGAACGCCGCCATGTCCGGCAGCTACGCGCCCGAAAGCTATGCGATCGACATGGACATGAAGATGACGGGCGGCCCCCATGCCATGGCGATGACCGCGCGGTCGGAAGGCAAATGGGTGGGGCCGGAATGCAAGTCGCCGGGTTGATCCCGCCGCGATGCGTCAACCTGTCACGGAATGCTGCTGGCTGTGCGATCGGCCCCTGGGGCGGCGGGTGGAATGGCATCATCCGGTGCCCAAGAGCCGGGGCGGGCGGAGCGTCGTGCCGGTCCATCCCATCTGCCATCGCACTATCCACGCGACGCTGACCAACGCCGAACTGGCGCGCGTGTATGCCGATCCTACTGCGCTGCGGGCGCACCCCGCCATTGCGCGCTTCCTGGCCTGGATTGCGGACAAGCCGCTCGATTTCCATGCACCCACGCGCCGGCGCGCCTGATCCGGCTGCATTTCCGCTTGCGCTTTGGCTGCGTCGGGTAGAGCCTCCTGCCGTTCCGTCAAGAGAACAGGGGAGAGGATATGCGACTGAGGATCGAGGCCGGGCTGGCGCTGGGCGCGGCATGGGTGCTTGCGGGCTGCAGCGAGCCGGCGCCGCCGCCACAACAGGAGGAAGCGCCGATCGTGCTGAAGGGCGGCGAGTGGCAAATCACCCGCAAGACCACCGGCTATAACACGCCGACGGTCACGCCGGCCGAATATCAGCAGGCGCTCAAGGACATCGGCGAGGAGAAGGTCTGCATCGCGGTCGACAAGGACGGGGTGCCTGATCCCGATGCGCTTGCGGGCAAGGAAGGATCGGATTGCAGCTACAAGGACAAGATGCTGCGCAAGGGGCGCCTGATCGCGACGTTAAGCTGCAAGTCGGGGGCCGGCACGTCCGAGATCACGGTCGAAGGCAATTACACCGCCGACACGCTGACGCTGGGGACGACGATGACCAGGACTGAAGGGGGGCAGCCGGTGCTGCGCACAACCCACGACCTGACAGGCCGGCGCACCGGCGACTGCGCGGCAGGCTGACCCGGGACGATCGGCGTGCCGCGATGCCGGGCGGCGGGCTTGCGTCCGCTGACTGGCGCCTGTCATACGGCTTTGATACTGTTGGCGCATGACAGGGGGAATCGAAGCGGCGGGTGACGCTGTCACTGGGGCCATGCTGGCGCGGGCGGTCGAGCCCGCCCATGGCGAGGCGCGGGAGGCGGGCTATGGCGCCTGCCTCAATTGCGGGGCGCATGTGGACGCCAATTATTGCGCCCAGTGCGGGCAGGCGGCGCATCTGCACCGCAGCTTTGCTGCGATCGGGCATGATCTGGCCCATGGCGTGCTGCATTTCGAGGGCAAGATCTGGACGACTTTGCCCGAACTGGCGCTGCGCCCCGGCAAGCTGACGCGGCGCTATATCCACGGCGAGCGGGCGAAGTTCGTTTCGCCCTTCGCGCTGTTCCTGTTTTCCGCCTTCCTCATGTATGCGGTCTTTTCGCTTACCAGCCATAGCGGTGGGGAGAAGGCCAAGGGACCGGTGATGGACCCGGGTGCAGTCGCGGAACTCCGCAAGGAAGAGGCGAAGATCGACGCGCGCATCCGGCAGATCGAGGCGGATTTGGCCGCGCCGGGGCTAAGCGCTGCGCGTCGCGCGCAACTGACCGAGAAGTTGGAGGACGCGCAGGCGGATCGCAAGGGCATAACCCTGGCGAGCAACATCAGCCGGTCGCTACAGGGTGAAGGGCTGGATGGCGGGGTGGCCAAGACCGTCGGCCGGGTGATGAACGCCGCAGCGGAAAACCCGGACTTCGCTTATTACAAGCTCAAGGCCAATGCCTATAAATTCTCCTGGGCGCTGATCCTCATTTCGCTGCCCTTCGTCTGGCTGCTCTTCCCGTTCAGCCGCCGCTTCAAGATGTACGACCACGCGATCTACGTCACTTATTCGATCGCCTTCATGTCGCTGCTTTTCTCCCTGTCGATGCTGCTGACCGCGATACATGTCACCAGCGGGATCGTTACCCTGGCGCTGCTGCTGTTCGCCACCTGGCACATGTATCGCCAGTTCAAGGACGCTTATGCTTTGTCACGTGGCGCCGCGCTGGTGCGGTTGCCGCTGCTGTACGGCTTCGCCTGCGTGTCGCTGTCGCTGTTTTTCACGCTGGTCGTCCTGATCGGATGACGCAGGATCGGGCGCAGCGCTAACCCTTCCTTTACCACAGCGGATTACGCCCACTGATGTGGGAAAAGAAGCGCACGCCGATACCGTTGCACGGGCCGTGATGCAGGTCGCCAGATTGTCGGGCGACCTCGGCATCCGCACGCTCGATCTTCAGGCCGACATCAGCGAACTGGCCGACCGGGTGACGCAGCAGGCGCGCACGATCGAGGCGATCAGCGGCGCGGCCGCGCAACTGTCGCGCGACGGCGACAGCGTATCCTATGCGGGGCAGGACGCGCGCGAAAAAGCGATCGCCGCGCGCGCGATCATCGACGATTCCGGGCGGCAGCTGTCCGCCGCCAACAGCAATTTCGTCAACCTGATCGAACAGGTGAACCGCGTCCATGCGCGACTCGACGGCTTTGGCGAGGCGCTCAAGACCGTCGCCCATGTGACCAGCGTCATCAGCGGCATCGCGAGCCAGACCAATTTGCTGGCGCTCAACGCCACGATCGAGGCGGCGCGCGCGGGCGATGCCGGCCGGGGCTTTGCCGTCGTCGCGTCCGAAGTGAAGAAGCTGGCGCAGGAGACGGCGGCGGCGACCCATACGATCGAGCAGTCGATCGGGGCGCTGACCGGCGAGGCGGGCGGAATGCTGGACAGCATCACCCATGGCGTCCAGACCGCGCGCACGGCGCTGAGCGACACCAAGAATATCGAGGCGCTGGTCGAGCGGCTCAGCACATTGATGCACGGTCTGTCGAGCAACAGCGAGGCGGTGGCCGCTCGGATCGGATCGATGGTCGATTCGGCGGGCGAGATCCGCACCGGCCTCGCCGCGCTCGCCAGTACGTCGAGCGACAATGCCGATGGCCTGCAACGCTTGTCGGGGCGTGTGTCGAGCACCAGCGAGGAGGCCAATGCGCTGCTCCAGCATCTGGCCGAAAGCGGCGTCGAAATCCCCGATTCGCCCTATATCCGCTTCTGCCTGGAGAGTGCCGAAGCGGTCGCCCGTGCGGTCGAGCAGGCGATCGACCGGGGCGAGGCGCGGGAGGCGGACATCTTCGCCCACCATTATACGCCGATCGCGGGCACCAATCCGCCGCAATTCACCCATCCCGTGCAAACCGCGATGCTGCCCGCTGCCCGCGAGCGGCAGGAGATGGCGCGCGGCTACGCCGGCCTGTTCGGCATGACCTTCACCGATCGCAACGCCTTTGGCGCGATCGCCATGCCTGAACGCGCGCAGCCGCAACGGCCGGGCGACGACCACTGGAACCTCGAATATTCGCGCCAGGGCGTGATGTTCGATTTCCCCGATACGCGCGAGCAGGCGAAGATCACCCAGCCCTTCTGCATCAAGGCCTATCGCCGGCTGACCGCCGATGGCGAGGTGATCCTGCTGAAGCAGGTCATCGCCTCCATCCATATCAAGGGCCGGCACTGGGGCATCCTCCAGATGGCCTATCGCGATCAGGGCTGAGCCGACGCGCCGGATGCAAATGGGTTGCAGCGGCAACCCTGCTCGGTGCATGGAAGCGCCATGAGCAGGCAATTTTTCGGCACCGACGGCATTCGCGGGCGGACCAACCAGTGGCCGATGACCGCCGAATTGGCGATGAAGGTCGGCATGGCGGCGGGGACGCATTTTCAGCGCGGCAGCCACCGGCATCGCGTCGTCATCGGCAAGGACACGCGGCTGTCGGGTTATATGGTCGAAAACGCGCTGGTCGCGGGTTTCACCGCCGTGGGCATGGACGTGGTGCAGTTCGGCCCCATTCCGACGCCCGCCGTCGCATTGCTCGCCCATTCGATGCGGGCGGACCTGGGGGTCATGATCTCCGCCAGCCACAACCCCTATTTCGACAATGGCATCAAGCTGTTCGGGCCGGACGGCTACAAGCTGTCGGACGAGGACGAGCTGAAGATCGAGGCGCTGCTGGGGCAGGATATTCCGTTGGCCGCGTCCAAGGATATCGGCCGCGCCCGCCGGGTCGAGGATGCGCGCGGCCGCTATATCCACGCGGTCAAATCCAGCTTTCCCGCCGAGCTGCGGCTCGACGGCCTCAAGATCGTGGTCGATTGCGCCAATGGCGCCGCCTATCAGGTCGCCCCTTCGGCGCTGTGGGAGCTTGGGGCAACGGTGGTCGCGGTGGGGGTCAGCCCCAATGGCACCAACGTCAATGACGGCTGCGGATCGACCGCGCCCTTGCTGTGTCAGGAAACGGTCGTGTCGTCGGGCGCGGACATCGGCATCGCGCTGGATGGCGACGCGGACCGGCTGATCGTGGTGGACGAGAAGGGGCAAATCGTCGACGGCGACCAGATCATGGCGCTGATCGCGAGCAATTTCGCGGCGGCCGGCACGCTGCGCGGCGGCGGGCTGGTGGCGACGGTGATGTCGAACCTGGGGCTGGAGCGGTTTCTGGCCGGGCGCGGCATCGGGCTGGAGAGGACCAAGGTTGGCGACCGCTATGTGCTGGAGCGGATGCGCGAGGGCGGCTTCAATGTCGGCGGCGAACAGTCGGGGCATATGATACTTAGCGATTATGGCACGACCGGCGACGGCACGGTGGCAGCGTTGCAGGTGCTGGCGGCGCTCGTGCGGGCGGGCAAGCCCGCGAGCGAGGTGCTGCACCAGTTCGATCCGGTGCCGCAATTGCTCAAGAATGTACGCTTCGCCGGCGGCAAGCCGCTGGAGCATGAGGATGTCCGGCGCGTGATCGCGCAGGCGGAGGCGGAGCTGAACGGCGCGGGGCGGCTGGTTATCCGCCCGTCGGGCACCGAGCCCGTGATCCGCGTGATGGCCGAAGGCGACCGCGAGGATCAGGTGCGCGACGTGGTCGAGCGCATCTGCGCGGCGGTCGAGAAGGCGGCGGCGTGAAGGGTTTTTTGCTTCGTCATCCCAGCGAAGGCTGGGATCCCGCTTCTTCGGAGGTGAAGAAGAAAAGTGAGATGCCAGCCTTCGCTGGCATGACGGTGGTGGTCGATGCTTGAAATGCGCCCCGATTGCGAGCGCTGTGGCGTCGATCTGCCCGCCGATGCGCCGGGCGCGTTTATCTGTTCGTTCGAGTGCACTTATTGCGCGCCGTGCGCCGAGGCGCTCGACGATCGCTGCCCCAATTGCGGCGGCGAGCTGATGGACCGGCCGACGCGGGTGGGCAAGGCGCTTGCCGGGAACCCGGCATCGAGCGAGCGCAAATTCAGGGGATGACCGCGCGCATCCTCATCATCGCCGGGTCGGACAGCGGCGGCGGCGCGGGCGTTCAGGCGGACATCAAGACGGTGACGCTGCTGGGCGGCCACGCCATGACCGCGATCACCGCGATCACGGCGCAGAATACGCTGGGGGTGCAGGCGGTGCATTTGGTGCCGACCGATATGGTGCTGGCGCAGATCGACAGCGTGGTGAACGACATCGGCGTCGATGCCGTGAAGATCGGCATGATCGGCAGCGCGGAGACGGCGAATGCGGTGGCGGAGAGGCTTTGTTCGCCACCTTTTGTTGAAACGAAAGAGATCGCCGCCGTCTCTTATCCTGATCAGGTCAAATGGGAGACTAGGGAGCGGGTCACACGGGTCGAGAAAATTCCGATCGTTTTCGATCCGGTCATGGTTGCGACGAGCGGAAGCGCGCTGGCGGATGAAGCAACCATAGCGGTTTTTCACCGGCTGATGACGCTGGCAGATGTCACCACGCCTAACATCCCTGAGCTGAAAGTGCTGTCCGGGATGTCGACTGTCGATGCCGAATCCCGATTGTCTGCTGCGCGCGCATTGGTCAGAGCATCCGGAAAGCCACTGCTGTTGAAGGGCGGGCACGGGAGAGGAAGAACCATTCGTGACCTGCTGGTATGGCCAGGCGGCTCCCTTAGTGAATGGCAAGGCGACCGCATCGATACCGATCATAGTCATGGGACCGGCTGCACTCTTGCAAGCGCCATAGCGGCAGGCTTAGGCGAAAGCTGGCCTTTGGAAGCCTCAATCGACCGCGCTAGACGCTATGTCCGCGCAGCATTGGAAGGGGCGCCGGGGCTTGGGTTGGGCCATGGCCCGATGGGTGTGCCGCTGGGGTTTGACGCTGATGTCTAATTGCGGCCCTGACTTCGCCCATGAACTGAGCCATCATCCCGGCCTTGTCGCCGGGGTGGACGAGGCGGGGCGGGGGCCGCTCGCAGGGCCGGTGGTCGCGGCGGCCGTCATCCTGCGCGTCGAGGATTGCCCCGATGGCCTCAACGACAGCAAGCAGCTGAGCGCGGCGAAGCGCGGGGTGCTGGAGGGGCAGATCAAGCGCCGCGCGCTGTGCTGGGGCATAGGCGTCGCCAGCGTCGAGGAGATCGACGCGATCAACATCCTGTGGGCGACGATGCTGGCGATGACTCGTGCGGTCGAGGCGCTAACCCATGATTGCGCGCATGTGCTGGTGGACGGCAATTTCAATCCGAATGGGCGCTGCCCGCAATGGCGCTGGGCGTCGACGGCGGTGGTGGAGGGCGACGCCAAATGCCTGTCGATCGCGGCCGCTTCCATCCTTGCCAAGGAGGCGCGCGACCGGATGATGATCGCGGCGGCGGCCGAGCATCCGCATTATGGCTGGGAGACGAACAAGGGCTATGGCAGCGCCCGGCACCTGGCGGCGCTGCGCGAACATGGCCCGACCCCGCTCCACCGCCGCAGCTTCGCGCCGGTGGCGCAGCTCAGCCTGCTTTAGGGAGCGACGCTCACCGACCGAACCGGCTGAACCTCCGCATAAGGCATGATCGCTTTCCCATCGGGCGCAGCGGTGAAGCTGGTTTGGGTGGGGTAGGCGAATTCGATCCCCTCTGCATTGAAGCGCTTCCAGATGGCGAGACCGATGCGGTGGCGCATCTCGAAATAGTCGTGATGGTCGGGATCCGGCACGTCGAAATTGAGTTGATAGTCGAGGCTGCTCGCGCCGAACTGGACGATGCCCGCGTTGACGAAGATCATGCCTTCGGCCTCCACGATCTCCTTGAGGATCGTGGGCAGCGCCTCCGCCTTCTCTTCTGCCGTCTGGTAGATGATGCCGATGGCGTAGGTCACACGGCGCTGGGTCAGGGTCTGGAGGCTGGTGATCTCCTTTTGCAGCAGGTTGGCGTTGGAGATGACCTTCTTCTCGCCGCTCATCGCGCGCAGGCGCGTGCTTTTGAGGCCGATTTTCTCGACCCGTGCCGTGGTCTGATCGTAGGTGATGATCTCGCCCCGGCGGAAAGGCTTGTCGAAGATGATCGAGAGAGCGGCGAACAGGTCGGAGAAGATGCCCTGTGCCGCGAGGCCGATCGCGATGCCGCCGATGCCGAGGCCGGCGACCAGGCCGGTGACGTTGACGCCGAGATTGTCGAGCACCACGATCGCCGCCACCGCGAACAGCGCGAAGCTGACGAGGACGCGGATGAGGCCCATGGCGTTGGCGAGCGTTTCGCTGCCGCCATCTTCCGCCAGGGTGCGCCGCTCGATGAGGCCGAGGATGATCTCCCGCGCCCAAATCGCCGCCTGGAGCACGGCGGCAATGGTGAAGAGGAAGGCGACGGTGCGGTGGAGCGAGGCCGGCGCGTCGGCATAGCCCACCACCAGGCGGGCGGCGACCAGCACCATGAAATAATGGGTGGTGCGCGCCGCCGCGCGGCTCAGCACATTGCCATAGCCGAGCGAGTCGCCCCGCGTTCCCCGATTGCGCTTGCCGAACTGGCGGATCGCCGCGAGCGCGAGATAGATGAGGATGCCCGCGCCGGTGCCGATCGCGATCGACGCATAATGGACCTGCACCCAGTCGATGGTGCTGTGCCACATTTCGACGAAGTTGGGCGCCTTCACCTGGAACGCGGGCAGCGCGGGGTCTTTCTTGTCAGCCATGTCGCCCTATTGGCCCAGATCAGGCGGCCGCTGCAAGCGGGGCGCAGTCGGCGACGCTGTCGAGGAAGGCGATGAGGCCGCGCTCGCCGCGCGAGAGATAGCGGGTGCGACGCGGCAGGCGCAGGCCCGCGCGCCATTCATCCTGCCCGTCGCGGCATAGGGCGATGAGGGCGGGATGGACATAGCTTTTGCGGCTGATCGCAGGCGTGTTGCCGAGCGCCTGCGCGACCGGTTCCAGTAGCTGCTTCAGCGACACATGCCCTTCCGCCAGCGTCTCGAAAGCGATGGTGGACGCGCCCCAGGTGCGGAAATGCTTGGCGGTGAAGGGGCCGCCCATCGCTTGCGCGATATAGGCGTTGACGTCGCCGGAACTGATCGGGCGGGGATCGCCGTTCTCGTCCAGATATTGGAACAGATGCTGGCCAGGGAGATCCTGCACCTGCCGCACGAAGCGCAGCAGGCGCGCGTCGGTGATGGTCTGCTGCTGCTCCTTGCCCGATTTGGCGCGGAAGCGCAGCGTCAGCGACTTGCCCGACAGGTCGACATGGCGGCGGCGAAGCGTCGTGGCGCCGAAGCTCTTGTTGACGGTGGCATAATGTTCGTTGCCGACGCGCAGCTTGGCGAGGTCGAGCAGGCGCACGACGGCGGCGATGGTGCGGTCCTTGCGCAGCCCGCGTTTGGAGAGGTCGCTTTCCAGCCTGGCGCGCAGCTTCGGCAAGGCGCGGCCGAAATCCGGGCAGCCGGCATATTTCTCCGCCTCTCGCGCGGCGCGAAAATCGGTGTGGTAGCGATATTGCTTGCGCCCCCGGTCGTCATAGCCGACCGCCTGGATATGGCCCCAGGGCGACGGGCAGAACCAGCAGTCGCGATAGGCGGGCGGCAGGGCGATGCGGTTCAGCCGGTCGATCTCGTCCCGGTCGGTGATGCGGTTGCCGTCAGGGTGATAATAGGCCCAGCCGCGCTTCAGGGCGCGTCGCGTGATGCCGGGGATGCTGTGGTCTGCGTGGGTGACGACGTCTTGGGGCATGTCTGTCCTTCTCATGCCGCAAAACCCGCCGTTCATCGCTTCGTTCCGCAACCCTTAGGGGCTGCGGCCCGTTGAACGGCATCCCGCCTAACCCAGGAGAATTGCCATGCCGTCCGTCGAACAAAGCCGTATCCTGATCGTGGCCACCGACGGGTTCGAGCAGTCCGAACTGTTCGATCCGCGCGAAGCGTTGATCGAAGCAGGCGCGCAGGTGACGCTCGCCTCGCCCAAGACCGATCCGATCCAGGGCATGAAGCATGACGAGAAGGGCGACACGATCACGCCCGACATGACTTTGGATCAGGTCAATATCGAGGAGTATGACGGCCTGCTGCTGCCTGGCGGGGTCGCCAACCCTGATACGCTGCGGACCAATGAGAAGGCCGTCGAGATCGTCCGCAACTTCACCTTGTCGGGCAAGCCGGTCGCGGCGATCTGCCATGGGCCATGGCTGCTGGTCGAGGCCGATGTCGTGGACGGGCGGACGGTCACGTCCTGGCCCTCGGTCCGCACCGACCTTGCCAATGCCGGCGCGAGCGTGGTCGATCAGGAGGTCGTGGTGGACGGCAATCTCATCACCAGCCGCAAGCCGGATGATATCCCGGCCTTCGTCGATGCGTTCAAGACAGCCGTGGCGGCTGTAGCCAGAGCGGACGCCTGACGGGCGGCCTTGCGCCATCGACCGGCTGCCATGGCACCGGGCGGCGGCGCAGCACCGAGAGGTGCGCCAGCGCCAGCGTGGCGCAGACGAGGCCCGTCGGCAGGGCGAAGGGCAGGCTGGCGGGTAGCGCGAGCGGAACGACCGCAGCGGCGGCTGCCCCGCCGAGCGCGATGGCGAGCGCCCGTGCCTCCCCATCGGGACCGCGCATCCACAGGAGACAGGTGGCGATGCCGGTCATGAAGGCGATGACATAGGCCATGGTCTCGCTTGCCGCCGCGCCGGCGAGGGCGATCAGCAGCGCGAGGATCAGCGCTACCAGGGGGCGGCTGAGCTGTCCCAGCAGATGGGCGCTGATCGGATAGACGAGCAGTTCGCTCAGCAGCGCCGCGCTGGCGACCGCCATGGCGCTGCGCGAATCGCCGGCCACCAGCGCCGCCACCGCCGCCGCGCCCCAGGGGATCAGGCGGCGCGGGGCCATGCGGATATGGCTGATCCAGGCGGCCGGGCCGCCGCGCAGATCCCAGCGGCGATCGGCGAGGCGCAACTGAAAGCCGCCGAGGAGGAACAGCGCGCTCACCGCATAAGGCAGCAGGGCGGGGGCAACCATGGGACTCGCGAGCAGCAGCCCCAGCAACAGGCCATGGGCCAGGCCCAGCGCGCGCAGTTCGCCGCTCATGCCGGCGCCTGCTGCCGCCGGGCGGCGAGGGCGAGGTTGAGGCCGCGCTGCGCCTCCGCCTTCTTCAGCCGGGACAGATAGGTGTCGAGCCCGATCTGTAGGGCGAGCATCATGAAGATGAAGGGCTGGTAAGCGATACCCACGAACAGCGATCCGATCATGTAGACGATATGCCCCTGTTGCAGCGCGAGGGCGAAGGGCGCGACCCAAGCATCGTCCGGCCCGTCGCGCTTACGATAGGCGCGGCGGATAGATTCGGTGCGGATGAAGCAGATGAGGTGGATCAGCGCCCAGACGGCGAAGCCGAAATAGCCCTGTTCCCCCAGCATCTCGAAATAGGCGCTGTGATAGGCGCGGCCCTTGTCGGTGACGAGCCGGCGCTCGATCCGCTTGGCGTCGCCTTCGCCCACGGTGCTGGTGGCGAAATAGGTGAAGCTGTTCTGGAGATAATTGTCGAAGCCGCCACCGCCCGGATGCTGCTTCACATAGTCGAGCGTCCACATCCATACCGCGACGCGGGTGGCGGCGCTTTCGTCGCCCTGGTGATTTTCGATCGTCTGCATCCGCTGGGTGAAGCTTTGCGGCAGGAAGGGGATGGAGACGAGCGCGGCTAGCACGATCAGCGGGCCGTAGATGAATTTGCGCTTCGAGCGCAGCAGCATGAGGCCGGCAAGGATCACCAGGCAGACGAGCCCGGTGCGCGCTTCGGTGCCGATCGGCATCAACATGCAGGCGAGGCAGAGGCAGTAGCAGAACAGCTTCACGCGCCAGTCGGGCGGGAAGATAGTGCCGTGATTGGTGAACCAGAGGATGAGCGGGATCAGCGAGATGGCGACGCAGGAAATGATGCTGCCTTCATAGAGGCCGCTGTTGTTTTCGACCATGAGATTGAGCACGCCATAGCCGCCGCCCGACAGCGCCGTCTTCATGCCGCCGTTGATGATGATGGTGCTGGCGCACAGGATCATGAAGAGGGTGAGCGCCTCGATCCGCAGCCGCGTGCGCAGCACCAGCGGCAGGAAGATGCCGGCGATGATCGCCTTCCACACCCAGTTCCATTTGGTCAGCGCCTCGACCGGGAAATCGGCGGTCATGGTCGTATAGCCGCAATAGCCGACCAGCACGAGCATCAGCATTTGCCGCACCGAGAATCGGCAATCCTTCTTGTCGTCGATCAGCAGCCAGGAACCCACCATCGCGGCGAAGGCCATGGCCGAGATGGGAACGGAATTCAGCAGCATATAGGAAAGCCGCTGGGGCGAGACGATGTCGATATAGCAATAGAGGGCGACCAGCAGGAACGGCCGGCGCAGGCCCATCAGGCCGAACACGCCGAGAAAGGCGAGGAAGAAGAGGTCACGCATCGTCGCTATGCTCCGTGCGCGGCGGATCGCGGTCCAGATCGGCGCGCGGCAGCAGCCGCCAGGCCGCGAGCAGGATCACGCCATGGCTGATCAGGAGGGACAATGCGTCGATCATTCGCTTGGCAGGTCTTCAGCGCTTCCGTTCGGTTCGAGCAGCTTCGAGCAAAGTCGAGAAGCGTCAGTCGAGAACGGCGTCTCGACTTCGGTTCTCGGCAGGCTCGAACCTCCGCTCGACGTGAACGGGTTGCTGTTCGGCAGACCTTTCGTAGCGCGACAGAGTTGACGGGCCGTTAAACCTTTTCCGGCAAACAGGGCGGGCTATGACACGCATCCTCCACGTGCTGGACCACAGCCTGCCGCTGCACAGCGGCTATACCTTCCGCACCCGCGCGATCCTGCGCGCGCAGATCGCCAAGGGCTGGGAGGTGCGCGGGATCACCGGCCGCCGCCACGTCGCCGAGGGACCGGCTGAGGAGATGGTCGACGGCCTGCGCTTTCACCGCACGCCGGGCGAGGCGTCGGGCGGCAATCCGCTGATCCGCGAGTGGCGCGACATTTCCGCTCATGCCGATGCGATCGAGGCGCTGGTGCGGCAATGGCGGCCCGATGTGATCCACGCCCATTCGCCGGTGCTGAACGCGCTCGCCGCGCAGAAGGTGGCGAAGCGGCACGGCCTGCCGATGATCTACGAAATTCGCGCCTTCTGGGAGGATGCGGCGGTCGGCAACGGGACCGGCACGGAAGGCAGCCCGCGCTACTGGCTGACGCGGCAACTGGAGACCCATGCGGTACGCAATGCCGATGCGGTCGCGGTGATCTGCGAAGGGCTGCGCGGCGACCTGATCGCGCGCGGGATCGACCCGGCCAAGATCATCGTGTCGCCCAACGGCGTCGACCTGGAGCAGTTCGGCGATCCGGTAGCGCGCGACCCTGCGCTGACCGACCGGCTGGGGCTGGCGGGGACCGATGTCGTCGGGTTCATCGGCAGCTTCTATGATTATGAGGGGCTGGACGACCTGATCGCGGCGATGCCCAAGCTGGTGCGGGCGCGGCCCAGAGCCAAACTGCTGCTGGTCGGCGGCGGACCGATGGAAGAGGCGCTGCGGGCGCAGGCGATGGCCTCGCCCTTCGCCGACCATATCGTCTTCGTTGGCCGCGTGCCGCACGATCAGGTCGAACATTATTATGCGCAGGTCGACATATTGGCTTACCCGCGCAAGGCGATGCGGCTCACCGAACTGGTGACGCCATTGAAGCCGCTGGAGGCGATGGCGCAGGGCCGGCTGGTCGCGGCGTCGGATGTCGGCGGGCATCGCGAGCTGATCGAGGATGGCGTTACCGGCACGCTGTTCGCGCCCGACGATCCGGCGGCGATCGCGGCGGCGCTGGCCGGGCTGTTCGCGAACCGCGACGGATGGGAGGCACGGCGCGCGGTGGCGCGGGCTTTTGTGGAGCGCGAGCGTAACTGGTCGTCAAACATTTTGCGTTACGAACCTGTTTACCAGCGGCTGCTGGGCCGGCCCTGCGCCGACCGGGCGGCCGCCTGAACGGAAGGAAGCAAGCGCGGATGCCGAATACGGCGCGCAACGGGGCGATGATGACGGGGCTGGCGGCGCTCGCCGTGGCGCTCATCATCCTGTGGGCGCCGGTGGGCTTGGTCGAGATGGTCGTGGCGTCGAGCGGGCTCAGCGAAGCGGTGCCCGCCGCCGCGCCGCCGCTGGGCCTCAAGGCGCGGCTGATGCTGGCGGGTTTCGGCGCGCTGATGGCGGCGGGCGTCGTGAGCGCGACTCGCCGATCCGCCGGGCGTGACGAGCCGCAGAGGATAGAAGAGGGACGCCAGGATCGCGTCCAGGGAGCAAAGACTATGGGTTTCGCATTCTCCAAGCTGACCGCGCTGGCGCGCGGACGGGCCGCCGCCAATGAGGCCGACGCGCCGGTGCTGCGCCGGGCCGACGCCCATCCCGACGCGCCGCCGCGCCCGCCCATCTTCGCCAGCCGCGATTTCGACGGGCTGGAGATTTTCGGCCGGCCGGAAGGGAGCCGCCGACCGCTGGTCGCCAATCCCGAGCCGCAGCCCGAATCGGTGTTGCCGCCCCCGCCTTTCGCCATGCCAAGCGCGCCCGCGCCGCTGAGCGAGGCCGAACTGCCGCAGCCCGCCTTCGCGCGCGCACCTGCCGCTGCGCCGGCCTTTGCCGAGCCGCCGCGCTTTGCCGCGCCGATCGCCGTCTCGCCGCCGGAGGTCGAGCCCGCGCCGACGCCCGCCCCGCTGCCGCTGCGGTTGCCGACGCAGGGGCTGTCGGTCTCTGAACTGACCGAACGGCTGGAGCGCGGGCTTGCCCAGCGCAGCCGCGCGACGGTGCCGCCGGTCGCAGGGCGCGGCGTCATCGCCGACATGCCCGCCGCCCAGCCCGTGCCGGTGCGCGAGGCGGTGGCGCAGGACACGGACGAAGCGCTGCGCGCCGCGCTCGGCGCGCTGCGCTCCATGGCGGGACGCCGCTGAGCGCTCACCAGTCCTGAATGGTGAGCGCCGACAGTTCGACCCACAGGCTTGTCGCGTCGGCGTCGCCATCGTCGATGCTGATATCGGCCAGGAAATGACCGCCGAGACGCCATTCCGCCGTGTCGATATCGGCAAGGAAAGCGTCGCAGCGGGCCAGATAGTCCGTGCCGCTGAAGCGGAGGCGGATAATATGGCGCCGCCCCTCGAACAGCGCGCTGGCCCAGGGGCGGCTGGTCGCCCGCTCGATCACCGTGGGTTCGCCCGCGCGCGCCAGCATCTGATCGAGCAGGCGGGGCAGCGGATCGCCCCGGCGATTTCCTATCGGTTGATTTCGGATGAGGTTCGTGGCTGTGCCGCGCCATTTATTACCCACTTCACCGATGCGGGATATTGCGGGGGTTTTTGGGGACGTATCGGGATGAGATGCCCGGAAAAATGGGCTTTTCGCGGGTTTTTCGTCTTCGGGACTGCAAGTGGGAAATTTGTGGCACTTTACGTTGCATTGGCATCAATGGCGAGGTTGTGAACCGAGAAAATCGGGGCAAATCCGTGAGAGCTTTCCACTTGTTGCACCGATCGCTCCCCACCCTCCATTTCCCACGGCTTTACGGGGCGTTTGGCGCCGTCGCGGTTCCGTTGGCGGAGACCGAAGTGGGAAATGAAAGCGGGAAGCGAAGAGAGCATCACACCAGCTTGGAGATGATGAGCTCGCGCGCGCGCTGGGCGCGCCCGATGCCGCTTACCTGATAGGTCGTTTCCACCTCCTCGATCGCGAACCCCCTGAATATATCGCGGACGGTTGGGTGGTCGTTAAGGCTGAGAATGAAGCGGCCTTTCAGCATCCCCAACAAGGAGGCCATTTCGGCGAATTCCTCCTGACCGAACATTCCCGCTCCGTAGTCGCCCTCGCAATCGAAGTAGGGCGGGTCTAGATAGAACAGCGTTTCCGCGCGATCGTAGCGCCGCAGGAAGTCCTGCCAGCGCAGTCGCTCGATCGTGACCGCTGAGAGACGCTCATGGATCGCCTCGAGCATAGGTTGGAGCTTCGTCACATCAAAGCGACTCGGCCGGGATGGCGCTACGCCGAAAGAGCGGCGCTGGACTATGCCCCCAAAGGCCATACGCTGTAGATACAAGAAGCGCGCGGCGCGCTGCATGTCCGTCAGTGAACGGGGCTCCTGCGCCAACAGCTTCTCGAAATTCGCGCGAGAGGCGATTTGAAAGCGGATCATGTCAAGGAATGCCACATAGTGGTGCTGCAAGACGCGGAAGAACGTGGAGACGTCCTCGGACCAGTCGTTGATAACCTCCGACCGCGGGCGCATGTCGCGTCGCAGGAAGATACCTCCCATGCCCACAAAAACCTCGGCGTAGGTGGCATGGGCCGTAGCGTTGATGCGGCTGATGATCCGCTTCGCGAGATTGCGCTTGCCGCCGATGTAGGGTGCTGCGGGTTGAACAGGGCTGACTGGCAGCAGCGTTCCTGCAACTCCCTTGCAAGCTGTTTGCATAATGCCTGAAAATGGACTCGACTCTATCACGTTGTTCTCTATTTGATCACGCCGTCCAGCGTTGGATGGCGGGATGGTTCCGGCTTTGGCCAGCCGGGTCGTGACGGGTCATATCCGTCGGCTTGGGGCGTTGACGCGCCCCATCCCCCGCCCAACGGCGGCGAATGTCTGATACGTATGACGCTCGGCGGTTTTGGGCATCACACAATTGCCCCGTAGCCGAAGTTGGGCGTGTCTCCGCCGCTCAGCATCAGCCGCTGACCCGCAAGCCGAAGGTGCGTCTGGTCAACGTCATAATAGCCGGAGGCGTTGTCCTGAGCGTCGGTGGACGTTTTGAACTTTGAGTCGCCACCCGCCGTCACGTCGTATAGGTGGAGCACGCTCAGCCGCCCGTCATAGGTCTGACCGGGTCCCGCCAAGCAGTCAGCTAGGAACGTCGGATTAGGTAGGTGATTGGCAGGGTCCGCCACCAGCAGGCGGATCGCTTCAAGCCGCTTCTGGATCGTGTTCTCGGCACCGATGACATTCGTTGTGACGGCGGTATCAGGTCCGGCGATATTTGCCACGTGGACGACTTTCCAGCCGCGCTGCAGATAGCCAGTGGAGCCGCTGTTGTAGAGCGCTGTCAGGGCCGAATAATATTGGGTGGAATTTAGCTTGCCATTTGTCTCGGCGACGTCATTGCGACCGATTTGACACGCGACGATGTTCTTGTCCGGCCCGCCCGGGTAGAGCGCGTTGAACATCGTGTTGGCAGCATCGCGCTTGGCGACCAAGTTGGAAACCTGGTTGCCGCTCTCGCCCAGGTTGATCACCCGGAGGCTGGCAGGGACTTGCAGCCCGCCGGGATCGGTCATGAGCATCGCGATATTGCCGCCGCTCATCGGGTCGGTCGGCAGTGCGGTGGGGACAGCGTTCGTGATGCTGTCGCCAGTCAGGATGAGCTGGCCGTCGATGGCGGGAATGGCATAGTTGGCGACCATGGCGGCCGCGATCGCGTCAGCCTGCGCATTCGTGAGGGACGCGGACCAAAGGGTGAATTCGTAAAGATCGAAGAAGCCACCCGCCGAGCTTTGGGCCTGTGAACCCAGCGTCAATCCGTTGGATGCAGCCGGGACGGCGCCAATGACACCGCCAACGCACCCTGTCGAGGTGACGCCCGATTGCGCCACGCTGGCGGCGTCAGCGTTGACGTAGAGGCGCTGGCCGCCATTGGCGGTGGTGCGCGATGCGACGCCGATCACTTGAAGCTGCGCGCCGGGGATGGCTTTGTAGCCATTGACGACGTCGGTAAAAGCCCCGATCCCGGCACCATAAAGCCATGGCGCGCTGTTGCTGGCGACGACGGTTCGAACCGTGGAGCCCCCGCTATAATTGGTGTTGGTCGCATCATCGGTGTAGGCCGAATAACGCGGCGAGAAGAGATTGACGCTGTTCTTTCCAAGATGAATGCGCGCCACCATGAAGCAGGCGACGGCTCGTGCCGACAGGGCATTCAGCGCATTGGAGACGAGCAGCGCATCGGCGCCGCGAAAGCGCCAGAATTTGCGCCCCAGCGCGTCTGTCATTTGGACAGGGCCGATCGTGGCTCCAGCGAAGCTGATGCCCGACAAAGCCGCGAGGCCGGCAAGATCGGGGCATGCGGTGACGCGATTGGACCCGTCCAGCGTGGCGGCTTGGCTGTGGGGGTGATAGTGAATTGTCGGGACGACCGGGTAGGCTGTGGCGGCCAATCCCGGCGCGGCGGACGGGGGGCTCGCGCCGCCTAGCCGCGCGCGGCGGCTACCATGTTGGAAGCCGAACCCGATCATTAAGCGTATCCAATAATGGTGGTTTGGCCGCTCGTGCCGGTGGCACGGACATGGGTAGCACGGACGGGGATAATCTCGCCGGCCAAAACCGGGTGCGAGACGTCGTCTTCTTGCCCGACCGGCCGGAACTTGATCACTCCGTCCCCGTCCGCACGAATGCCCTTGGTGACAAAAGGAAGTTCGGCGGCATCGTTGGGGGCGATGACGAAACAGCGACTCGCCGGGGACCAGCGTTTGTCGCCTTCGTAGTGGAATGGGTCTTTCACGTCATACTCCTGCTGCTGAGAGGAAGAGGGGAGAATTGAAAATTAGGGGCTGGTGCGCTAACTAGGGCGGGCGATGCGCGCGACGCGGTGAACTCTTCCCTCCGTAGCGCGAGGCTAAGGCCGTCGAACGCTTAGCAGGGGACAGGAAGTCCCTGCCGCGCATCGCACTCTTCCCCATCATTGGCGTCTATCCACGAGGATGGTCAGGTTGCGCGTCTCGGCCGCGATGTTGCGTGGGCGGCTGCGATGAAAGCTGACCAGCACCGGCAGTTCATCGCCGGTATCCTGACGGACCACGGCTTTCCAGATGTTGCCGGCCGCATCGGCGAAGAAGATGAGCTTGCTGTTGCCCTGCTGCGCGACCACCAGCGCCCGCGCCATGATGTCGGGCAGTAGGCGATAGTCGTCGGTGGTCAGTTCGGGATGACCGCGTGAGATTTCCGGCGCATCGCCGCGCTGCTTCCTGTAGACGCCTGCAGGCATTACGATGACCCGGCTCCGGGCCTGCATCGCCGCCTGCTGAGCGGGGTCGAGTATGGCGACAGGAAAGGCGCCATGCGGCGCGGCAAGGAATTGGTCGAATGCCGCATCGGCGACGATGTCGCGCAACGTCCGGTCGGCCTCCGCGTCAAGGCCGGCGTCCACCGCGTCACGGAGAGATGCCACTGTTTTGGCGGTGATGGCGCGAAGATGCGCCGTGCCGGGATTGTAGCTGAAGCCGGGATCGATGCCGTCCGGCACCATGATCGGTTCGCCGCTGGCCGGCACGAACTGGCGCGCCCCTTGCGGCAGCTTATCGTCCGGTGTGACGGTCCAGCCCATGCGCTTCATCTTGCGCTCGGAAACCTGCTCGAAATGGCATTTGCAGCCCCATCCGTTGGGCGGGAAATGCGTCTGCCAAAACGGATGATCAACCGGCAGCAAAATGCCATACCAAGTCTTATGGAGAGGGCGCTTATGCTCCGACGTCGAAGGCAGGTAGCGGAGGTAGGGGTAGACGTCCTTTTGCCGCTGAATGCGGGTCCAATGGCCTGCCGCCATGCTCATGCGGACGTTGGTGCCGTAGATGGTCTTGAGGCGGCGGGTGTTGACGATGATGGTGTCGTCGGTGCCGGTCAGCTCACGATTGGAAACGGCGCCCCACCAGCCGGCCTTGCGCAGTTCGGGCATGATGCCCGATTTCCACTCCTCGAATGTGCCGCCGTCGCGGATGGTGCCGCCGATCGACGTCTGCAGCGCGCGCAGGAGATCGAGCTTGGCGATCTTGGCCACCGTAAAGGCGACTGCATGATTTCCATGCATCATCTCCGACCAGGCGACGGTTGGCTGCAGCGTCCCGCGCGCCTCGAAGGCACGAACGACATCGTCCGGTTTCAGGAAGATGGAATAACCGAGGGCGTCAGCCATTCGGGGTCTCCACATTATGTAGGGCGCGCGTCACGCGATCCGCAGGGGCTGCGCCCCTGTTCCCATGCTGATGGCTAGATCGACGGCGCGCCCGGCGTGGTGGCCTCGCCAGTAATCATTCTCCAGCCGCCCTCGTTTGGTCGACGGAGCTCGACTGCTCACTTCGGACAAGCTGGCGAAGCGCCGTGCGATGTATTGGTCGATCTTCTCATGCTGATCGACCGGAGGCATTAGCGCCTTGATCTTGCTGTAGACCGCGTAAGCCCATGCCTCGCAGAACACATCCGCTCGCTGGCGCTTCCGGGCCGGCCTGCAGCGCTTGAGGGTGGTGCGGATATAGTCCTGCCTAGCTCCTTTCAGGCGCCGGAACAGGACCGCAAATGCGTAGCTTGCAATCTCCGGGGCAGGTCGCGGTCCGATGTAAATGCGTTGAAGATCGGCAGCGATGATCACTTTGCAACCCACGGCGTGCCGAACTGTCCTGCAAAGGAGTGCCTCCCAAGTAGGTGGTCGCTGGGTCATCGACCCCTTGGCGGATGCTTCGCCCAGTTCCGCCAAGGCAATGTCGTCGAGCGTAATGCCATACTCGTCCATCAAGGCGCGGGCCTTGGCGAGAGCGGCTGCGGCTTCATGCTCGTTGCCGCTTCTCGCCAGCGCTAGACATTTCTTTATCTTCGCGAGCAGGGCTTCCGTTGCGCGGCTCATTGGCGCCTCACCGGGGATGTCAACGCGCGGTCATCCCGCGCGCAATCCGGGCATTGGCATTCGTCGCCCATGGAAGCCGGTTGGCGGACGAAATCAGGGGTTATTTCGACGGCTGCGGCGTCGAGCAAACGGCGGAAGATATCGATCACGTCCGCCTCCATTCGAGGATATCGAAATCGTGACCAATCAGCGTCCAGCGCGTCGGCAACGGCTTGCCCATCACTGGCCAGCTGCACGAAGCCTCGGTGCCGCAGCGCAGGCGCACTCGCACACGGGCGCCTGCCGCTTCCGAAGCCGGAATGAGATGTGCGGGGCACGGCTGATCGGGAGATTGCGGGTAGAAGACGGGTGCGACGCCCGTGTTGGGACGCCATGTCATGCCGTCACCTCGGTGGGAGCCTGAGAGGCAGAGCCGAGCTGCACTGCAAAGCCAGCCCGTTCGATCGCCTGGATCAGCGGAGCATCGTCCATCGCGCCCAAGGCATCGGCGAGAATAGCTCGCGCCTCAGTCTCGCTGTCAGCGGCGAGGAGGCGTTCGATTATGGTTCCCGTCATCGCCGTTGCGACGCGGTATCCGTCTTCGGCAATCATCCTGTCGACGATGCTATCGGCGTCGTCGTGACCGTCGTCGTCCATCTCGGCGAAGCTGGTGACGGTAGGGCGCTCCGTAAGCTGCTCCTGCCAGTCAGGCTGGATGGTTTCGAACCGCTCCGGCCCGAACACAAGGCGACCCTGATAGGGTGCGACCTTCGCGATATCGAGGTCGCCCGGATCGTAGGTCAGGGTGACGTGCGGCAGGTAGGACGGCCAGTCCCAGCTAGCGCCGGCCTCCGCCATCTCCCGATGACGCCATTGGAGGTCGGGCGATTGAAAGAGCAGTGCAACGGCGCTGCCGCCGCCCAGGCGCTCGACCAGGCGTGGCCCGCCGGGTCCGACGACGACTTCGCCACTGGAGCCAAAATGGCCCATGGCAAACCAGTTTACGGGCCGCTTGGAGTAGATGACGGTGACATGCAGTTCCTCGGCCGGGAGCGTAGCTTTGAAACCCTGTTCCAGCGCCCAATCGAGCAGTTCGCCAGCGTTGAGCAATTGCCGATAGACATAGAGCGGACGTGGATCGTCGGCCGCGAAGCTCACCGCCTTCGCTGCCGCGTCTTCGGCCACCAAATCGAGCGGCGGCCCGCCATTATGGCCGCGTCGGTCGGGCTGCTGCTGTTTGGAGGGAGGCGCGGAGGGCGCCTCAGGATCATCGTGGCGAACAAAGCCTTCTCCATAGGTGTCCTCGAAGCTGTCCTTCGTGCGAACCCACCCCAGGCCGGAAAGCGTCTGGTCGGTTTCGGCCTGCGCCTTGGTATCTTGCGGTTCCTCGACGATGCGGCGGACGATTGGCGCGGCGACGTCCGGCCCGAAATTGAAGTCGGTCCACCAGCGGGCGGCCTGGGCGGTGAAGCTGTCAGTCAGCTGGTCAGCGTCCGACTTGACCACCTCCAATTTAACGTCCGCATGGACTTCGCCCTGGGCGCGCGATGAGCCATTGTCGGTGGTCATCGTCTGCGACAGCACGATCTTGCTGATCGCTGCGTCCATGTAGAGGCAGAGGGTGTGAAAGTCGGTGGTGCCGGAGGTGGCCGCCGTCAGCAGATCGACCGCGACATCTTCGGGAACGATGAAGCCGCTGTCAGTCGCGATGGCCTGCAGTGCAGCCAGCAGCTTCGTCTGTTCTTCTCGCGATGCGCCGCGCGGATATTTGCCGATGGCGGTCGGTGTTCCAAACTTGTCGAGGAAGATGTTCCAGAAGCGGATGCCGTTACGTTTGAACAAGGTCGGCCAGTAGAGCCAGTGTGCAAGTCCCTGACCATATGGCTGGTCGTCGTCCGCCGCGCCGACGGAATGGACCCAGAATTTGCGCTCCGGCAGGATTTCGCCCTGCATGTTGCCCGGCGTCAGCATCCGCAGCCGATCTTGGTCATCGTAGCGGAAGCGTCGGGCATGGCGGACCTTCAAGCCGACAAGGTCGAGCAATCCGTCCCGATAGCCCCACATCAGTTCGCCGACGCTGTAGCCGTTGAAGGTGGCCATCAACATCTTGTCGGTGATGCGATCCCAGGGCAGGCGCTTCATGGTCCGATCGAACGCCTCGGCCGCCTTGGCTGCACGCGGGTCTTCATCATCGCCGGCAAGGACATTCCAGTCGCGCGCGACCACGGCGCCGATGCGCTGCTGCATCGTCGACTTGACCTGATCGTCATTGAAGACGACGTCATAGGCGCCCCAATCGACAGCCGTAGAGAGTTTGGGGTCCTTCGCCTCGCGCAAGCCACGCACCCATGGCTGGGTGATGTCGCGGCCGTCGCGGGTGGTCGCGATCTCTGTCAGCAACTCGGCCGAAGGGGTCGTCAACGACGTCGATCGGACGCGCGAGCGGTAGGGAGCGGGTCGCTGAGCCATCAGAAATATAGTCCGCTGGGGCGGCGCCGGACGGTGCCGAAGCCGGTGGTGGTGATCATGGTTTCATCGGCGCCGCTGCGCAGTTGGTGGAGCGGCTGGACTTCGATCGGCCCGGCAAATTCGCCAGCCGCGTTGACGCAAAGAGCTGCCGCCCAGAAGCGGTCACCATGCCCGTCGCTCTCGCCGTCATGGACGAGACGCACCGCGCCGGTCGATGTAACGGCCTTGGTGATCGAATGCAGATCGTCGCGCAGGTAGATGTCGCCGGCCGGGATGCGGAACTTGCGGTCCTCCATCCGATCCTTAAGCATAGTGGCCAGGGCGAACTTGGTGGGGAGCGTGAAGGTGACGCCTTCGATGCGGAACTTGCCCAGCAAACCCTTGGCCTGTTCGACGAAGGGCAAACCCATGCCCGTTTCGTCGATCGAGGCGCGGGACGCCCGATCGCGTTGCACCACATCCACCAGCATCTGCATTTGCGCCTGAAATGGTGCGCGCCGCATGGTGATGATTTCGCGCGGATAGAGGGTGTCGCCTAGCTTTTCCGCGACCCAGATGCAGGTAAGGTCCTTCTTCCGGGCTATGTCCATGCCGATGAAGACTTCGGCGTTGGTCTGCCCGATCGGCTCGCCGGTGATGTCGTCCCTGGTCTTTACGCCATCGGTGTATTCTATGACGCGAAGACGGCCGTAACCGGGGGTTTCGGCCTTGTTTATGAGGTCGAAATCGAGCCATGCCGTGGCCTCGTCCAGCCACTTCAGCTCGAATTCCTGCGCCCATAGGTCCGCGTCGCTCATGCCGGCGCGCAATTCGTCGATGTTGCGGTCGAGGCCGGCGGCGACGGCCTGATAGATGTCGACCATGTGGCGCGACCAGATCGAAGGGTTCGCCGTCATGATCTCGTAGAATTTGTTGCTCTTGCCGTTCGGCGTCGAAATGACGCGCAGCTTCCACCCCTTGGAGATGACTGGAAAAAGGGCGCCCCAAATGGCCTTGCTGTCTTTATGGAAGGCGAATTCGTCGAGCAGCGCATTGGCGGAGAAGCCACGCGCTGTATCGGGATTTGCGGGCAGTGCGGTGATGCGCGATCCGCCGGGAAACTCGACTTCGAAGGTTCGATAAGTGGCGCCTGTCTCTTCGGATCGCCAGTCGCCCTGGAAGACATCGGGCGCTACGCCCTTCAGCCCGTTGTAGAGCGTCCAGAACGCCTTGGTCATCGGCTTGACGTTTTCGGTCATCGCCTCCATCGCCTGCCGCTCGCCGCGCGACAGGATGACCCAGCGGGTGCGCTTGCCCGTCAGTTCGGCTTCCACGCAGTCGTCGACCAGCTCGGCGCAACTGGTGAAGGTCTTGCCCGTCTGGCGCGAGAACATGCCGGCTTTGAAGCGCGACTTGTCCGCCAACCATGCCCGTTGATAGGGATGGAAGTGGATAAGCCTATGCAGCTCGTCTCCAAACGCCAGATCAGCCATTATTCGGCGAAGCCGAGATAGCGCCGCGCCTCCGCCAGGGCGGCCGGATCGATACGACCTTCGTTCCCGGCCGCATCCAGTTGCCGACGCATCTCCTCCTTGGCTTCCTTCTTCGCCTCCTCGCGAACACGAGCGTCTCGCTCCGCGTCCAGCTTGGCGGAAGACAGCAATTCCTTCGTGGCCTTAGCCAGGAAGTGAAATTCCTTGGCGTCGATCTCCGGCTCTTCCTCCGCCGCCATGGGCAGGATCATGCGTGCACCGATGCTGGTCAGCATCTGCACCATGAGCTTGCCCTCAGCATTGTCGGTGCTGCCGAATTCTGACGCGAAGGCTTCGGCGACCACGCGCATGTCACGCTGACGCTTCGCCAGTTCGCCATATTGCTTGGCATAGCGGCCGACGGCGGAGCGGGAACGATCGTGACCAAGCGCGGCGAGCCTTTCGACGATGTCGTCAATCGTCGCTCCGCCGTCGAGCGCCTGGACGACAGCGGCTTGCACCTGCGGCGGCAGGCTCTTGATGGACGATTTGCGCCCCATCAGCGCTTGCCAGTCTTGTGGCGCCAGATGCCGTCCAGCTTGAGGCGGCCCTCTGCGACTTCGATACCGTTGGGCAGGATTGCGGCGACGGTGTAGGGGCCGAACTCGGTGATTTCGAGCAGGCGCATCTCATGCTCGGCGAGCCAGCGCATCTGTTCGGTCACGGCCGGACGCGGGAAGCGGTGCCCGAGGCCGGTGAGCATGATGGTCAGGACGTCGTCATTCTCCTCGCCGCCCACGTCGTTGACAAGGTCGAGGATGGCGCGCCGGATGAGCGGCAGGATCGCGGCGGGGATCATCGCCGGACGCTCCGCTCGATAAGGAGCTGAAGATAGTCGTTGGCGGTGTCGAGCTGATCGGCGATGCCTTCGCTGCGCGCCTCGACCGCGCTCAGCCTCTCAGCGAGCTTGGCAACGCCTTCCAGCAACTCGATGCGCGTGGGTGGATCGTCCCGTTCTTCCTTGAGGGCCTGAATGGCGACCTTGCAGGCGACCTGATCCACATCGATCTTGTCGACCTTGATCGAGAGCGCGTCGAAATCCTCCTTCGACGGAAATTTCTGGCGCAGCCAGAGGAAGCCGGCGAGCAGAATGACCGGCGTGATGGTGGACGCGATCGGCCAGAGGTCGAGAACGACGCGGAACCAGCCCGGCATGTCAGGGCCTCCGCTGGCAATAAGATTGGGACACGAAACCCCCGAGTTGAAACGGCGTTGAAAAGCCGGATCAAACTAGTCGAGGGCGGGGCGCCGGACTGGTTTCCGCAGATGGAAACAGTCGTGATTTACTGGTCGAACATCTCGATCTGGCGCGCATCGCGCGGCCGCTGTAGATCAAGCAGCGGTTCGGCATCTGTGCCTTCGTCCGTGTGGTTAATCAAGGTGGAGAGGTGACGCACCGGCATGCGTAACCAGGCTGCGCCTTCACTGACGGTCAGGCGCTTGGCACGGACCAGGGCGACGACACCCGCCCGGCGGGCGCGCGCCAGAGCGCTGCGGCCGGCGGGTATCTGCAATTTCTCACGCCCATATATCCGCGACAGGACGGCGGCCTGGTCACGGCCGAGGACTTCTGCGAAGGGGCTGCGCGACGCATCGAGCGGCACGTAGACATATTGGCCGGCAAACGCATCGACGAGCCGCAGCGTGTCATAGGCGCCGATATGCGCAGCCATGTCGAGCATCAGCGCCGGCCAGCTCCGGTGGGGCTTGGCATCCTGCGGTATCGGCAACTCGTCGGGCCGGGTGTTCAGCGGGCGCGCCATCAGTCACGCACCTCCTTGCCCTTCAAACGCCGCAGCTTGCGTCCGAGCAGGCGGATGGCGGTGTCCAATTCGGCGGTCGACCACATATGGTGGTTCGCGACGAGGCCCAGCGCGGTCTGGAGGTAATAGACGTGGTGCCCGTGAAGAGCGCCTCCCGCGCGCAAAGCGTCTCCGATCGCAGTCAATACCGCGTGGCGTTCCGCATGCAGATCAGTGTAGTCCGGCGTAGCCTGGACGATCCGGACCGTCTGTTCCTGTGCCGGCCACTGCACGCCCACCCGCTCCAGCCAGCTCTTAAGTGCTTCGATCACGCTTGCGGCCTTGCGATGGTCGAGGAATTTGAGGGCGGAGACGTGGGCTTGCCGCTCGACGAACGCCGATATGGCCCGGTCGCCTGGTTCTTCGATCGCGCCCAACCAGTAGAGCGACCACCATAGCGCCTTGATTTTTCCAATATGGGCACGATGGCCCATCGGCCCCTTCCAGCCTTTGTTGAAATGGTCGAGCAGGCGGCCCAACTCGGCGATGGTCATGTCGGACATGCTCGCCTTGCCGATCAGATCCTCCTGAATGGCCTTGCGCATATCGTCGTCGATCGCCTGCCGCTTGCAAGCGGCCCGGATCGCGATGATAAGGCGCTTGCGGCCTTCCTCCGTCTTCCCCTGCCGACGGCTACCGAACTGGATATGGGTGCGGCGTGCTTCAGTCATGGTCGCCGGCCTCCCGCTTGGCCAGTTCGGCGCGCAGCTGATCGTCGGTGACCGCCGAGAGATCAGGCATGACCGAGGCGGGCGCGAAGGAGCGGTCGCGGCCCGGCAGCTTCACCAGATAGCCGCGCTCGATCAACGCCTGCACGCGGCGGTGGACGCCGCCCGTCGAGGATAGCCCTTCCAACGCGGTCAGCTCGCGGATTGTCGGCGCCACCCCATGCTGACCGTGATAGGCTTGGATGTGAGTGAGCGTCCGGCGCATTTCGGGGGTCATGCATCGTCTCCGTAGTATGGAAGGCCGAGATGAGGCGCGGGCAGCGCCGCGCGCGACAGCGGCGTTGAGCGGGCCTTATGCGGCGGCGTCGTCGGCGGTGGCGGCGGATGCTGGGCCTCGTGCAGCTCTTGCAGCACGCGGCTGAGCGCGTAGGAGTCAGTCAACTCCAGCACGATCGTCAGCTTCGTCGCTTTTGCACCAGAGACGGTGGAAAAGGATTTCACCTTCCCCTGGTCGCGGTCGAAGTGGATGAATATGCCGTCTGTCATTGGAGCGTCCCAATGGACGGCGAAAGCGGAGCCATGGCTTCGTTCGCTTGCTCCACGGCCTGCGCGAACAGGCCGGCGACGGCGTCGATCATCATGCCGCTAAGCAGGACCGACATGCCTTCGCCGTCCTTCACCAGCGACACCACGATCGAGCCATTCACATTTCCGAAGGCGATGCCAGTTCGCCCCGCCGGGCTTACGGCGCGCTCGACTGGCATGTCGACGCCGCGCGCCTTCACCGGATGCATTTGCTTATCCACCCTTCTTCTCCTTGAAGTGGTTATGGAATTCGATGGCGAGCGCGCGCATTCGGGCTGGATCGGCGAGGTCGCGAATGTCGACCACCTCCTGCAGCGCTTCGACCGGACGGGTGCGTCCACCGGGCTTGCGGTCCAGAGCGAAGCTGAGCCGCTGCGGGCTTTCGGCCGCGATGATGTAGACGCGGATCATCGCGGCCCGCCTTCCTGCGGAGGCGAGGCTTTCAGCAGGGCATCATGGCCGGCTACGAACAATGCTTCAGGAAGCAGCAGTTCGCCGATAATGCTGGCGTAGATGATGGCCGACAGCGCATCATACAGATCGGTCGCGGCCGCCATGGCCATGCCGTCCTCGACGGACACGGTTTCTGCCAGTTCGGCAATCAGGCCCATATCCTCTGTATCGAGGATGGTCCCGGTCGGCGCGTCATAGTAGAAGCTCATGCAGCCGCCCTCGCGGCATAATAGCGGCGCAGTGCCTTCAGGAGCATGGCCGACCCGATCGCCGCATCCTTCATCCACAGATCAGGGTTGCCCGCCACGCCGATGCCCGAGCCGCTAGGATCGTAGCGAATGACGGGGGTGGGCGCGGGGCAGTAATCCGGGTTGTCGAAGATGAACTTGCGGATCATCGCCTCGCGCTCGGGCGTAAGGAGGAGCTGTTCGTTCACCAGCTTGGTGATGAACCCCCGGTCGCGCGTGATGGCACGGCCCAGTTCCGCTTGCGTGATGCCCGTCTTCTTCAGATAGGCGCGGATTTCGTCGAAGATCGTCATGCCGCTTTCCTCCCGCCATGGCGGTTCCATTGGGCGGCGGCGGCTTCGTCGTTCCGCTCCTCATCTTCGACCCACGGGCCTTCAGCCTCACAGGAAAGGCTGGGGCAGACGACGGCGGTGACGACCGTGTCATCCCGCGTCGATCGGACACGGATATGCGGCACGCGACCGCAGGAGCAGCGGTTAAGCGCGGGCATGAGCATTCTCCGTGGCGATCCTGACGGTCGCGTTGCCCTTCCAGCGGTCGAGCAGGCCGGTATCCGCCGACCAGGAGCAACTGGCCGTTACACCGGCGACGCGAAGAATGTTCGGGTCGCCGCGCCGATAGAAGGCGCGGTGGTTCGCAACGAGGCCGGCGATGATGTCGGCGGCGGGGGTCTTGCTGCCCAGTTCCGCCAAGACATAGTCTGACGCGGACTGAAGGCGAGCGAGCATTACAGGCGTCATGCCGCTGCCTCCTCGATCTCGACTGGCAGCGTCGGCGCCTCTTTCCGTTCAGCGCGGTCAATGAAGAATTCGTCTGCCTGATGGTTGCGCGCGCCGAGCCACAAGAGGAGCTGGCCCAGCTCGTCATTGTCGATGATGGCTGCGATGCATGCCTGCTTGTCGAGCTTGGTGGAGATGCGCAGCAGCTCGGAGAGGCCGAGCGCTGCCAGTTCGTCGATCAGTGTTTCCGCCTTGATGCCGTCATGCTTGAGCGCCGGGGTCGACGTGCGCTCCCCGATCTTGCAGCCGGCGAGCGTTACGGACTTGCGCTTCCCCTCGGTGAGGGACGGCGCGGCGACGGCCCACCAAGCGCGGAGCTGGCGGAAAATGTCCTTCGCCCGCTGCTCGAGCGGCGCAACGAACTCGTCCCGTGCCGCCTCGATCTTAGCGATGGAGGATGCGCTGTCGAGCTTCAGTTCGTCGCTCTTGTCGAGCAGGTCACGATATTCGGCGATCAAGTCGACGGCCTGTTCGATCGTCTGCGGTGCTTCTTGCTTGGGCGCTTTGCGCCTGGAGGTGGCCATCAATATTGTCCTTCCGTCGTGATGCTGGGAATGAAGGGAGACATGAGCGGGATCGCCGTTGCGCACCGGGCGCACTCGGCCATGGTCCGCCCGACCAGCCAGTGACTGCCGCCGCAGCCTGGGCAGCAATTGGTCTCGGCCGGACGGTAGAGGATGACGTGCCCCCGTTCGGAGGGCAGCGCGCGATAGTCGGTGTGGGGCGCGTCCTTCATGGCAGCGCCGCCATGATGATGATGCCCACCAAGATGATCGGCGCGCCGACGAAGATCGCCTGCGCCAGCGCGATGCGGAATTCGACGGCGCCGAGTTCGACATGGCGGTCAGACAGCAGGCTGCGACCGATCTGCGCCAGATGGATCAGGCGAGACATCATGAAGGGTCTCCATCGTTATTGTTGGAACAGGTCGGGCAGGCCGCCGCATATTGATGATGGAGCTGGTTGCGGGGCGGTCCCTTGCGACGCCGGGCACGCAGGCAGCTCGCCAGCGGGATCGGCCCGAACAGCGGGCAATTCACATCCTCGCCGCCATAGGCCGCCCTGACGAGGCGTTCGGCCTCGGCATAGCTCCCGGCATAGTTTTGGTTGATGAGGCGGCTGATGTAGCCGCTGGACTTGCCCAGCCGCTCGCCGACCACGCGCTGATTGTCGGTGTCGCAAGCGCTGGCCAGCAGGCGCACCCATGCGGGCATCTGGTCGCCCCAAGCCGCTACCGCGCGTTCTATGTTTGTGCTGGAGGCATTAAGAGACATGGTGAATTTCCCCGGCTAAAATTTTTTGGCTCGAAAGCAGGGGGAAGCGCTGGCCGCTGTTGGCGTCGACCAGGGCGACTACTGTCCGCCCCGCATATTCGACGCGGGGATGGGTCGGCCCGGATGGTCGGGAAAGTCGCCAACGTGGCTGATCGTCTCCGAGGCGATCCGTGCGGCGGAGATATCCGGCGCGGGTCAACTGATTGAGGACGCGACGTGCTGCGCGCGCTTCGACCGTCGCGGCGAAGCATATCTCGACCAGGTCGAAACTCCGCATGACACGCACGGCCGACCAGATGCGCTGGCGGGTCGAACGCGCCTTTGGTTCGCGCGCCGGTTCCCCAACGGCGGGCGGGTCGCGGAACGTCCGCGCCTTGGCTTGCATGATATAAGACTCCGGCTTCTCGATCCGCTCGATCAGGCCGGCCCCGCGCCAGCGATTGAGCAGATGAAGGGTGTCGGCCACAGTCGGTCGCTGGGCTGCATCGCCCGCGTCGTTGGCCAGGATGATTTCGGCGAGGCCGACCGGCGCCAGGGCGAAGCGCAGGATCGTCCAAGCCGCCAGCTCGGGGTTCCGCATGCGGATTGTGGGCGCGCTGTTCACGGCAGCGGCTCCCGACAGCGGACATCGTCCAGCCAGTTCATCGCCTCGTCGGCGCTGGCCTCGGTTGGTCCAAGCTCGGTTTTGCCCTTGCCATGTTGCCCGGTAGGGAAAGCGGCGACGCTCGCCATCATCGCATCGCAGCCGTTGGGGCGGAGCGCGCGCAGCACGAGCGAGCCGGTCCATCCGTTGCTGAAATTGAAGCGGACGCGAGGGGCGTGCGTTTCAGGGCAAAGGTCCGCTTCGAAGCTGGCTTTCAGCAGGTTCGCGCTGGTCATCAGGCGAACTCCTTGCGGCGCACGGGCAAGTCCCCATTGGAGACAGGGCGGTTCCCCCACCAAGTCGCGTCGATCTCGCCCACACCGTCTTCGGCGGCGGCGCGCTGAGCGGCCCGTAGGTTCGTGACGATGCGTCGCGTTATGCCTTTGCAGCGCTTCTGAAAAAGCTCCGCCAGATCGTCGGAAACGCGGACGCGCGTGCAGTAATGATCCCGCAACTTCAGGGCGTCCGCGAGCGAGGCAGGCTGCGCCGGGGTGGCGATCAGGACACGGTTGTCGAACCGCTCCCATTCCTTCAGCTTGGACGGCAACGCCTCTTCGCCAATCAGCATGATCGCGATCGGCGTGCTGTCATGGATGTCGCGGATGATCTCGACCGACCGCTTGTTCACCAGATGGTCGGTTTCGTCGATGATCAGCGCGCGCGGTTCGTGGTTGAGTTGATCGACGATCTGGCGGAGGATTTTCGGCGCAGTCTTTTCGAACCGCGTGATCCCAAGCTCTTCGGCAATCGCCTCAAGCAGGGTGCGCTGCGACCATACGGACTGCGCGGCGATATAGGCCGCGCCCGTGCGGGCGGCCACGAAGGATGCGGCGACCGTCTTTCCGAAGCCTGAGAAGCCGTAGAACAGGCCGATGCGAGGCGAGTCCACCCCCGCATCTTCGCATTCGAGGACGGTGCGGAGCGCGAGGCTCATGTTGGTCAGCGGCGCATGACCGCGCGGTCCATCGCCAAGGTCGAGGCGCGGTTGGGAGGCAAGGCTGTTCATAGGTTCTTCTCCGGTCGTGCAATGGAGTTGAAAGGCTGTTGTCATGCTGCCCCCTGACGGCGCTCGGACGGGGCTTCGGGCGTTGGGCCGAAGCTGAGGGTCATCATCTTGTGAGCGCGATATTCGGCGGTGGTGGCGTAGAGGCGCGCACGGTTGAGCGCGTCGGCGTCGACGGCCTCGCCGCGCGCGGCGCTGGCGATGATGGCGTCGGCCTCGGCCATCTTGTCGTCCGGCGTGCGAGCAGACGTCCGAGTGGGAGTGGGTTCGGCGATCAGCCGCTCGACCGCCGAGATGTCGGGCACGGCGGGAGCGGGCGCGTTGGTGATGCTGTCCATTGCCGCAGTCGACCGAGTTTCCGTCGGACGTGGGAAATGGGTGAGCTTACCGGCGCGCTCCGCTTCGTCGCGCAGGACGCGATCCACGGCGGCATCGACCGAGAAGGATGCTTTTTTCTTGCGAAGCTCGGCGCGCTGGTCGTTAATGAACTTCGCCATCTCGCGGCGTGCGGCCAAGGCTATGACTTGTTGTGAGAAACCCTTGCGCTCGACGTTCACGGCCGTGTCGATATAGCTGCCGGCCTCGTCGAAGATGTAGAGCTCGCCAAGGTCGCCCTCGTCCCAACGCAGCATGACCTGCTTGCCCATGAACGGCACAAGCGTGTCCGCCCAATAACGGCCGCTCTTCCAGCGAACGCCGCGCTTGGTGACGGTCGCGGAACCGATGACGGCGCTAAACGCGATCTTCAGCAGGCTTTCGGTCGGCGCCGATCGGGCCGGCTGCGGAGAGCGCTGCCACTTCTCCATCGGCGCCATGCCGATCATGCTGTGCTTGCGCTGATGGTAGGTGCCGTCCACCCAGGCATCCAAGATGCGCTGCAGCTCGACGCTGTCGATCGTCGCCTCGATGACGGCCCGGCCATTCTTCTTCTTGGCGCGCGCGCGAAGCATCTGCGCCTGGGCGACATTGTGACCGACGAAGCCCTTGAGCATCGCCGCGCGTTCGCGGTTGAAGGTGCCGAACACACGCTCGACGTGGGGCTTGTCTTCCGGGTGTCCGGGCAGGCAGGGGTCAAGCTTGATGCCGACCGCATCTAGCGAGGCGATGATGGACGCATTGATGAAGCCCGAGCCGTTGTCGACCTTCAGAACCGCTGGCATGACGCCCCAAGCCAGCATCGTGCTGACCAACATCCCCCGCACCGACTGAGCGCTTTCGCTTTCGACCACCAGAAAGCGCGCGCGTCGGCTCCAGCGGTCGATGATGCCCAAGATGGCCTTGCGGCCATCGGTGCACATCACGTCGGCCTTGGTCGTGTCGATCTCCCACATTTCGTGCGCGTAGGATACGGTCGCATCCATGCGCCCGAGCGCTGGGCGATACATCGACTTGTATTTGTCCGGGTCGCGTTCTGCGGCGAGAAGGACTTTGTGCTCCTTCTCGATACGCTGCATGAAGCGCTGCAGCGTCCGAAGATCGGGCAGCGCCCCAAAGCTAGCCTTGAGCATCTCCATGACACGCGGTGCGGCATGTTTGTGCTGGGCTAGAATGACTAGGACTGCGTCCGCCACAAGGGGATGATGATCGAACCAATCTCCCTTGGGCCTGCCGACCGGTCTTGCCATCGAGAGGGTCGGCTCAGCGTGGCGGTTCAAGAAATCCGAGCGTGCAGCGGCTGGCAGACTCTGGACTTCATAGAAGCAAGCTTCGCCACCCCGAACCTTGCGCATCTCATACGGCCACCCTTCGACGGCCGCGCGGACCCGGATGCCGGTCTTGGTGGTCGGCAGGCCAGCGAGCCGCAGTTGGGCGATCTCCTGGGCGCTCAGATGTGTGGCAGTCCCCCCGCAGGCGCTCATTTGGCGGCTCCCGCAAGCGGCACGCAAATTTTCGCGGTGTGAACGCAGAGGAAACAAGACTCTGCAAATCCGCTGTGATAGGCGGTGGTCATGCAGCGTCGCTCCGCGTGCTTGTCAGTGACAGGCGATTGCCCGTCTTGTCGTAGCGTGACGGCCAAATGCTTCGAGGATGGAGGTCGAGGAAGTCCGCGATGATCTTTTCAGCTTTCGCCGACACACGAGCATGCAGCGCCAGCGACATTTGCTGGCGGGATAGACCGTTCTTCCGCCCCAGCGCCGAGAGGGTCGCGCCAGCCTTACGCACGGCCGCCTTAATGTCTTCAGGGTGCATGTCGTGTGTAAGCACGTCATCTCTCTCGGTTGCTGTCTATTGACATGCATAATGACAGGTAAAATGACAGGTCAAGAAAAAAATGAAAGGTCGCGCGTGGTTGGCTGGTCGCCGGCCGCTGCGGCGCGCTTGAAAGCGGCAGTCAAACGATACGGAAGTCAGGGCCATGTGGCGGAACTGAGCCAGATATCCCGGCAGTCGCTTGTCGACATTCTGGGTGGTCGGGCGGTGCCAACGGTCGGCACGCTCGCCCGTCTCTGCGACGTCTTGGCGCTAACCGACTCGGAAATTCTTGGCGACGCGCGTGGGCCGAGTGATGCCGCACCCGACTTGGATGCGATGGCGTTCGTGCCTCTCCATGACGTAGTCGTGTCGGCTGGCAGCGGGGCAATGGCGATGGAGGCGGGGCAGTCCGCAGAAAGCCTTGGTTTCCCGACCGCGTGGCTACGCGGCCGCTTTGGCGACCCGAGCAAGCTCCGCATCGTTCATGTAAAAGGCGACAGCATGGCGCCGGCACTCGGCGACGGGGACATGGTGATGATAAACCTCGGCCGCCGCGATCCCATTGATGGCGTGTTCGTTCTTCGCTTGCATGAGCAGCTGATGGTCAAGCGTGTGCATTTCCCCAGCGCGCGCCGCGTGTTGGTGACAAGCGACAATCGAGATTACGACCGATTTGACCGTATGATCGACCTTGAGAAGGGAGAAGATTTCGAGTTGATCGGTCGCGCGGTATGGGTAGGCAAGGCAATATAGAGGGATACTTTGATGATAAGGCGTCGGCCTAACGGATCAACTCAGTTCGCGATTGGAACGGCGCTGGTTGTAGTTGGTTCGCTTATAGTTGTTGGCTCGTTTTCGGTGCATGTAGCGCAATATCCATCTTTAGACGTGGACGCGCTTACTTTGCGATGGGGGTTGGTCGCCCTCGGCAGCGTCAGTCTCTTCGTAGCGCTCCTTCTGTTCGCTGCCGGATGGATCATCCAGGCTATCTCGTTCCTCCCTGGTGCGTCTGATGCTGGGCAGGCGGGCGAGTTGCTAGAGCTGACCGAGCCGGCGCCGCCTGAGGATCAGCCGTCGCTGACCGCGTGGCTCCTTGTGGGCGCCGCCATCGCACTTGGGCTCCTAGCTGTCATCACCTTCGCATAAGGCCTCTTCGGACTCCCATTTGTTCCCTGTTTGTTCTATGAACGGGCTATCGAGTCGAGGAGGAACATCATGAAGCATTTTGTCCCCGAAGCCCCCGCACGCCCCAACTTTGGACGCTGGCTGCTGGCCCAGCAGAAGCGCGACGATCAAATCGGCGAGCTGGCGAAAGCGGCGCACCGCGATCCCAAATATCCGATCGACGGGGCAGTCCAGGATGTGTCGGCACGACTGAACAAGCTTGAGGCCGATCCAGACATGCATATCGCGCTGGAGGATGCCGAACTGGAATGGCTCGCCTACTGATGCGCAGAATGCCGGCGCGCGAAGTGGCGCAACACCTGGGGAGGGTGCTGCGCGAATGCGATGAATTCAAGGCGCCAACTCCGGCTGATACGGTCGACAAAAATCGCCGGATCGGTGAAGTGGCGGCGGCGCTGGTCAGGAGCATCGACAGCGACTTCATGATGGTCATCCATACAGATCAAGGCAGATGGGGGATCGACGAGCCTGACCCGGCCGGCCCGGCAAGGTGGTATGACGGCTATTCTGGTGGCGCCCATAACGGGTCGGCGACGCGGTCCAGATTTTAAGGCCCGTAGAGGGCCTCCACGTGCACAAGGCTACCAGACAGGCCAATAGTGCTCCGATGCCCATGGGCAGGATGCCCACGGCCAAATAGAGGCTGTTCGTTTCGGAGGCTGGCGTGCATGATGCGGCATGCTCAACGACTGGTCCGACCGCAGCGATGACGATGGCCGTGTCGAACATCGTCATCGGGCGGCCGGCGCCGTTATCGCCGCGATCGTCGCCCTCGGCTCCGTCGCCTGGCTGACCGAGCTGGCAATGCGGCTTATCTGACCCGCTTGCAATCTATTCCGTCATCGTCGATCTGACCTTCGACGGTCGCAGAATGCGGGTTCCGGTGGCGGAGACCATCGCCGCCAAATCGCCCCAGCTATGGATGGGGCATGGATCAGACGCCCCCCGTCATTCGCCTTGCCCGCAGTGGCACCTTCACCTCGAACGAAGGTGTGTCGGTTTCGTTCAACGAAGCTCTGTTCGCGGCTACGGCCGCAGCCTACGATCGCGAGAGCGATCCGGCGCCGCTGGTCATCGGCCATCCTCGTCTGGACGATCCTGCTTATGGCTGGGTCGATAGCCTCACGGTCGAGAATGGCGAGTTGGTGGCGCGGCCCGCCGATGTCGTGCCGGCCTTCGCCGAAGCGGTGCGCAAGAAGCAATATGCCAAGGTGTCGGCCCGCTTCTATCAGCCCGACCACGCCGCCAACCCGAAGCCGGGGGTCTGGTATCTCAAGCACATCGGTTTCCTGGGCGCGCACGCGCCGGGAATAAAGGGGCTGGGCACGGTCCAGTTCGCGGACGGCGCCGACGACGGCGCCGCCACCTTCGATTTTTCACCGGAAAAGGACAGTCAAATGAATGAGGCGAGTTTCGCCGAGCGCGTCACTGCGCTTGAGGAGCGCGAGCGCGCAATTGCTGAACGCGAAGAAGCGGCGATCAAGTCGGCCGCCGAGGCGCTGCACGCAAGCAATGTCAGCTTCGCCGAAGGCCTGGTCAAGTCCGCCAAGCTGGCTCCGGCCGCCAAGGGCCTGCTGGTCGGCATACTCGACGAACTGGATGCCGTCGCTGTCGTCAGCTTCGGCGAAGCAGGAGAAATGACCGCCGCCGCCGCGCTGAAGAAGCTGTTCGACAGTGCCGTTCCGCTCGTCTCCTTCGGCGAGCATGGCAAGAAGCCGGCCGACGAAAAGTCCTACACGAGCTTTGCCGCCCCCGAGGGGTATGACGTCGATCCCGATCAGGCCGCTCTCCACGCGCGCGCGACCACCATCCAACAGGAAAATCCGGGCCTCTCCTGGCTCGACGCCGTCAGGCGCGCGCAGCGCGACGGCTGACCGTCCACCCCTCCAAGCAGGACTGAACCATGCAAAAACATCCCATTTTCACCATGACACAGGTCGCCGCGGCGGCGGTCGCGGCGGCCCGCTTCGTCGGGCTGATGACCGGCCAGCAGTGCGCCTCGGGCGCCAAGGCGCTCGGCGTGTCCCAATATCCCGCCGCTACCGGCGAGGCGTTTGCAGTTGACGTAGTCGGCACCTCGATCGTGGAGGCGGGTGGTGCGATTGCGGCCGGCGCCGAGGTCAAGGCGGCGGCGGACGGTAGCGGCAAGGCCATCGCGCGGGGCGGCTCCGGCCCGCTGGACGGCTACGCGGTCTCGGCCGCAACTGCGGACGGCCAGAAGATCACGGTTCTCCTGACGCTCTGAGGTCGGGCGGCGCTGACGGTCGCCCGGATACTGCCCATGGAAGGCGGCCTGCTCCCGTCAGGCGGCGCAACGGCCTTCCGCCTATTCCATCTCCTTTGAAAGGCCCATTTTATGTCCATGAACGGCGCTCAAGTGCGTGTCGTCGACCCGATCCTGACGCAGCATGCGCGTGGCTACACCAATGCCGGCTTTATCGGCCACTATCTGTTTCCCGAGGTCGACATGCCGACGAGGGCGGCGAAGCGGATCGAGTTCGACCGTTCGTCATTCCGCCGTCGCCGCACTCGGCGCGCGCCTGGTGCGCAGATCGCGGCACTGGAGTTCGGCTATGAAGGGAAGGCGGTCAGCCTCCATCAGGAAGCCCTGTCGGCCGTCACCCCCATCGAGCATCAGCAGGAAGCCGGTGAAGTGCCGGGCATCGATCTGCTGCAGGTCGGCGTCGATACGGTGCTGGCCGTGATCGCGATGGAGAAGGAAATTCAGCAGGCCGAGGTGGCGCGTAACGCCGGCTCCTATGCTGCCTCGAACAAGCTGGTCCTCACGGGCGATAACAAATGGTCCGATCCCGATAGCGACCCCCTGACGCAGGTTTCCGATGCGAAGGAGACCATCCGCGCGCGCATAGGGCGCCGGCCCAATACGCTTGTGATCACCGGCGGGCTGACCACGGACCTGCAGAAGCATCCGAAGATCCGTGAGCATTTCAAGCACACGACGTCGTCGACCATCACGATCCAGATGCTCCAGTCCTATTTCGACGTGCAGAACGTCGTCGCGGGCGATGGCATCTACGACACGGACGCCGGCACGGTCGATATCTGGGGTAGTGACGCCATTCTGGCCTGGGTGCCCCCGGCCGGCCAGCGACAGATGCCGCTGCCGAGCTATGGCTACACCTATCGCCTACGCGGCCATCCGCTGGTCGAACCTGCACGCTGGGACGGCGACATCCGCAGCTGGAAGAACGACGTGCTCGACGAATTCTCGGCCGAGCTGGTCGGCGCCGATGCCGGCTTCCTGTTCCAGGGCGCGCGCTGATCCTTTGCGCCTTGGCCGGGCGGGCGCTGATTAGCGCCCGCCCGCATATTTCATCAGGTTTGGAGTGGGGTATCATGCGGAATTATGAAGTGAAGACGCCTGTGCGCGGCCTGCCTCGGGCGGATCGTCAACGGTCGCCGATTGGCGTGGGCGAAGTCATCGCCCTTCCTGCGGATCGCGCCATGGAGCTGGGTGGCTTCGGCGCGATCGAGCCGACCGAAGCCGAAGTCACGATCCCGCTGAACTGGTCGGCGCTCGCGTCCTCGCTCACCACCCCGATCGCCGTGGTGGCCGTGACCGACCGATACGCACTGGTCGACGCGATCGGCGAGCTGGGCGGAACGGTGTTCTTCCCTGGCGACGGCCTGCCGGACCATGCCGAGGCGGCGCTCGTCGACTTTTCGAACGAGCAGCTACGCGCTGAGCTTGAGTCCCGCGTCGAGGAAGGGCGCCTGTCGCCCGTCTGGCCGATGGGTAAGCCGGTCTTCGTCGGGGTCGATCTTGCAGCCGGGCCTGACACGACTGTTGAAATCGCGCTGCCGCCCGGCATCGAGGGCGCCGAGCTGGCCGGCGACGGTGCCGGCAAGGCCCTGTCTCCGATCGCCGAAGAAGGCGCCGCTGAGAGCAGCGGCGCGGCGGCGCCCGCCTCTCGCAAGCCGACGCGCAAGAATAAGGCGGCGGCGGAATGATGCCGCCGCTCCTCGCCATAGCGGTGGCGCTGTCTGCCTTGGGCCTGCTGGTCATGTTGTCGGCCGCCGTATTCATGCCAAACCATCTGACCGCGCGCTGGCCGACGCGGCTGTTCGATAGCGGCTACGCTATCTTCTGCCTCGCCTTGACGTTTTGGTTGGTGGTATCGTTGATCGCCTTCTTCGCTGAAGCGAGGATGCATGGCGGGTGACGCCATCCTGAAGCAGCCTTCCGAAACGCTGCATCGTCCGGTTACCTTCAATGGGGTGTCGACCGTGACGGCGCTGCACTCGGTCGAAGTCGCGGCCAGGGGCCTGGTCGCTGGCGCTGCGGAGCTGAGAGTCGTGCCTCAGCTTTTTGCGGGCGCCGTAACGCTCGCCATCTCCGAGGGGTCAGATGGCGAGCGTTACCTCATCACTGCCATCGCCGACGACGCGGAAGGTCAGCGCGCCGAAACCGAGCTGGAGATCGCCGTCATAGACATGACGTGGGTGATGCCCGATGGAGGGACGCCGTATCTCACGATCGCCGAATTCATCGACCGCTTCACGCTCGAAGAAGTCCTGGTCATGACGGACACCGGCAAGGGTTGGATCGACCGGGGCTTGCTGGTCGGTGCCCTGGTGAATGCGCAAGCGGTCGCGGACGCGCATATGGCCGCGCGCTATGCCGTTCCGCTGGCCGATGCGCCACTTATCGTCAAGAAAATCGTCGGCGACTTGGCGCGCGCCGAGCTTTATCCACGAGGCGCGCCGGACGGGGTCGATGCGCAGGCGAAGGCGTCGATGCGGATGCTGGAGCGCATCCAGTCGGGCGCATTGCCGGTTCCCTCCGCAACGGTGCCTGCGGCCGCGCCGGCCCAGGATGACATCCTGATTGCCCCCGGCCGGCGGGGCTATCCCGACGGCCTGAAGGGTTATTGAGATGGGCGCGGGCTTCGATGTCACCGTCGAGATGGGTGACGCCGCACTTGACGCCGCGCTGTCGCGCGCGATCAAGGGCGGCGCCGACCTGCGTCAGCCGATGGGCGAGATTGCCGAAGAGTGGATGGACCATGTCCGCGAGCGCTTCGACCAGGAGCGTGACCCGTTCGGCGTGCCGTGGAAGAAGCGGCGGATCGATCCCAATGCGCCGATCGACGTAAAGGACGCCAGCCGGCCGCTGCTGCGCAAGGACGGTTATCTCTTCAACACCGTCGTGCCGGAGTTTGGGTCGGACTTCGCCCAGGTCGGCGTGCTCAAGACGGCCGGGCCGGCGAGGTATGCGCGCATCCACAATGAGGGCGGCACGATCACGCCCAAGAAAGGGAAAGCCTTGTCCTTTGGCGGCCGCCTCGTCGCGAAGGTCGTGATGCCAAAGCGCCAATATGTCGGGTTCGGTCCCGATGAACGCCAGTCGGTCACCGAGGTCATGATCGACTTCCTGCGCGCCCTTTTTGGAGCATCAGCATGATCGCCCAGAAGCCTATCGTCGATCGGCTCGGCGAAGCCGGCTTACGCCACGTGTCAGGCCTGCTCGAATGGGCGAGCCTGACCGAGGCGCCGCGCGCCGTCCCCGCCTTCTTCGTCGTCCCCGAGTCGGATACCGCCGGCCCTAACAAGATGGGGACGCAGGTTCTCGACCAGCGGGTGGCTGAGCAGTTCGGCGTGATCGTGGTGGTCGAGGCGCGCGCGCGCGGTGACAACATGGTGGACGACGGCCTGCAGAAGCAGGTGGATCGGGTGGTCGATGCCTTACTGCTGTGGCGTCATCCCGAGGCCGACAGCCCGACCGAATATGGCGGCGGCCGCTTGTTGTCCGCCGACGGATACCGGGTCGCGTGGCTGATCCGGTTTACGACATCTCGGCACATCAGGAAGGAAGCTCAATGAGCCGGACTGCGACGTCAACCGGAAATGCGGAGCCGACCGAACAGGCGAAGCCGACCCAGCCGCGTCCATGCGACGCCGAAGGTAACGAGCTGGACCAGTGGGGCCTCCCGATCGCCGGGCCGCTGCGCATCGCGCTGCTGGCCGAGCTGGAACGGCCCGATCCCAATCATGAGCCGGATGCCTGGCTCTCGGAAGTGAAGGAGTAATTGCATGGTCGATGCGATCAAGGTCGTCATAGCCAAAAAGGAAACCGTCTATGCGTCTGATGCTGCGCCGACCGGGGCGGCAAATGCCATTCTGACGCGCAACTTCAGCTCTAAGCCGATCGAGACTGACCGGCTGGATCGCAACCTCGATCTTCCGACCTTCGGAGCGCAGCCGTCCGCCACGTCCAACGAGCGGCGGACCATGTCCTACGAAGTCGAGATCGCCGGGTCCGGGGCGGCGGGCACGGCTCCACCGTGGATGGAGCTGCTGGAAGGCTGCGGCATGGCGGCTCCGGCACTGACGCCGGGCGTGAGTGCGGTGCAGAGTTTCGCGGCAGCGGGGGCGGCAGCTTCGTCGCTCACCCAATATGACTATATCGCTGACCAGCGGCGGAAAATGGTCGGATCGGTGGGCACCTTCAGCATCGACCTGACGGCGGGCGCCTACGGGTTCTTCGGTCTTGAGTGGACCGGCCTCGTCCCGCCCGGCACCGCATTCGACAAGACCGCTCCGGGTGCCACGTCGCTGGCGCGCTGGTCCGGTGGGCGGCGGCGCGGCCAATGTCGCGCCCTCTGCGCCGGACGCTGGACCCGAGATCGTGGTCAATGGCCTCAAGGATTTGAAGTCCGGCTTCAAGGGCGGTTACTCGGAATTTTTTGATGAGATGAAGGGCGATTTCCGCGACATCTTTTCGGACATATTCGGTGACAAGGGCATATTCAGCAAATCACTAGGCAAGACGCTTGGTGGACTTGCGGCCGGCGCGCAGACGGGCGCGACCGCTGGGAGCCTTGTGACGGGCATCCTCGGCGTCAAGGGCAGCTCCACCGGGGGCGCGGTCGGGGGCGCGATCGGCAGCGCCATCGCCGGCCCGCTCGGGTCGATCGTCGGCGGCGCGCTCGGCTCGATCGCGGGCGGCCTGCTGAAATCGACACCCAAGGCGAGCGCGACCATCACAGGTGGCAAAGAGGAGGACGTATCAGCCAGCGGCACGAGCGATAGCCTCAAAAAGGCGTCGATTGGCCTTGCCAGTTCGGTGCAGGACACGCTGGCACAGATCGCCGAGCAATTCGGCGGCGAGGTGGGGAAGTTCGCCGTATCGATCGGTATCCGGCACGATGATTATCGCGTCGACCCAACCGGCAGCGGCAAGACGAAAAAGAAGAAGGGCGCGATCGATTTCGACGACGATCAGGCCGGCGCAATCGCCTATGCGGTCATGGACGCCATCACCGACGGCGGGATCACTGGCGTCAGTGCCGCCGTCCAGAAGGCATTGCGCTCGTCCAAGGATTTGGAAGACGCGATGGAAGAGGCGCTGAAGGTCAAGGAGATCGAGCAAATCCTTGGCGGCCTGGGCGGCGAGTTGGAGGCCCAGTTCAAGGCGTTCCAGCGCCAAGCCAGCGAGCGCGTGCGGATCGCGACGGAATATGGCTTCGACGTGGTCGCGATCGAGAAGAAGAACGCCGAGGATCGCGCCGCGCTAATCGAAAGCCTCCTAGAGAAGCAGGTGGGCGGGCTGAAGCGCCTGGTCGAGGAATTGACGTTCGGCTCGCTGTTCGAAGGATCAGCGATCGAGCAGCGCGATGCGTTGATGGCTCAGATCGCGCAGGCGCAAGCCGATGTCGACGCCGGCAAGGATGGTGCGGCCGACAAGCTCGCCCAGCTCTTCGAAAAGCTCTATGCGGTGTCCGAAGAGGCATATGGCTCGACCGGCCAGTTCGCCGCCGACCGCAGCATGATCCTCAACCAAGCGCAGGCCGCGATCGACGCCGCCCAGGAGCGCATCACTGCCGCTTCGAATGCCGGCGCCAGCGATCCCGCGCTGGCTGCGACCAATCAGGCGCTTGACGAGAATAACGACCAGAATGCGCGCCTCATCTCGCTTGTCCAGACATTGCCGGCCGAGATTGCCTCCCGGCTAACAGGCGGCGGCTCGACCCTCCTAAACGCGGCGGCGCTCGCCAGGACGAGCTGAGCCGCCCGCTCTTTCTCATCGTTCATTCCCTTCGGGGTTCCGCCGGCGGATAGACACTCCTTCCGCTCGCCTGCTGCATGCCGGAAGGCATGGCACGACCCCCCCTTATCCTTGTCGAGGCGCAGCCTCGCCGCGTATCGGACGGCGTTACGCACACCGTCCGGCTTGCAGGCGGCGGTGGGGCATTGCCCTACCATTATGGCGACGTCCACTGGCGTGCCGGCATCGAGGCGCTTCCAACGATCATCGCCAGTCTCGACTATGAGGAAGAGATTGTCGGCGGCGGGGTGCCGCAGGCCACCACTTTGAATTTCGCGCCAAACGGTCAAGCCGCCGTAGCTGATCTGGCGAGCTACTTCTGGCCGGACGCGCCGGTGACCGTGCGGGTCGGACCTGAAGGCGCGCTTCCGCCGGTCATCATCTCCGGCAAAGTGCTGGAGATCGCCACGGGCGAGGGCAAGTTGTCGATCGCGCTCGCCGATCCCGCAGCAGATATCAAGAAGCCGCTGCCGCTGTCGCGATACGCCGGCACGGGCGGGCTTGAGGGGCCTTCGGAGTGGAGCGGGCAGATCAAGCGCCGTATCTGGGGCCGCGTTTGGAACCTGCAGGCCGAGCCGATCGATCCCGCTAACAACATCTATTGCTTGGCAGACCCGCTGCGGCCGCTTCAGGCGATCAGTGCGGTGCGGGATCGCGGCGCGCCCGCCGCAGCGCTGACCGTGCTAGCTTGGCAGGGGTCGGCCGCAGCGACGCTCACCGCCCTTCGGGCAGCGGCCGCGCCGGCTGGCGGCGGCGTGATCTGCCCATCCATCGCCTGCATCAAATGGTGGACGAAGCCATCGGGCGATCTGAATGCCGACGTCCTGGGCGAGATCGGGGCCGGCTATGTAGAGACCACGGCAGGCATTGCGGAGCGACTGGTCCAGACGCTCGGCGGTCCATCCTTCGTTGCCGGCACGGTTGCCGCCGCCGTCGCCGCACGGCCCGCGCCGGTGGGGTGGGTGGTCAAGGATGACACGACCACGGTCGCGGCGATGCTTGACGACCTTATGGCGAACAGTTCGCTCATGTGGCTGCTCAGCGCATCCGGGCAGATCATGATCCGTCCTTGGGTGTGGGGCGCGAGCGTCGCGAGCGCGATCAGCGAAGATGTTTCGCGGGTGAAGGTGCTGCGGCCCGTTACGACACGGAGGCTGGGCTATCGCCGGAACGAAGCCAAGATGGCGCGGGGCGATCTGGTGGCGATCGTGCTTGCCAACGAGGTGGCCTATCTCGATGGCACTCCCGCCCAGGACCTTCAGCCCGCCCAAGCCGGCGCCACGCTGGGCGCGCCCTCCGGCACGCCGGTTGGCGCCATCACCGCCGACGATGTCGATAGCACGATCCAGGCGGGCGGCGGCGTCGCGGTCGATCAGGTCGGCACGGCCGCCATCGTCAATAACGCTGTAACGGAAGCCAATTTCGCGGTGCTTGACCTGTTCGGCGCCGAGCTTGGCGCGTCGGATGACAATGTCTGGAGCGACTTCGCCTATTCCGGCGTGGCACTGCAAACCAGCTTCACGGTTCCTGCCGACGCCCCCGACACTGCGGCGATGTTTTGGGTCACCGTGGTCGGTGTGCGAACCGGGGGCGACAATGACCGGATCAGCCTGCGCATGCGGCGCGGCGACGGCACCATCCTCCTGCCGAGCGAGCATAGCTATCTTCTGTTCACCAGCGGCGGCAACCAGGTCATCACGCTGCCGTTCTTCGACACGGCCCCGCCGACCGGCGTAAACGCCTACACAGTGCAGCTCAAGAATGTCGTCGGGCGTCCCGCGTGGGAACGTGGGATCGTCATTCCGATCAGGCTGTCCAAATGAGCCGCTACGCCATCATCCATCCGGCGTCGGGCGCGATCGTCATGGTGACGACGGTTCAGAGCATGATGGCGCCCGATCATCTCGACCGCCGTCCGGCGCCGGCAGGCGTCGATCCGGCCACCCACTGGTGGGATGGCTGGTCCTTCCGGCCGAGGGTCGATGCAGACATTTCGGCCGCGATCGAGGGCGAAACCGTCGTGCTGGACTATCCGGCCGAAGCATGGGTCGCCGCGCCGGACGGCACCATCTCCAGCACCAGGACCTTGCCGCGCGCAAGCGAAAGGCGGCGGCGCATCGTGCTGGTGGGCCGCTATCGCGGCGATCTTTGGATCGAGCCGGGTGACGCAGCATGACCAGCGTCGATCCTGTCTTCGCGCAGTGGCTCATGGCCGACTGCCTCTGGGCGCTCGCCACGGACGCACCCGGCGTCGCCCGGTGGGGCAACAGCGCTCTGACCAAGGAACGGCAGACCACGATCGCAACCCGCGCGGATGCGGAAGCGGAAGCGGCGCGCCAGCTCGCCTTCATGGGGGCCGGTGGCCCGCTGGTCATAGACCAGCATCTCTTGCGCGGCCGATGGGAACCCTATCGTGGCACGGTCATCACTCTGACCGGCAACAAGCTGGGCTATAACTCAGGTGTCGAGGTGTTCGTGCTGGGCGCTGAAGACGCGCTTGGCGCCGGGACAAGCCGCGTCACTGTGCTGCGGAGGCTGTAGGCGGTGGCGAACATCCTCATCACGCCGCCCACGCCAATTGCCGCGCTTGTCGTCTCGCGCGGATCGGGCGCCGCAAATCTGCTCACGACCGATCCGCGCGAAGTCTGGCTGGACAGCACGGTCGGCACGCCGGTGACGATCGATATCGACTTCGGCATCGACCGTATCATCGACACCCTTTTTCTTGGCTGCCTGTTTGCCGCCGATCAGGCGGCGACTTGGACCATAAGCGGTAGCCTTGCTGCCTATGCGGAAAGGGTGATCAAGCCTGCGGGCAAACTGCGCGTCGCGGAACGCGACTGGCGGCGGCGGGTGATGAGCCATGCCCTTTGGTTCGGAGCGGAGCAGTTGGTCCGTTATCTGCGCATATCGATAACCCAGCCAGTGGGCGCATCGCCGCTGGCGATCGGCGCCTTGGTGGCGGGCGAAGGGTTTCAGCCGCGCTACAATAAGGAGTGGGGATCGGGCCGGGGCGTGCGTGACACAGGGACGGTGACCCGGCTTTCCTCGGGCGGCGTCGCGATCGTCGAGGGCGCGCGCTTCGCCACCTACAGCTGGACGCTTGGCGACCTGACCGACGACGAGGTGGACAAGCTTTACGAGCTGCACCTTGACCGGGGCGAGAGCCGCCCGTTGCTCGTGGTGGAGGACCCGGCCGACACGGCCGGCCTGCGAAACCGCATCCGCTATGGGGCGCTCACAGGTCTGCGCGCTTACGAGCGGCGCAACGCCGTCCAGACCAGCTGGCAGATGAGCATGGAAGATTGGGCGATCGAGCCTGATCCGCTCTTCAAATCGCAATCCGTTCCGGCCCTCACCCTGGGCGGCATGCCGCTCACGCTGGGCGGCCAAATCTTGACGTTGGGAGACTAGAAGTGAGCAAGGCGATCGAAACGCTTTCGACCGGGGATAGGTCTGCCATGGCGGCGGCGCTGGACGATATCAGTGCGTTTGCCACCGCCGCGCAGGGCGCGACTGCGGAAACCGCACTCCAGCCAGGCGCATCGATCGATCAGATCGCCGACTCGACCAACTTCAAGCGGATGACTTCGGCCGAGCGCACGAAGCTCGCGGGGGTCGCGGCGAACGCGCAGGCCAATGCAGTGGACAGCGTCGCGGGCAAAACAGGTGCGGTTGCCTTGGCAAAGAGCGATGTAGGCCTTGGCAACGTCGACAACACGTCCGACGCGAGCAAGCCGGTCAGCACGGCTGTGGCGACGGCGCTGGCTGGCAAAGCGTCCAGCGCTCAGGGGGCGAAAGCGGACACGGCGCTGCAGCCTGGCAGCGGGATTGACCAGCTTGCCGATAGTGCCGACTTCAAGCGGATGACGGCGGCCGAGCGCACGAAGCTCGCTAGTGTCGCCACCGCCGCTCAGGGCGCTAAAGCGGACACGGCGGTGCAGCCGGATCAATTGCTTTCTGGCGCCGAACTTGCGCCAGTCTGGGCGCTCGCGTCGCAATCGCCAGCACGGGCGGGCGAGGCGCGCCAGCTCTTCTCATCCTCTGTGACGGGCGCACCGCTGGCACGGCCGGTTATCGCGTCCGGTTCCGTCGTGGTCGACACGGGCGGTTCGGTGCTGCGGATCGGCTCGACGGACGTGCCGGGCGATCCGGGCTGGCTCGATATCGCCCCGCGCTTGGCTGCGTCCATCCACGCGGGGCGCGTGTATCGCCTTCGCTTTGTCCTGCGCAGGTCGATCGATCCCGTCGATCCAGCAACCAACGCGATCGAGCTGCGGCTGCAGAACCTGAACCACAACAAGGCGAATGTCAGCAATGTCCGCCTGGGCGCGGCGGTCTCGCCGGTGGTGGCCGACGGCATCGTCCAGTATGAATTCCTCGTGGGCAAAGCCGGCGCGGCGCCGACGCTTGACGCTGTGATCCCGCCCTCGACAGTCTATGCGGTTCCGGTGCTGCGCATTTACGGCAACGGGCAGGCGACCGACATTATCGAGGTGTCGGCGCCTGAGGATGTCACGCATGTGGTGCAGACAGTCGGTGGCCTGGGCACCGCTGCCTATTCGAGCGCAACTGCCTTCGCCACCGCAGCCCAGGGCGCCAAGGCCGACACGGCTGTCCAGCCGGGCGCGCTAGGCACGGCGGCTGCAGCAAGCGCGACGGCCTTTGCTACCGCCGCCCAGGGCAATCTGGCGGCTAGCGCCTTGCAACCGGGGGCGGCCGCCACCCAGATCGCGGAGACAGCCGACCGCCGCTTCCTGACCAGCGAGCAGCGACGGAACATCGATCCAATTCGTAGCGATGCATTGACCTTACTGGAGGCGGCTGGGCTTGGCGAATTGCTCGCAGCACTGGTCGACGCTGGCGGCAATCTCGGCGCCGGGCTGGCATCCGATGGCACATGGATGGCGCGGACGCTGCGCGCCCTAACGGCTATGGCGACGCCGCTCTTGTCCGTCGCGCAGGCCGGTCAGGTGGCGTTCGACCGAACTGGTCAGATCGGGCGATTGCAAGGCGGGGCGCGCATCGAAATGGACGAGACCGATTATGAGGCGGTCATATGCGACGATGCCGGCAATGTCCTTCTCGGCGTCAAGGATGGCCGCCTGCACGGCTTCGGATCGGTGACGAGCCGGGCGGCGGGAAATGCCGTCGTTACCAGCTTCTTCAACGGGGTCCATCTTGAGATGGGCGACCACAATTATGACGTGGCGATTGCCGACGCGGCGGGGAATGTGCTGTTGGGTTGGCTGGACGGCCAATTCTACGATGGCCTTCCGACTCCGCCCGCGCCGGCCGCGATCGATGCCAGCCCGGTTTTTGGCGACGAGTTGTTCCAGCATGCAAGCTATCCGGTAACGCTCTATGTCCCGCAGATGACGGTGGGGCGCGGGGAAGAGCAGGCCGTCACCGCTACGCTTCGCGCCGACATGGGCACCGGGAAGGCGCAAGTCATCGTTGCCGGGCGGGAGGAACTGCCGGTTCCCGCAGTCCCGGCCAGCGTCACAGCGGGCACGCTGATTTTCCGGCCGAGCGACGCGCCCGATGTGCGGCAGAGCATCGCGCTCACGCTGCGCGGGCCGCGCGCGGCGGCAAGGGGCGCGGTTCGGTGCTTCGCGATGGGCGACTCGATCACGAACAGGGGCGTCATTTCGCAGGTCAATTCCTGCCTGACCACCATCGGCTGGACGCCCAGTTGGATCGGCACGATCAACGCGAGCCAGTTGGGATCGACGCCCAGCGGCACAGCTGGGCCTCTGGGCGAAGCGCGCGAGACGCGGGCATGGGCAGACTTCGCGGGCTTCGACGCGGACCTGCAGATGACGCCGGTGTTTCCGGGCGACGAGGCGGCCTATCTTGCGCTCTCCAAGACCGACAAGGCCTCACGCAATCCGTTTCTGAGGCCGGCGCTGGGCGGTGACGATCCTGCGAATGTGGTGATAATTGGGGGCACCGGCTGGATATTTGATTTTGGCTATTACCTGTCGCGTTTCTCGCTGCTGATCCCTGCCGTCGCGCTGATTGGGCTGGGTCGCAACGACCAGCGGCAGGCGGGCGCCGACGCACCGGCCAACGTCGAGCGGGCGATGAACATCATCCTTCCTTCGATCCGCTCGGCGCTGGGCGCGACGGCGCCGATCATCCTTTGGTATCCCCCAATGGCGAGGTCGGCCGAAGGGGACGCAGCATGGCCGGTTGATGTCGGCATCATCCGCCGAAAGATGAAAGTGCTGCGATCGCTGAGGGCGGCTGGCGACACCCATCTGCATTTCGTCAGCACGCATGCGACGCTGCCCGCCGAAGGCTCCTTCCCGTGGACCGGCGCGCTCGATCCCGACACCGGCATACTTGCCGGTGCGATCAGCGACGCAATCCATCCCGACAATATCGGTCATCGCCAGCTGGGCGTGCAGCTCGCGACAGCCATCGACTGCACCTTGCCCTGATCGTTCGAAACGGAGAAAGTCTATGTCACTCAAAATTGTTATTCCTGGTGCTGACTTCAGCGGCCTTGGCAATCCAAAGGTCGAAAGCCTGATCGAGGGATTGCCGGCCGACAATCTGGCCGCGCTTTATCTTTTCGATACAGGGGTAGAGGGGGCAGCATGGGCCGGGCCTGCCGTCGACAAGTCGGGGTTTGGACGAGATGCCCCCTTGGTCGCGGCGTCGACCGCGCTCAAGAGCGCTGGCGGCGTGAACAATGGCGCCGTGGCCAACGAGGGGTTTGCGGTCCTGACCCCCGTGGGGATCAGCAGCAAGTTCACCGTTTTCGGCGTGTCGCGCAACAACCTCCCGGCTTCTGCCGCTGTGTCGACAACGCTCATGCCCTGGTCGTCGTCTGGCGATTGGGCCGCTCCCCTCGCGCCCTCCGTGTCGGACGGAACTGCCGGCGCGGCCGCGCAGGCTACGGCGGGTCGCTTCCAGCTCAATCAGCAGAATTTCGTGAGCACATCGACCGGCAACTTCGCGGAGATGGGTGTATATGCCACGGCCGCAAACGTCTCGACCGGGTGGGCTGGCGCCACCGCCCGGCAGGACGTTCGCAACGCCGCTGCTGCCAAGGGTAGCTGGATCGCCTGGGCGCTTTCGTTCGATGCGGCCGTTGGCTATACGCTGCGGGGCATCGGCTCCAGCGTCATCGTCACTGGTGCCGCAGCCGACGCCGCAATCTGGCTGGCGAGGCAAACCAGCGTTGGGGGGCGCCACATCTTCGGCGCTCCCGCCTATCTCTCTGACCCGGACAACGTGCGAGGCGAAATGGCGCTCGCGGGCATATATGATGGCGTTGCAAAATCGGTCGCCGACATGGATGTCCTGTTGGCCCGCGTGAAGACGAAGCTGGCGGCCCGCATCGGCGCGACGATCCTCTAGGATAAACTATCCGTCAGCCCCTCTTCCGCTGGCGGATAGCCGCTGATCGTGTCCCCAGGCTCATAATGGCGCGCATGGCACAGCTCTCCACCCGCATCGCCGGCAGCGGCCTCACCGCCGTCGTCATCGCCGTAATCGCCGCGATCTTTCAGGTCGAGGGCGGCTATGTAAACGACCCCCGCGATCCGGGCGGCGCGACCAATCACGGCATCACGGAGCAGGTCGCGCGGGCGCACGGCTATAAGGGGAAGATGCAGGACCTTTCCAAAGGGCAGGCCCGTCAAATCTACTTCGAGGACTATATCCGAAAGCCGGGGTTCGACAGGCTGATCGAGCTATCGCCGGCTGTCGGAAAAGAGGCGATTGACAGCGGCGTGAATGCCGGGCCTGCCCACCCGGCGCGCTGGCTTCAGGTCGCCCTCAACAGCCTCAATCGTCAGGGGCGGGACTATCCCGAGCTGACGGTGGATGGGCAAGCGGGCCTCAAGACGATGGCGGCCTATGCGTCGCTGCAGAAGCTGCGCGGTGGGGCGGAGGCATGCCGCCTGATCGTGAAGCTCCTCGATGCACAGCAGGCGTCCTATTACCTCCGCCTGACCGAGGGCAACTCGACCTACGAGAGCTTCATGCCGGGCTGGACCATCAATCGCATCGGCAATGTCGACCTGAAGGAGTGCTCATGAAAATTCCCCTCGGCACAATCGCAAAGTGGGCCGGAAACGCGATCCTCGCCGCGTTCGCGCAGGCGGCAATCGATCGCCTGTCTCGACCGCGCAGGCCTCCGGCCGATCCCGCGCCAGCTTGGCCGAGCGAGGCAGCGGGCGGGGTGGTGCTCACGCCTCAGGGGCTTGCGGTCGTTGATGGCGAAGGACGGGTGATCGGCTATGTGGAGCGGCCGGCGCAGGCATCAAAAAAGGCGCCTGAAGCGCCTGTGCAAGAGGTCTGAACGGGCCGGCCGTTGCCTAATTTTTGTCGTGGATTTCTGTCGCGAATTTTTGTCGCGCTACAGTGGCGTCGAATCCGTGATGGATGCTTGTCATTGGCCAACGCTCCTGCGATAGATGTTCATGAAATGTTCTATGCGTCTCTTCACCCGGTCGCCCGGCTGACGGCCCCTGCGCAGGTCATGCACCAGGCGCGGATCGCGCGCGCAATCCCGGCCGAAACGGGTCGGCGACATGCGGAATTCCCGCAAAAATCTTTCAACAGCGATCAACATCTATGCCTGTCTCCCGTGGCTGGTCGACTCGCCCGGTGCGAATCGATAGGCATATTCCTATCTCAACCCCTATTTCCTACTTGTCTAGGAAAATTCCTACCATTATGGATGTGCTATGGATGAATCGCACCAAGCCCGCGTCACGCTGGATCGGCTGATCGCCGAACGGGGCGAAAATTATGCTGATCTCTCCCGGCTGATCGGGCGCAATCCGGCCTATATTCAGCAGTTCATCAAGCGGGGCACGCCGCGCAAGCTCGACGAGACCGACCGGCGCGTGCTCGCGCGCTACTTTGGGGTGCCCGAAGCGATGCTGGGCGGCACGGCGGACGAGGCCGCGCCGCCGCGCGTGCGGGGCACGCCGGCGGTGGTCGCCATTCCCCGGCTGGCGCTGGGGGCCTCGGCAGGTGTCGGATCGCTGGACGAGGATGAACGGGCAGCGGGCGTGATGGCGTTCGACGCGCGCTGGCTGCGCCATCTGGGCGTGCGGCCGCAGCGCGTGTCGATCATCCGCGTGGACGGCGAATCGATGGCGCCGACGCTGAGCGATGGCGACGATATCATGGTCGATCATGACGATGCCGCCGAACGGCTGCGCGACGGCGTCTATGTGCTGCGACTCGATGGGGTGCTGATGGTCAAGCGGATCGCGCTGGGGCCGCTGCGGGGGCGGTTCAGCGTCTTGAGCGACAATGTCCATTATCCCGATTGGACCGATATCGAGCCTGCGCTGGTGGATATCGTCGGGAGGGTGGTATGGACCGGGCGGCGCTTGCACTGATCGGCTTTCGTCCCCATTCAGGGGAGCGACGCAAGGCACGGAGCTTGGCTTGAACGACAATGGCGCGGTGATCGCCAAGGCGATCGAATGGCGGGGTGCGCCGATGGCGCTGGCGACGGTGGTGTCGACCTGGGGATCGGCCCCGCGTCCGCGCGGCAGCCATATGATCGTGCATCAGGATGGCCGGTTCGAGGGCAGCATTTCGGGCGGCTGCGTCGAAACCGACGTGTTGCAGCGGGCGGCCGAGGTGATCGCCGGGCGGCCGGCGCATGTGCAGACCTATGGCGTGGCGGACGGCGACGCCTGGGAGGTCGGGCTGCCGTGCGGCGGCGAGATCGCGGTGCTGGTGCAGCCGGTGGGCGAGGGCGGCTTTTCCCCGGATTTGTTCGACCGGATTATCGCGGAAAGCGCAAGGGGGCGGGCGCTGACGCTGGCGACGGACCTGTCTGGCGGGATGACGCGCGAGGAAGGCGCGGCGGGCGATTTCCTCAACCGCTATGATCCGCCGCGACGGTTGCTGATCGTCGGTGCGGTGCAGATCGCGCAGAGCCTGGTGCCGCTGGCGCAGGCGATCGGCGTGACGCCGGTGGTGATCGACCCGCGCGGCCGCTTTCTGACGCAGGAGCGCTTTCCCGGCGTGGAGCTGGACGACCGCTGGCCCGACGAGGCGGTGGCCGCGCGGCTGCCGGGCGAATCGACGGCGGTGGTGACACTGAGCCACGACATCAAGATTGACGATCCGGCGCTGGTCGCGGCGCTGCGCGCGCCGACCGGCTATGTCGCGGCGCTGGGGTCGCGCAAGAGCCATGCGGCGCGGCTGGAGCGGCTGGCGGCGATGGGCTTCGCGCCAGACGATCTGGCGCGGATCGATGGGCCGGCGGGGCTGGACATCGGCGCGGTGGGCGCGGCCGAGATCGCGCTGTCGATCACGGCGGGGATGGTCGCTGGGTTCAACGCGCGGCGGTGAAAAGTTCGCCCTCCGCCTCAAAGGGAAGGCGAAGGGCGTATCCGCCAGGCTGTCGGGCACCAGGGACGGCCGGCTGGTAGCAATGTGCCCGGAAACAGCAATACCCAAAATGGGGGCATTTCCAATTTTTCAGTCGTAAAACTGAAACTCTGAGTAATAAAATTGCAAGATCAGCAGCATCGTCCGCCATTTTTTCCGCCATATCGAGCCTGCTGACGGTCGCGGAAAAACTGGGTGCGGTCCATGACCGGATGGTCGGGATGATGATCGGCCATGTGGCGCAGATAGGCGTCATAATCGGGGATGCCGACCATCAGGCGCGCCGTGCGGCGCAGCGTCTCGAAAACCCCGGTCATTCGGCGGGAACCATTTGCGCGGGGATTTCCCGCGCCGTCGGGTGCGCGGAGCGATAGGCGGCGAGGCAGGTCCGCACGGTGAAGAAAAGCAGCGACAGCACCACCGCGAGGAACAGCGCCACCAGCGCGGCGTCAATCCGGTCGTTGAACAGGATGCGCTGCATCTCCGCCGCCGATTTGGCCGGGGCGAGGATTTCGCCGGCGCTCATCGCCTCGCCGAAGCGGCTCGCATGGGCGAGGAAGCCGACCTTGGGATCGGGCGAGAAGAGCTTGAGCCATCCCGCCGAGAGGGTGCAGACGAGCAGCCAGCCCGCCGGGATCATCGTCACCCACGCATAACGGTCGCGCTTCATGCGGAAGAGGACGGCGGTGCCGAGCATCAGCGCGATTGCGGCGAGCATCTGGTTCGATATGCCGAAGACCGGCCAGAGCGTGTTCACCCCGCCCAGCGGATCGGTGACGCCCTGATAGAGGAAGAAGCCCCAGGCGGCGACGCAGAGCGCGGTCGCGACGAAGCCCGGCCATATGCGCGTCCCGTCCTTGAACGCAGGGACGGCGAGGCCGATCAGATCCTGGAGCATGAAGCGGCCGGCGCGGGTGCCGGCGTCCACGGCGGTGAGGATGAAGAGCGCCTCGAACAATATCGCGAAATGATACCAGAAAGCCTTCATCGCGGGGCCGCCGACGACATGGCTGAAGATTTCCGCCATGGCGACGGCCAGCGTCGGCGCGCCGCCCGCGCGGGAGATGATCGTATGTTCGCCCACGTCCTTCGCCGTTTGGGTGATGAGATCGGGCGAGATGGGGAAGCCCATGGCTGTGACGGCGGCGGACGCGCTGGCGGCGTCCGTTCCGATCAGCGCGGCGGGGCTGTTCATCGTGAAATAGATGCCAGGGTCGAGGATCGACGCGCCGACCAGCGCCATGATCGCCACGAACGCCTCCATCAGCATCGCGCCATAGCCGATCAGCGGGGCATGGGCTTCGCTGGCGATCAGCTTGGGGGTGGTGCCGCTGGAGATGAGGGCGTGGAAGCCCGAGACCGCGCCGCAGGCGATGGTGATGAAGAGGAAGGGGAAGAGGCCGCCGGCCCAGACCGGGCCGTTGCCGCCGACGAACTGGGTGAGCGCGGGCATCTTCAAGGGGGGAGCCATGATGACGATGCCGATGGCGAGCGCCGCGATCGCGCCGATCTTGAGGAAGGTCGAGAGATAATCGCGCGGGGCGAGCAGCAGCCAGACCGGCAGCACCGAGGCGACCGCGCCATAGAGGATCAAGATCCAGCAGAGCTGCACGGGGGTGAAGGTGAAGGCCGGCCCCCAGACCGCCGAGGCGGCGACCGCCTGCCCATAGACGATCGCGGCGAGAAGGCCGACAAGGCCAAGCAGGGACACTTCGCCGATCCGGCCCGGCCTGATCCAGCGGGTATAAGCGCCCATCAGCATCGCCAGCGGCACGGTGGCGGCGACGGTGAACATGCCCCACGGGCTTTCGGCGAGCGCCTTCACCACGATCAGCGCCAGCACCGCAAGGATGATGACCATAATCATGAAGGCGCCGAACAGGGCGATCGTGCCGGCGGCCTGCCCCATCTCCATGCGGATGAGTTCGCCCAAGGATTTCCCGTCGCGGCGCATGGAGATGAAGAGGACCATGAAGTCCTGCACCGCGCCCGCCAGCACCACGCCGGCGATGATCCAGAGCGTGCCGGGGAGATAGCCCATCTGCGCTGCCAGCACCGGCCCCACCAGCGGCCCCGCGCCGGCGATCGCCGCGAAATGATGGCCGAAGAGCACGGTGCGGTCGGTCGCGACATAGTCGAGCCCGTCGGCGCGGCGGATGGCGGGGGTGGGCCGCGCGGGATCGAGCCGCATGACGTGGCGGGCGATGAACAGCGCATAATAGCGATAGGCGACGAGGAAGCAGCAGACCGCCGCGACGACGATCCAGAGCGCGTTGACGGCTTCGCCGCGCGACACGGCAACCACCCAGAGCGCGACCGCGCCCACGATCGCCGTCAGGAGCCAGGGCAGGTGTCGGGTCATGTCGCCTCACCGAAATCAGTCGCGGAGCTTGGAGGAGGGCACCGTAAGCCGCTCGGCCTGAAAGACAACCGCCTGCCCCGCCAAAACGGAACGCAATCCGCCCGCCGCCCGTTGCTCCCTTCCCGCCGCAACCAGAGTGTCCGATGACCTGCGATCCCACCGCCTTCGATCCGCCGCCCGAGGCGAAGCAATTCTATGCCGACAGTCTCAAGGAACTGGTCGCCTCGGACATCCCCTTCATGCTGTCGGGCACCTATGCGCTGGGGTGCCATACCGGGATCGTGCGGCCGACCAAGGATCTGGACGTGTTCTGCAAGGCCGGCGACGCGCCGCGCATCCTCGCCCATTTTCGCCATCTTGGACATGAGGTCGAGTTCGAGGACGAGCGCTGGATCGGCAAGGTGTGGAAGGACGGCAATTTCTTCGACGTCATCTACAATATCTCGTCGGCCAGCCTGCCGGTGACCGAGGAATGGTTCCGCAACGCCTCCCACGCCGATGTCTATGGCATCCGCGTGCGGATCACCCCGCCGACCGAGTTCATTCTGTCCAAGATCTTCATCCAGGACCGCTATCGCTATGACGGCGCGGATGTCGCGCACATGATCCTGAAACAGCATGAGGCGATCGACTGGCAGAAGCTGCTCGACGCGGTGGAGTTGCACTGGGAGGTGCTGCTCATCCACCTGCTCAATTTCCGCTTCATCTATCCGACCGAGCGGCATTGCATTCCGCTCTGGCTGTTCGAGGAACTGCTGGGCCGGTTGCAGACGCGCGCGGAACTGCCCGTGCCCAATATCCGGGTGTGCCGGGGACGGCTGCTGTCCCCACGCGACTATCTGGTCGACATCACCGAATGGGGGTTCGCCGACGTGGTTGGCAAGGGACTGGAGGAAAGCCATGATCGCAACAAGTGAGGCGGCATCCGCCGGCAGCCTGACCGTCGCTGCCATCGGCGACCTGCATGTCACCGACCAGCAGGAGCATAAATATCGCGACCTGTTCGCCGAGATTTCCGATAAAGCCGACGTGCTGGCTTTGTGCGGCGACCTCACCAATTTCGGCAAGACGCGCGAGGCGGAGATATTGGCGGAGGATTTGCGCGCCTGTTCCATCCCGATCGTCGCGGTCTTGGGCAATCACGATCATGAATGCGGCCAGCCCGAAGAAGTGACGCGCATCCTCAACGGCGCGGGCGTCACGGTGCTGGACGAGCAGGCGGTCGAGATCAAGGGGGTGGGCTTTGCCGGGGTCAAGGGGTTTGTCGGCGGGTTCGGGCGGGGCGAGCTGGGCGCGTTCGGCGAGCGGGCGATCAAGGGCTTCGTCGAGGAGTCGATCAACGAGGCGCGCAAGCTGGAGAATGCCTTGCGGTCGCTGCGCACCGAGCGGGTGGTTGCGGTGCTGCACTATGCGCCGGTCGCGCAGACGGTCGAGGGGGAGCCGGCGGAGATTTTCCCGTTCCTGGGTTCCTCGCGGCTGGCGGACGCGATCGACCGGTTCGACAATGTGCGCTTTGCCGTCCACGGCCATGCCCATCGCGGCACCTTCGAGGGCAAGACGCCGCGCGGGGTGCCGGTGTATAATTGCGCGCAGTTCGTGGTGTCGGAGCGGTTTGGACGGCCCTATGCGCTGATCGCGGTGTGAGGGGGTCTCAATAGCTGGTCACCCCGAGCTTGATCCGGGGCCCCGCTTTTTCTCAGTCGTTGCCAAGAAAGCGGGACCCCGGATCACGTCCGGGGTGACGGAGTGAAGGTGGCCTGGCCTAAGCCAGCGCTTTGACCCGCTCGCCGATGGAGCGTAATTCCTCGACGAACCTCGCGCGCTCCTCGGCGCGTTTGGTTTCGTCGGGGAGGCGGAGGAGGTAGCTGGGGTGAACCGTCACCCAGCCCTCGGCCCCGCTTTCCAGCGGGATGGCTGTACCGCGGGTCCGGCTGATCGTCACGGCCTTGCCGAGCATGGCACGGGCGGCGGACGCGCCAAGCGCGACGATCAGGCGGGGGCGGACGAGGTCGATTTCCTGCCCGAGCCACCAGCGGCAGGCCTGAATCTCGCCGGCGTCGGGCGACTGGTGGAGGCGGCGCTTGCCCTGGCGGACGAACTTGAAATGCTTGACCGCGTTGGTGACATAGGCGCGGCTGCGATCGACGCCGGCCTCACCCAGCGCCTGGTCGAAGAGCTGCCCGGCGGGGCCGACGAAGGGGCGGCCGGCCTGATCCTCCTGATCGCCGGGCTGCTCGCCGATGAAGAAGAGCGGCGCGTCGAGCGGGCCTTCGCCGAACACGGTCTGGGTCGCGTCCTTGTAAAGCGGGCAGCGGGTGCAGGCCATGGCTTCGTCGCGGATGCCGGCCCAGACGGTGGCGGCATTGCCCTGGCGTTTGGGCGGGGTCGGGGCGGTGGCGATCATGGCTGCCTCGCGCGCCTGCGCGCCGGCGATAAGATCGGGGATGAGCGCGGCTTCGGGGAGGTTGCGCCAATATTTCTTGGGCATTTCGGAGAGCATCGCGCCGGTCTTGAGCCGGGCCGGGTTGAAGATCGCGGCATAATAGCCCTTCCACAAAGCCTCTACGGGATCGCCGTCCGGCGCGTCGGCGCGGGTGGCTCCCGGCCCTTCGCGCACCGTCTCACCGTCCCAATGGATGCTGAGTTCCGGCGTCAGGATCGACCAGCGCATCGTGGCGAAGCGGCGGAAGAAGAAGCCGGCATTGGCGCGGACGATATGATGGTCGGGCTCGAACCAGGCGACGAAGCGGGTGCCGCCATCTTCCTCCACCTCGCGGAAGCGGACGAAGGCGCGCATCTTGTGGATGTCGCGGCGGACCGCCTTTGCGAGCGCGTCGACGCGGCGGAGCAGGGGATCGGCCTTGTCCTCCATCGTTCCGGGCCGGTCGCGGAGGCGGACGAGGAGCGCATAGAGCAGGGCGAAGCGCTCGGGGTCGCTGTGCAGGATCGCCTTTTCGGCCAAGTCGATGAAGGCGCGGGGCACGGAGAAGGCGGCGCGGAGCGGTTCGGGCGGGAGGGGATCGGGGGCGAAGAGGTCGGCGGGGGTGTCGCCGACCTGCCAGGTCACGTCGGCCGGATCGACCCCCGCCACCGCGAGACGGCGGGCGGCGGTGCGCCAGCCGTCGAAATCATCGGGGGTGGAGAGGGTGATGCGGTGCATTGCGTCAGCAATTGCCGTTCAGTTCGAGCCTGTCGAGAAGCTGGGAAATGGTTCTCGACAGGCTCGAACCGAACGGACGTTGAGATTCAATCCTCCGCCTGGGCGCGTTCCAGTTCGGCGGGTTTGCGTTCGGCGAACTTGTCGCCGAGCTGCTTTTCCTCTTCGTCGGTCAGATCCTTCGCGGCGTCGGGGAACATTTCCTCTTCCTCCTCCTCGATATGGTGGAGGTAGCGCTTCTTCAATTGGGCGAAGGTTTCGCGCCATTTCTTGCCGTCGAATTCCTGCTCTTCCATTTCCTCGAGATAATCCTCGATCTCCTTATGCTCGGAGACGCTGTGCTGGGCATCTTCGCGCAGGTCGGGGCGGGCGAGCATGGTGGCGTAGAGGGTTTCCTCCTCCGCAGCGGCGTGGGCCTTCACCTCGACCTTGAACTGCTCGAACAGCTTTTCGAGGCGGTCGGCGTCGTCCTTCGCTTCGTCCATCTTGGCGAAGAGCTGGCGGTGGCTGTCATGATCCTGCTTGAGGCGATCGAAGATGGTGGCGTCGGCCATGGCAAGTCCTCCTTGGTTACGGGCGGACAACGATGGCGGGCGCTTTTGGGTCCGAGCCTACCCGAAGAGGAAGCGATAGATGATGCCGACAGGTATCCAGAGCAGAGCGCCGATGATGCTGGCGGCCCAAATCTGGAAGACATCGACGCGGTAGCGGGTGGCGAGGCCGTGCTCCGACAGGGCGCCGCGTTCGAGCATCTGCCAGCGCCGCTCCAGCCCGCGCGCCGCGATGGCATAGCCGCCGATCGCGATGATGATGCCGAGGTGCAGGACGAGCGATCCGCCCATCTTCGCCACGATGCCGATCTGCGCGAGGCAGAAGAAAACCAGCGCGGCGGCGAGATGCGTGCTGATCCGTTTGGCGAAGCTCTTGCGCGGATGCGCGCTGTTGCCGAGTGCGGTTGCCAAGACCCCTACTCCCTTGATGACCCCGCAGCAGAGTTTCACGATCCGGGCGCGCGATCAACCCATAATTACAATTGGGTGAAAAGGTCGAGCTGCTGTGCCGGCGGGGCGAGGCGGGCGCGCAGGTCAGCGCGGTCGGCAAGCGCCAGCGGCCGCCAGTCGGCGGCGATGAGGAAGGGGCGGAGCTTCTTGATCGATGTGGTGAGGCGAGCAATGTCGTCGAGCCGGAGGCGGCGGTGGCGGCGGCTCATGAGGATGCGGTCCACCGCCTTGACGCCGAGGCCGGGGACGCGGAGCAGCGCTTCGCGCGGGGCGCGGTTGACGTCCACCGGGAAGGCGGCGCGGTGGTTCAAGGCCCAGGCTAGCTTGGGATCGATGTCGAGCGGGAGGCAGCCGGACGCCGGGTCGGTCGCCGCCGCGATCTCGCGCGCGTCATAGCCGTAGAAGCGGATCATCCAGTCCGACTGGTAGAGGCGATGTTCGCGCAGCAGCGGCGGGCGCTTGAGCGGCAGCACCGCGCTGGGCGAAGGGATGGGGGAGAAGGCGCTGTAATAGACGCGGCGCAGCTTGTGCCGGTCGTAGAGGGTGCTCGCGCGCTGGATGATGGCGCGATCGTCGGCGGCATCGGCTCCGACGATCATCTGGGTCGACTGACCCGCCGGGGCAAAGCGCGGGGCATGGCGATATTTGCGGCGGGCGTCGCCCATATCGTCCATCTGGCTGCGCATCTGCGCCATCGCGCCCTCGATCCGGCGGCCGTCCTTTTCCGGCGCCAGCCGCTTGAGGCCGGGTTCGGTCGGCAGCTCGACATTGATCGACAGCCGATCGGCATGGAGGCCGGCCTGGCGCAGCAGCTCCGGATCGGCATCGGGAATGGTCTTGAGGTGGATATAGCCGCGGAAATCATGCTCCTCGCGCAGGCTGCGGGC